>Ga0209666_1001349_pt1 | contig 18808 bp, 18 predicted proteins | sample SaaInlV_125m_DNA_FD_184679 | JGI IMG/M metagenome (GOLD analysis project Ga0209666, IMG submission 184679) | Marine microbial communities from expanding oxygen minimum zones in the Saanich Inlet - Saanich Inlet SI037_S3LV_10m_DNA (SPAdes)... | ecosystem: Environmental > Aquatic > Marine >...
CATCCATGTACACAATACACACAGGTCTTCTGCAACGGCGAGGAGGTCATGACCGTGGGCGGCACCCAGGCTGAGTACGTGGTGGACATCTGGTCCGGCAACCACCCTTTTTTCCAAGGGGTCAAGACGGCCGTCATGACCAACGCGGGCCGAGTGTCTCGCTTCGGCGATCGCTTCGGCGACCTCGGAGCCATGTCCGAGGTGGAGACCATGGACAAGGCGATGGCGAGGAAGGACGAGGAGGAATCCAAGTGAGAGCGAATACAAGGGCGCCCTCGGAGGCCCGGGGGTGGTTGGTACTAGACTTGGACATTTTTTGTAAATCTGAACTCGCATTCAAGCAATACTCACATTCTCCCTCGCGTCATCACACGTCTCTCACTTCGTCGGGGCGGTGTAGAAGGTCTCGCCCCATCCCTTGGTCTCCAACGCACCCGCGGGCCTGCCCAAGTTCCCGGTCGACCACTCGTCGCTCGTGGGCTCGTCGTGCTGCAGGGGCTTCCGCTCAGTCGCGGGCTTATCAGCCTTGGGCTTCTGGTTCTCGGAGGGCTTGGTAGTGGACCCGGGCTCGGCGCTGCTCGGTGGCGCGGGCTTGGTGGCCTGAGATGTGATGGTGGTGGGTAAGGGTGAGTACGTGGCGTGAGATTTTGTGGAGGACCTAGTGTGAGTGTGTATTGAATGGAACGTATCGAAGTAAAGCTCGGGGAAAAAGGGAGTCGAATCACTCGGCGACCGACATCTTCCCCACCTTGGCCGCCGCCGCCGCCGCCGCCACCGCCGCGGGCACCTCATGCGTGGTATCCTTCGCCGCGTTATCGTCCGGCTTCATCGCCGGGAACAGCAGCACCTCCTTGATGTTCGCGGTGTCGGTCAGCAACATCGTCAGGCGGTCGATGCCGATGCCCCAGCCCCCGGTGGGCGGCAAACCGTACTCTAGCGACTCGCAAAAAGTCTCGTCCACGAACATAGCCTCGTCATCCCCAGCCGCCTTCTGCTTCGCCTGGTCCGCGAACCGCTCGCGCTGCACGATCGGGTCGTTCAACTCGGTGTACGCGTTGCAAACCTCGCGCTTGTTCACGAAGAGCTCGAACCGTTCAGTCATGTCGGGTAAATCGCGGTGGTACTTCGCCAGCGGGGACATGATCTTGGGGTGGTCGCACACGAACCCGGGGTTCATGCACTGCGACTCGAGGAAGTCGCCCACGAGGGTGTCGAGGAGGCGCGGTGTGGTGTGCGGTAAACCGCACTCGCTGCCCACGCGTTTCACCGTCGCCTTGAGGAACGCGTTGCACTCGTCGCTCTCCAGCGGCATCGGAATTTTAATATCCAGCGCCTTTTCCAAATCGGCAATCATGCTGAAGCGCTTAAACGGCGGCGTGAAGTCAATCTCCACCGCCGGTTCGTCCGGCCCGTTGGCGTGGTACTGGATCTTGTACGAGCCCTTTAGTCTGAGCACCATGGACGAGATGATCTCCTCGGTCATCTTCATCAAATCTTCGTAGTCGGCGTACGCCATGTAAAACTCGCATGTGGTAAACTCGGGGTTGTGGGACATGTCGATGCCCTCGTTGCGGAACTGTCGGCCAATCTCGTAGACGCGGTCGAGTCCGCCGACGACGAGCTCTTTGAGGTAGAGCTCGGGCGCGATGCGCATGTAGAGGGTCATGTCGAGGTCGTTGTGGTGGGTGATGAAGGGTTTGGCGGTGGCTCCGCCGGGGATCATGTTCATCATCGGCGTCTCCACCTCGATGAAATCCTTGTCGTCGAGGTACTTGCGGATGGATCGGACGATGTTGGACCGTGTGACGAAGATGTCGCGAACCTCGGGGTTCATGATGAGGTCGAGGTACCGTTTGCGGTACCGCGTCTCCTGGTCCTTGAGGCCGGAGAAACCGGGCAGCATGTGCAGGCACGGCGTGAGTACCTCCATGTGGCACGGGAACACGGACAGTTCGCCCTTCTTGGACTTACCCGGGTGACCGCGGATGCCCACGATGTCACCGCGGCGCGTCGCGGCGTGCGCCTTCTCGAAATCGTACTCGGTGGCGTTCTTGGCGTCCGCCATGACCTGCACCTTGACGCCGTCGCCGCGCAGGTCGTAGAAGAACAGCTTGGTTCCGGATGCCCTTTTGGACATGAGCCGACCGGCGACGGCGACGACGACGTTCGTGTCAACCTCGCCGTCCGCGATGGTGTCGGCGAACTTGGCGATGAACGCCGGGAGCTGCGTGTCGACGTGGAACTTGTGCGGGTACGGGTGCTCGCCTTTCTCCTTGCGCGAGAGGATCTTGTTGATCCTGTTCGCGGTGTATTGCGTGGCGTCGAGTTCGCCCTCAGCCTCCTCTTCGGATTTTTGCTTCACGGGCTGGGCGGCAGCCTTGGCCGCCTTGGCGGCTTCTTTCTCAGCCTTGGCCTTGGCGTTCTGCGCAGCCTTGAGCTTCTTCTTGTACTCGCTGCGGGTGGTGGGTAAGGGGGATTGGAAGGGTCAGGGATTCGGGTCGGGTGCGTCGAGATCGGGAAAGGGCATCGGGGCGGTTAAAAACGCGACTGTTTGGAGACTGTTTGCGCGTACGCGGTCCAACCGGCGGCGGCGATCGGGACGCGGTGAGGCGCCCTCTGTCGCGCCGTGACGCCGCTTCATGCCGCCCCAGGACACATCGACGGCACCGTTCGGTCCGTACGACCCCTGTGGTATGCCGTAGGGCGCCCACGGTGCATCCCGCGCATCCACGCCCGCCCCGGACGTCGCGCGCCATCGCAGATCGCACAGCTGTGTAAACGCACCTCTTGGAGAGCTTCTCGCCCGGGAACTCGGGGTACTCCTTGAGCTCGGGAGCGGCGGTGGGCTCGCTCATCTTGGGTGCGACGGTGGGTTCTGCCTTGGGTGCGGGAGCGGCGGGAGGCTCGCTCGGTGTGGGCGTTGGAGCTTGGACGACCTGGTCCTGCTTCGACTCTCCTCCACCCATACGATGGCTGAAGTGATGACCGATGGCTGACCTCACGCGCTCTTCAAAAAACCCGCGAGCTGCTCGCGTGTCACTCACAAAATGTCACCTCGCGTCCTCACCACGCTGTGTGTCATCCTGCTGTCGTCCTGCGGGACGGCGGCGGCGATGCGCGAGCCCCGCGTCGCGATGCGCATCGAACGCCGCCCGGACGGGTTCCGCGCGAAACCGACCCCGCCCACGCCACCCGCGCCCGACGCGCCCGCCCCGACACCCACCGACGGTCTCGGGCCCGCTGAGGATCTCGTGGCGCACCTGCCCGGGTACGGCGCGCCCCCAGCGCCGCAGTACAGCGGGTTCCTCGACGCGTCCGCCGCGGAACCCGGCACCAAGCTCCACTACTGGTTCGCCCAGGCCGAGGTTCCCGACGCCGCCGCGGCGCCCACAGTGCTCTGGCTCAACGGTGGCCCCGGCTCCAGCTCCATCCTCGGCTTCCTGCAAGAGAACGGACCGCTCCTCATCAATCGCACCGGAGGACTCATGCGTAACCCATGGGCGTGGACCAAACAGGCGAACCTACTCGCGCTGGAGTCCCCAGCGGGCGTCGGGTACTCCTACTGCGAAGCCTCACTGGGCGGCGGGTCCTGCGCCAACACCGACAACTCAACCGCGTCGACTTCGCTCGCGTCCGTGGTGGACTTTTTCCAAAACAAATTCCCGACGTTAGCCGCTAACCCGTTTTACATCACCGGCGAGTCCTACGCCGGGGTGTACGTGCCCACACTGGCGCGGTGGATCGTGGACCACAACGATCAGGACGGGTCGTTCAAGATTAACCTCAAGGGCATAGCCGCCGGTGACCCGTGCACCGATAACAAATTCCAGGCGGATTCGGTGAGTTGCTTTTTACCTTTACAATTGAGTTTCTTTTTATCTCCGTATGGGCAATCAGACTGACGGCGTGTTTAACTCTTACAGATGGACATGCTGTGGTACGGGCACAAGTACGGTTTCGTCCCCGACGACGACTTTGACGTTCTGTGGAACACGTGTAAGGTTCGATACGGACACGTACTCGGCGCGGGTACGTGGACCAAGACACGCGACGGGTTCAGTGAGGCGGCGAGGCACCCGCGCGTCCTCGTGGGTAACGACGGAACGTCAAAGAGGCTATTGGATTTTGAAAAAGATGCACCCGAGTGCGTCGCCGCGCACCGCCGGTTCCTCCTCGCCACGTCCGACGGCTTCTCGCAGGAGTGGACGCACGCGTGGATCAACGACCTGACGTTGTACGGCCCCGCCGCGGTGGTCCGGAACGACGTGCCGGGCACGTTGGACCACGACATGTCGACGTGGATGAACAGAGCCGACGTCAGAGCCGCGCTTCACGTCGAGGAGTCACCTAATACCGACTGGCCGGGTCCCGATACCGGGTGGACGTACAAAAGCCAGTGGAACGCGTGCAACGACGACGCGGTCCCGGGCACGCCGAGCATGGTTGACTTCTACCGTTACCTCGCGCCCAGGCTAGATACGACGATCGTGTTCAACGGGGATACCGACCCGTGCGTGTCTTACGAAGGTACCCGGGAGGCGGTGAGAAGCATCGGGTTCGGTCAGACTCCGGGGGGAGCGCAGCGGCCTTACTTTTTCAACGCGTCCGGCGTGCCGCTCGCGTTGCTGGACGAGAAGCCGCTGCTGTTCGGGCCGTCGCTTGCGGTCCCGGACGCGGGCGCGCAGTTCGGCGGGCACGTCACCACGTACGGTGAAGGACTGAGCTTCGTCACCGTGCACGGAAGCGGACACATGGTGCCGCAGTTCCGACCACGGGTGGGCGCGCACCTTCTGAAGAAGCTGCTCAGTGGCGATGCGTTCGCGCCGCCGTTCAAAGGGGACGATACGCTGGCGGCGATGACGGAAGGGGAGTTCAAGAAGGAGATGGACGCGTGGACGTTGAAGGCGCAGTCGGAGGAGTTCATCGCGTGATGACCGACACGAACGCGGATTTATTTTTTATGTACATTTCACATTTGTCTCGAGCGTCGTTGTGTTGCTCCTCGCGGTGGTGTAGTTTCATCGTCGCCAGATGGTTTTGATCCGTGTCAAACGCGACGTACATGTCTTGTGCCGGATATGGGAGAGAGACCATGTACGTCGCGTTTGAAGTCGATGCTTTCAACCTTGATCAAAACCATATCATCACCATGTAACTTCACCACCGAAATCGAACTTGAACAGCATGAAGTTTCATCGTCGCCAGATGGTTTTGAGGCGTGCCAAACGCGACGTACATGTTTATGTGGTTTGATGCGTGTCATGTACGTCGCGTTTGAATGGAGTTGACCGAGATAGCCTCAAAACCACCTGGCAGGCAGCGTCCTAGCTACTCTGCTACTAGCCATGAAACTTCACACTGTGGCTCGATTCTGAAAGCTGAATAGGAGGAAGTAATACAACGACACCCGGTTTCTTGCGTACGTTCGGTCGTATCGCGCCCCGATGACTCACGCCCCGCGGCTCAACGCACCTCCGATGGAAGTATCCGGTCCCTTCACCCTCGTTCCGAGCGACCCGGGGACCACCGGCAGCGCGAGACCGGGCGTCCTCGTCGCGGTAGCCGCGGCGATAGCACTCGCGGTTCTGTTGGGCTGAACGAGTTGGGTCGCGCCGGCGGCGAGGCGCGGGGAGCGCCTCGGGCTCGTGGACGCGCGCATCTTGGGCGGCACGATGTCGTGTTTGGGATCCTTCGACGTCTCGACGTGCACGCCGGACGCGTGATGCGCGGGCGGCGGAGCGTACTTCTTCGTCTTGGCGAGCAGGTGGTCGTGGTCTTCTTCTGGGATACGTCCGCTCTTCTTGGCGCGCGGGAGCTTGCTCTTGCCCGGGAGGTGGCGCTTGGTGTCCTTGAGCTGTTTGGTGGAGTCGACGGTCTCGTGCGCGGGGTCCGCCGAGTCGGCGCGGCGCGTGCGCGTCATGGCTTATGACGCCGTCGTCGCTTCAACGAAGAGCGAAAAGGGTCGTGGCTTTTCCTCGGACCTGGAGGTTAACTTTTTGGTGCTGACTGGGACGGACAGCCCCGTGTGTCGTGTGCAGACACCAGACACCACGCGAGCGGGGCGACATGACGTTCGCTCGCGCGGGTCGCAGGGCGATCGAGGCGTCGCTGCGACACGGCGCGCGCGCTCCCGCGCCGCCGTACCCGGGCGCCGCGCGTCTCACCGCCAACACATCGCGGCCCCTCGACGCGGTCATCTGCCATCATCCCCGCGCGTTCACCTCCGTGCCGTCCCCTAACGCCCCGGTCAACGCCACGACCCTCGCTGCGGTCCGGGCGTTGATCGGCACCCCCGCGGGCGGCGCGGGGCTTGCGCTGGTGTTCGCCGGGGGCGCGGTCGTCGCGGGAAGCGCCGTCGCCATCGCCCCGACGACGCTCGTCGCCCTCTGCGACTCGTCATCGTCGCATCATCCCGGTCATCACCTCTGGCACGGCGCCGATCGGCTGTTCGGCAAGAGCGCGGTACCCGAAGGTAAAGAAGAGACGGTCGCCGACGACGAGGACGACGAGGACCACTCCATCGAGGAACTCCAGCTGGACTCCCTCGCGCCGAACGACGAAGACGCGCCACTCACGGGCGTCAAACTCATCCTCGACCTCGCAGCCGAACACTGGGCGTCGCTACTACTCGCCGTCGCCGTCGCCGTCGTCGCATCTCTGCTCAAGATGCACGGCACGCGGCACATGTCCACGCTCTATGACCTCATCGGTAAGAGCAGCGCGGGTGGTAATAAGCGGGGGATACCCGCGAGGCCGCTCATCGAGCTCGCGGCGATCCGAGCCGCAGAGGCGTTTACAAAGTTCGTCCTCGCCAAAACAACTGGAGACGCTCGGACCTCGATGGAAGCAAACCTCCGCCGGCGCATCTTCGCGTGCCTGATCACCGAGGACACCGGCGCGATGGAACGACGAAGCGCCGGGGAGCAGCGCGAGCGGCTCGGGTCGGAGGTTGCGCACGTCGCCGACGTCGTGGCGCGGGCGCTGACCGGCGGCGTTAAATCCATCGCCACCGCCACGCACGGAGCGGTGAGCCTGTGTCGGATATCATGGGAGATCTCCGCGCTGGCGCTCGGGATGGTCCCGCCCGGCGTGGCGCTCTTCGGCACGCTCGGCGCGTTGTCGTCGCGGGCGCACAGACGCGCGATGGCGGCCAAGGAGAGGGCCGCGTCCGTCGCGGCGGAACGCCTGGCGGTGAGTGTATTTTTATTTACGTATTCGCAATTAGACTGACGCCGTGTTTTGTGTACAGGGTATTCGAACGGTTCGAACGTTCGCGCAAGAGGACGCGGAGTGCGATCGATACGACGCCGCGTTAGCCGAGGCTTCCCGGGCGAGACACCACGCCACCAGCGTGCACGCGCTGCACCTCGCGTTGTTCGCCGCGGTACCGTCCACGGCAGTCGCCGCGTGGGTAAGTTCATTTTAATTCTCGTACTTCTCGCAATTAGATTGACGTCACGTGTGTTTTGTTCACAGCTGTGGTACGGCGGGTCGTTGGTCGAGAGGGGCGCGATGACCGTGGGGGAGTTGACGACGGTGGTGCCGCTCGCGTTGGAGGTGGCCGGGTCGTTGGCGCAGCTGAGCGAGTTACACGCGGAGGTTGCTCGCGGGGTGGACGCCGCGGACCGGGCGGCGGGGGTGTTGGGGACGAGGCAGGTCATCGAAGCACAAGCGCGTTTAAGGCTCCAACGGAGGGCAGAGGCTTCGGCTTCCTCCAAGGGCAATAGCGAAGACGACTCGGCTCCCGCGCCGCATCGAACGCTCCGCGGCGCCATCGACTTCAACGACGTCGTCTTCTCCTATCCGTCCCGTCCAGGTAAGGTTGTCCTCGACGGCCTGGACCTTCACCTCGTGCCCGGGGAGACCTTCGCGCTCGTGGGTCCGTCCGGCGGGGGCAAGAGTACCGTGGGGGCTTTATTGGTGCGTTTCTTTTACTCTTATTTTCGTGTGGGCGATTGGACTGACGGCGTGTTTTGTTCACCACTCAACACTCACAGGAGCGCTTTTACGACCCGAGCGAGGGAACCGTGTGCCTCGACGGAGTGTCGGTGTCCGCCCACGACCTCGCGTGGCTCCGCCGGAACATCGGCGTCGTGTCCCAGGACCCGACGATGTTCGCCGGGACCGTCGCGGAGAACATAGCGTACGCGCGGCCACACGCCAGCCGCGCCGAGGTCGAGGCGGCGGCGGCGGCTGCCAACGCTCACGGGTGAGTTTTTTTTTCATCTTATTTTCGTACACGTACGGGCAATTAGACTGATGACGGCGTATTTTTGCAACAGGTTCGTCGCCAACTTCCCCGACGGGTACGACACGCAGGTTGGCGAACGCGGCGCGCAGTTGAGCGGTGGACAGCGTCAGCGGATCGCCATCGCCAGGGTGTTACTGGCGGACCCGGCGGTGTTGCTGCTGGACGAGGCGACGAGTGCGTTGGACGCGAGGTCGGAACGCGCGGTGTCGCGAGCTCTGGGTAAGTTTCTTTTTATTTTCCGTACGGGCAATTAAACTGACGCCGTGTTTTGTGTACAGATGCCGCGTGTGAGCACCGAACCACCGTGGTGATCGCGCACCGGCTCAGCACCGTGCGGCGGGCGGATCGCGTGGGTGTGTTGGTGGATGGGCGGATCGCTGAGATTGGGACGCACGATGAGCTGATGAAGCGACGGGACGGGGCGTACGCGGAGCTGGTAAGGACTCAGCTCCAGGGGTAGACTCGGGCCTCGGCTGCGGCGGGGGAATTTGTGGAATTGATTTTGATTGTTACAAATGGTCTGAACGTCGTTCGTCCCTCTCTCATCTCTCGTTTATGTTCCCCACCCCCCTCTCATGTGCGTGCTAGTCCTCGCTCGCCTTGTAGGACACCGAGCCCTCCACCTTGTGCACCGACGTGCTGAAACTCCTGAGCTTCACCTGCTCCTCGTTGGTCTCGATGAGCCGGGCGTCGCTCTCCTCCCACTGCACCGGTACCTCGGCGTCGTCGTTGGTGTAGACGAGCAGGTCGAACGTGCACGCCTCCTCGAGGAGCGGGAGGAACGTGACGGACGCGGTGATCTGCCGGATGATGGCGGATATCTCCGTCTGGATCTCCTTGTCGCTCTTCTCCACCTTCGCGGTGCCGCTCTCATCCACGCCCGATTCCTGGACGATGTCAAAGACCCATCGTTCGAGCACTTCGTGGGATCCCACGGCGGTGACCACCAGCACGAGCTTCTGCAGTGTCTTCTGGACCATCCAGTCGTTGATCTGCTGCAGGATGTTCACCAGGTACGCCTTGAGTTGCTCGTCGGTGGTGACGAGCATGCCGAGCCCGTACTTGTTCTTGCGCTCGAAGGACTCGGGCGGGTAGATGCCTCTCTGGTAGAGGATGGAGTTGACCGCGTAGCCGAAGAACTCGGTGACGATCGCGGTGCTTCCCTTGAGCGTGATGTTGTTCTTGGTCGCCTGGGCGGTCGCCATCGTGACCGTCGCGTACCTCGTCCCTGGCGCGCGCGTCTCTTTGGCCACCGCGCGGTGTCACGAAAACGTTCCCCTGGAGAAAGTTACGAATCTTTGGTATAGAAGCAAAGAAAGGGTACAAAATGGACCCAAGTTCGCAATTCGCGCCACATGGCCTTTTTCCGTTTGGCTTCGTCATCGCACTTTCACAAGGAGTTTTTCTTATCACAAGATCTGCGGGACCCTCACTGCCCGCCGCACACGGGCGACGCCACCGAGAGACGAGTCTCCGCCGGTCACCCCCGTGTCATCTCGCACGGCCCGCGCGTAAGACTCTCGAACGGTCCACGCGCCGCGTCGTGCCTCGACCTACTGCATGGCCGACGTCTGCCTGACGGCCCCCGCCGTCCTCAGCCCAATTAGCCCCAACGAACGGAGAAAGCGAAGGCACGGCTACGACTCGCACGTATCGGAGGGCTGCGGCGCGAACTGGTACAAGCGGCACAGGACCGGTCACTCGTTCGCCAGGAGGCTCCTGCACCTCAGGGGTTTCTCCCTCAACGTTCAGCAGGCTGACGAGCTCGTGCGATTCATCGACCAGTTCCCGCCCGAGATGGACAGGGTGCGTGCGCTTGCCCTAGCTTGCCCTTTTTTTTCAGTCGCCCCTCTTTCCCCGCCCGCGATCCGCGCGCCCCCCGCGGACGCGCGCCGTTCAAACCCCGGGTCTGCACCGTTCAACATCCGACACGCGTACTGACGAAGACATTCCCATCCTCGAACCCGGTACAGGACGTGTCCTCCATCCTGGAGAAGTGCGGCGACATCGACGACGCCATCCGCCAGCTCACCTCGCTCAAGCTGACCGCGGAGCGCAAGGCGGCGCGTGATGACGTCGCGACCGCGACAAACGATGCCGGTACGCGCCCGTTCCTTCCATCCGTGAACTCCCCGCGTGTATATGCGCCCGGTGTGCCCGCGCGAACCCACGCGCGGCCGCCATCCCGCGCCGCACGCGCGCGCCCTTCGACTCGGGGCGCGATTCCCGGGTTTCAAACCCAGGGAGAAGAAGAGCCAAATCCCAGATCTGAGATTCGACGCGAGATCCAACCCCCACGCACTGACCCAACACTAAACCCTAACCCTCACGACCCGCAGGCGACACAGAGTTACAAAAGGAAAAGGTTTTGGACGTGGAGGCGGCGGAGCGCAAAGCCGCGGAGGCTGACGCGGCTTCCTCGGCGGCTGCGAATCTCGCCGCCGCCGCCCCCGCCGTGCTCTCCAAGGATTGGGTCCGCGCGTTCGTCCAGGAGATGCAGTCGTCCGCGGACGTCGACGACGCGCACGCCAGGGCCACGCGCGTCATGCAGGCGTTCGAGGCGGCGGTACGCGGCGCGGTCGTCGCGGAGGAGGATGTAGCCGACGGCGTGGCTATGCAAAACGGGAGCGAAGGACGAAAACGGCGGCTGGCGCGTTTGGCGGAGGAGAACCTCATCTTGAAACGAGCCGTCGCCATTCAGAACGCGCGGCAGCAGGAGTCCGGGGAGCTCCAACGGCAGATCCTGGAGCTGCAACGGGCGTGCGCGGGGTACCAGGAGCAGCTGCAGCAGGCGCAGAGGCAGAATTACTCCCTCGGAGTGCACCTGAAGGAGGCGCTTTCGCCGCAGGTGCCGTCGCACAATAACCGCGACGTATTCTGATCATCACGGATGGGGGACTTTTTATTGCCGCGGCGCGTACATCGCACGCCCGCGGACACGTATGTAACGATAGAGCCTATCGGAGGAGCGCACTCCTCGCTTGTAAGAACACACGAACCACGAAACAAAATATTTTGGCCTCGTCGAGAAGATCGCATCATCACTCGTCACCACTAGGGATGGGGCGCGGCGGTGCGCTCGCGCTGGCGTGCGCGTTGGCGTTCGTGGCGGATGTGGAGGCCAAGGTAGGCGCTCGTAGAGGCGGCGGGTACAGCATCGTCAACACCGGCCAGGGCGGCGACCTCGACACGGCGACGACCGTCGTGATCCTCTGCTTCGTCGGCCTCGCGGTAATCTTCTGCGCGTTCGGCGCCTTGGGCGCCAGGCGGCTGACGAGGTACCGCGCGAGATACGACGCGTCTCGCGCGTTGGAGGAGCTGGACCTCGGGACGCTGACGCCCGGGACGAAGGTCACGCTCCGGCACAACGGCGTGGACATCGACGGCGTCGGGACGGTGCTCGGGTCGTCCGAACCGCACGGCGACCGCGTGCAGATCGAGTGGCCGCCGTCGACGCCCTCGCACTTCACGTACAGACCCGACGGCCCGCGCGGGCGCAAGATGCGGGTCGAACGAAAAACATGGTGGCCGCGCGCAAGCGTCGTGCCGTACACGGAACCGCCCGAGGACACCATCGAGTGCGAGGCGCCCGCGAGGGACCCGCCGAGGGAGATGACGCCGACGACCCATGAGACTCTCATCGACGGCAAAGTCATGGCCGGCGCGTGGCTGTGCGAGTGGCGCGACGACGACGCCCGGCCCGAGATCTTCGACCGCTACAAGAAGAACACCGCGGCGGCCAAGGTGACATCCTTCGGCGCGATGCTTGCGTTGGAGACCGACGGCGACTGCGAGGATGGGCGGGTGCGGCTACGATCCACCTCCGTGAACGATGCGGATCAACTCATTCATTCAAAGCTCTACGCCGCGAGTGTCTCCGTGTCGGCGTCAACGGCGTCGGACCGCGTCGTCGCCGAGATGTCCATTGGACACTCCGGCGGGCACAAGCCGAGCGTGTTCTTCAACGGACGGGCGCTGACGGAGACGGAGCGTGAGGACGTCCAGTGGCCGGCGACGTGCGTGTTGGAAGGCGGGTGGCGCGGTACGGACGGGACTGGTGGTTGGATGCGAATGTGTCGGGTGAGCCGCGGTTGGTTGGAGACCCGGTGGTTCGAGCCGATGGGGTTCCCGCGCGGGTTCAACGCGGTGAAGAAGATGAGGGCGGCGGTGCACGCGGTGCGCGCGCACGGGTTCTTCGTCGCGGCGGCGGCGGCGGCGTCGAGGGAACGCGCGATGAAGACGGCGGCGGCGTTTGACGACTCGGAGGTTGAAGTCGACGAAGAGGTTTCCGCGGAGTGATGTTAATGTTAGCTACAGTAGCGCGTACCTTATGCGAACGGATTAGCTAGCGAAGATTAGCTCAAGAATCGTCTTCGTCGCGTGGGCATCGCCGGTGACATCGGCGACGGGCTCCCGACGCTGAATCGGCCGCTCATGGACGACGACCCGCGGCTTCCCGCGCTCCCCCGCGATGACAATCTGGACAGCGAGATCCGCGCGGCTTCCTCCACCAGGGAGACGTGGGACCCGCCGGAGGACCGCCGCGTCATCGTCATCTGTCCTCCGTGTAACATGTTCGCGCCTACCGGAGTGCCGGGCCCGTTTCCTCCGTTCGGACGCGTGTGCAGTCGCGACGGTGACACGGCGAATCCGGCGTGACGGTCGTCCGCGTCGCTGAAGTAGTCCGCATTCTCGTCGTCGTCGTCGTCTTCCGATGAGCTGGCGATGCGTCGTGACTTGTACCGCCTGTTGGCGCCGGTCTCGGGGGATATCACCGCGCGCGGGCTGTGCGAGGAGGATGTTCGACGGGGCGGCGACGCGGGACAGTCGTCCTCGATGGACTCGCGAGCCTCCTCATCCTCGAGCGCCACTCGGAGCTCGCTCGGCATGTGAAGCTGCGGGGGACGGTGTGATGGAGCGGGGAGGGTCAAACCGGTGCGGCGGGTGGGAGACGCGCGCGGGGATTCGACACGCGATGTGGACGACGGACGTTTTTGGACGGACCTTGACGTCGATTCCTAGCCTGACTGGGGCGGTGAGTCGCGACGGGCGATGCATCGCGCGGCGCGCTGTGCATTATGTGCCGGCGACGCGAAACGGCATTTGAGAGGGAAACCAAGTGGCGCCACTGCATGATTTTTGTAGATCAGGGTTCGATTGTTGGTTGAACCTCGGCCAGTACACGGCGTCGCGGGGCGCACGGCTCCGACGCACGCACCGCGATGTCGCACGCGGTCCGCCACGCGGCGCGGAGGCTCGCGCGGTCCGCAGTGCAGACCACGCGGGGCGCCGACCCGGCGCCTGGGGCGACCCAACATCATCATCTCCGTCGCCCCTTCTCGCACAGCGCGCCAGTCAGGGAGAGTCAGCAGCGCGCGCCCACCCCGAGCGTCGCCCCGCCGCCGACCGGGCCGGGCGACACGAAGCAAAAGGCGAAGTCGGCGATATCGTGGCCTGGGCTCGCGTTCCTGGCGGGTGCCGCCGTCGTCGGACAGTTGTACTACCTGGGGGGCCGTTCAGTCGAGGACCTCAAGGCCGGAGGTGGGAGCGATGCGCCCGCGAGGGAGGCTTCATCGTCAAAGCCCGCGAAGAAGCCCGAGCCCGCGAGGAAGACGGCGCCCGAACCCGCGCCCGAGGCGACGGAGGAGGACGAGGACGTCTTCCAGGCCGCCGCCGAGCTGCTCATGCAGGACCTCGATCCCGCGGAGGAGAAGAAGACCGAGACCGCGACGGCAGGCGAGTCCAAGGCTGAGAGGAAGGAGCGGAAGCGCGCGGAGAGGCGCGCGAGGAAAGAGGCGCCCGATCACGCGACGACGAGCGAGTCTTCGGGGGCGTCGGGGCCCGCGGGTGCCGCTCGCGCGCGCGCTCTCGCGAACCAAGGCGGCTCGGACCTCGTGAAGGACGAGGAGGAGACGGGAGCGGAGGCGCTGACGGCCGCCGCGCTCGTGACACGCGCGTTCGAAGGCGCGGTGGAGGTGCGTCCCATCGCCAACTTCAAACTTTTGGCTCTCCCTTTTGGTTTTCACGACCTTTGGTTTTCATTCACCCCACATCTTTTCACCTCGACACTCACCAAACACCCAACACAAACCCACGCGGTCGCAGGAGAACAAGGAGTGGTCGGCGACGTACAAGGCTATGGTCTACCAGGCTGAAGAGGATGCCAAAGTTTTCAAGGCGGAGCTATCGAAGGCGATTGCTCGAAAAGACGCCGAGTCGCGGAAACGAACCGCGTCACTCGCCCAGGAACACGCGTCCGCCGCCGAGAACGCCGCGTCCCAGATCGGCGCCCTCGCGAACGAGATCGAGCGGTCCGAGCGACGCGTCGCGGCGCTCGTCTCCGAGCTCGAGCGCGTCGGCGCCGACGCGGAAGCCGCCATTGAAACGCAAAGGACCGAAGCCGAGGCGGACGCCGCGCGGGCGCTCGAGGAACAGGCTGAGCTGCACCGCATGGCGATCGCCGAGTGCCTCGTGCGTGAACGAACGAAGCGCGCGGAGGTCATCGACGAGGTCCGGCTCAAGCTGGACGGCGTGAAGGAGGCGTACGACGTCAACGGCGCCGCGCTGCGAAAGTCACACGGAGCCGTCAAAATGTCCGTCGCCGTCTTCGCGCTCGCCGCGAAGGCTTCCGCGGGTGAGCCGTTCAGCGCAGAGCTCGCGGGGATACGAACCGTCGGCGAGCAGCTACTCGGCGGGGACGATTCGGAACGCGCGCTGGTCGACGCGGTGCTCGCGTCGATCCCCGAGGCAGTCGCGAAGACCGGGGTGCCAACCGCCGGTGACCTGACGAATCGCCTCGACGACGTTCGCCGCGCCGCGCGACACCTACAGCTCGTCCCCTCCACCGGCGGCGGGATCGTGACGCACTTCGTGGCGTACCTCGCGTCGTGGCTCAGGGTGAGCGAGCGCGGCGGTTGGGGTACCGGTAACGACGGTTCATCTTCTACCGGCGGGGTGGAGGCTGCGTTGGCGGCGGCGAATGAGAAAGTCGCGGCGGGTCGCCTCGACGCCGCGGCGGCGGCGCTCGAGGCGGGAACGGAAGGGACCGCCGCGGCGAGGGCTGTGGCGGGGTGGGTGGCGGACGCGCGGGAGAGGCAGAGGTTGGAGATGGCGGTGTCGGTGCTGCGCAGCCACGCCGCTGCCGTCGCGTCCAGCCTGGCGTAGACCGCAACGACGCAAGTCAACTTTTTTGTAACGTGACATTAGTTTGTTTTCGCGAGGTGTCGAGATGAATACCGATCCGTCACTCTTCACGACGTTCGAACACTCTCGTCGCGCGCCGGTCACGCACCGCGCGTATGTCTTTCCTGGATCCCAACCCCAACCGCAAGCCGACGGTGAACAGCGTCGCGCTGTTCAACGCCTTAAAGAACGGGCATCCGCACTGGATGGGCAAACTTCCCGACATGCCCTTGCCTCACAACATCCCCGACGTCCACGACGACGACGACGACGTTCGTGCCGACGAGGCCCCGTCCGATGGGATCCTCCGAGACTGTCCGAGGCCTCCGAGCGGCGACTATTTGGACCCCGATCGGTGGAAACCCCCGGTGGAACCAACGAGAACAGCCGCGAGCCTCTTGCGGAAACAGTTCAAAGGAAGGCGATGAGAGTCGCGTGCCTCTTCGTCATCGTCGCGCTCGTCGCGGCGTCCGCCCTCTCCCTCGCGTCCGCGTCCCCCGTCGAGCGCAGGGAGCTCGTCACGGTCGAGACCGGCATGGCGGTCGACCCGATCGGCGTGGTGCGCAGCGTGACCCTCACGACCGGCGTTTCCTTCAACGCGTTCTGCGAGTTCATCGTACCTCCTTTCCTCGACTTTGAGCTTCCACCCGGCGTGTGCTCCAACGACCTCTTCGACAACCGCGGGCGACTCGATGAAGAGACGCCTTCAGATGGTGAGGAAGACTACGAGACAGACGTCGAGCCGCAAGCCTGGGAGTCGAGTCGAAGGCGAGGCGGGAGGAGCAGATCGCCGAGCCGCGTGCGATCGATGCACCGAGGGTAGTAGTCGAAGCGAGCTCTCGTTTGATTGAACTAAAAATGAATTTCATTTCCACCACACGCCGTCGCTACCCGTCACACTCGTGGTACTCCTCTGATTCTAACAGTCACCACACCGACCACGTCACGGCGCAACCTTGTCTAGCATCTTGCACTGCTCCCAGAAGGAGGTCAGCTCGTGCGCCGCGCTCCACCCGTGCGCCGCCACCGACGGCACGCCCGGCCCGGGGAAGTTGCTATCGCCGACGCACATCAACCCGTCGATGGGCGTGGACGCCGTGGTGATGGGAACGGTGTCGCTGTCCTCCGTGATCCACCCCGTGCCGCCGTACGACCCCTTGTGCCGCCGCTGGAACCGTTTCTGCGTCAGCGGCGTCCCGACAAACTCCATCTCCACCCTCTTCCGCACGTCAGGTATCGCCTTCTCAACCGCCCTCCACAGCACCCGCGAGCGCTCCTCCTTCAGCTTCTTGTACTCGTCGCTGTTGCGGTCCAGGCCGTCCCAGATGTCGAGCGGTTCGTTCCCGGGGGTGTACGCGTGGATGACGTGTTTGCCCTCCGGCGCCAGCTTCGGATCGAGCACCGACGCGATCGACACGAGCACCTGTGAACAACAAAACACGCCGTCAATCAAATCGCCCGTGAGAGAGTTTCGAAGATTAAAAAAAACGTACCATGTTCTGCGGCGCCGTCACGCCCTTCGACCAGTCCTCGACGTATATGTGGTGAATCTCGAGGTCGTCCGGCAGGCCGGTGGCGTCGATGCCGAGGTGAAGGTGCATGAACGACTCGCACAGCTCGGTATCCTCGCACTTCTTCACCCACTCCCGCGTCGCCGCCGCCTTGGCCTCATCTGCAGCATCATCGCCTGCTTTCACTGAGTCGGGGAGCATCGGCAGCGTGTCCCACACGGTGGCGTTGCTGATGACCGCCGCCGACGCGTTGATCACCGCGCCGCCGCGAAGCTTGATCCCACCGGCGCGCCCGTCACGCACCAAAATCTCCTCGACGTGAGACCGAAGCATGATCCGACCCCCGTTCTTCTCCAATCCCCGCACCAGAGCGTTGACGATGCTCTCGCTGCCGCCCACCGGGAACTCCAGCGTGCTGTTGGGTCTGTACCAGTCGTCGAACATGTACCCAATCTCCGCCGCGAGCGTCCCGTTGGCGGGTGCGCCCGAGAGCAAAAAGCACAGCACCTCCATCCAGTTGCGAATGAACGGGTGCTTAATATCGTTCTTGTCGAGGAACTTTGAGTACGGCGCCATGATCTGCGGTAACACCGGCGCCGCCTTGAGCAAACCAGGGAGGAAGCGCGCCAAGGTGACCGCGGCGAACGGGTCGGTGCGCACCGCGGACGGGGGAAGCGCCGAGGACGCGCCCGCGAGCGGCACCATGAGCGTCTTCAATCGCCTCCACTCGTCCGCCGCGTTCACTCCGTCGACGTCCTCGACGTATCGGTCCAGAACCTCGATGAACTGGTCGTTGCCAACCTCGGTGAGGAAGGATCCCTCGGGGAGGTGGCACATCCAGGTGTTGTAGTATACGCACTCCAGGGGCTCGTCGAGGGCGTGAAGCACCTGGCCGCACGGGTTCGTGGTCGGCCACTTGGACATGCCCGAGTAGAGGGAAGGGCCCGATTCGAACGTGAAGCCGTCGCGGTGCCAGCTGTGCGCGGCGCCTCCCGCGACGTCGTGCGACTCCACGACGGTGACTTTTTTGCCGTACTTGGCGAGTAAGGCGCCCGCGCAGAGGCCGCCGATGCCCGCGCCGATGACGACGACCTCGGTGTCGTGGCTCTTGTCAGTTGTCGCGGCGCCGGCGCGGACGAGACGTGAAGATTTAACGATCCGCCGGTTGGATGATGAGGCGCGGGTGCGCGGGCGGCTGGCCACCGTGGACGGCGCGGGGACAGATGCCGAGGTACGCATCGTAGCGCCCATCATGTTTCCGTGGACGGACGTGGATGCGATGACGCCGCGGTTTGAGTGCGTGTCGCGTCGAGGGCGCACTCCGCTGTGACTCCCGGCCACGTCGATGGCTTGGATAGACTCGGAGCTCTGTGGGCCTCGCATTTTGCCGTTTTACCGCGACTGTTTATCTGGTTCCCGGGCCGCCAGCTCCGACACTCCCCGCCGCCCGCGCGTCCACACGAGACACGCGACCGTCCGATCGGCTCTCACACACGCTCGTACGTCACCTGCCAAGGCGGATTCCGTCGCCTCCGTGAGGACACCCGCCGCGTGTCACCCGCCGCGTGTCACCCGCCGAGATGATGACCGCGATGTTTGGCATCTCCGCCTCCGTGCCTTCGTCGCGGGCGGCCACGTCGATCGCGACGACCCGCCGCGCATCCCTCCGCGTCGCCGCCTCCGCGTCGCCCAGGCCCGGGACCAAGCCAGCGCGGGCGGCGTCCACCCCGGCCGTTCGCGCCATCTCGGCCCCGACGGATGGCCTCGGACCGACCGGAGTCACCACCACCGGTCCGGTCCCATCGCTGCGCGAGCTGCGCCAATCCATCCCGAAGGAATGCTTCGAACCGGACCTCGCGGAATC
>Ga0209666_1001350_pt1 | contig 18794 bp, 20 predicted proteins | sample SaaInlV_125m_DNA_FD_184679 | JGI IMG/M metagenome (GOLD analysis project Ga0209666, IMG submission 184679) | Marine microbial communities from expanding oxygen minimum zones in the Saanich Inlet - Saanich Inlet SI037_S3LV_10m_DNA (SPAdes)... | ecosystem: Environmental > Aquatic > Marine >...
CTATAGGTCCTAAAGGTACAACAGGAGAGTCTGGAAGAGATGGAAAAGCAGGTGTTGACGGTCTTAAGGGTGCTATAGGTCCTAAAGGTACAACAGGAGAGTCTGGAAGAGATGGAAAAGCAGGTGTTGACGGTCTTAAGGGTGCTATAGGTCCTAAAGGTGCTATAGGTCCTAAAGGTACAACAGGGGAGTCTGGAAGAGATGGAAAAACAGGTGTTGACGGTCTTAAGGGTGCTATAGGTCCTAAAGGTGCTATAGGTCCTAAAGGCACAACAGGAGAGTCTGGAAGAGATGGAAAAGCAGGTGTTGACGGTCTTAAGGGTGCTATAGGTCCTAAAGGTACAACAGGAGAGTCTGGAATAGATGGGAAAGCAGGAGTTGACGGTCTTAAGGGTGATATAGGTCCTAAAGGTACAACAGGAGAGTCTGGAAGAGATGGTAAAGCAGGTGTTGACGGTCTTAAGGGTGCTATAGGTCCTAAAGGTACAACAGGAGAGTCTGGAAGAGATGGTAAAGCAGGTGTTGACGGTCTTAAGGGTGCTATAGGTCCTAAAGGTACAACAGGAGAGTCTGGAATAGATGGGAAAGCAGGCGTTGACGGTCTTAAGGGTGATATAGGTCCTAAAGGTACAACAGGAGAGTCTGGAAGAGATGGAAAAGCAGGTGTTGACGGTCTTAAGGGTTCTATAGGTCCTAAAGGTACAACAGGAGAGTCTGGAAGAGATGGAAAAGCAGGTGTTGACGGTCTTAAGGGTGCTATAGGTCCTAAAGGTACAACAGGAGAGTCTGGAAGAGATGGAAAAGCAGGTGTTGACGGTCTTAAGGGTGCTATAGGTCCTAAAGGTACAACAGGAGAGTCTGGAAGAGACGGTTCCGAGGGTGAAAGAGGTGATAGAGGGTTCAAGGGTTTTGCAGGAATTGACGGAAAAAGAGGTGACATGGGTGATAAAGGTGACACGGGTGATAGAGGGTTAAAGGGTTTTGCAGGAATTGACGGAAAAAGAGGTGACATGGGTGATAAAGGTGACATGGGTGATAAAGGTGACATGGGTGATAGAGGGTTAAAGGGTTTTGCAGGAATTGACGGAAAAAGAGGTGACATGGGTGATAAAGGTGACACGGGTGATAGAGGGTTAAAGGGTTTTGCAGGAATTGACGGAAAAAGAGGTGACATGGGCGATAAAGGTGACACGGGTGATAGAGGGTTAAAGGGTTTTGCAGGAATTGACGGAAAACGAGGACTTAGGGGAGTTAGAGGTCCAAGCAATACTAAATTAGGACAGACAAATTTAGTAATATCTAGTGATGGATTTTTAATTCAATCATCTGGTGAAAAGGAAGAAGAATCTATAGATGAAACGTCTACATTAGAAACCGGTTATGTAAAAAAACAAAGAGTAGAAACTAAATATAAGGTTTCACCTAAAGAAAATAAACGTGTTATTACAGTAAACAACCCTACAAATATATCGGGGTATGCTTATTAAAAATTAATTACTACAATATAAAGTATTAATTACATAATGTCAGTAATTAATACTTTATATTCGTTATATTTTACATTTTGAATTTATAGAAATATTTCCTCATATAATCTAGATGCAAGTCTTGCACTCTCAAATGTACCGAAGGTGTGATCCTGTAATAGATACAATAGTTCCTTTAAATTATTATTATAAGACTTTTCGTATTTTAGAGTTATACCTTTATTAAAACCCCGGGGAGCGGATGGAATTTTCAAATTAAATGTATGATACAGATTTAGAATGAAATAAGTAAATAATTTTTGACATTTATCTTTAGTAAAATTACCTTTACACAATTTTTTTATCGTTTTGTCAAGATTTTTAAGAACATCATTTCCCGATAATAAACTCTTTAACATATTATTCTGTGCGCTTTCAGTTGTGTATCCGAACTTTGTTATATTTACTCTTTTCATAGGACTTCTTTTTTTCTTTGTACATCTAGATTTTCTCTGAGCCTTACTTAGACTTTGAACAAGTCTTGGGGTCTTAGAATCTACACGCTTACTGGGTCTACAATATGCTATTTTAGCGGCGGTCTTACGACCACATGATTTTTTCTTAGGCCATGCACAGGCATCTATCCATTTCTCCTTGTACCATCTTCCTAGATCAGTTTTGCCTTTCCCACCAGAATACTTACCACCCTTTGCTTTATATTCCCTAACTAGACGACCAGAATCGTAAGCACCCCATCTACGTCCCTTGACAGATCTTTTAATTTTGGCTTTTATAGACATATACAATTTCTTATTTACTACATTAATTGGGGCTCCACTAGATTTCCCAAAAGAATTTCGAGAAGACCAATTGGTACTCCAATAAATATGCGCTTCTCTCCAAAAACTATGATATCTATTGATACTATGATATCTATCAAGATGTGATACATAATTATCTCTTAAATCTTCTAGAACACCAGGGGGTATTCTAGAAATAGGGAATCTTGATTTAATTAAAATTGCCATTAAAGAACTTGCTATGTCTTCTACATCTTCACTGTGTATATCAAGAGGACTGTCATCATATTCCGTGGCGATTCTAAATTTAGAAAGATACTCTCTTACCATATAAGTAATGTCTATAGAAGACTTTTGTCTTTTAAAAAAAGACACTCTAGGTAATTTAGCAAGTCTCCTAAACCAATTCCCCATAAACCCAGGTCTTGTATGATGCATCTCGGTTGCTACATAGGGTTCTTTTTTATAATCATTAAACCATTGATCGTAATTTAATTGGGTACTCAAGATCGAACCACCACGCTGGCGCCGCCGCTCTGGTTCAATGTAATAACTTTTTACATGATCTAAAAATTCTTTTATTAATTTAGATGGCCATTCTCTATTCCTGACACCTTTTTGAAGTTTGCTTGCAGATACTTCTTTTTGTACTAAATTTTGTACATCAATTGGTAGTTTATCTAAATATGAGTTAGGAGTATTAAAATCTACAAGTGTTCCAAATCTTGAATTTAATTTTTTACTACCTGTTATTCCCTTAGGGAATTTACCTTTTCTGTTGTATGTATTTAACCTACGTTTATAGTCTGCTAAACTACCAGATACGCTAGGTTTATTCCATAAGATGTACATACTTAAATAACCAGGCTTCATTGGATCGTTAGTCCTTAAATCTTTTTTATGACGAGTGATGTATCTCTCTCGCCTTTCTTTGTCTTTATGGATTGTAAAATCTGACATTCCTCTAGCACCAAACTTTCTAATATAAGTCTTTCCGTTCTTATTGAATGTAATTTCGAATTTTTTAGCACCAGATGTCAATTTTTTAAATTTTATTACCTTTATTGTCATTTAATAATTGTAATATAATTTAAATATTTTTTTATTACTTTTCTAATTTAACACTAATTACAAGACTAATTCTCTTCATCGGGACGATAACACCAATTAGTTATTATAAAATATCCTTTTAAATTAGTGTATAAAATTTAAATGCGAATATGAATGTAGATTAGTTATTGTAACATGCATTATTTTATGTGTCAGGCATGATATAGCAGCCCTAACTAGTATTTCATAGAAAAAATTAGAAAATTTGTACTTAGTCTTGGACAATAATTTTCTCAAAACCATTAGAATGAATAATTGTTCAGTTGGATCATTTACATTTATGTCTACTAAAGAACTTGTTACTATTTCATCTACTGCATCTCCTTTTTTTATTATTTTAGATGTTTTAGTTGGTAATAACAAGAAAATGGGTTCAGGGTTTTTTGATTCTTTGAGTTTCTTTCTATGAACCATGTTACATAAATTTGCCGGACACGATTTAATTTTTCTTAACATATTAGTACTGTTAATTCTATGTTATATATTATATTTTAAAACTTTAAATTACCAAAGTAGAATAAAAATACTGACCAGGAAAACAAACAAACTTTATACAATGTATCAGACTGTTCATCTGTTAGCGAAGAGTTTATAGGAGCCCATATTGGCTTTTTAAATACATTGTATTTAGGTCTAAGATGCGGAGGTTCATCTGGGGGATCAGGTGGGTCTATTTTTGATACATACATTACTATAAGAGCATAAATAGTGCCTAGAATAATACGTCTGTTAGTTATAGTGTCTCTGATAAACATATTAGAGCGTCGATTTTTAGAGTGATCTATTGGATGAGAGTGAATAGTTATTTTGTCAATTTTATTTCTTTTGTTACGCAAATAATGTGGGGTATTAACGTATGCGCTATGATTTTTAATAATAAACCTCGGTGTTTTATAATACTTAAATTGAACAGAATTTAAAAAGGATGATTCAGTTTGAATACACAATATCGTAATAAGTAATTTAAACAGGTTCATTTATAATAAATTTATGTTTTTATTCTTTAAATTTATATCTACATTCTACATTTCCTTTATTTGTGCCTCTAGCGCCGCAACTTTTGCAAGCAATGCCGTGACCGTTGCGTCTAATTGTTTAGTAGCGGCAACGTTGTGAGTAAAAATGTCAGTATAATTGACGGAATATGGTTTTTCGAATGTAAGTGTTTCTGGTTCGGAGCCTTGCACGTGTGCAGTAGTTCTAGTTTCTGTACCACCTTCTCTTACACTGTAAGATAATTCTGGTATATCATTCAGGATGTCCTGGGCTATAAACCCTGCTTCAACTACGTATTCACCTTCGGTTAAGGTTCCATTAAAGTCGGCTTCTTTCATCTCCTTGGTTTTTTGGTACTTTTGGGGTTTTAGTTTTCTAATGACGCTTAAAGAGTCGGTTAAGTCTTCCTCGTTATGTTTGAGTCTATCATCACTAGTTACATTGAATGCTGTTGCGTTTGCAGAATTACTATTTACAAATAAAGGACCGTCATTTATTTGTACTCCATTAGATGCACTCATATGTATATCTGCTGTTGCGTTAGTAGATAGACCAGATACTCCTCCGTAAGTTTGACTACCTAAATGTATCACCGGACTCATTAAATGAGCGTCTGTTCCAGACGCTACATGCCATCTACCAGGTTGTTGTGTACCAGTTGTTTGATTATAACCACCTATAGTTTGGAAGCTCTCAAACATATTATTTGTTGTAGGAATTGCGGTACTACCATCGAAAGCGCCAACGCTAAGTTCAAATCTACAATCCGCCTGCTGAACGGCTGGATCGATTCGAATAGCAACTTTTTGATCACTTTCTAAGTGTGTAAGTTCATCCGATGTTAAATATATCACATTGGCTACATTAGCATTTAATCTTCCATATCCTAATACAGGTCCCAATGGATGATTATAACCGCTAAAATTAAAAGTAGCAGTTTTAGAACCCGTAGGTCCTATTACTCCTTCAATTTCTAATCTATCTTGAACAAGTAAAGATCCACTGTTAGAAATACTGGGGTCTTTAGCAATTCTAAGATTATCGTCTGCTTTGATCCCTGCAGGTGGAGCGGGAACGGACAGGGATGCATAAGGATGACCTGGCGGAAAAGGATAGTATGTAGTTGGTGTGTAAGTATCTACAGAGATGTGATTACTAGAAGTTCCTCCGCCGCCAGATGGTGTTGTCCAAGACATAGCATGTCCTGATCCTCCAGACGTTAATACCTGACCAGCAGTTCCATAATCAGTATTAACTGACAAGTTTCCAGTTAGTTTTAAATTATCTATAGTTCCATCTTTAGAAACTATTATAGCTTTATTTGGATTTACTATACCAGGTTCTGTATCAAGAACATGGTTATTATGTACATTTTTTGTTAATAATTTTAATTGTTCATTCATAATTCCGTCGGTTCTTTGTAGAGACTCTATTTTAGATTTATTTATACTATTGTCTCTTTCTAGAGAATCTATAGCTTTTTGATTATCAGACATTTTATTTATTATTAATATACAATTACATTTAAAATAAAATTTTTAATCGAACTTTAATAGATTTTTAGGATCTATATAAGAGTCTTTGCATATTTTACGAGTATTTCCCAATCTTTCAGCTGTATGATTTAGACCTGCTATAATATTAGCTTTCTTTTCTTTTTCTGATTTCGCTTTTGGAAGTTTTTTCATAAAAGATAAAAATATCTTATTGGCGCAATAGGTTCTAATGTCTTTACATGTTACATTCTCATTTACCTTTTGCCTTAGAAATGCATTTAAATCTGAAGCAGAAACACAAGCATTAGGTGAATAATAGAATAAATTAGGTCCACGAATAGTTTTTACTCGTTTTATAAATGTAATGCTTCTGGGATTTGTTATATGCTTTACATGAAATACACCTTTTTTACCAACAAAAGATAACGTATTACCGGTTAAGTGTTTTTTTAATAAGGTTGTTATCCCATATGAGCCATTTTCCTTCTTGTAAGTTTCATTACCAACTCGTATATTTAAATCTTCCATAAGTTTTATTACATTAGCTATAACACAGTCTTTTGATAAATCATTTTTAGAAATGTATTTTCTTATAACCTTATCATAACTAGGATAATCAAATTTATTCATTTTTTTAAATTTTTTCATTTTAGACTGTTCTATGAACAAGGGGTTATATATGTATTGTTTCCTTCTCTTAGAATCATAACCTATTGCCTGTATTTTACTCTTTTCGGAAGAATCTATTTTTACATCTGTCCACATTGGAGGAATTCTTAGTTTTTTTATCCGTTCTATATCTATAGAACTTGCTCCGGGGTATATAAATTTTTTACCTTTAAGTTTTCTAAATATCGTCATATTCTATAATAAGTATTTATAAAAAAGTACATAATAAAACTTAAAAGAATAAAATATATATATTTACAGTACATTATGTGGGACATTCTAATTGTAGATAAATCTGCATCCATGATACATAACATCCAAGATATTAAGAAGGGGTTTAATGAACTAATTAAAGAACAAATAGAACAAGACTCTAAAAATAGATTTACTGTAATAGCGTTTAATACAGATGTTGAAATTCTATCAGACGACATTTTTACAAACACTCTAGATGTTATAGACGAACTTACAAATGTTAACGGTCTAACTTCTCTATTGGATGCGATTGGTAAAGCTTATAATCTTATTCTAAAGCAAAAAGACACCAAAGACATAACCCTTACTGTAATTACAGATGGTCAAGAAAACTCAAGTAGACATTATACTGTTTCTCAATTAGATATCCTAAAGAAGGATATTGATAAAGACTATAATATAAATATGACTTTTATTGGCGCTGATAAAGACTGTCTTTATGGAAATCCAATTGCTCTCCATGCTAATGTATCTCTAAGTTGTGAGGGAAATCTTCTAGGTGCTATGAGAACTGCATCAAGTTCTATGTCTAGTCAAAGGGACGGTACTCATTATACACCCGAAGGAGTTGTTAATATCGAATCAAAAGACAGTAGTTATACAATTAAAACCCCCATTATTAAACGCTCTCCTACTCTATCAAGTGGTGACGTATCATGTTGTCTAATTTTTAAAAAAGCAAAGGTAATTAAGAAGGGATTCAACACTTCCATCTAGTTTCGCAATTTGTACACGTTACATAAGTTGTCATAGGTTCGTCAGCACTCCTTGTTTGCATCTGATAATAAACTGTTTTCATTGATTTACATTTGTTACATTTAAACATTCCATCTTCCGTAACTTCTTTCTTTGCTGTAAGTTTTGCAAGTGCTTCTGCTTTTAGTCTACCCCATACATCGGGATTTAGTTCTTCTCGAGTGTATTCGGCGGCTTCGTGAGATTTTATATCTTGTGATAGTAGTCTTTTTTTAAATTGTTCGGCATTTGTAGTATAAGTCATATTAGCTAAAAGACGTCTAGCTGTATTTGAATATTTTTTTACAAATGACTTAGATGACCAGTTTAATTCTAAAAAATGTTCTTTACAATATTTAACCGTAGTATTAAATACACCTTTTTCTAAATTTATAATAAGAATATCTGTACATTTAAGACCAAGATATTCTGAAGACTTTTCGATGAATGTTTCACGTCTGTGTGACATAATTATTTACAATATTATATATTTTATTTTTAAATAGTATATAAAATTGTAATTTATTTAAATAATTTAACACAGTATATATTTACCTTAAAAACTCAATAGTTCAATGTAATACTTATCGCCATTTCTATAAATTCTATTAACTTTGATATTCCATTGATTATAATAAACATTAAGATCTCTCTTTATTTTATTTGTTTTCTTTTCGAAAAATTTATGCTTTAAAAATTTATATTCATAATCGGTATCATTATTTATTATATCCATATCACCAGTACAATCTGTATAATAAATAAATGTATCTGTAATACTGTCAAATAATTCTAGAGGCTCTGGAATTAATAAATTATTTAACATTTTAATATAAGATTCGTTATAATTAATTAAATACAACTCTTGGGTTGTTTGAAGGATGTCTTTAGAAAATGGATTTATTATATAATATTCCCAACCGTTATGAAACATTTATAATAAATAGAAATTGTTTTTATATTAATTCACTAGACACTACTTTTCTTTTTCGGTTTCCTTTTCGGTTTCCTTTTCGGTTTCCTTTTCGGTTTCCTTTTCGGTTTCCTTTTCGGTTTCCTTTTCGGTTTCCTTTTCGGTTTCCTTTTGTTTTTCTAAGTCTTCAGCTAAACATAAACCGTCTTTACTGCATTCTATACAATCTTCATCTTCAGAATTTATCTCTGAATCTTCTTCAGAGTCGTAATCCGAATCCGAATCCGAATCTGAATCCGAATCAGATTCTAGATATTCTAAATCCGATTCTGTTACCATTTCAAATTCTTCTTCTATAAAACTTTCGTTTTCATCTAGTTCAATTTCTTTAGTTAATGGGGGGAATATACTCCTAAGTGTTTCAATTATATCTTTTGTTATTTTGGTTTTGTTTATACAATTGAATTTAATATACATGTCCCCATATTCTTTTGTTTCTCCGACTACTGGCATACCCAATCCAGGTATCTTTTTTAATAACTCTTCATCCAAATTATTAAAAATCTCTATAGCGGGTCCAGTAATCTTGTATTTTTTACCGTTTAAATGTTTAATATATACAACAGGGTCATATGCTTCAGCGAATGATATTTCTCTTTCTATAATTAAATCATTACCAATTCTGGTGAACTCGGGGTGATCTTCTACGTCTAATGTTACAACAACATCTCCTGTTTCATAACCCTGTTTTTCATCGGCCATATGATTAAATCTTATTACCTGCTCTTCTATCATACCGGGTTCGATTTTAATAGATAATTTCTTCTTTTCTTCCTCATAAGAACCATCCTTATCTAGTGTTTTACGCCTGAGGGCCAACTTTTTCTTTGCTCCTGTAAAAAGTTCATCTAAAGTTACGGACATTGTAAATGTCATATCTTTTGTTCTATGAACAGTAGGATCTTCATCGCTTTCTTCATCAGTTGAATCAATTTCTACATACCTCTTTTTTCTCTTTTCGTCAGATTTCTTTTTTTCATCGGAGTTCTTTTCTTCCTTAACTTGAGAAATTTCATTTGTAATATCTTCTAAGTCTGTCGAAGTAAAACTTATCTTAGATTTTCCACTCTTTTTATTTTTCTTAGGATTACATGTTGGCTTTTCTTTGATATCAAATTGCCCGGTTAGCATTTCTGGAGTGATTATTTCTCCAACTGATTTACCGATTTTAGATATAACGTCAGACATATCTTCCTGATTTATCTGCCCCGTTTTTAAACTCTCGGGTGGTTCAATCTGACTAGCTACCAGTTGAGCCATCTTCATGATGTTAGCAAAGTCGGGTATTTGGTCCATATTATAATATAATGTATATATTTTTAAACACCACTTTATCCGCACAAATGTAAAAATTTATTAAAATTTAGCGTCAAGATCTATTTTTACATTTTTTTGAGAACTATCTTCGGGAGTAAATGTGACAGTTTTATTACCATAACTCAGTGAATTTTTATTTTTTTTAGGGGCTTTATTTTCTTTTATTTCTTCTAATTTATTGTATGCTTTTTTTCCCTTATAAATTTGACTTACATCGTTATTTAAAATTATTAAGGGGATTATGTCTATTTCTATATCACTGTCAAAAGAATCTTCTTTATAATTTATATAATCAATTTGAATATCCTTAAGTTCTTTTGTTTTAATTAAAAAATTCATAGATGCTTCACATTTAGGATGATAGACTACTGTCATGTTAGAGACACTCATTTACAATTTATAAATACAATTTATTTAAATTACAAACGTAATTTTAATTTAATTTAATTTAATTTAATTTAATTTAATTTATCTTATCTTCTACGTCTAGCGGGTACTAAATTATTCTTCACGTTAGTTTTTTGAGGAATTGGTACATCGGGGAGTTTTGTTTCGGGTACCTGTTCTTTGGGTTTATTATCTATCACCTGTTTAGCACTTTTTAAAAGATCTTTAGGTAAGTTATTCAATCTAGCTCTGTAATAATAAGTTGCAACGGTGTTATAATCATTTTCTTCGATCGCTTTTTCTAATATATCATTTAATTGTTTTTTAGAAATTGACGGTTTTGGATACAAACTTTCATATTCTTGTATAACATCTGATAATGTTATAAGAGAAATTCTACCTTTTATAGCTCCATTTAAATCTATTCCATTATCAACAGAAAACTTTATAGCAGATTGAGTAGCAAATGATGCTGGGGTTTTTACCTGATAGATGTAATTGTCTTGAGTTTCCAATTCAGTAAAAGCTGTTTCGTATATAGCTTTTAGTACATTTTCTTTCTGTATTAATGGTTTCCCATTTAATAAAACATCCGGCGTTGGTTTAATAAAAGACAATGGTACAAATGTTTTACGTTCTGTGGTTGTATTTTTAACAATAAATTCATTTAAAATTCTTTCATCATATGAAACATATGATGTATTCCAATAATAACCTGGATAATCATTCAATAAACTTTTATCTTCTTTGGATATATAACAAAATGTAGATTCTCTTTCCCATGACAACTTATTACCAGGTATTTTAAATTGAGATCTCAGCATAGTAATTTCAGTGTTATCTTCTCTATAACACTTATAACTATCTGTTTCTTTTATATACATATATGGTCTTAACTTAATATCATCAATTGTATACTCTTTATCTAGTTCAATATTCATAATAGGGTACTTATGACGTTTTGCAACAGAAGAATGTATGGTAATAGTATCATACTTTTCATCAACCCAGATTTGTTTTCCTACTATATTTTTAATCTCTCCTAGACTAGAGAGTTTTCTTCCTAAAACGTCTTCTGGAATTTCTATATTAGTTTTAGAATTCATTGGAACTCCAACCACAGGAGCGTTAGACTTATTTTTCTCTTCCTTAGTTACATTTAATTTTAAATAATATTCATATAACACAGTTTTTTCAATATTAGTTATTTCATCTATTTTATCTGATTCTAATTTATTCTTTAAGATGTAATCTTCTATAGATTGCATAGATTTTTCAGTAGCTTTTTTCCATTCCATATTCAACTGTTCATCATTAAAATCTACATCTAAAATCGAAAAATCGTCAATATTATCAGGTTTATTAGATGCGCAGACACCGTCTTTCCAACCGCATTTAAGTTTAGTTCCAGCTGGGTCTAGGGAATAAGAATATTGGTCATTACAAGATTCTTCTGTTTTAAAACGATCACATGTATCTAAATCTTCTATAAGTCTTGTTTTTATTGATTTTTCAGATACTCCTTCTCTAAACATCTTGGATTTTCCTCTAGAATCTAAATATTCGACTAAGATGTAGTATTCTGATGACATATATTTCCCAACTGGGAAGATTTGATTTTCGTCTTCAAACATAGCGGGCCCTTCTATTGTTACAAAAGAATCATCTACGAGTTGTTTTAATTCATTTGAATAGACTGGTATACCATTGGTATATTTGAAAGGTATACCATATTTTTTATCTAAGTCTTTAACAACACTATATACCTCCCCCGGTTCTTTAACTCCAAGACGTGGTCTGTAAGTGTATTTATATTTTTTTGTTGGCATCTTTAAATTTTCATAATAATCACTTACACCCTGACCTCTACCATTTCCGGGTATATGTTCAGGTATTAATATTTCATTGGGTAATTTATTTTCTAATAAATACTTTTTGTCTATTATATTAATATATAACTGAAATGAATCATCTTGAATTGGAACTTCAAAAATATTAGCAAGCTGTATTAAGTTTTCACGAGTATAATTAATTACAGTATTCCCGCTTACACTAGACTCATAATTAGGATAATTTCCACCTGTTATATAAAATCCGTTAATCTCTATATAATCAGGTGTAAAATTAACTCCACCTCCTATTGATTCAGATTCTGGAGGCGAAGAAGATATCTTCGGGGCGATGTATGTATTTTGTTTTACAATAGTTTCTTCTTCTATTTTGTCTTTTAGTATTTGTTTCGTTCTATACTTTCTTATTTGGTTTAGAATTTTATTAAGGCTTCTTTTTTTAATAAAGTTTTGAACATTTTCATTAAGCTCATCCATGAGTATACTATGATATATATCAATTTCAAACCCCCTCAATTTATTAATGTAAGATAACACATTATCACTAATTCTAGCATTTGTTATAAAATTAGCAAGCCTGGTTTTATCTACATTAGAAAACTTTCCATTCGTTAATAAAAACTCTGTTATAACAGGTGTTAACAAAAATGGATCTTCTGTTGAAATATTAAGTTCTGATAGATATTTACATAAACCGGAGTATTCTTCCTTTATTAAATTTCTGTTTGCATTGTATTCATTAGGACTTTTGGATGTTTTATATATAATAGTTTCTGTTATTCTAGAGTATTTTTCTGGATTACTTATTTCACATGTCTCGAATACATATTTTAATATATTTTGTGTATCTATTCTATCCGAAATACTAGCTATTCTATAAATTCTTCTAGACGGTAATTTATTTCTTTGTTTAATAAGCCATCTCAATTTTTTAATATTATCAGTAAATTCTAAGGAAACAAATGTATTAAGTGTATTAGTCCATTGTAAATACTCTGAATATTCTTGAAATATCTGATCTACCTCTAATAAACTTAATGATGTATTGTCTTTTTTAAATTTTTCTATGTCGTCGTTTTTATCTAAACCTGTTTTATAGATGTCATAATTTGACGTATCGGGGCTCCAACTTAGAAGATAATCTATTTTTTCTTGTTCCGTGTTTTGTGTAAGATCATTCTCAGGAATGAGTTTAGCAGTTTCCATTGTTAACAATTCTATATTACTCATATTACCATTAATAAAAGAACGTAACGCTTCTGGGTAATTTTCAAATATAAATATTATCTTATTTATATTGTATTCATAATTAGAACTTGAATAATTAAAAATGTAATTCTCTAGATCGTCTAATCTTTGATTATCATGTTCTATATATTCTAAAATAAATTGTATTAATTTAGCCTTTCCATCTTTTCTAAGTTCGAGGATCTCGTCAGGTTTATTAAAGATATCTGAAATAGGAAGTTGACCGGTTTCTGTATAGTTGTCGGGATCTTCTCCCGTATTTAAATAATGATTAATCTTTCTTATTTTATTAGCTAAAACTTCCTGGGATGCAATAGGAATCTTTTTTAAATTTTCATGGAGAATGTCTTTAAAATCAGATAGATAATCATTAAAAGATTCATATCTCTTGACTATGTTAATTTTTTCTTTAAAACCTGATTTTATTTCTGCTAAATAAACTCTCAATTCCCAAATGTCTACTACACTTGTATTATTACCCTCTCTTTCAGAAATTTCATTATAAAGTTCATCATCTATAGGCTTAACAGTGATAAAATTAGATAAATCTCCGACATCGTTTCTATCTACATTTTCTTTGAATGCTAGATATTTTACTTTACCATTTTGTAAATAATTTTGTGGTGAACCGGTTATTCTATGTTTGGAGTCAGATATCCTTCCGTAACCTTTATCATATACAAAAGGTCTATTGTATTTATAATCTCTGAATAACTTATTTATTTCTATTCTATAATATTTTGAATCTTCTTCTAGGATATTTCTCAATTCTTCATAGTCTTTAGGATGTTCTCTAAATTTAAGCATTTTTTGTTTATTTTCTTTAAGTCTTTCTATATAAGACATATACCTAAATGTTCTATTGGGTATACAACTTAGAAGGTCTTCTCTTGACATTTGTCTTAATTTATCTGTAATTTCTTTCCACATACCAGTTTGAAATTGAATCTGTTCATTTTCACTCAATAAGTTAAACCTTTTTTCGTTAGTTAGTATCTGAGATAAATTAGTTCCTTCCTTTTTTATCTTATTAAATTTATAACTCGGTTCGTTAGCTTTTTCATCAGAAGACTGTCCCCATATTCTATCAACTATTACATAAGAAGGTGCTAATGACATTATCTTTTGTTTATACGTATCATATGCTTTTATATAATTATCAATAATCCGGTTGTAAGGTAATTCAAGATCGGTATTTAATTTATCAGAGTAGTCCTGTATATCTTCTCCGGTATATTCTTCTGGTAAATTAGGGGGGTATATATTATACTTATTCTCTATTTTTTTCATATATTTTACTTCCTCAATATGATACATTTCTAAATCATTCATTAACATAGCAATTCTTTCGGCTTCATTTTCTGGAGGTTTTACGTATTCCTTTTTATCAGAAGTAATTTCTTCGGAAATTTTTAATATATTATATTCCAATCTTATAAACTCGTCGTATTTATCGTTGAATATTTCCTCTGTTATTTCGCCATTATTAAATTTTAATTTTAGTTCTTCTATATTTTTTCTTACTTTATCTATAATTTCCTTATCTTCATCACTAACTACGTATTTTCTACTTCTTTTCATACTCCAGTAATTAGTTCTTAACATTTCTCTTCTATATTCTTCAGATGTAACGTTTTTTTGGGCTAGAGAATTAGATAATTCGTCCATCTTAGACTTTAATTGATTATCCCAGTTTAATATATGATAGGTACCCAGCTCATCTTCGTCAAGATCTTCTAATTCTTCTAAACCGGTTTCACTACCGGTTTCACTACCGGTTTCACTACCGGTTTCACTACCGGTTTCACTCCCCCCACTCTCAGAAGAAGAATCTTCACTGGACAAATTTAATTCTAAGTAATCCTCATCATCAGACATGTCGATACACTACTATATGTTAAATATAATATTTTATAAAATAGACCAGTGAAATTAAATACTGAAATTATAATGTATAATATTATTAGTGTAAAAAGATGCAAACAGTATACATTTTAAAAGACTGTTTAAAATCTTATAGGGCATTGATGTTATTATATAAAACCCCTGATATCTCTACAAATATAATCATAGTAGATGAATTTTACTATAAAGTGTTAAAACTTGATAATAGAGTAACAAGATTTCCTTTTATAATAAATACAGCTCCTACTAATACAGGATTAATACCCAATGTAGCTAGAGTATTACCTCTAGATCTTTTTATAGATTTATCACAGCCGGAAAATGTTTTTAATTTTCCAAAGAAAAAGAAAAAAACAAAAAAGACATATAATATACCATCAGTTCATGATAAACAAAAAAGGCTTCAAGATTTTTATAAATCTAAGAAGGTTTCTCGCCCAATCAAGGGGGTTCCTATAATAAGAAAAACATCAGACGGGGGTGTAAATATAGTATTAAATTAATTGTAAATTTAATTTATATTATTTACAATAAAACATGAGATCCGTGTGGGATTTTAATGAAACTAAAAATTACACTAATATAAATAATTATAAAGTTCTCATTTCTCCTCTAGAAGAATCTGCGGCAGTATTATTGGAAATTTTAGATACACTCGTGAGGGAATTACAATATAAAATAAAGGTTACCAAAGTAAATATGTACGATAAATACCTTGATTTATTATCAAAAACTCCACACATTCTACAAGAAATGCAACTACATAAAGATCAGGGAAGTATTATATTTAACGGTTTAAATAAGCCAAAGAATGTACACTTAACAAGGGATATTCCAATAGGAGATGATAAAAGACTTAGGGCTACATACAGAAAAGTATTTTTAACACTTAAACATAGAAACGGAAGATTAAAAACTGTAGATGAGATGAAAAGTCTCTTAGCACATGAATTAACTCATACAGCGTTAAATCATGTCACATGGAAAGATGATAATCATTCAAAATTATTTAAAGAATACAATAGGATTATACTTTCTATTATCATTTCGATTCTTTCTGCTTCTTCCATTCGACGGCAGCCTGTTTAAATGCTTCCGCGTGTTTGTAGTTATCTCCTAGTTCTTTTTTTTGTTCAGTTAAGTATTTCTGAACAAATAAGTTGTAAGGAGAAGGTGTTTTCTTTGTATCGTCGTTTTTCTTTCGCCTAGGTTTCTTACCAAATGAAGCTATTGTATTTTTTAGTTCACTAACTTCGTTTTCTAGAGTTTTAATCCTTGCCTCGTTGTCGGTCATCTTTATTTAACTGGAATATTATTTAACTATTGCTTTAAACGTGTTATTTCTATGTTTATCACATAAAGGATAATTACCGTTGTAATTTTTATTGAAAAATTCTAACTTACATTTCTTACAAACGAGTTTTTTATCTTCACTATTACCCTGTTCATTTTCACGATTTATTTCTCTAATTGCAGAAATAATTGTGTCCCAATCTACCTCCTCGGTTTCTATGTTTATCACCATTTAAAGTTACGTTCGTTTTATTTTTCCTAAGAAAAAATATTTTATTACAATAAATGGCGGCAAAGAAAGAAAACAAAAGACTGTTCGGAAAATCTATAATCGTTAATATTTTCTTGGCCTTTGTATTTATAGCAATTATATCCGGATTAGTTTTCGTTGGTTTAAGTCTTAGGACTAAACGTATTTAAAAAAAAATATTTAATTACATTATAATGGCAGTAAAAGAAGAAAACAAAAGATCTATGGCGAGCATTATTGGGTGGACTATTCTATTCATCGCGGTTATAGCCGCATTAGGTTACATTGGAGCTAAATTTAATCTTTGGGCACTTTTTATGGTTGCGCAATAATTTAAATAAAAAAACATTTCATTATATTAAATGGCGGAAGAGAAAAAGAAAAGCTTCATAGGAAAACATTGGGTGAAGATGCTTGCTTTAATAATTATGGTATTATTTTTTGGAGGTGGTTATTATGCTCTTTTTGGTTTAAAGAAACCATGATTACAATAAATTAAATAAAAAAAAATATTTAATTATATTAAATGGCGGAAGAGAAAAAGAAAACCTTCGGAGAAAAACATGGGTGGTGGATGGCCATGTTATTTATGGTAATATTGTTTGGTGGTGGCTACATTTATTTTACTAGTGATAGGAAAGGCTAGACTGTTTAATTGATAACTCCATAATTGTCTTTGAAAGAATCATTATTATTCAAAAAAATATGTGAATCCTTGTAATTTTTATTATTGTGTTTAAATTTTTGATAATAAGTCATTTGCCAGGGCCAAACAAGAATAGATTCTTCTGGGGACATTTGATATACAATCTTATCATTGTACAGCATGTATTTAACCTTTATCATTAATTTCCCCCAATTTGGAATAGCTTTTTTTTCAATTTTTTCCAATGGACCATACAAAACGGGTATACTATTGTATTTAACGGGTCCGGTGTCTTCCCTTTTTGTATGTTTAATTTTACTCCAATCAAATTCTCTACAATCCTTTCTTTTATGGCAAATACAACAGTATATTCCTTCTTTATAATCAGGGAATTGGATATTTTCGGATTCAGGAAACTGTTCACATATAAAATTTGTAATGGATTTATTACTTCTCCAAACACATACATGAACGCCTAACTTATCCATGTAAGGACCTTCATTTGTATTGGAAATGGACGTGTAATTTTTTTTAACTGGACCTTCTCCTCTCTTTTTAATTTCTATATAATTAAGAGCCTCGATAGAACATCTTTTATTATTGTATATATTATTCCATTCTTCTTCATCGGTAAATTCCATTTTTCTATAAATTTCTATAGGGATTGTACAACCAGTATCAGTTTCAGAATCTGTTAAGCTAAAGTGTGGGGGATGTGTGTCATTCTCATTTTTGTTAATTATGTATTTATCAAGTTTGGAGATGTTGGTTAAAATTTTATCAATAATTGTAGTCATCTGAATTTATTATATCTAATTTTAATTTTATGTTTTAATAATGTTATTTTTTTGTAAATTATAATGTATATAAATTATAAATGAGTGGCGCTGTTGCGATATTGTTAGTAATATTAGTGGCTTGTATTGTTGGGGCTATAATTTATCTTCTTAATAAATTACTCCCGGGTGGTATATTTGGAGCTTTTATCTCAGATGAGGATACTCAAATAGCTGTAACGGGGGGTAGCGATGATCAGGATGCCCAAACTTATAAAATAAAACAATCGGAGGATAACCCCGGTGATTTTCAGTTAGTACCTTCGGATTCCGTTGAAATTGAACTTCCTGAAGAACCCGATGAACCAGGGGAACCCGAAGATCTCATCACCGTAGAACCAGTGGCGGTATAATATTGTAAAAAAAATAAAAACATTTCAAAAAAAAAATACAAAATAAAATCATTACATTACATTAAATAATTATGGACCAACGACTCAAAGCTTTTCTTGTCATCGGTACAATTTCTGTGATTATATATGTAATATTTTTAATGACTTCAAGTGAAAAAAGTTTTGTATTAACCGCGTCTGGGAACCGTGATCCAACAAAACAGAAATTA
>Ga0209666_1001356_pt1 | contig 18741 bp, 21 predicted proteins | sample SaaInlV_125m_DNA_FD_184679 | JGI IMG/M metagenome (GOLD analysis project Ga0209666, IMG submission 184679) | Marine microbial communities from expanding oxygen minimum zones in the Saanich Inlet - Saanich Inlet SI037_S3LV_10m_DNA (SPAdes)... | ecosystem: Environmental > Aquatic > Marine >...
AAGTTTGAGAAATATATCTCATTTTCGCTTATTGTAATAATTTCATTGATTTATAAAATTAAAATAAAGAGTAATCTCATCATAATGACACCTTTCTAGGTGAAAATATAATCTACCGGACAATAGTGATATACAGTAGAAAAAACAAGTTATTCTAGAGGGTAATGATTTTTTCAACAGAGAGGATATCGACAAGGATTTGGTCCCAGTCCTTTTCACTCATTGTTGCCGGTGTTAAGGATTTGTGTTTGACTTCAGGATTGTCTGTCATTTCTTCAAGTGCGGATTCAACAGTATTAGCATCCTGAAACAGGTTTGCATGCAATGCAAGGATAGTATTTGTCATTAGATATTTATGATATGGTCTGATTCATTAATAACCTGAGCCAGTGCCGCAGAGTCTAAAAACGGTAAGTCGTCAGCCATTTCAGAAACTGTTGTTTCAGGAATAATATCTGCAAGTTCGAGCAATTCTGCCTGTTTTGCGTTTTCCTCAGTTTCTGCCACAGCTTCACTCATAAAAACTATGCGGACTTCATGTCCATAAATGGTTAATCCCGCGGCGACCCGCATAGCCTCCGCATGATTATCACGTCCCAGTACAGTAATTATTTTAGTAGTCATATTTAGCCTTTAAAGACTGATCACACGTTTTGTTTCAGTCATCATTTCACTGTTGGAGGTTTGACTTCCAAGTTCGGCTGGGCATTCGGAGAAACCAAAGAACTCATGCCAGGAATGCTCACATGCTATCGCTCTTTCTGCATTTGGAAGAAGCTTTAATAGTTCAGGATTTTTCAGTTGTTTAACACCTTCTCCAGTGATGAAACAACACCATGATGTACCGTTCCTCTTGCAGGCACGTGCCAGCGGTTCCAGTACTGCTCCTGTTTTTGCAGAAGCAACAATAAAAAGTAATTCAGTCATGTGCGTTTTCTTTTTTTTGATAAAATTCCCCATGCCATTAAAAAAAGGCCTGCAAGAATCACTGCGATGGAGATCAGCCAATAATTGTCAGTCTGTGACGGGATTTCCGGTGCAGAAATTTTGTTTAAAGATTGTTTGTCCGGATAGCTCAAACTGTCAACTGACAAAGACGACTCCATGGCCCAGTCAGCCCAACCTGTTAAAAAAACACGGGCTTCAATTCCGAATCCTGCTCGAAGCAAGCTAAAATAAGCCACGCTTTCCAGTGTGTTGTGCGCATAAACAATTGGTACCGAAAAGTCAGGAATACTCTGAGGATCTCTTTTTAACAAAGCTCTTAATTCTGCAGCCGGAAGAAGCTGTGCTCCCGGCAAGTGTCCTCCACGGGAAGTCCTGATATTTTCTCCCCAATATTCCTTTTCGCTTCTGCCATCCAGTAGGTCGAATGATTTATTGCTTTTTAGCAATGCATCCAGTTCATTCCGCAAAATAATCATTTCCGCGCGGAAAGGGGCACTGTGCACAGCAGAACGAATATTAGTGCGTTTTTGTCCGGGTTTTAAATCCGCCGATTTAGCCTCAAGTTCAGCAAAGGGAATTCTGAGGATTGTAACTTTCTGCTGGCCGGCAAGATAAAGAATTCCTGCAACAAAATCACGTTTCAGCGGAGAGATTCCTACAACTAACACATGTTCGCTTCCGGAAAGTCCTGCAGTTCCGAGTAACCATGAAAGATCAGGAAAATTAACTAATCGACCGTGCGGTCCGAAAAAATCAACTGCAGGCAAACAGCGTGCTCCTAATAAACTTCCTTTAAGACAAAGTTCCTGTTGACGTACATCAACAATGACTGCTCTGTGGAGTAGGTCTGTCTCTATCTTTGAAGCATAACTAAAAGCAGGAGCTGTGAGTGCTTTGTCCACCGATGCGAAAACTGTGAACAAAAGACAGAATAAAAATATCGCTTTCCGCATACATCAGCAACCCTGAAAATGGGTTTCTTTAAGCTCAGATTCAACAGTAGTTTTTGCAGGTGGATTTTCCAAATAATAGTTCAGCATTTCCAACACAGTAACTTTACCAAAGTCTCCCAAATCGATATCCTGCATTTTTTCTGCATCCATTGGAGTGTTTGCGTTGGTGAGTGTTTCTCTGGAAACTGAGGCTGCAGGGAAAGTAAAAATTGCGATACCAAGACAAAACAGTACACTCCCTATACAAAAAATTATACTTGATCTATCCATAGAATTATCTTTGAAAGTCGTTTGAAAAATCAGCTGTATGGTTAAGCACCAATTAAAATGAATCTTTCAGGAAAAATAGATACATTGCTCCAATGGCCACTACAAACATGACAAGTTCTGCAATTAGTTCAATATCCAGAGTCATACTTTATTCTCCTTTATAATGCTGTACGAGTCTTTTGATTCTGATCGTATCACCAGTAATTGGGTCAATCACATTTGGAGTGAAATGCGGAATTCCGTCACGGGATGTATACATGCTTGGCATTGGAACAATAAAAACATAAAACAGGGTTGCAATACTCAAAGCGCAAACGACAGTTACAAAAACTCTTGTTAAAAATAATTGTTTCATGGTGTAACTATAATTTAATCAATCTTTTCTCATGTAGATCTTCCAACAGTTATTTTCAGTAACTGTTTCCAAATGAGTCGCACCTAATTGAGGTCCCATTGGTGGAACTGCTTCCATTGAAGAAGGATTGTCAACAGTGATTTCTACTACATCGTTTGTCTGCATGTTGTTGAGGGCTTTCTTCGTCATCATCTGTGGACGTGGACAAGAGTCACCAAGACAATCCAACTGCTGCGCCAGACTATATGAAATTCCGTCACTCAGTTTAACTTCCTGTAAATTAACTTGTTGAGTATCTTCATTTTTTGGTTTACGAGAAAACAGTCCCATAACTTCCTTTCGTGCTTAATAATTTAAAATAAATAATTTTTTCAGGACTAGGCTGGCTCTGCCAATTCTACTTTGTGTGCTGCTGCAACCTTGTCATGTTTCAGAAGTTGAGCCTGTTCTTTTTTAACAATAGCACGATAAATCAATCCAAGCAAGAAGACCTGTACCATTCCAAAAATCACTGCAGGCACACCAAATTTATCTTGTAATGTGCGTGCGTTTATAAAACCTAACTGGAGTGCTTCCAAATTTGGTTCTCCAGTCATGCTGATAGAAGCAGGCGGCCAGAAATTTTCTGACCAGAGCAATGAAAAAAGGAACATGCCTATAAAAGTAAAAAGCAACGCCCACATGGCGCCTACGTTGCCTTCTCCGGCTTTGACCCACGTTGAAACGGTACAAGCACCGGCTAGGACCATCCCGATTCCAAACAGAAACAAGCCAGCCACTTGATTTAAACCCACATCGAATTGCATCGCCTTGCCTTCTCCAAAAGTGAGGAATAGCGTAAAACCAAATGTTAAGATCATCATTCCCATCAACAGTGGTTTTGTGTTTCTATAAGTTTTAAACAACATTGCATCCCGTAATGCTGCTGTATTGCAAAACCGGGAACGTTGAACAAGTAATCCGACAATTGAGCCAAAAACAAAAGCCACTAAACATTCACCGATTACAGACATGATTTATCCTTCCAATACTTTTTTATAGATCCATGAGCCTACCCAGGCTCCTGCCAAGATTCCACTTATCGCAAGATAGCCGCCTAAATTCATTTGAGGAGTCAAGCCGAAGAAAGTGCTAACATTGCAGACGAAAGCCAGACGGATACCAAAACCCATCAGCAGTCCTCCGATGGTGATCATCACCCATTCACCTAATCTTCGTGGGAACCTCAGGTAGAACTCTTTGCTCAAAATCGCGCTTACAATTGCTCCAAAGAGCATTCCCAAGCTTATATATATTTTCCAGTAGCCGGCATCCGGAACAAAGACCAGGTTCCAGAAAGGAATCCTGGAAAGTTCATCTCCGAGGAAAAATTGGGCCACCAGACCGGTGATCATCGTTTCACCACCGCCTACTGTCCATGCACCAACAAGCAGGAATAGGAAAATATCCAAGACTGCAATCAACGTCAATGCAACCATGGGGTCAAGGGTGTTTTTAAAAAAATCATTCATGTTTATTTTTAGAACAATTCAACTCGTTTAATGTACGCCTTTGAGTGACGTCCGTTTACTTTATCGGTTTTCTGAACATCTACCTCAATTCCAAGAGCGCTGATAGGTAGTGGCTGTTTAGCAAATAATTCAAAGAATTTCGCAGACAGGTCAATTTCCGTGACATATGTTTTTTCGCTGGTACCGTCACATGGTATACAGAGATAACGTCCGCCTTTCTGCCAATAGTTACCAAGGTAAACCTCATCTGGTTTCTCGTCTTTACCAAGGAAAAAACTGATGAAATAAGGTAGATCAGGCGCAAGAAAAAAACCGCTGTCAAGTTTGCTTTCACCAAAAAAGATCATAAAGGAAACCGCCTCGCGTGTGTTGCGTGTCTTGTTTGCAGGGCCGCTCCAGTCTGCACCCAGAGGATATTGATCAACTCCCCATTCAATGCGTATTTTTGTTACACCGTGCAAATAGTCTTTTTTGTCAAAATCACGCATCAACACGCCAAGCTTATCACTGGTTGGTTCAATCACCAACTTCCCGTCTTCAAAACGTAGATTCATCTCGTCTACATCTTCACGGAATTCCCAGTTGATTGTTTCAAACCAACCTCTTACTTCGCCTGTAGCAGTGGTAAAATCCAGCTCGTAAATCGTCTCCGCCTTTGCAGAGCACGTAATTAACAAAAATCCGCACAAAGCAAATAATTTGTTATACTGAAAGCTTTTGAATAAAATCATATTAACATTTTGTTTTTATAACAATTACTAGAAATAAATGTACAGTGCTAATATTTAATGCATCCTGACTCAGGCAACTAAGAAGCTGGGTACACAGGTATATTTTTCAACTGCCTTCACAGATTATGGGAATATAACCTTAAAATTATGCAGACAACAAAGTTGCTGACTTTGTAAATAACACACTAAACATATGAGAGTGAGATTTCAAGATTATTTTATAAATGATAATTATATATTCAATGGTAAAGAAAAATGTTCTCAGTCCGGAGACTGTAACAAGAGGGCGAAAATACCAGCAAAATGATGGTCTAAAAGGCAGGGCTAGTACGGAGATTATTGGGAAGGAGGAAGTTGTTTTTTAGCTTTTTTGGAAATTCCGGAAGAGTTGTCCGCGGAAGACATTTCTTCTTCAAGCTATTCCTCTTCCATGGGATTGGGGTTGATAAAAAACAGGTTGTTACCGGCTATTGATTTATTGGCAGTCTCAATTTCTAGTTCGAGCAGGTCACTGGTGATTTTTCTACGCAGAACACTTTTACGTTTCAAAAAAAACACTTCAAGCCCTAGATAACCGAAGGTGTTTTTTAATTCTGTAAGATTTCGGAAATCAGCGTTATTTTCCAGGTAGTCAATAATCAAACTTTCTCTGCGAGGGGAATAGCCACGGAATATCAGAGAAAAGCCATGACCTATATCACCTGACTTTTGATAGAAACGGTTGATATTCTCTGTAGTAAGCCGCACATTTTCTAGACTAGCGTGCCTGCCCGCAATTGCAAATAAAATGTTCCTTTTAAGTTCACTAGGCTTTTTTACTGAAAACTCAGTTGCCTCAACATTTGTTTCGGCAATTTGTTGTCCAGAAGCAGTATCATAAATGCTGAAATTTACAACTGTGCTGACTCGATAAAATGCACCATGCTGTTTGTTGCTGGGCCCGTAATTCATTCCTATTATCACAAGGACGTCAGCATTATAATTCAACGCGAGCGCAATCAGGCTGTCCACGGAGCGTCCTACTATATTCTCTTGTTCCAGAGAACGATAGACTTGTCTCTGCGTTTCTTCACTAAACGTCCAGAAACTCTGCTCTGCAAATGATTGCTGAACGACAACAAGTGCAGATGTTACAGCCATATTTTCACGAGGAACCGCTTCAGGCGCTCTGTTGTGGTAAATCACTAACAGTCGTTTCTTTTTCAATCTTTTCTGCAGAATACGTAATGCTTCCAGTTTTTGTCGAATCTTTACATCATCAACATTGGCGGTTATTATTATTTCATACAAATTTTTTTTAAAATTATGTTCCGAGCGGAGTACTTCGTAATCGATGATATATTTACTGTTAAACCTGTAGATTTGATTTTTAATTACTTCGTAATTGTAGTTAATTGTTTTTACATCCAGCAAATTTCCCATAGTTTTTTTTAGGGCTTCATGCAGAACATTTTTTAATGCCTGTTCCTTTGCGTGATTTATATCAGCGTTGTATATTTTAGCAGAAGAATTGACGATTACTTCTTCCGCCTGCAAAGTCAGACAAAAGAGTAAGGCCGGAATCAGTAGTATTAAATGCAATTTCATACAAAATGAACTGAAAGCTAAGGGCATAGAAGTTTTAAAAAATTATCTGACAATATTAAACTAATAAACTTAATTGTCTTCAGTTTTCAAACAAGATTAAGCAGGTTATCAGTTTTTTGGCTGCAGCAAAGCACCATCAGGTGGGTTGAGTTTTCCGGCGGATTCAACTGAGCGGTCCATCAATTCATCGAGGGGATTGTAATCTCCTTTTAGATGTTGTAGATCAGTCCATGCCTGGGAATATTTTGCATGAGGATTGTATGCGTTGGCTTGAGCAAAGTGATATTCCGCCAGCCCCAGTTCACTTCGTAACTGGTAGACCACACCCAGGTTGTAGTGAGATGTTGCCAAATTCAAACGGTCGATGTTTTGGGTTACGCGCGCATGTGATTTTATAATTTGCGCATAACGTTTAAAGTCCTGATTTGGAATCAGCCCCAAAAGAATGATATTTATTTCATCCTGATCAAACGATTTTTCGTGAACTTCCAATAAAGGCTGTAAAGTTGTGTGTGGCAAACCTGCTCTTTTGAGGCGTGAAAAAACTTGATTGGTGAAAAAAAAGCGTGTTGATTCCGGATAGGTCCTCGGTTCAAAAAGCACATAATTCCAGCCTTTCAGAGCAAGGTCGTAGCGCATGCCGCTGGCAAAATGATTTGAACGGACAATTCGGGGGTGACCGAAATCCAGTATGCCAAATGTCCATGGTACTGGACTGGATCCTTTTTCTAAAGCAAAGATACGTTCTTGCGGCTCAGGGTTGATACGGTCTAGAAATTTTTGCATTAGCAGTTGAGCAAGACGTGCCATCTCATCTAAGGCATCCGGAATCAGCAGAATGTTTTCTTCACCTCTGTAACTTTGCTTCAGGCTGGCATTTTCAGGATTTAAGTAGAGAATTTTGTCTCCGGGAGCACTGATGATTTTAAATGAGATTTCTAAATCCAGTGTGCGATTAATCAAGCGTTCCGGATAAGATTTTTCGACAAATTCAAATACACTCTTAATAGTGTTGAGTCCTGCAGGATTGTCCTGCAGAACCTTGTGTTCGATCAAAGCTATGTGTGTCTGTTGTTCGATTGTTTCTGTATCATGTACTTCATAACGACTTACTTCGACGGAAAGTACCCCTGCATTAGGATTCTCTTTTTCTGGAAATACTGCTAGAGATTTCAGCAGCGGTTGCTGGCTAATTACATGAGTTAATATTTTGCTGAACAAGATTGACTGTTCACCCTTAAATTTATCAACGTAAATATAATTTATGTCAGTCAGTGCTTTATCTGAGGGAGGAGTTTGATAAAAAATTTGATTAACTGCACATCCGGAGAAAAGTAGAAAAACGACTAACAGAGATGCAATTAAGGAGAAACGGAAATAATACGTTTTCGTGGAATTATGCAGGAACCTCATTTTATTCAGAGGTGATATCGTTGACCGTGTTTTGCAAATTTTTACTCTGGTCAATTGTCCAAGTGTCCAACACTGCATCGTCATCGAGGTTGCCTTTAGCAGTTGCGGTGAAGGAAGTACTGTTACCAGTGAGGGTGATATCATAGCGTGCGCTCCCTCCGGATTCCAGTTGTACATCCAGTTTACTGAGTGTATCTGCGTATGTTTGATTGGTAGCGAAATAGATCTTTTGTGCAGTGAAAATTGCGCTGAGATTGACTTTAGCCTCAGTTTGTTTTGCACGCTGCAGATATGCTTCCAAACTTGGATAAGCAAGTGTGGCCAGAATGCCGATGATCACTACCACGATCATCACCTCCAGCAAACTAAATCCGCTGCGTAATTTGCATATCCTGGATTTTATGCAAAAAGTATGGCCATTATTTATCACCTTCCTCCAAAAGAGAAATATAAGAAGCCTCCTGAATATTTACTGAACTTGGGCCTGTTTTAATTATTGTACAGTTGATTAATCCCAAATACCTATGTCGTCCTTTGTTTTTTAATGCTAAGACCTAGAGCAGTGCCAGAATGGACAACGAGGCAAGCTCCAAAATACGATCCGGAAAAATACCAAGATAGAGTACTGCTACTGCCGTTCCGAGTAAACCTGTCATGGCAAATCCGGAGGTGTTGCCTGAAACCATAGCACCTTCTGGAAGAGCACCTTCACGCAGATACATGAACATTATAACACGCAAATAGTAATAAACTGAGAGGGCGCTGTTGAGTATCCCAATCACAGTCAGCCAGATCCAGCCTTCCTGAAGGGCGGCGCTGAAGATTTGAAATTTTCCAATGAATCCTCCGGTTAGCGGTAGACCGACCAGCGAAAAAATAAATAAACTCATCAGCAGTGCAAGCGTCGGATTCCGTTTACCGTAACCGGCTAAATCATCAAAAGTTCTGGGTACACGTCCTGCATCCCTGATGGTTAAAATTCCAAAAGCACCTGTACCCATCAAGGCATACGCACAGGAATAAAAAATTACACCACTGATGGCAGAGGTGCTTCCCACTACAACTGCAACCAGCACATAACCCGCATGAGCAATCGAGGAATAAGCCAGCATTCGTTTGACTTCGTTTTGACGCAAAGCCATCACGTTACCTACGGTCATGGTCAGCACTGCAAGGAGCCACAGGATGTTTTCCCAGTTTGCTCCCTCAAGAGGGATTCCGGTCATTAAAACACGAATGAACACTGCAAAACCTGCAGCTTTCGCTGCTCCGGAAAGGAAGCCAGTAACCGGAGTAGGCGCACCTGTATACACATCAGGTGTCCACATATGAAACGGTACGATAGCGATTTTGAAACTCATTGCCACAACTACAAGCGCCATTCCGACAATGACGAGCGGATTTCCGGAACCGTTCTGTTGAATTTCACTAATGATCGTCGGTAGTAAAGTACTTCCGGTTGCGCCGTAAAGTAAAGAAATTCCGTAAAGTAAAAAACCTGTGGAAAAGGCTCCCAGCAGTAAATATTTAAGTGCAGCCTCATTGGCCTCAGCAACCTTGCGTTTCATGCCGACCAGGATGTAGCTGGAAATGGACATTACTTCGAGCCCAATGAAAATTACCAGCAAATCAAGTCCCGAAGTCATAAACATCATTCCGGAAACAGCTGTCAGGAGCAGTACGTAATACTCTCCAAAATTCATTTCATTTTCCGCGATATAATGCCTTGAAACAAAGACTGTCAGGATGGCGACACTCATATAGATAAATTCAAAGAGGATCGAAAAATCATCCGCGACAACTGTTCCGTAAAATCCTGTGATGTCCTTCCCATGTAACTGTGTTTCTGCTAACATTGCCAAAAGTAAACCGATGATCGTGGTTACTGCTAGGGTCAAGGATCTGTTATTTTTAGCGGCAAAAAGATCAACCAGCAAAACAGTGAAGGCCGTCAGCAGCACTATTATTTCAGGAATAATCGGAGTTAAATCAGTTAAGCTAATGAATTCCATTTTACTCACTCAGGAATTATCCTCTCCGTTATTGGAAGCAGGAAGTTGTCATCGGTTGTCTTAATGTACAGCAGGTTTAACAACCTGCCGCTTTTTTAAGACATAGTAGGAAAATTAAACTGGGCACCGGCTTTTATCCCAGTCGGCCAGCGTGAAGTAACCGCCTTGAGACGTGTGTAAAAGTGAATCGTGTCAGGGCCGTAAATGTGGTGACTTCCGAACAGAGATTTTTTCCAGCCTCCAAAACTGTGGTAACCGACAGGCACAGGAATCGGCACGTTTATGCCCACCATCCCCACCTGAATGCGGTTAACAAAATCTCTTGCCGCGTCGCCGTCTCTGGTGAAAATTGCTACACCGTTTGCATATTGATTATTGTGTATCAGCTTAATCGCTGCTTCATAATCAGCAACACGAACAGTGGAAAGAACCGGTCCAAAAATTTCTTCTTTATAAATGTCCATTTCAGGAGTTACCTGATCAAAAAGTGAAGCCCCGATGAAAAATCCGTTTTCGTTTCTAGGAACTTTCAAACCTCGCCCGTCCACGAGGAGTTTTGCCCCTTGATCAACACCGCTCTGGAGTAAAGAAGTAATCCTCTCTAAACTTTGTTTTGTGATAACCGGACCCATTGCAGCATTAGGATCACTCGGAGGCCCGACAAGTAATTTTTCAACCAGAGGGACCATTCGGTCCATCAGTTCATCCGCGACTTTTTCTCCTACAGGAACAGGGACAGAGATTGCCATGCAGCGCTCACCTGCGGATCCGTATCCTGCACCCATCAGTGCGTCAACGACCTGATCCATGTCTGCGTCAGGCATGATAATCATGTGGTTTTTGGCACCGCCTAAAGCTTGGACACGTTTACCGTTGGCTGCTCCGCGGGTATAGATATATTCCGCAACAGGAGTTGATCCGACAAAACTGACTGCTTTAATTTCCGGATTGTCAAGGATGGCATCAACTACAACTTTGTCTCCCTGAACCACGCTGAAGACACCGTCAGGTAAGCCGGCATCTTTGAGCAGATCGGCCAAAATTAGTGTTACACTGGGGTCACGTTCAGACGGTTTCAAAATGAAAGCATTTCCGCAGGCAAGTGCGTTAGGAAACATCCACATGGGAACCATTGCAGGAAAGTTAAAAGGTGTGATTCCTGCCACAACACCTAAAGACTGTGGAATTGAATAAACATCAATTGAAGTTGCAACCTGTTCACTGAAGGTTCCTTTGAGCAAATGCGGAATTCCGCAGGAAAACTCTACGGCCTCCATTCCACGGGCCACTTCGCCTAATGCGTCATCGTGTGTTTTTCCATGTTCGCTGCTGATGGAACTGGCGATTTTGTCAGCATTATCTTCAAGTAAACGTTTGAAACGGTACATGACCTGCGCACGTTTTGCGGGAGGGGTTGCCCCCCAGGCAACTGCTGCCTCACTTGCGACTTGAACTACAGCATCCAATTCCTTCGAACTTGATAAACGTACCTGAGCGGAAACCTCTCCGGTTGAAGGATTAAAAACATCTTGAAGAGTTCCTCCAGTTTGACTCACCCTAGAGCCTCCAACATGGTTGCCGATAATGTTTGTCATTAGATTCTCCTGAAAAATTATCTTGAAAAAATGGAATTTAAAAATACTCTGATTCTAGGAAAAATAGGTAGGGGAATCAAGTTTTTTTGCTCTAATTCCCAAATGCAGATGCGATCCTCTTAATTATTACTGTACTCAAACACTGTTACATTTTTAACTCTATCACTCTTCAGCCTTTAGTAAAAGAGTTTCTGCTTTTATTCTCAGCAACGTGTATTCTACTCAAGAGTATCAGGGAAAAAACTTTTGACTCCTCTTTTGTTGTGTGGTAGAGTCCATTTTACTTATTCTTATTAATGTCTTTCCGCTTGTATTAAGTCAAAAAACCGCACACAGGTATTACTGACTGCAAGCACCTCAATTCATCCCAAATACTCATGACTGAAAATAATAATCCCTCAGAGGAACTTTTCCGGACGTCTCTTCATTCCTGGCACAAAGCAAACGAAGGCAAGCTCATCGACTTTGGCGGTTGGGACATGCCTCTGCAGTATGGTACAGGGATTCTCAAGGAGCATCTTTCCACGAGACGTTACGGTGGGTTGTTTGATGTAAGTCACATGGGACGTTTCAGGATAAGTGGAAAAGATACTGTGCCTTTTTTGCAACACGTGCTCACCAATAACGTAGAGTCGCTTGATACATGGCAGGCTCAGTACACTTTGATTCCTAACGAAAATGGTGGTTTGCTTGATGATGCTTACCTCTATCATCCGGGAGATGAATATTTTCTGGTGGTCAATGCTTCCAACCGTGAAAAGGACTGGAAACATTTTCAGGAACACGCGGAATCTTTTGATGTAAGCTTATATGATGAAACGCTAGAAGTTGCGATGATTGCCTTTCAGGGACCTCTTTCCGCTCGTATTCTTTCTGAGATAAAACGTGACGGCACGATGCCCGAAACTTTCCGTAACAGCCTCTCCAAAATAACTATTCTAGGCACAGAAGTTTTACTGGCACGCACTGGTTATACAGGTGAACCAATTGGTTTTGAATTGTTTGCACCTGCGGAAAAGATGGAGGCAATCTGGTCTCGTATTGAGGAAGCAGGCAAGGACAGGGGGGTAGTCGCGGCAGGCTTGGGAGCACGTGATACTTTACGACTAGAAGCGGGTATGCCGCTTTATGGTCATGAATTTGGCTTAGATCCGGAAGGCAAAGAGATTCCGGCGTTTGCTTTTCCGCTCACTTCAGTTGCAGTGAGTTTTTCCAGACGAAAAGGTGATTTTGTGGGACGTGAAGCTTTGCGGGCGCAGTTCGAGGAGATTCGCAAAATCCGGATGGGGCAGTATAAACCATCCACAGTGATGCCGCGTCGTTTTTTACCTCTTGCTCTGCAAGACAAGGGCATTACTCGTCAGGGTGATTCAGTGTTTTTAGCTGGGAAAAAGGTGGGTTTTATCACAAGCGGGACGATGGTGCCCTACTGGAAATTTGAGGGCGAAGGCGCGACTATGCAGATCGCCGATGAACAGGATCGAAGAGCAATCGCTTTGGCTTATATTGACTCGGAAATACCTGCAGAACAGGAACTGGAGGTCGAAGTCAGAGGGCGGCGTCTTCGTTCACATTTGGTCCGCTGGCATGGACGTTCGGAGGCACCGCCGTACTTCCGGGCAATTCCAGGTGATTGGGAAACAAAAAGTGACGCACATACACCGGCCACTTCTCATGAACAGGTTAGCCTGTTACTGAAGAAAAGTCTGGAGAATCACGAGTGGCGACAACGGCGTTGTATTAACCTGATTCCTTCAGAAATGACTCAGTCTTCTCTCGTGCGTCTGCTTCAGGTAACCGATCCCTGTGGTCGTTACGCAGAACATAAGGAACTGTTGGCGGCTTTCGAACAGGAAATATTTTACTATCAAGGAACCGAATTCATCGCCTGGGCTGAGGATCGACTAGTTGAGGAAATGCAGAAATTTCTGGGCTACCCTTTGGTAGAGACACGGGTCATTAGTGGTCAGATGGCGAATATGACTATTTTCAGCGCTCTTGTTGATTTTATTAACAGGACAGATCGACGCAGCGAACCGCGCCGGATTCCTCTGGTGATGAACAATCACATCGGAAAGGGTGGTCATCTTAGTTCTCAACCAATGGGTGCGTTACGGGATTATATTTCCAAAGATCCAGTTACAGAAAAATACTCGGTAATCAATTTTCCGGTATTGGAGGACAATCCGTATAGTATTGATCTGAATGAAACCGCAAACCTGCTTGACCGCTTTAATCCGGAACTGATAATCCTTGGAAAGAGTATGATTTTGCATCCAGAACCGGTTGCGGAAATACGAAAAATGCTTGAAACAAAAACATCAAGGCCAGTCATTATGTACGATATGGCGCACGTTCTTGGTTTGATTGGACCACATTTCCAGGATCCCTATGCTGAGGGTGCAGACATCATTACCGGTTCAACACACAAGACTTTTTATGGATCACAGCGTGGAGTAATTGGAGCCAGGTACGAAGAAGGAGTTCCGGAGTATGAGTTATGGAAAGCGATTGAGCGGCGCGTATTTCCCGGAGCAGTCAGTAACCACCACCTTGGCACTTTGCTGGGCTTGTTGATGGCAGCAATTGAAATGAATGCTTTTAAGGACAGTTATCAGCCGCAAGTGATTGCAAATGCCAAAGCCTTTGCCAAGGCGCTTGAGGCTGAGGGCTTGGAAGTCCAGGGTGATCCGGAAGTTGGCTACACAGAAACCCACCAAGTCGTTGTGGTTGTCGGTTATGCTCAGGGATGTGCTGTAGCTCAGGAACTGGAAGAGAGCAATATCATCGTAAACTATCAGGCAATTCCTTCTGACGAGAGTTTCACTTCAAGTTCAGGTCTGCGGATGGGCGTTGCCGAAATGACACGTTTCGGTATGAAGGAGGAAGATTTCCGGGAATTTGCTGCAATGTTCACAGAGGCTGTCCGCGGTAGAAATGTAGCTGACGAAGTGGCACGCTTCCGGGAACGTTTCCAAACTATGAATTACTGCTTCGACGTTGACTTCTCCGAATATAAAAATCATCTGACAGGCCTTTTTTAGTAGTACCTATACATATCCGCTGCGAAAGTATTTTCGGAAATAGCCTCACGAAAAACTCCAAAAACACCCACCCGAACTATTCTAAAACAATAACAGAAAGTTCTGGAGAAGTATGATTGCCGTCAATTTTAAAATTGAACAGGTTAAATTATTGAAAATTAAAACTGTAGAGTTGAGGAGAAAACATGGCATGGATTAAAATGATTCCGGAAGACGAAGCGGAAAACGAACTTAAAGATTGGTACGACAAATTACGAGATCCAAGTGGTGGTGTGGACAATATACTACGTATCCACAGTATTAACACTTCCACGCTAAAGGGGCACTACGAGTTGTACAGTTCCGCGATGAAGGGCAGTAAAGATCTTTCCCGAAAGCGCAGAGAGATGATAGCCGTGGTAGTTTCTACTGTTAACCAGTGTCATTACTGAATAGTACATCACGGAGCGGGACTTCGTAAAATTACAGGTGATACTGAGTTTGTTGACAAATTTATCAAGGATTACAAAAAGGCAGATATATCCGAACAGGACAATACTATGTTGGATTATGTAGTTAAACTTACAAAAGAGCCTTGGAACATGTTAAAAGCTGACGTCCAATCGTTGCGGAATGCTGGTTTCAGCGATGAAGGTATTCTGGACATTGTTCAGGTTGCCGGCTATTATGCCTACGTTAACCGCCTTGCCGATGGGCTGGGAGTTGAGTTGGAATCCAATAGCAATGAAAATTAGTTATTCCACAAATCGAAAACTCAATGGTACAAAAGTGGAGCAATTTAGTAATATGAATGCTGCGATATTTATGTAATCTCCTGCTCTAGCTAATGCGGGTGGAGAGACTCGAACTCTTAATATTCAAATGCGAAGTCTTCCAGAGTGGGTAAAAAGGGGGGCGCTACAAATAAATTTAATTATATCAGTAAGTTGATAGCTCTTCACTATTGCGTGATCTCCCCCAACAGGGCATGTTTTTGTAAGTTAATGGCGTAAAATTTGCATTTGATATACCATTTTTAGTTCTGTAGAACGATAGAATCAATGAAGCTTTATCTCTCTAAAAATATCTTGAATCTCATGAGATTGCTGATAGCTCTGACCTTCTTTATTTTTATTGGGGTCTCCCAGGCATATTCTCTCACTTACAATTTATCCATCCCCTACAGTAATAAATTTAGCGGTGAAGATTATGCAGGAAACAAAATAGAAGCAGATAAAACTCAGGGTTGGGGCCTCAATGTAGGTTTTATTCGTTGGGGATTTGGTTTTGAATCTTATGAAACAAAACTAAAAAACACTTCTGAAGAAGTAAAATTAAAAACGACCTTTTATGACCTGAGCTATGGAGCTACTGGCTCAGAAGAGGAAAAAGGATTGTTCTGGAAGTATGTAGGACTAGGATATGGGTTTGGTAATGATGAACTTACTTGCAGCTTCTGTGAAACAAACTTTTACAAAGGTTTTGCAATGCAATACATTTTGCTTTTTAACATACCAATCACGGAATCCTTGAATCTGAAAACCAGTTATCATCTGAAAACCAGCAAGATCAGGCATAAGTACAAATCTGAAGCGGATGACTATAGTGCAACCATCATCAGTGTAGGGATTGGATTCTAGAAATGGCTTTTTTATGAAAAGATATACGCAATTAATTTTCTTGGCTTTTATAATTATTGCTCTGAACAGTTGTAATTATGAGCAGTATGAAAAATATGCCATTGTGAGTGGAATTGTAGAGGATGGAACAGAGACTAAATCAATAGCAAGAGAAGATTGTACTACCTTTGTGGCACCTTCTATACCTACAACCGTCTCAAGTGGTGGATTGAAGGTCAATATGGTTATCATTCAAATAACATTCGAGGGAAGTATTACCCAGCCCAGTTTTGGAGACCCATTCGCACAACAGTCCTTCAAGAGTAACACGAATTGCTGGGCTAATAAGATTTTTGACAATGGTTCAGGGCAGCTTAATGAATATTGGCAGGAGGTTTCATATGGGAAATTTATGCTCTATCCTGCCGAAGAAACACATGGTACAGCCAATGACGGAATAATTAGTGTTAGTCTTAGTGGTAATCATCCAAACTTTAGCACTGATGTTTCACCTACACCTTGGTTTACAGATGCTCTCAAAAAGGCGGATCCTTACATTGATTTTTCAAAATATGATAATAATTCCGACACTTATTTAAGTAAGCAAGAATTACAGATTATGTTCTTGGTGGCTGGTGGTGAATCTGCATCTGGTCAGGTTCCTGGAGTTTGGGGACATGCTTCATGTTTAAGTCCCAGTCCGATTCACGATGGATATTCGATTGGGGAATGTGGATATCAAGGATACTCAACTTTTGGAGAAAGACAAGGTACCAATATGATACGGGATGCAACAATTGGTATTATTGCTCATGAATTAGGACATGCAATTTTTTGTCTCCCTGATCTTTATGATACTAGCTATACAGGCTCAGGAATAGGTAGTTTTGGCTTAATGAGTGGAGGGTCGTGGGGGTATAAATCAGGAGAGAGTCAGGGGTCAACCCCAGTTCATCCAATTGCATGGAGCAAAAGCAATACTGATGGAAGCTGGTGTTATAATTGGTATAAAAATACTAAAAATTATAATGGCCTAGTATTTGAGCTGCCGGATAATATCTCATCCAGCTCTTCTTCAGTGACTCTATATCATAGCACTCACCCTAATTATAATACAAAAATAATCAATATCCCTGGTAAAACTAACGAATATTTCATGCTCGAAAACATAGGCCATGATGGATATCAGGCAGGATTAGATTGGATGTTAGGAGGATATTTGGGCTTAACCGATGATAATACTAGCGGCATTGCAATATGGCATATTGATGACAATCAATCTAATAATACTGATTATACACACAAAATAGTAGATCTGGAAGAAGCAAATGACCCTGGTTTAGATCCTGGTGGAACTCATGGTGGCAGACAAGCCAATCTTTATTACTTGGGAAACAAGACAGAATTTAATAACAGTACTGATCCTAATTCTAAGACTTATGATGGAAATTCATCTGGAATTACTATAAATAATATTTCGGCTGCTGGTGACTCAATGACTTTCGATATAAGCTTCTAAGGTAAAAATGTTGAAAATAAAAATAAAAAATAATTTATTCATTTCCATTACAATGTTTTTTATTAGTTATTCCATCATATTTGCGGTGCCAGCCTCACCAAATCTGATGGAAATAACCCAACCCGATGGAGCAAAATTTAGGGCTTATCTGAAAGGAGATGAATATTTTAGCTGGTGGGAATCAGAAAAGGGATTGGCTTTATATAGGAATCTAGAGTCGGGTTATTTTGAATATGCAAAAATTTCAATAATTGACCAGAAAGAAGAGCTTGTTACGACTGGAGTTATATTTATTTCAGGAGAAGAACCAGCGATTTCCAATGCACGTATTTCAAAAAAAATGAAAATGAATCTTGGTAAAATATGGAAGGGAAAGCGTAAACAGGCAAGAAAAAAACTGCAAAAAAACTTAGAAAAACAGAAACAGTCAAGAAAACAATAATTAATACTTAGAAGGTTATCTGACTCTGGAGAATTAGTTTGGGAGGTCAATTGAAGTGGTCCCCAAGTCAAGGACTAGGTTGTTTTAGTAATGTACTTCAAAGTGAACATTACTTACAATAAGAAAATCAGTAAATTTTCTAACATCATACTTGAATATTAGATTTTTCAAACTTATTAAGTTAGGAATAAAAAGAATTTAATTTTATCTCAACATATTTTGTTTTAAATTAAAATCTGCGAAGTTCTAAACCATCATTAAGATCCTTCAATTATTGCATGACAACTAGAATTATGTGATAATTGTCAATTTTTTAAATTCCTCCAAAAAGTAAATCGAGTGAAAATAATACTCATACTCTTGCTTATTTTCCTCCTTATTCTGAGCTGACCCCTATTAGCGCAGGCGTCAGGTAATTTATATCTTAAAAATGTTAACGGTAAATTTGGCTGGTTTAAAACGGGTAACGATAAGATAGATTGGACATATGTCGGAGAAATTAAAAACGGTAAACCTTATTCCATAGTTTCTGCTCAGCTAATATTTGGTTTAGGTTATAGTTTTTAATGAATAATAGGATTAAATTATTATTTCTTCTAGTTTTACTACAAATTTTTATTACAGGGTGTAGTAAAACAGATGATGATGAATTAAACACAGCAATTGTTTCTGCAGACAGTACAGCCGCGGCATCAGTGCCAGTCATTTCAGAAGTAACTGCAGTAGCATCTCCAACTAGCGTCAACACACCAATAAAAATCTT
>Ga0209666_1001360_pt1 | contig 18722 bp, 18 predicted proteins | sample SaaInlV_125m_DNA_FD_184679 | JGI IMG/M metagenome (GOLD analysis project Ga0209666, IMG submission 184679) | Marine microbial communities from expanding oxygen minimum zones in the Saanich Inlet - Saanich Inlet SI037_S3LV_10m_DNA (SPAdes)... | ecosystem: Environmental > Aquatic > Marine >...
AATTATGTACTCTTTTTTTAGAAGCTATGAAACATGTTATTATTGGAGCTGGAATAACAGGATTATATCTAGCTTATAAATTAATTACTATTAAAAATGTTAATCCAGAAGATATAGTAATATATGAAAAGAATAATCGTATAGGGGGGCGCGTTTATACGTATAGCAATAAGGGATTCAACTATTCTGTTGGAGCAGGAAGATTAGGAAAAAAGCACAAATATGTTATGAAACTAATTAAAGATTTTAAATTAGAAGACCAAATAATTGATATTAATAAGGATAAAAGATACTATTTTAATGGCCAACTGATGAAAGAAAAAGAGCTATTGGCTTATTATAAATCAAGTTATAATAGCCTAGATAAATTATGGGATTATGCAATAAATAAAAAAATAAAAGTCAATAAACATGATTATAATCTACATAATTACTTTTCATTATTCTTGCCAACAAATGAAGTAGAAGTTCTCAGCAAATCATTGGGATATGTTGGTGAAATATATGATATGAATGCTCATAATGCTATTTTAACTTTACGTAAAGATTTCGATGTTAAAAACAACGATTTCTTTGTATTAAAAGAAGGAATCCAGAAGTTATGCGATGTTCTATATGAATATCTTAAATCGCACAACGTTAAAATAGTGTTTAATGCATCACTTATAGATATTGATGAAACAAGTAAATCATATACTATAAATAATAAAAAACATAAATATAGTAAGTTATATTTAACTATAACACGAAGCGATTATTTAAATATATCTTATTTTAAAAAATATGAAAATGTTATTAATAGTGTTAGTGATGGTAAACTTCTAAGAATATACGCGCAATTTAAAGATGTTTGGTTTAAGAATATACCCAAAACATTAACAGATAATAAACTGCAATTTATAATACCGATTGATTACGATTCGGGATTAATACAAATAAGTTATAGTGATAGTTATAATGCTGATTTCTGGAATACATTTAAGGATGAAAAATCTGTTAAAAAACATATCAAGAAGTTATTAGACGAAATGTTTCCTGATAAAAAAATAAAAGAACCGGATTGGATAACAATGCATTATTGGAGTTCAGGAGATCATATGTGGAAAGTGGGGATTAATTCCCAAAAAATACAAAAAACGATTGATAGTTTGTTTACAAAAAAAGACATTTATATTTTGGGAGAAACATATTGTGATAGGCAAGCATGGATTGAAGGTGCGATAGAAACAGTTCATAAGAAGATTCTAATCTAAATTGAATTGTTAATAAAACAAGAACAATTTAAAGGATTTTCACAAAATCCAATACAAAATTTATTACTCATAATACGTTGTTGTTTTAACTTTTTATTTTCCTTTTCTTTTTCCTTTTTTTCTTTTAGCAATCTAATCATAACAATAGCACGATTTCTCATAATAATGCTAGATAAATCATGAGTTATGTTAATAGTATTCTTAATAGTTTGTGGAGAAGTCATCATATTCTACTTAATATAATTATAAAAATAAATACTTATATAACATATCAATTTTTAATTTATTTAGAAAGGCACGGTCATTGTCTGACGGCGCAGAGTATTTACACTTGCTCCTTTAAGATGTTGCGAGCAATTAATATCGCTATTTGCAGATTTCTTATTAATTCTCAATCTTACAGGCAATACAAAGCGCTCAGTATTTCCCGCATATTCAAAATCACTCTTTTTAGATACACTATTTGCTTCGTTGCCGTATCCAAATCTGGCAGCATCACTTTCCATCTGGTCGCCACCACGAGTAGCACCACGAGTAGCACCACGAGAGATACCACGAGAGATACCACGAGAGGCACCGTGGGTTACTTCAACATGCCTAGGTTTTTTGAATACCATGAATGTAAGATAGATAAGCCCGGTATTTTCGCTCGTTTTTTCCATACCAAGTTTCAGCTCTTCTTCGGTAGGCTCATAACCAATATCCATAGCACGTTTTGCCATCCATTGATATTTTGCATTGGGATTTTGGTCAAATTTGTAGCTATCGCCCTTATTAGCGGGAATAGTCCAAAGAGTCCCGTCCCTTTCAATATTATACGGAGTAGTAGAAGCTTCGCTACTATATTCCGGCATACTATTATCAACAGCAAAGCCAACTGCGTAATCATAATTGTAATCATCCTTGCCGGAAATAGAGATGTCACCAAGCTTAATAACAAGGGGACCTTCGTTTGTAACAACACGATAACCTTTTGAATAATCATCGCCTTTACCAGACTCATATACTTCAATAGTATAGTTGTCATAGAACTTCTTTCTCTCATTTTCATTTTTGTAAACTTCCGAATCCTTTCCTTCACCAAAGTTGAGGTTAAGGCGGACACTGTAATCACCGGTGGTGTATTCGACGGGGATCTGAGTAGAGTTGGTAGAGAACATTGTTTGTTGATGTATTATTAAAAAGTACATCAATCAATTTTTTATTATTTTATGCAATTTTATCTACATAATAATAACTTATATATAAATATTATATTTTATTAAACTAATAATGAAATTAAAAATAGCAATACTGTTTTTATTAATAATGCCAACATATAGTTTTAGACCAACTAATAATATACTTTTAATGAAAATGAGTAAAAATACTAAACCCATTCATATAAAAAAAATCAATAGTTATGTTAAAATAACGAGACCTGAAGGATTGCCTTATGAATTTGCATTACCTTTATTTGGAAGTTATTTGGCAACAAAAAGCATAGAAACACTATTGAATCCATATGCTATATTGATGGGGATAATTAGTGCAATTATAGCAAGTAACTCTATGGTGATAAATGATTATTATGATTATAAATTAGGGACGGACAAAGATAAGAGTTTAAAAGTATTAAATAAAAATGATTTGACAACTGAGGAAGTTTTATACTTTTCAACATATTTAGGACTGTTAAGCTATTATTTATCATCATTAATTGATAACAATTTTATTAGACATATAATTTCAAATACTATAATAGTAACATATTTATACACTCCTATTTTCAAGAATATACCATTATTAAAGAATATCATTGTGTCTTTAATAATAACACAATCACCTTTAACGGGAGCATTAATTGTAAATGGAGATATAAAAAGTGTAATACCAGCAATGACTTATCTTTTCAATTTTATAATGTGGCAAGAATTGATGTTAGATATTATAGATTTAGATGGAGATAAAAAAAATAATATTAAAACAATACCTGTATTATATGGATATAAAAAAGCTAATATTATTGGATTGGGGTTTTTAATATTGGGGTCTATAATACCGTATGGATTATCCATAAAGTTCATATTATTACAATTGCCTTTGATATTAATTAATATTTATGCAATTAAAGCAAATAAAATTTTGAAAAAACTATCATTAAACATATGTAAAATAATTATGTTAATATCAGGTATTTATATGTGTCGTATATAAAGTAAAATAATATTTTTATATTATATGTGTAATATAATTGGACATAGAGGTGCAATTACATATGCACCTGAAAATACAATTTCGTCAATATATGCTTTAAAAAAAATAGAATGTGAATGGATAGAGGCCGATGTAATACTAACAAAAGATGAATATCCTATAATTTTCCATGATGAAAATCTAGATAGATTAACAAATTTTAAAGGAATGGTAAATGAATATAATTATAATCATATTAAAGATCTGAAAATTAATAACAGTAATTGTAAAATACCATCATTAAAAGAATTTATAGAAAAATGTAGCGAATTATCAATAAATATAATGCTAGAATTAAAAATATATCATAATGAAGAAAAGCAATTGGTAAATAAAGTTATTGATATTATTAAGAATTATAATAGTATATACATAAATATTTGTTCATATTCTATAAAAGTATTACAATACCTCAATATTATTTATCCAAATAAAAATATTACTTATATTGTTGATAAAATACCTGATAATTGGTATGATATTATCAAAGAAAATAAATGTTATGGAATTTCAATAAATTATTATTATAATAGTTTGAATGATATTAAATTGTGCTGCGATAAGATACCAACATATTGTTTTACAATAAATAAATGCAAAGATTATAATAACATAGTAAATTCCGGAATTAAAGGTATAATAACAGATATACCAGAATTATTTATTAAAGATATCACTTAAATAAATAAAAAGTATATAGAATATCACAACAGTAGAAGGATACATTGGTAAATAATTATATATGTATTCTTTTTATATATCAATATGTTCTGTAATAAGAAAGTTGATTATCAAAAAAAGAAAAACAATAAGAATGAAAGGAACAAATATTGTATACGTTCGCCAAACATGGGAATCATTGATGGACGAAGAAATATATAATTAGGTACCAAAAAAGGAAATAATAAAAATTCCTGAATATAAATATATAGAATTATAATACTATATAAGTGTTAAAATGCTTAATTATAATAAAATATGGAAGAAGATTATAAATACAAAATAATTATAAAAAAACAGGATAATGATGTAGCAAATACTATTTTTCACAAGGTTAAAAATATAGTAACGCCAAATAAAAGATGGTTAGTTAATAATCTTAAAATGTTTACTTATAATCATTTGAGATTACCACTTTATAATAAAAAAGATATTGAATTAATAATATATGAATATGGTATACAAAATGTATTACAATATTTTATTTTAAATAAAAAAAAATATAATGAAATAATGGAATTAATAGAAAGTGAAGAAGAAAAATTAATATATGGTGTTGCGACAGAAATAATATTTGAATATTTTGAGTTCAGAATTATTACAAATTAAATAATTATTGTTTCCATTTTTTGCCACAAATTAAGCAATTCATAAATAGGGTGGAAGCCTCGTCGCCAGAACGAGTTTGCAATTCATAATAACTAACTTTCTTGCCTTTGCATCTTGTGCATGTAATCATATCAGACATAGCAACAAGTTTAATTTCATAAGCAGCCTTAAATCTACGTTGATTTCTCTCAATAATATCCTTCCATCTTTCTGGAAAGATATTATGACATTGCATATATGGCAACATATGTGGGTTGAATTCTTTATTTTTAATCATACGTTTATGTAAATTTTTATTACCTATATAGCTATCTTTTTTAATATTAGAATAAATACTTCTAGAAATATTTATATAAGTTTCAATTAATATTTGACTTTTCCAGGATAATTGTATTCCATAATTATTTGCGTAATCAATAGTAGCATTAAAAACTCCTATTTCTAAATCCCTTGCAAGTAATTCTGGTATTTTCGCTTTTTTAATTAATAATTCAGTAAAATCAATTCTTACTTTATGTTTGTTAGTTTCTTTATCATCGTCATTGCTATTATCATTATCAATGTTACTTATTTCGGTATATTTTTTAATTTCTTCTTCTAAATCATATACTTTATAGTTTTCGGAAGTCATAATATAACACTGTAATTAATAAAAATACCTATCATTTTTTTATATATTAAATTAAAAAAATGATATAATAATTATTAATATCATTAACAATAATGAGTAATATAAAATTAACTGAATTGGTTGAAGATGATATAAATATTGTGGAATTTTATTTTATTAAAAAGATACTTGCTAATAATGTAATTGAAGTCACTATGCCCAATGATATAGAATGTAAAATAAAAAAAATTTATAAAAAGACAAAAGAAGAAAAATACAAAATATATTATATGCAGGATAAAATGTATACATATGAATTATCAAATGATAATCAATATGTTACATCAAAAACAAAGAAAAAGGATAAATACTATAAAACAAAAAAGAATGATATATATATTCTCAGTTCTAGAATAGATAAATATCCACAATATATATTTCCATGTACAAATGAAATTGATAACATTTCTGAAATTACAATAAAAGAATATAAGATATCAAATAGAGTATCATTGATAGTTAAAAGTGAAGCAAATGATAACTTTACTGTATTAATTGAATATAAACATTCACCAAATGTTGAATTGGATAAAATTACTGAAATAGTAAATAAAATAATTAAAAATATTGAAGTAGTCTTAAATAATGAGGATATATAAGAATATAATGTTTATCATATTTCAACTTAATAAACATGTCACCGCTGTAATCATATTTTTTTCGCATTTTTCTTGTTTGAAAAAAATTTAAATCAAGAATTATAACATGCGACATTGTAATTTCTATTATAAAAATATAAACTTTACCAAATATTAAATCATTAAAATAATAAAATCCTGTATGAAAATAGTTTATTCTATTTTTCCATTCTATAATATAATTTTTACAATCAGCATTTAAGATATCCCAGGTATTTTTCATAAAGAATGAATAATTCTTTATTTTTCAATAAGATTTAAAAATTGATACGATAATATATAATAATTAAGTATAGATAATATAATAAATGACTACCGTGATTGATTACAAAGATTTTATTGATTTTGCAACTAAAATGAATAATGTGAGTGATATCGGAGAAGAAAATTTAGATGCAATTAAGACACTTCACGAATGTTATTCAAAGTATATGGTAATTAAAAAGTATTCCAACGAATATATTAAAAATATGAGAATGAATTCAGTAATTAACAATTACGAAAACTATAAGTGTCAAAACTATGATAAGGTGGATATTATTAAATATTATAAAACTAATATCGTTGATAATTTTGATAAAAAACTAGACCCACCCAAGTGCTTATTTAACGCTGCTGCACGAGAAAAAAAACGTATGGAAGAACAAGAACAATTTGAAATTGATACAGATGATATCAAACATCATTATGAAGCAATCAATATGAAATATAAATACTGTAATGATTTATCATATAAAAATAATAAAGATGAAAGTGATGACGAAGAATATTCCGATGAATATGATGAAGAATATGAATATTATATGTCATCAGATAGCGATGATAGCTATGAATATTATTATAGTGATAATGAAACAGATTATATGTCAGATGAGTAACTAAACATTAGACGGCTTTAACCTGAACTGTATATCTATATGTTATTTCATTTCCCATAATAGTAATAACTTTGGGTTTTGCTAATTTAACGCGCTTAGCAGTATATTTGTGTATTTTTTTGTCTTCACCTTTTGTAGTTTCTCTAAGTTCAAAAGTAATTTGCGTTTTAGATTTAGCGGCTTTTTTGAATAATTGTGACGCAGCTTTTTTTGCAGCAGCATTTGGAGTTTTAGAAGTATATCTTCCACCCGATTTTTGTATATTAGATGATTCTACTGTAAATGTTCTTTTTTCTCCCATTATTTATCTATTATATTACTATAAAATTTTTTTACATATGGATTTAATTTAAATGAGGTTTTATCTACATTTATTATTTTTATTGATTTTAAACTTTTTGCTCGGGATAAAGCTGTATATGATTGTCCATATGCAAATATATTAGCACCTAAATCTAATTCAACCGCATCAATTGTCATTCCTTGCGATTTATGTATAGATAACGCATAACTTGTACGTATTGGCATATGTAATATATATGTTGCCTTTTTTTTATTTATAATATCCTTATAGTAATTAATCGCATGTGTATTATTATAGACATCTTGAATTATAACATATTCGCTACCCAAATGTTTAATAACCCCCCGTGTGCCATTTACTAATCTCTTAGTAATATCAATATTACGTGTAATAATAACTTGTGCTTTTTCTGTTAATTCTACATTATAATTTAAAGCTGCTTTCTCAAATCCACAACTACATGTTGCTTTATACATAACTGATGAATTACCATTATCTTTTAACCTTTGTATTTCTATATTATTAATTTTGTCTACATCTTCATTGATGGGATATAATTTTGTAGGAATAATGTTTTCAGCAAACTGCGTTGCCTTTAACTGTTCTAATACTTTTACAATATTATCCGTACACTTACCTTTTCTAACAATGCTAAGAATTCTTTGAAATAAAACATCACCACTTTGTCTTACTAATTCATCTAGTATTATAATATCCATATCTAATTTATCCCATAATTTAGATGAGAAACAATAAAGCCCTTTTACAGGAGCTAACTGGCAAAAATCTCCTACAAATATCATTTGAATACCACCGAAAGGTACATCAGCTAATTTTTTATCAATATTTGATTTAATATCTGAAAGAACATTAGATATCTTATCAAATAACGCATCATCTAACATAGAGATTTCATCTATAATTAAAACATCTAATTTCAATATTCTATTATATATTGATTTTTTAGATATAATGTTTTTAATAATTTCTGATATTTTACCACTTCCCAATCCAATACCAAGAAAAGAATTAATTGTCTGACCTCCTATTAAAACAGCAGCAGTTCCAGTCGTAGCAGTTAGACCATAATTTTTGTCTTTTAATAATTCAATAATATATTTTATAGTGAAAGATTTACCCGTACCACCCGGACCTGTTAATAATATATTTTTACCATTTAATACAGCTTCAACGGCTTGTTGTTGTTTTGTATTCAAAGAATCCATTTAACTAATATAAAAATAATAAATATCAATTTTTCTCAAATATGTTTTTAAATATTGTAATCGCAGGGCCATCATCAATATGATATGTTTTGTTAGAACTATCCAATATTTTAGGAATAAAAACTTTACCAACAATACTTATATAATGTATATTAAAAACAATATACACAATTATTAATAATTTAATTTCGTTATATATATTATATGCTTGAATTTTATATATAAATGCATATACTAATAGTAAATATTTTATGAATAATACAGTAAAATTACCATATATGACATATTTGCGGGAAGGAATAATTTTACATAAATTTTGTTTGGTATAAATGTATTGAAATAAAAATACTATCGATAATGATATTATGGGAAACGTGATATTTAGAAAAATAGATATTATTGACCACGCCAATATCCAATATGATAAATATACATCAAATCTATTAAATATGTTAATCATTTACAAACGTTCAATATATTTTTTAATCGCAATATTTTTTTTACTATAACTAGACACAAATATATTATTTGTCTTTTGAATTTTTTCAACAACAGCATTATGATAATATTCGCTATTTGTTGGCGAATATGTATAAAACCATTTAATTAAAGTTTGTTTATCAATTATATTTGATAATTTAAAATTATATTCTCTACACATATACAAAATAGATCTTGATATAAATCCTCTTGAATTAGCATTAGGAACAAATAATTTACGTTTATGATTTACATAATTATTATATTCTAATGATTTCCAATTTCTATCATTTAAATCATAATGATCACAATATTTATAATTAGATCTATTTACATTTAATGTATTTAAAGTTTTTATAATATTATGCATATCCTTACTCTGATATTCATTCAATAATGATTGTGGATATATATGTTCTGCTGTTAAAAATTTATTTTTTTCAATATTTTTAATATTATAATTAATACCTGTATATATAATTGGCATTTTTGAATCTGTTATTATTGTTTGCCTTACCATAAAAGCGTCGGGAACTATAATTGAATTAGTAAAACTTCTTGAAAAATTAATATTTAATATAATTGTAACAAAAATAAATTTTATTTTTTTTAACATATTAATAAAAGTATTCATTATTATTTTATATGATAATCAATTTTTTTAGCTATATTTGGGTAGAGAGTTTTGAAAAACATATACATATTATCATGAACATTTAAATTTTTATTTGGAGTAAATTGATTTATAACATTTTTTGATTCGAAATCTCCATGTATCCAGTAATGTATCATTATTGGTTCCATAGGATATATTCCTTTTTTAAGGATTTTCCAATCATCATTTGTAAATGGCATATTATCAAGTTTTAAATCATTGATCGGATATATTAATTCTCTATCATCAATTATATGTATATATTTATCCTTGTCTTGAAAGTTTCTCATCGATTGTTTAATATAATTTCCACCAAAAATATCAAATTTATTAAATATAGTTACTCCATGTTGTAAAACATAATCTGATATTCCTCTCACCAGTTTTAGTGTAAATTTATTGTTTTTATTGGAAGCAAAGAATGCATTGCATAAATATTTATCATCATTATATAATGCATTGGTTTGACCACTGGGTTCATAAGAAATATAAAATTTGTCATCATCAAAATCTATTAAATTTGCAAAATCCTTCATTATCAAAACATCTAGATCAATATATATTCCACCATAATGATTTACTAAAAGTATTCTACTTATATCACCTCTCTGTACGCCAGTTTTAGCGAAAGAATAGATATTAAAGTAATTAGGATAATTGCTGTTAATAAACTCTATAATATCTTTATCTGACCAAAATTTGAACATATATCCTTTACTTTTTAAAAACTTAACATTTTCATCATATAACATTTTTAAAACAGGTGGTAAAGTTTCGGACTTCCAAGTTTGATGTATTATTTTAGGTATCATTATTAATATATTGTTTATTTAATCAATATGTTATCTCGTTAAGTAATTTATCAATAAAAAAATCCAAGAGTAAAATTAAATTAATAATTTTAATATTGCAAATATCAAGTTTGGGAACATATATAGTAGTAACATTAAAATGACCAATAATATTTAACACCCATACAAATTTAAAGCATATAGTATAAATATACATGTTGATATCTGTGCCTTTTTCATTATAATTAACTAAACTGTTCTTATAAAAATATACTGGTAAAATATGTAAAATGATATTGCAAATAAAATATTCAAAAGATAGTAATTTTCTTTTTGAAACTTTGTTGACCGGGATTAATTTACTAATGAAAGGTTCTACACCTTGCAATTCTTCAAATAATATTCTTTTGTCATATAATATAAAACAATGAAAATAGCATAAAATATGAAATGAATTTAAAGCTATAAATTTATCAATAATTACATTATTATATCCCCAATACATTGTATTTATATAATTAAATAGTATCATTACAATATTCCATGTCGTATATTGATTTAATTTTCTTTTAATATGAACATTATCTATAAATATATCTGCTAATTTTTTACTTATAGGCATAAGTGTTAAAATACATAATAAAAAATATTCAAACTCATAAAAGTTCTTACTAACTAGTATCAAATTATTCATTAAAATATAATTAATATTTTAGATAAATATAATCTTATATATTTTAATCTAATGGCGACGACGTAATATCCATTCCACAATATTCTACGCTTTTCTTTTCAAAATCTTGTTTAACATATATTCCAATATTTATAGATTCTTCCAATATCCATCTAAAATTATTCCAAAATTCTTCGGTATGTCCAATACTAACAGATGCTAAGTGAGCCATTTCATGTAATACAACGAACATCATGGTGTTAATATCAACCAACGAGTCTTTATTACGTAAACATAATACAATTTGTTCACCTTTATTAACCGAATAACTAGTATATCCGGGCGTTGATACACCTTCCTTTAATCTATCTGGTCTAAAATTATTTTTAAGATTAGCAACTCTTTCATCACTAATGCCAAAAGTTTTTTCCATATGTTCAATTAGCGTAATAATGCGTTGTTTAATTTTAGCTATCAAATCAGCTGCTTCTTTTGAATCGTCTTTAATTTGTACAGTATATTTTTCATTATCTACACTGCTAGTTATTTTAACCAAATCCTTTTCATTATACATATTTATTATATAATAACCGCCAATAATTATGGAAAATAGTATAACTAAACCTTCGGTTCCCACTTCCATTCTCTATTTATTATAATAAATTAAAAATTGATTTACAGTATTTAAAAAGAAATGTATACTGTTAATTATAATGGATTTTCCTCGCAAAACACACAAACCTCTAAATCCTAAAAAAAATATAGTAGAGTTTCAAATAACAGATATATTTGTTCCTGAAAATGACAAAAATAAAGAAAGAGATTATGACGAGCTTTACTCTTTATTAATCTATGGTACTTGTGAAAATGGAGCAACTGTATGCGTTGATGTTCAAAACTTTATTCCATTCTTTTATATCAAACCACCCGAATCATGGGAACATCTAAGTGATATGGCATTTGAAAGTAAAGTTGCAGATTTCAAGGAATATATGATATCTCAAAAATATATGGCGCAATATATGAATAGAGAATATGAACGGAAAATAATACCTAAAAATATGGAATCTCATTTCAAAGATTTAACAATTGTTAAAAAAAAGGATTTTTGGGGTTTTACTAATAATAAAATCTTTCGTTTTATGAAAGTTTCTGTTAAATCATTGAAATTATATAATACTTTAAAATACTATTTTAAGTCATTGGAGAAAAAGGGTTATATTGCTTATGAGAATAATATTGACCCTTTTCTAAAATATCTACATATTCAAGATATAAAACCATGTAGTTGGGTTCGCGTTGAAAAATACAAAATCAATGATGATATTAGTAGATGCGATTATAATATTGTTTCTAATTACAAAAATATATTTCCTATTGAAAAAAATAAAATCGCACCTATTCTTGTTACATCTTTTGACATTGAATGTACGAGTAGTCATGGTGATTTTCCTGTAGCTAAGAAGACTTATAGTAAAGTCGCCCAAGATTTAGCATTGGTAGCGAAAGCAGGGTATAACTGTGATAAAGATTTTATTATTAATTGGATTCAAAATATATATTTAGATGATATTGTTATTGATGATGCAACAGATTTGAAAATCAATAGAGTCTATGCGAAGCAAAAAATTACCAATGAATATATCCAAAATATTCCAATGCTATTAAAACCAGTTATTATAAATATTGTGAGTATTCTTGATAAAATAGCTTCTTCTGTTAATGACGATGATAATGATGAAACTGACAATGATATGACTGTTGCTGAAATTAACGCGGAAGAAATGAAAATTAGTAAAATACTAGATAATATTCTTATCCCATTGGAAGGAGATAAGATAATTCAAATTGGCACAACAGTTCATTTATACGGTTCTGATAATATAGTATACAAGAATATTGTATCACTTGATTCTTGTGATGATATTGAGGGATGTGATGTTATATCTTGTAAGACAGAGAAGGAATTATTGAACAAATGGAAAGATGTTATGAATAATCTCAATAGTGATATTATTACTGGATATAATATCTTTGGTTTTGATATGCCTTATATTTGGGATAGAGCAAAAGAGCTAAATATTATCGAAGATTTTAGTATCGGCTTGGGAAGATTAATTACTCGTAAAAACGCCCTTGTTGAACAACAATTATCATCTTCTGCCATGGGTGATAATATATTAAGATATATTGATTATGACGGTATTGTATTAATTGATTTATTGAAGGTTATGCAACGTGATCAAAAGCTAGATAGTTATAAACTGGATAATGTAGCATCAATATTCTTGGGTGATAAAAAGAATGATTTGAAGCCACAAGAAATATTCAGTAAGTTTAAGGGGAATAGTGCTGATCGCTGCGAAATTGCCAAATACTGCATTCAAGATTGTTGTCTTATCAATAGACTTATCCATAAACTCAAAATTATTGAAAATAATATTGGTATGGGAAATGTATGTTTGGTTCCTCTAAACTTTCTGTTTAGAAGAGGACAAGGTATCAAAATATTCTCATTGATAGCAAAACAATGTATGGAACATGATACATTAATTCCTGTTATTAAATCATTTAGGGAGAATGCAATTGAAGAGGAAGAAGGATATGAAGGTGCCGTAGTTCTTGAACCCAAACAAGGTATTTATTTGAATGAACCTATTGTTGTATTTGATTACGGTTCTCTATATCCGTCATCTATGATTGCAAGAAATCTTTCACATGATTGTTATTTAATGGATGAAAAGTATCGCATTGAAGACCCAAATATTGAATATAAGGATGTTTCATATGATTTATATGAAGGTAAAGGTGATAAGAAAAAGAAGATTGGTGAAAAAGTATGCACTTTTGTACAATATAAAGATGGAAAAAAAGGGATCATTGCGAATATTCTGGATATGCTTCTTAAACAACGTAAAAGTACTCGTAAAAAAATAGAATATAAAACAATAATTGATAAATCTGGTAAAATATTTTATGGTTCGTGTAATGAACACAGTGATACTTATGAATTATTAGATGTTGATACTAACAAGAAAACTGTTATTAATAAAACAGATGTAGATAGTATTTCAGAAACATATAATATTTTTGAACAAGATGTATTTGATGCGTTACAGTTAGCTTATAAAATAACAGCAAACTCTCTTTATGGTCAAATAGGCGCAAGAACATCATCTATTTATCTTAAAGAAATTGCCGCATGTACAACGGCAACCGGCAGAGAGATGATTATGATAGCTAAAAAGTTTGTAGAAGAAAATTATGATGCAGATGTCATATATGGTGATACGGATTCTATATTCTGCAAATTTCCTTTAAAAGATAGCGAAGGTAATATTGTTCAAGGTAAGGATGCATTACCATATGCTATTGATATTGGTAAAAAAGTAGAAAAAGAAATTGCGAAAATTATGCCAAAACCACAAAAACTAAATTATGAGAAATCACTATATCCGTTTATCTTATTTAGTAAAAAGAGATATGTCGGTAATCTATATGAGTTTGATGTAAATAAGTATAAACAAAAATCGATGGGTATTGTATTAAAGCGACGAGATAATGCTCAAATCGTTAAGAAAATATATGGTGGAGTTATTGATATAATATTGCAAAAACAAGATTTGGGTGCATCAATTGAATTTCTAAAAGATGAATTATCTGATTTAGTTGAAGGAAAGGCACCGATTACTGATTTAGTGATTACAAAAAATCTAAGAGCATCATACAAAGACCCTTCAAAAATAGCACATAAAGTTCTGGCAGATAGAATTGGTGCAAGAGACCCTGGGAACCGCCCGGTTGTAAATGAAAGAATTCCCTATGTTTATATTAAAACAAATAGCACATCTGGATTGCAAGGTGATAAAATAGAAAATCCCGAGTTTATTGTTGAAAATAAATTAATACCAGACTATTTACATTATATTACAAATCAAATTATGAAACCTCTACTACAATTGTATGCTCTTTGCTTAGATGAATTACCGGGTTATGAAAAAGATGATAAATATTGGGAAGAAATAGATAAGAATTTACAGAACAAGCCAATATATCAAGATGAAATTAAAAGATATAATCGAATTGATAATTTAAAACTCCAAATGGTAAAAGCATTGCTATTTGATAGTTATATTGAATTATTATCAGAACCTAAGAAACCTCGTGCAAAAAAGATTAAAGAAATAAAGGATACAGAGGGTAATATTATTATAGATACTAAACCTGTAAAAGTTAAATCAACAAAGATAGATACTACAATACCCGATGGTGTTGCGAAAGTAGATATAAAAATAACAAAAAATCAAAAATCTGGTAAAATCATAGCATCAGCGAGTATAATAGATAATAAAACTAAAATATGGGATTATCATAATGACGAATGTATAAATAAAGAAAGTGAAACAATTAAAATCATAAGTGAAATTATGAAATTAAATAGTGAGAAAATATATATTATATCTCTTAATAATAAGCCTTTTGTGAAAGATTATAACGAAGCTCTATTATGTTATATAGAATTGATGAAAAAACAAGATAGTAATACAATGGAAAATATATTTGAAACTCAAAATCTGGGTGCTTTAAAATTAGTAAATAAGATTCGGAAATACTCGGATATTATTCTAAACTATAAATCATTCTCATTTGTCATTAAATAGATATTTAATAATACAATTCGCCTTTTCTTTACCAATACCTTCTATTTTACATAATTCTTTATTTTTATTATCAGAATCTTTAAATGATTCGATAAATGAAATCATATTTGGATAACTTTTGGCAATATTTTTGGCGATAACATTGGAAATATAAGGTATTTGGGATAATTGCATAATATAACAAGTATGTTCATCAATATTTTCAATTTTTTTCTTTTTTAATTTAACACAACTAGTATAATCAGTTGTTATTTCATTATTATTAAAATATTGTGGGTTATCTAGTATTTTTGTAGCAATGGTTAAAATAAATGTAGCTGTTTCATTTATATTTTTTGTATACAATACTCTGATATTATCTCTAAACATTGTATGTAAATACGCCCCTTGCAACATTCGGGATTTATTATATGTTTTTGAAGATAATATATCATCTCCTTCAATTATGTAAGATATTTGTTTTTGCGAATAATTAGTCAACATACGAGCTTTCTGCTCTTTATATCTTCCATCTTGTATTGATGATTGTAAATCACTTGTAGTTTTTCTTTCAAAAATATAAAAAATATCATTATAAATAATATGTATATCACCTAGCTCAATATTTTCTTTTATAATTTCTATTTTATCATTATAAGAATCTAGATCACGAGAAATTATATCATCATATAATTTATGTTCTCTCGCATCAATAATAATAATTAGTTTATTAGACATATATTTAATTATTAACTTTTTTTTATATGATATATTAAAAATTGATTATTGATTATCAAAATAATAATAACAAAAATGACAACACATTCCGCGCCCCAATATTTTATCTGCCCCATTACTCATAATATTATGAAAGAACCATATGTTGACAATGAAGGTAATTCTTATGAGGAAATTGCAATTAAGCAATGGTTAACAAATAATAATACTTCACCAATTACAAGGTCGCCTTTGACAATTAATAATTTAATGCCAAATCGTTCTTTAAAAGAAGCTATTATTGCATATTTGAACCCATACAATGTTAATCCAGACGAAGTTATTATTAATTCTAACTTTAATATCGAGAATAATCCAATTCAATTGAAACACAATTGTAAAAATAATATTCTGCGCGTATCTGTTACACCAATTGATGGAAAAGTTGAAGTACCTAATGAATTGGTTGTTGTAATTGATGTATCTGGATCAATGAATTCTCCCGCGTATATTGAACAGGATAAAAGACAAGTTGATGTAGGATTTACAATTCTTGATATTACCAAACATGCTATTAAAACGATTATTGAATCACTAAATAATAATGATAGAATTTCAATTATTACATTTTCTGATGTAGCAAAGGTCGTATGTGGAATGACAAATATTACAGAATCCAATAAGACATATCTCAAAACACTTATCAGTAATCTTAATACGGAAGGTTGTACAAATGTATGGGCGGGTTTAAATATGGGTCTTAAACAATTTTCAAATGATGCCACGATTTGTAATAAATCTTTAATGTTTATGACGGACGGTATTCCTAGTTCTCACTTGCTACCACCAAGAGGTATTATTGAAAGTCTTGAAAAAAGTATTAATAATATTACTATTAAACCTAGCATTTATACATTTGGATTTGGATATTCATTGGATACTAAACTTCTATCTGATATTGCGAATATTGGCAATGGTACATTTTCATTTATCCCGGATTCAGGATTTGTAGGTACAATTATTATTCATGCAATGGCAAATATCAAGACTGCTTGTGGTACAAATGCAATTTTAAAAATTACAACAAATGATAAAATTAAAAAGATTATTGGATATGAAAACTCACAAAGAATTAAACTTAACACTATTAATTATGGGCAAAACAAGGATATTATAATTGAATTTGAGAATAAATCTGAACAACATAATTATGAAATTGAATTGGAATATAATTCTTATTCAAATGAAATTGTTAATATTAAGTCAGATAATGATGTATATGAAGATAATGACCTTATTATTATGAGACTTGAATTTGTTGAACTATTGAATAAAATTATTAAAACGATGTCTGATAATTATACATCATTGAGTTATATTAATGAGTTCCTTACAAAATACAAAAATGATAGTTTAATTATCAATGATTTAAAAGAACAAGTAAAATTGGCTATTTCAACAGATGTGATTTATAATAAATGGGGTAAAAATTACATTTATTCTCTTATGTATGCTCATAAAGAGCAAAAATGTAATAATTTTAAAGACAAAAGTGTTTCTGTATATGGTGGGAAATTGTTTGGTGAGTTGGTAGATAAGATTGATGAAATTTATGCAAATATGGAGGCACCTAAACCATCTAATATTGTTAGAAATTGTGATAATTCTACTCGTGGAGGGGGTGCGGCAACAAAAGGATTGACGCGAGGTGGTCTGGATTTTAGGCAAAGTTTTCACAATGCAAGTGGTGGTTGCTTCCACGAAAATAGTAATGTATCTATTTATCCCAATAATATTAAGAAATGTAAAGACATTATGAAGGATGATTTGGTAATGACATCTAAAAATACATATTCCAAAGTTATCTGTGTTACTAAGATTAAATGTGAAAATAATAAATGTGATATGGTGAAGATTAATGATAGCTTGTCAATCACACCATATCATCCAATTAAAGATATTGAATGGGTATTCCCAAATACTATCAATGAAAAAACTATTGTAGATTGTGATTATATGTATAACTTTGTTCTAGATAAGGACCATACTATTATTATTGGCAATACTATTTGTGCTACATTGGGTCATGGAATTATGGATAACGACGTTATCAAACATGATTATTATGGTACAGATAAAGTAGTTAATGACCTAAAAAGTTTTAATGGCTTTAATAAAGGTGTAGTTACATTTGGTCCTAATTGTATTATTAGAGATAATAAAAATAATGTTA
>Ga0209666_1001361_pt1 | contig 18711 bp, 18 predicted proteins | sample SaaInlV_125m_DNA_FD_184679 | JGI IMG/M metagenome (GOLD analysis project Ga0209666, IMG submission 184679) | Marine microbial communities from expanding oxygen minimum zones in the Saanich Inlet - Saanich Inlet SI037_S3LV_10m_DNA (SPAdes)... | ecosystem: Environmental > Aquatic > Marine >...
AGAAGGTTCTTAACTTGCCCTCGTGTACTTGAATAGCGTGTCATTTTGTTGTATGTTTATACTTGTTTAAAAGTCGGCAGTTTTAGATTTTTCCGGAAATAACGGAATTATTTAGGTTAGCGGTGAAGTTGATTATATTAAAACTTACAATGTCATTTCCAAAACATTTATTATTGTTGCTGATTTTCTTTTCGGGAAGTTGTCCAATTTTTGCGGCATCTTTTCCAATACTTCCGGAGGCACAAGTCTATCATACTGTTGGAAGTAGAGGAAGCACTTACAGCACAGGAGCACTTGGTTTGTCACTTCATCTTTATGATGAACCTGAAGGTCCCGGACGTTATTTCCACTTATTGGCTTTGAGTATTCCGGCAAAAACTATCGGTTGGAATAGCAGAGTTGGCGATTTATATTTGAGTGAAAGCGGATCCGGTTTTGAAATTGGTGTGCACGATCAGTGGGTATCGCCTGCCGGAAAAGGCGCTACTTTGTCACTGCGGAAAATTCAGTGGCCTCAAGTACGTCAGGGTGACACAGAATTGGGGGAAGGCTCTTCAGACATTTTGCACATGGGCTGGAGCTGGGTTTCAGGAACGCCCATCATTACTGTGTGGTTGATGGGATTGGATATTGCGAGCCTGAATCTGCCTCATGACCGGAAACTTGAAATGCAGTTTGCGCTGGGAATGCGGACAGCTTTTTGATTTTCACCAGCAAACAGGAGTATAATGACGAAGACAAATTTCACCGCAAAAAAAGAGGAGTGGTATTTTGAAAATTACATCCAGGGAACGGTGTTTGAGTTTGGGCCTCTTGAGGTTGATGAAACTGAGGTGCTTGAATTCGCGCTGCGTTATGATCCACAGCCTTTTCACATAGACCATGAGGCAGCAAAAAAAAGTCCATACGAGGGAATTATCGCGAGCGGATGGCAGACTTGTTCGTTTGTGATGCGGGCACTGGTTGATAATTATTTTTCTCCTGTTTCAAGCCTCGGTTCTCCGGGAATTGATGAACTGCGCTGGATTCTTCCAGTACGTCCGGGAGACAAACTAATGGTTCGTGCCACCATTATTGAAACCAAACGCTCACGCTCGAAACCAGACAGAGGCATCGTGCGTACATTCATCGAAACAATTAATCAGCACGAAGATTTAGTTATGAGTTTCCGTTCAGTGAATTTTATGCTCTGCAGAGAAAGTTCCTCAAGCGATAATGCAGACTGAGTTATTAAGCTACCTCCTTCCAGCTTTTCTAGAACAACGTCTAGCTCAAATTGATATAATTATGCGAATGTCGCCGGTTGAGCTGAATCGAAACCAGCATCACGCAAGAGAGTTCCCTTCAACTCTCTTTAGTCTCCCCTCGAAAGACTCAGGTCATCGTTCTCAGGGAACAGATTATAGATAAAGTATGAGCTTGACGTTGTACTGGTGCTGAGAAGTTTTTAACAAGTATTCAAACTTGGAACTGCCACGTCATTTCTTCTTAAAATAAAGCCTCTGAGAATATTTTTAGCAATCTTCGAATTCAAGATTAACCTTGCCGTTTTTCAGCAACAGTGATCTAATAACATGCTGATTTATTATAAAATTTTCCTTTTAGAGTTCAATTTTGCTTGATCCCACAGTTCTCATTTTTTTAAGCAGCGGCCTTTTTCTAGGTTGGTCGCTTGGCGCAAATGACGCGGCCAATGTTTTCGGTACTGCAGTTGGTAGCCGCATGGTTCGTTTCACGACTGCAGCCATTATTTGTGGCATATTTGTGGTTCTCGGTGCTTATGTCAGTGGAACCGGTGCTGCACAAACATTGGGTAAACTTGGTGCGGTGAATGCTATTGGTGGATCCTTTATGGCTGCTCTGGCCGCAGGTTTGACTGTTTACTGGATGACCAAATTAGGACTGCCTGTGTCAACCAGCCAGGCCATTATCGGATCGATTATCGGCTGGAATCTGTTTAGCGATTCTTACACGGACATTTCTTCCTTACTTAAAATCCTTTCCACTTGGATTATTTGCCCTTTGCTTTCGGCCGTTATCGCGGCACTTCTGTTTTCCGTAGCCAAGATATTTGTCAGAAAAATGGGAATTGGACTGATACGTTTTGACGGCTATACCCGTCTCGCCTTAATTCTTGCAGGAGCTTTTGGAGCCTACAGTTTGGGTGCTAATAATATTGCCAACGTGATGGGCGTTTTTGTGCCTGTGGCACCGTTTCCGGATATGCAGTTTGGGCAGGGCTTCAGTATTTCTTCAGCGCAGCAGCTATTTTTAGTGGGGGGTCTGGCGATTGCTGTCGGCGTCTTCACATATTCCAAACGGGTGATGATGACCGTGGGTTCTGAACTGATGACTCTCACACCATTGGCTGCGTGGGTAGCTGTAATGTCACACTCCATCGTGCTGTTCCTTTTTGCTTCTGAACGATTGGAACAGTTGCTCGCGAACATGTCTCTACCAACAATTCCGCTGGTGCCGGTTTCAAGTTCTCAAGCTGTGGTCGGTGCTGTGATTGGAATTGGCATGCTCCAGGGTGGCCGGGAAATCCAGTGGCCGCGTGTTCACAGCATTGTCAAAGGCTGGGTTATCACACCGATTATTTCATGTTTGCTTTGTTTTGTCGGTTTGTATTTCCTGCAAAATGTTTTCCAGCAAACAGTGCAACGTGCTTCAAATTATGAGCTTTCTGCCAGTGTCATCGAAAAGTTTCAAAAAGAGGGAATCGAAACGGATGGACTGCAGGAACTTGATGGGAAGGTTTTCCAGAGTTCTGCCGAAGTTGTACGGAGAGTTAAAGATATGGTTTCTCTGTCCAGCAAACAGGGACTAAAAGTTGTGGAATACTCTTTACAAAAAAGCCTGTTCGTAACTGCTGAAAAAATAGCTGACTTGGACAAGAATGGACTTTCTTCTGCACAACTGGAAGCATTGAGCAAATTGGAGGGACAGACTTACAACTTCGCTTGGCAACTGGGAGATGCATTAGCCGCAATCAGTCCGGAATGGATTGTGCTGGGAGGAGGCCTGAAGAATAAGTTACATGACCGTGGTATTAAACAAAAACTAGCCTATTTATATAGAAATTTTCAACGGAGAGAAAGATGAATCCTTTGAGTTTATTTTTTAAAAAACAGTATGCAATAGAAGAAAAGATTCAACGCCTCTTGCGTTACCTTGAAGATATGGCGCAACTTTATCAGGCAGCGTATGAGTCTTATCTTGATGGTAGTTTTGAAGATTTAAATCAAGGAAATGTAGAACTGGGTAAAATCGAAAAAGAATTGGATGATCTAGGTCGTCAGATTCAAATGTCCTTGCTGCACGAGTCCTTAATGCCTGATTCACGGGATGACCTGCTCTGGTTTTTGACCAAGATGGATAAAGTGCCAAGCAGTTTCAAACATTCACTTAGCGATATTGTCCTCGAAAAACCGGAAATTCCTGAAGACTTTCAGCTGCCTTTAAAAAATATGCTGGTACATACTCATGACGCAGTCAAAGCACTGGCAAATGCCACTGATGCTCTTTTTTCTGACTTGAGAGCTGTGCGGCAGCATGTTGAAGAAGTCGGCCGTCAGGAAAGTATGGTTGATAAAATAGAATATAAACTTTTGCAATCGGTTTTTGAGGATGAAAAATTTGAACTGGCGCGTAAGTATCAACTAAAAGGTATATTGAAACAACTCGGAGCGGTCACTAATCTTGCGGAAGACGTTGCGGATGCAGTACTTATTCTGGCGACCAAGCATTCAAGTTGAACACCCTCGAAGATCAAGACTCACGACTTTTTGGACGGTTATTGAGAATCTCTGATATACCCTGTTGCGCAGTAATAATCGGTGTCTGGATGGATTGTGCAGTTCATTCAATCTTCTGCCAATCTACCGGACAGCGGTTATGACCGAGGCAAAAACCCAACACGTCCCCTGGTCAACGCTAACAAAGGAAGGGCACCTTTCCCGCGTGTTGCTATTGTGTTTCGGTGTTTGGCTCTATGCTGCAGATTCTACACTGGTTGCCACTGTGATGCCGGTTGCAGTGGAGGACATCGGCGGCCTACCCTACCTGAGTTGGACCTACACGCTTTATCAGCTTGGTTCAGTGGTGGCTGGAGCCATCGCAGGATTGATGGTAATCCGCACAGGGATTGCCAAGGCACAAATCGTTGCCGGAATTATCTACATCATCGGCTGCGCTCTAAGCGGTTACGCCCCGGACATGACCACCATGATCTTCGGACGCCTCCTGCAGGGCATGGGTGGTGGCGGATTGGTGTCAATTGCTTTCATCGGAGCGTCTACCCTGTTTCCAAAAAAACTATGGGTACGGCTCATTGCCGTGATCTCAGGGGTCTGGGGAGTATCCTCTTTGTGTGGACCGTTGATCGGTGGTTATTTTGTGGCAGCGGGAAATTGGCGAATGGCGTTCTGGGCGTTTGCGGCACAGGGATTGGTGGCAGTGCTGGTGGCACCTCCGCTCTTAAGGCGGAAATTCCAGACGCAAAAGGAACAGACCCAGGCTATGCCTCTGGCCCGTTTGGCCCTTTTAGGCGTCGCGGTGCTGGCAATCTGTCAAGCCGGAGTAGTAATCAACACAGGAATCGCTGCTGTTTTATGTTTGAGTGGGGTTGTGCTGTTGTTGTTTTTCTTCAAACTGGACGCAGACAGCGAAAACAGGATTTTCCCACGCGGTATCCTCAATCCACGGACGGTCTCAGGTTCAGGACTGTTGATGATATCCTCCCTCTTCATGGCCACCATTTCGTTGACGGTTTATGGGCCACTCCTGATGTACATCATCTTTGGAGCAGAGCCTTTGATAGCGGGTTACATCATTGCCTTGGAGTCGCTGGGCTGGACTATCGTTGCCATCAGTACATCCGGTGTCAGAGAGCACATTGAACCGCGCCTGATCCGACTGGGGGCATTGTTTGTAAGCATTTCGATGGTGGGCTTGATTTACGCCATGCCTTCAGGTCCACTCTGGTTGATTGCGTTACTTGCAACCTTGATGGGAATGGGTTTTGGTATGTCATGGACCTTTGTATCCAAGAGAATCATCGCCAATGTTCCTGAAACGGAGCGCACTCAGGCATCGGGCTCAATCCCAACTTTCCTGCGCGTGGCAATGGCGTTGGGATCTGCACTAAGCGGCATCATTGCCAACTTCTCCGGATTTTCAGAAGCAAGCAGTGTTGCCGTTGCCCGGAACGTAGCTTTCTGGAGCTTCGCCGCTTTTGTTCCGCTGATGTTTGTCGGACTCTTTTTCGCTTGGCGCGTTAGTCGTGAGTAAGATGGTTCCCATCCCTAAATTGTTATCCAAGTTGCATACTTACTTCTCGGCAACCAAGTTCTGAGTTTGCACCCCCAATTTTTCAATACCAAGCTGCATCGTCTGACCTGCGCGAAGGTAGATTGGATCAGGTTTTTGTCCCATTCCAACTCCGGGAGGGGTCCCAGTGGAAATAACATCTCCGGAATGGAGTGTAAAAAACTGGCTCAGGTAATGAATCAGATGTGCTACACCGTAAACCATTGTGCGCGTATTACCGTCCTGGTAGCGTTTCCCGTCAACTTCCAGCCACAGATTCAGATTTTGCGGATCTCCAACTTCGTCCGGAGTCACCAGCCATGGTCCGGTAGGCCCGAAAGTGTCACAGCTCTTTCCCTTGACCCATTGTCCGGAACGTTCTAACTGGAACTCACGTTCTGAGAGATCATTGATCACGCAGTAACCAGCAATATGATCAAGAGCAGAAGCTTCATCAACATATTTTGCAGGCTTACCTATAACCACACCAAGTTCAACTTCCCAGTCTGTTTTTACTGAATTGCGAGGAATAATAACGTCATCATTCGGACCACAGATTGCACTTGTAGCCTTAGCAAAAATAATAGGCTCTGGTGGAACTGTCATTCCAGCCTCTTCCGCATGATCAGAATAATTAAGACCAATGCAAATGAACTTGCCAACCTGCCCTACGCATGGGCCGAGACGCGGATTACCCTCAACTTCCGGAAGTGTTGTGGGATCAGTGTTTCGTAGACGCTCAATGTTTTCAGGAAGCAGCGTTTCACCGGCAATGTCATCGACTATTCCGGAAAGGTCGCGCAGAACCCCAGCTTCATCAAGTAGTCCAGGTTTTTCTTGCCCTCCGGAAGTCCCTGAGGTAGAAGTTTCATATCTTAGTAATTTCATAGTAGTTTCATTTTGAAGTTAACATATATTTTCAAGTCATGCCGCCGTCAATACTCCAGGCCACACCGGTTGTGTAGGATGATTCATCTGAGGCCAGATAAACGGCTAAGGCAGCAATCTCTTCCGGTGTACCGATTCTTCCAATTGGTTGGCGAGAAACAAAAGCCGCCTTCACATCTTCGAAATTCCCCCCTTGCGCTTTAATACGTTCCTGCAGAGATGGAGATTCCACCGTTCCGGGGCAGATGGCATTACAGCGAATCCCCTGTTTAATAAAATCCATTGCCACAGATTTTGTCAAGCCAACTACAGCTGCTTTGCTGGCACCGTAAACGAAACGGTTCGGCAAACCTTTTACGCTTGAGGCTACTGAAGACATGTTGACAATGCTTCCTCCCCCGGATTCGAGCATGGCTGGCAAAAAAGCCTTAATCATGCGGTACATTGAGCGTACATTTAAATCAAAGGAAAATTCCCAATCGCTTTCCTCACAGTCCAGTATTGATCCATGATGCACAAATCCGGCACAGTTAAAAAGTACATCAACGGCGCCCTTTTCCTTAGCCAACTGCTGAATTGCTTGAAGGTTATTAACATCAAGCACACAGGTTTCGATGTTGGTTGCGCTGTCCGAAAATTCTTTTTTGAGCAAGTTTAGGCTATCCGGATTGATGTCTGTCGCTAACACGTGAGCGCCTTCTCGGGCAAACGCAAGTACTGTAGAACGTCCAATGCCCTGACCTGCAGCAGTGATCAGGGTTTTTTTGCCTTCAAGTCTTCCGGCCATAAGTTCCTTTATCTTTAAATGTTAAATTAATTTAAGTATATTTACTAAAATATAGTAGACGGCTTCCAGCAGTGTAAGTGTTGCTTGAAACTAAAAAACTACATAACAGCCCCAATTATCCATGGCGCAAATTCAAAATCACCAAAACCAAATTCCTCACTTTTAGTTAATTCTCCTGAGGCAGTTGCTAAAATTTGTTTAAAAATGATCAATCCCAATTCCTGAACATTAATTGTTCCGTCAATGATCTCCCCGCAGTTTATATCCATATCTTCATCCATTCGATTAAACATAGGTGAGTTGGTAGCTAACTTCAGACTAGGAACTGGCTTACAGCCAAAAACAGAACCTCTTCCGGTTGTGAAGCAGACTACGTTTGCGCCAGAAGCAACTTGTCCAGTAACTGAAACAGGATCATAACCTGGCGAATCCATGAAAACCAAGCCTTTTGACTTTGCCGGTTCTGCATAGTTAATTACGTCCATTAACTTTGAAGTTCCACCTTTTGAGACGGCGCCCAAAGATTTTTCCAGGATGGTACTAATCCCGCCGGCTTTATTTCCTGGAGAAGGATTATTGTTTAATGAACCTTGGTGTATTTCCACATAATTTTCCCACCAGAGAATTAAATCCATAAGTTTTTTACCAACCTCCGGAGTTACTGCTCTTTGAATGAGTAAATGTTCTGCACCATATATTTCCGGAGTTTCACTTAATATTACTGTACCGCCTTGTTCTACAACCAAGTCTGCGGCTGCTCCCAAAGCAGGATTTGCGCTAATTCCGGAGTAAGCATCAGAACCCCCACATTCTAATCCGATACACAGATGTTTTGCTGATACATTCTCTCTCTGTAAATCTGTTAATCCCTCCAAAAACTCTTCAACTATTTTGACACCGTTTTCGATAGTTTTTCTTGTTCCTTCATTTTCTTGAATGACGAGTGTTCGGATCTGCTGTTCTTCATTGGTCTCTATTTTTTTAATCAGAGCAGAAACTTGATTTACTTCACAACCCAAACCGACGATTAATATTCCCGCAAAATTTGGATGTTCCGCATAACCAATCAAAACCCGCTGCAGCAAGGCAAGTCCCTCTCCTTCAATTGACATTCCGCAACCGCTGTCATGAGTCAAGGCTATGACTCCATCAGCATTTGGATAAGAAGCTAAAACGTCTTCTTTGAAATTATCAGCAATTCTTTTACATACTGTTGCTGAGCAGTTGACGGTACTAATAATTCCTATATAATTCCTGGTTCCCACTTTCCCATTTGGTCTCAAATAACCCTTAAAGCTTGCCGTTTCGCCTGAATAAAAACTTTTGGATACTGTGTTGTTTGCTGAGTTATTGTTTGTTAAGTTGGATTCAGGAAGTCTTTCAAAGGTACGAAACTCAATATTATGCGTGTGAACATGCTCGCCCGCTAGAATAGCTTGAGAGGCGAAACCAATAATCTGGTTATATTTTTTTACTGTATCTCCTTTTTGTATATCTACTAAAGCTATTTTATGTCCAGCTGGGATATTATTTTGGGTAATGACGTTTTCAAAAGAACAGTTCTCTTTTAGTTTTGTCAGGGCCAGACCTACATTATCTTTTGGGTGTAATCTCATCGTGCTTATTTAGTCTTTAATTTTATTTAACCGCGCCTGTTGAAAGACCTTTTACAATATAACTTTCAAGGAAAACCCCAATAATAGCCAGAGGTGCGATGGCTGCAGTAGAAAGTGCTGCCATCGACCACCAGTTAATACCTTGTGATCCTGTTTGACTGGCCACCATCACAGGTAAAGTTTTTGCGTCGGCACTCGTCAGCAGAGCCGCAAAAAAATATTCGTTCCAAGTCAACACAAGACACAGAATGAAAGCCGCGACCATTCCTGGAAAGGAAATTGGCAGTACGATCCTCAGGAATACTCCCCAAACACTGAGACCGTCCACTAGGCCAGCTTCTTCAAGTTCGATTGGAATTGTACTGAATTGATCTCGCATTATCCAGATTACTATTGGTAGAACCATGAGTCCATAAAGCATAACCAGGCCAATAGTTGTATCAAGCAAAGCCAACTCGCGGTATAGGACCAGAAACGGTAGTGCGAGGACTACCGGAGGAAGAATCATCTGCGAGAGAAAGAAGAAAGAAATATCTGAATTTTTGACAAATCCTAATTTGTATTCGAAACGACTGAGTCCGTAGGCAGCAAGTGAACCCAGGATTACTGCCAGTACGGATGCACTTACGGAAGTGATGACGCTGTTAAAAAACCTTTTGAGAAATTCTTCGCGGACTGTTGAGATCTCAAAAATGGTGTCCGGAGATAAACCTAATGAGCGGAAACCAATCCACTTTGGAATGAAATCAATCCACGGTATTAAATGCCCTTGCATTACATTGACTGCGGCTTTGAAAGATGTGGTGATGCTCCAATAAATAGGAAACAAACACAAAAAGGCCCAAAATAAAAGTGCGCCATAAATCAAGATGCGATAGACGACAAGGTTCACTCCACTAGAATATTCATTTTGCTTCATGTAACTTTTTGCATCCAACGGTTAAGAAAGTTTAAGAACGCCGTCATCAAAATGACAATCATAATCAAATAAACAACAGCCATCATTGTTCCATATCCCACATTTGAACGGTCACGATACTCCCGGAAAATAAAACTGGTTACAGTATCAGTTGCGCCTCCCGGCCCTCCGGAAGTGACATTAATGACGATGTCTGCTAATTTCAATTTAAAAATAATCCTGATTACAGTTGCCGTGACACTGACGGGAAGCATTAGCGGAAAGGTGATTTTCCAGAAATGCTGCCAGTTGTTCGCTCCATCAATCTTTGCGGCTTCATTGACTTCTTTGGGTAATGCCTGCAATCCTGCGAGTAACATGATCATCATGAACGGAATAAAGGTCCACGCATCCAAGATCATGATACTCAAGCGTGCGATTTCCGGTGTTGAAAAGAATGCTGGATTTTCCCAACCTAATTGGCGTGCAAGGGTAGCTGCCGGGCCAAAACGGTATTCCATAAGTGACTTGCCTAACATCCAACTGACTGCAACTGGACTTAGCATTAAAGGCATCAGGAACACTACTCGAAAGAATTTTCTAGCTACGATTTGCGCGTTTAGTAACAATGCTAGTCCGAAGGCTATCGCATATTCGAACAGTATTGCAATTAAGTAATAGAGCATGTTCAACATGGAGTTCCAATAATATTCATCTACGAGAAGAGCCCGGAAGTTATCCAGTCCATTGAATTTTTGACCTTCAAAGGCACTCAAGTTCCAATCGTGTAGAGAAATGTAAACGCTGAAAATCAGCGGGAAAATCACCATTGCAATCGTGAAAAGAAAGGCTGGCAGGACAAAAAGTGCACGTTGACCACGATCGCCTTTGATGAGAAGTATCCCCCAGCAGAGGGCTATAGACCAAAGAAGATATCCATAAAGGGTAGGACGCCAGTTCTCAAAGCCTAAAGTAATGGTATTAGTCTTGTGTAAAATCTGAATCAGGAACAATGCGACTAGTAGAATAGTTGCAATGAAAATAATTACCCGTCCCAGAGTTTTCTGTTGAGCAGGAACGTTATCTGTAATGATGTAAGTGGTGGTCATCTTAAAGTTTGCAAGCAAATACTGATGAGTATTTGTGAATAAGAATGCTGAGCTGTACTCAGCTTTTATAATTTTGTGAAGAAATAAGGGAAGCGGGAAAGACCGGCGATTTTTACTTTGAACCACCGGTCAAACCATTACCTGTTATCGCATGATCTAACTACAAACCAAGTGAGGCACGGTAGAGCGCAAGTTGCTTTTTCCTGCCAATTTGGTCAGTAAGCTTCTCCCAGGCCGCCGCAATGTTATTTGCTCCGGTCTGGACATCATACTTACCAGCATAAATTTTTGACAACTCATCTTCAGCAACACTGTAGTACTGAAAAATCCCCGGAATTCGAGGCTCAATCGCTGCATTTGGATGGTTGTAGGAGTTGGATTCTGAATCCAAATAAGACGTGATAAATGCTCTATCATATCCTGCATTAACCCACTCATCAATATTGAAGTGACTGTTTCGATAGGGCTGAAAACCTGACGGATATGCAGAAGCCCATAGAGAGAGATCTTTCCCTCCAAGATGAGCAGCGGCACTCCAGGCGGCTTTACGCTTTTTTGAGTTACTATCAACGCGAGCCATCACATACACTCCCCAGCCAATATAGGCCATATTTGGAGCATAGTTGGGTCCACCGGGCAGCGTATCCCATCTGCCTTTTTTTGAATTATAGACATCGTCAGATCCTGGCAGTATGTCGAAACCAACAACGTCACCAACGACAGACCCGTCACTGGTTTTTGCCATGGAACCTACATCACCCCACCAGGAAAGCATCGAGCCTGTTCCAGCAAGAAACTGCTGAAAAGCGGTTGTGCCTGGGTCAGCATTCAGTTGGTTTGCAGGTTGGGAAGGCAGAACATCAATTACATCCTGAATTGCTCTTACCCATGCTGGATTATTAATACGTGGTTTCATCGTATCTGCATCAAACAACCATGCAGGATCATTGGGATGCTTGGCATAGGCCGTAGCACGACTAGCCAGGAAGTAGAAACCAAAACCACCCCAGCCCTTGCATGGATCAAGATAACCGACAGCATCTCCCCCGAAAGTCGGGTCTTTTTTGCCTTTGAGGAATTTACTGACTTCCTGAACTTGCTGCCATGTTTTTGGTACGCCCCAGGCACCTTTGTGCCCTTCGGCTTTCCAGGCAGAAGCGAATCCTGCATCCTTGAAATAATCGGATCGGTAGTTGAAATTGTGGCAATCGCCGTCAATCGAAATCCGATAGGTTTTTCCATTCCATGTACCAACGGGAGCTTTCAGATAACCGACATAATCATCCATTTCTATTTGCTCTTTGACCCATTCAGGCATTTCGGAGGCAAGTCCTTTACCGCAGACATCACCTTCGAAAGGCGCCCCCATTTCCAAAATATCAAAGTCCACCGTTTTAGTTGCAATGGATTGTTGCAGACGAGCATTGTAATCTGCCTGCGCTAGATCAATCCATTTTATTTTTGCACCAGTATACTTCTCCCAGGGTTTCAGAAATCCTCTGAACAGGAAATTGTGCAAATTCTGGTTATTCAGTCCCATGAAGGTTAATTCGACGCCGTCAAATTCGCCCTTTGAAACTCTTGCTTTTGTCGGGTTAAGGCACAGTGCACCGACTTTCTGCCAGTCTGAATCTGTCGGTGACCCTTTACCTACTCCGGGTATTCTCAGGATGTCTCTCCTGACGTTTGCAGCGGAGGCACTCTTGGGTAAGAGGCCAAGTCCTGCACCTGAACCGGCTGCAATTACGCTTGCTCCAGCTACAACCGTCGATGCGTCTTTAACAAATTGACGACGGTTTATTTTTTTCTTGCTTTTCATTTTGCTCCTATTAAATTGAAACTAACAATCATTTGCAGTACCGGACAGTACATTTTGCAGAAGACAAAATATGACACAAATGTTTGCTCAAAACCACTTCTGCGCTATGCGTAGAAGTGTAAATCCAATCGCATTGCGATTGGATAACAACCGGACAACCCGGTTGTTAAAGGCTTAAAGTTTTAGTTTCCTTTCAAGTATAAAATTAATTGTGTATCACGCTATATCAAAAACTGACCTTTTTCAATAGTTTTTTCCCCGTCCAGATAAAGCGCACCTTCTTCACGCAGATCTTTGATCAAGTCCCAGTGTAAAGCAGATTTATTGATTCCGCCGCATTCAGGATATGCTCTTCCAAGAGCAATGTGAACTGTACCACCTATCTTTTCATCAAAGAGCAAATCGTAACAGTACCTGCTGATGCTGTAGTTTGTACCCACACCAAACTCGCCTATTCTCTTGGCACCAGCGTCCATCCCAATTAAATCCAAAAGCAGTTTCTGGTTCTTATCGGCAGTTGCTTCGACCACTACACCTTTTGAGAAGTGTAAGCAGATACCTTCGATAAACTGTCCGGCAAAAACTGCAGGAAATTCGAAAGAAATACTTCCTTCAGCACTGTCATCGGTCGGAGCAGTATAAACTTCACCTCCAGGCATGTTGATGTGGCCGTCGTCAATATGGTAGGTTCTTCCTGTTGTGTTTAAGCTCAGGTCGGTACCATTGCCGACAATCCGGATTTTTTCAGTTGTTTGCATCTTTTTCCGGATGACTTCGTAACGCTTACTTTCTTCTTGCCAGTCGAGCAACGTTGCATTGAAGAAGAACTCCATCATTTCGTCCGTACTAAATCCGGCCTGTTGAGCAAAAGATGCATTAGGAACTCTAACTAGAACCCAGCGAGTCTTTTCTGTTCGTAAGGCAGAAATTTTCCCCAATGCTCGCCTGAAGGCTGTTATGCGTTCTGCTGCTATACCATTCAGTTCATGTGGATTACTCGCGCCTCGAAGTCCTATGTATACGTCTGCCCACTCCATCCCCCTTCTTTGAAGCTCATGTTCATTATCAAACAGGTTTGGATCTCCTTCCAGCATTAGATCCCGCTGTAGCAGAGAGGACTGAAATTCAATATGCGGATGAGCACCAACCTTAACAGCCGCAGCATGAACTGCACGCGCTAACGGCCAAGTATCTGTTTCCATCATAGTGATCAAGACTCGGTCGCCCCTCCGGGTCGTCGTCGAGTAATTAACCAAGATATCAGCCAGTTGTTCCCAGCGAGAATCAAGCATAATAAATCAATTGAGAGAAATTAGCGTAAAGTTTCAACTTTCTCCATAAACTTCTGAACTCGATCAGGGTCAACAGAGTTCCAAGTGTCACCATCATATTTTAGGTGTGAACCAATCACACAACCATCAGTTACCAAAAAGAGCTCAGTTACGGTGTCGATGTTCACCCCTGTATTAGCTAGTAATGGGGTCTCCGGAATAGCTTCCCTAACTTCCCGTAATTCTTTCTGGTCTACTCCCATGCCGGTCATAGGTCCAGAAACACAAACCACATCAGCCTTGGAAGAGAAGACCGCACTCTTTGCCTTGACGGCCAAAGGTCGTGTGTCAAGAGAGGTTGCAAATTCAGCATTGATATTAAAAATCATTTGTAGGTCAGAACGTCCTTGTGAAGACCGTAACCTAGCTGCTCCAGCGCAATCGGGTGCCCAAAGTCCCATGTCAGATGCATAAACACCAGTAAAAATTTCACGTGCGAAACTCGCATTAGTGGCAACTGCCAAAGCGACAGTTGCAACTGGATCCCACAAATAATTAACTCCGAATGGAATCTTTATCATGGATTTAACTTGTCCAATAACAGAAGCAAGCGCCGCTAAACCTTCCGGAGGAGCGGTGAGGACATAAGGTCGATCAAATTCATTTCCGAACATAACAGCATCAACTCCTCCGGATTGCAGTGCCTCAAGGTCAGCAACCACAGAATCTAAAATCTTATTCATTCCGGTTGTTGAATCGTAATCTGGAGAGCCAGGTAAAGCAGGTACATGGACCATCGCCACAACAGTTTTTCTACCCAGTTTTATTATCTGATCAATCATTGTTCCTCTAGTTATTTTAAAACCACAACTTAAAATTATTTTGCGATGATTACTTTGATCCCCTTCCCCTCCAAACCATTAATGAATGAAGGGTCCGCTTCAGAATCTGTAATCAAGATGTCTATTTTTTCCAGTGGAATCACTTTTGAAAAAGTTACATTCCCCAGTTTTGTTGAATCTGCTAATACAATCGATTGCTTGCAGTTTCCTATGATACTTTTCTTTACTTGTGCATCTTCGGTATTATATTCAGTAAGGCCTGCTTTCAGATCTATCCCACCGGCACCGATGAACGCTTTATCCACATTGAACTCGTTAATAGTGTTCTCTGATATTGGACCAATTATGGACATTTCCCCAACTCTGACAATGCCGCCGGTCACTATCAGCTTAATAAGGGAATTTCCAGCAAGCTCCATTGCATGTTCCAGACTTGGTGTGATTACAGTCAGGTTTTTACGTTTCTTTAGTAATTGAGCTAATTCTCTTGTGCTTGAACCTACATCAAGAATTAGTGTGTTGCCTTCAGTTATTAATTCATTGGCCATATTTGCAATAGCCTGTTTTGCCACGGTCCTTAATCCTTTTCGTGAAAAATATGGGGGTTCATAGCCTCTGCTAATGTTACTGACTGCTCCACCATGAACTCTCAGCAATAATCCATCTTTTGCAAGTTCATCTAGATCACGAGTGATTGTCATTCGTGATTTACCAAGTTTTTCAGCAAGTTCTGAAATCTTTATCCCACCTGTCTTTTTAAGGGTTTCAAGGATAAATTGCTTGCGGCTGTTGGCGACTAAATGTTTCATAATGTGACAAAGATAAGATTTTTATGTTAAATTGTCAAATATAAAAACATATATCCCCCCCATTTATAGTATGAAGAACTTCTTATATGGATGTAAGCTATTGAAAATAAATAAAAATTGTAAGTTAATCTTAAAGTAATATTATTCTTGTAATCAGCTCAAACATTATTCTGTCAGTTTTTGTCGAATATTTTTTAATTCTTCATAACTTGCTTTATATGTTTCGTAAAACGGCTGGTACTCTTCATGAATCTTTTGATCGGGTTCAATCACACGGTCAATTTGCACCATCTGCTCTACTGCTTTTGGAATATCTTCGTAAAATCCGGCTCCTACAGCGGCAAGTATAGCGCAGCCCAACAAAGGAGCATCTGGATTTTTGGTAAGTGTCAATGGTAAATTTGAAACATTTGCGTGTATTTGAAGCCACAATTCTGAGCGTGTTGCACCTCCGGAAACTACCACACTCTCCGGAAAAAATCCGTTAAAACGCATGGTCTCTAAAATCAACTCGCTGCCGAAAGCAACTCCTTCAATTGTTGCCCTAAAAAGATGCCCACGGTCATGTTTGAGGGTCAGTCCATGAAAAGCTCCACGAGACCTTGGATCGGTGTGTGGAGTCCGATTTCCCTGGAAATGTTCTTGTACTATCAGCCCCTCTGATCCGGGTGGAAGTTTCAAGGCTTCACGATTTAGCGCCTCATAGTCTGGTTCTCCAAACAAGTTCTTAAGCCAGTTAACGACTGATCCGGTTGATGTTTGACCGCCCTCCACTGTGTAAAGTCCTGGCAAAAGCGCATCTGCATAGGTACCCCAAATTCCAGTTCCATGAAAAGGTTTTTCGCTTAATCCAAGTTGTAGATGAGATGAGCCGGTAATGAAAGCAAGGCTCCCTGGTTTGACTACTCCGAGGCCGATCATGCCTATTTGTGCGTCCGCCCCTCCTTGCACAACAGGTAAATCAGCATGCAAACCAAGATGTTCTGCAGCAGCTGGTGTCAAGCCACCTACCACCTCGCCAAGCCTAAGTACTTTCTCCGGCCACTTTTCGGAGAGTTCATCCAACTCCAGTTTTTCCAGCAATGTTTCCGGAATTCCGTCTCTGGAATAATCGCAATGCCAGCGGGTTGAGACATTGTTGATACTTGCTGTTCGGTGACCAGTAAGGTGAAAATTAATGTAATCCTGATACTCGCAAATCGTGACTGCCTGTTTAAAAAGTTCCGGCTCTTTCTGCTTGATCCAAAGGGCTTTTGGAATCATCCATTCTGCGGAAACAGGGCCATTCCCATTGCTGTTGATTCGCAAGGCTTCGTCCTTGGTCTCAACCATTTGTTCTGCTTGTTCTGCACTGCGAACATCCATCCAAATAAGTGCTGGACGGAGAGGATTTCCATTCTTGTCGAGTGCCACAACGCTGCAACAAGTCGTATCCACTGCCATGGCCGCTATTTGTTCGGCGCCTATCCCTGAATCATGAATCACTTTCCGAACTGACTTACCGAGAGCAGACCACCAGTCTCGAGGATCTTGTTCTGCCCAACTTGGAGCAGGAAACTGAGTTGGGTATGTCGTAGAAGCATAGGCGAGTGGACTTCCGGATGTATCAAATAATCCGGCACGAAGGCCTTCAGTCCCACCATCAACCCCAAGCAGATATTTACTACTCATTGCTGACTTCACCATTTATTGTGGCCATGACCTACTGCCCGGTCAAAATGGGTATAACCGCCGTCGACAAAGACTAATTGTCCAGTTGTGTGGGAAGAACGATCAGAAGCCAGAAAGACAATGGTTTGTGCGATTTCTTGGGGCGTAGTAAGCCTTTGTGCAAAAGGGACTAGCTTAGAAATTGCTTTTTTAGCAGCTTCCGGTTCAACCTGGGAAAGGAAAAACTGCTCGTATTGATCTGTCAGGCATTCAGCAGGAATAACACAATTAACACGTATTTTATCTGGCGCCAAGGCTACTGCCCATTCTCGGGTAAGCGCACTGATTGCTCCCTTTGCAGCGGCATATGCGGAAGTGTGCCCTTGCCCTGTTTCAGAAACCTTGGAGCCAAGGTTGACAAGACAACCCTGTCCTTTACGGAGTAGAGGCAGTGCATAATGCGTCATTGCATAAACATGCAGAAGATTATTTTGAACAGAACGCATAAAATCTTCAGGAGGAGTTTCAAGACCCAAACCGTCATTAAATCCGGCATTATTCACCAGTACATCCAAGCCTCCGAACAAAGAGACAGTCTGTTCTATCGCTTTTTTACATGCTTTCGAAACTGTTAGGTCAGCTTCAATATACTGGACTCTGGAGCCTAAGGTTTTCGACAAAGTCGTGCCAGTTTCTGAATCACGGTCCACCAACACCACTCGACAATCCTCTGCTAAAAATGCCTCGACAGTTGCGGCACCGATGCCTTTTGCTCCACCTGTAACGAGCACAATTTTATTTCTTAGTCCTAAGTCCATGTATTCCTTTTATTTTAAGCCACGTTAATTTTTATCTACATTACGTTTCCATCGGGTGCAATCACTCCTTTTGTGATCATAAAACAACCATATGGGCGATGTTCTGCGGTGGCAATTACTGCATAGGTTTTACGGGATAATTCATAAAAACTGTGTCGTTCCACTGAGTCCATCTTCCATTCTCGATCAGAATTTTCCAAAGCAATTCGATGAAAATCAGTATGTACCTCAAGCTTGGTTTCAGGTTCTCCCACAACCTCCATATACTGAATAGGAGCTTCAATGAAGCTGTCTAGTGGAAAAACCGAAAATATGGCCTTGGCTACTTCCGGAATTCCGGCGCCATCTAACCTAATGACTTCACCGTGAACAGTTGTCGAGGCCACAGAATCTGCAGGGAAATTACTGTCAACAATTGTCAGCACGTCTCCATGCCCCATAGCACGGAGAATATAAAGCAAATTTGGATTAAGTAGAGGATCTAGATTTTTTAGCATAATGTTTCCTAAGTTTCTGGTTAAGGGTTTTAGTAACAGGTTTCCACTGAGACAATCCGATATTATTTATTAGTCCATATGTGTAAACTCTGCTACCAACTTCTAAAGTTGGTAGAGTCGTTCGGCATTTATGTTAAACAGTTTCTCTTGAACAACAGTAGGACGATTTGAAACAATTTCCTTAAGTGCTGCGATCCATTGAGACAAACTTGCGCCAAGGGTGCATACTGGCCAATCTCCACCAAACACAACTCGATCTTCTCCAAAAGCCTCAAGGCAGGTATTGACTGTCGGTGCCAGAGTTGCTGCATTCCAGCCGATTTCTGCACGAGCGACTATACCTGAAATTTTACAGTACACGTTTTCAAGTTCTCCCAATTCGAAAATTCCTTTTTGC
>Ga0209666_1001364_pt1 | contig 18691 bp, 17 predicted proteins | sample SaaInlV_125m_DNA_FD_184679 | JGI IMG/M metagenome (GOLD analysis project Ga0209666, IMG submission 184679) | Marine microbial communities from expanding oxygen minimum zones in the Saanich Inlet - Saanich Inlet SI037_S3LV_10m_DNA (SPAdes)... | ecosystem: Environmental > Aquatic > Marine >...
GATCTATATACTTTTTAGCCTTCCTGTTGGCCGAATGGTAGATAAATTTAATAGAATTGCTGTTTTAATTGGAGGTATTCTTCTTTGGAGTATAGCAACAGCAGCACATGGATTTTCAAGCGACTATTATAGTTTATTTGTTTCTCGTGCTGGTGTAGGCGCAGGAGAGGCAGCAGTAACACCAGCATCATGGTCGATTATAGCTGATTTATTTCGTCCCGAGGAAAGGGCTTTCCCAATGAGTTTTTATCTTATGGGTCCTTATATTGGTCAAGGTCTTGCACTTCTTTTTGGTGGGTTAATTATACAGCTTTACACAGTTCCAATTGAGTTCTTTGGCTTTACTCTTGAGCCTTGGCAAATGATTTTTATACTTATTGCAATCCCTGGCTTCCTTTTATCTTTTGGTCTAGGCTTTCTATCTGATCCAAAAAGAAAAGGCATTATTAATAAAGAAAAACAAAAAGATGAGTCTTTTGTTGATGTTATTGCTTATATTAAAGGAAAATTTTCAGCTTATTTTACCCTAATGATTGCCGCATCATTTATAGTTGTTCTTCTTTATACTTTTCAAGCATGGGTTCCTACATATATAGCAAGAGTCCATGGTTGGGAATTATCAAGAGTTGGTTATCTTTTTGGAATTGTAACTTTAATTTCTGGATCATTAGGCGTCCTCTCAGGTCCTGTTTTAGAGAGATTCCTTGAAAAAATAGGATTTAAGAGTCCAACACATTCTGTTTTTCTTATTTCGGCATCAGCAGTAGCAATCATCCCTGCTTTAACTTTCTTATTTGTAACAGAGCAATTTGTTTTGCCAGGAATGTTTGTAATAAGTTTTTTTATTACTCTCCCAATGGCTTGTTTCGCCTCTGGCTTACAAAAAATGACACCTCAAAACTATAGAGGTTCTGTTTCAGGTTTATATGTATTTATTATGAATATTGTAGGCTTAAGTCTTGGACCAACAGTAGTTCCTTTTTTTACTAGCGTTATATTCCAAAGTGACATGTCTATTAATTTGGCATTAAGTTACACGTTCTTAATTTTTGGGCCTTTGTCTTTCGCCATTTTCTTTCTTGGAAGGAAGTCACTTATTACAGAGTTGGAATCTAATAATTAAACTCTAAAAGAAGAAATTGGTGGAGCCAGACGGGATCGAACCGACGACCTTCTGGTTGCAAACCAGACGCTCTCCCAACTGAGCTATGGCCCCACTGATAAACCCTTATAGGGCAAGAGAGAAAATACCTCAACAGGAAATATTAATTATTGATGTAAATCTTTGCTGTATCCTGCAATTGTTTTTGCAGTAAGACTTTTTGAAATTTCTTTTGATGTTTTTTTAGTTTGAAAAAAATAATCTGCCAACATATTTGTAATACCCCAATTATAATTTTCATTATGAAAATGATGCTGCATATGAGCTTCTTTGAGCATTTTTCCTAATGTTGTTTTTGGTTTATAGTTTTTATGATGATGGGCTAAATGTATCCATTCATAAAAAAGATAATATAAAAATGTTGAAAAAATTGGGACAACTGCATTTGTAAAGCTTAAGCACAAAATTGAATAAAAGAGATATGTCTGAACAAATAGAGTAATTATTGCTAATGGCGGAGCAAATTGAAGATTTATATTGTCAGGCTCGGCATGGTGTCCATGATGAAGTTTAATTTGGAAATCTCTCATCCAATTTTTATTTGGGGTCAATTCTTTATGAAGAATAAATTTATGAGCATACCATTCATAAAAGGGTGCAAATATAACTGCTAGGATCATTAGTGGCCATTTACTCCATAGGTCCAGATAATTGACAAGCAAGCCGGAAATAATTGAAAACAGAATTAGAAATCTAATTGTATTATGTTTAAAAAAATTTTGGAAAATATTTAGCAATGAAATTCTTTTTAATGGTCTCTCAAAAAAACAGGTGCATTTTTTGAGGATTCAGTTTTTGAAAAATAATATCCATCTACATTAAACTTGACCAAGTCTCCTTCTTTTTTAATTTTATTTCTTAAAATCCATGAGGTCATTAATCCCCTTGCCCGTTTTGCATAGAAACTGATGATTTTATATTTCCCTTTTGAAAGGTCTTTGAAAATTGGAGATATTAAATTTGTCTTCTCCTCTAAACTTTTAACTGAACTAAAATATTCATTAGATGCTAAATTAATTACGGTTTTTGATTTTAATAACTTAAGATCATCTAAAATTTTATTAGCTATATCATCCTTCCAAAAATCATATAGATTCGTGGATTTAGACATTTCTAATTTTGTACCCATTTCAAGACGATAAGGCTCAATTATATCGAGTGGTTTTAGCACTCCATATAAACCAGATAGCAATCGTAAATGATTTTGCGAATAGCTAAGATCTTTTTTATTAAATTCTTCTATATTCAGTCCTTGATAAACATCTCCTTTGAAAACAAAAATGGCTTGTTTTGCATTAGGTGATTCTTTCTTAAGGCCTTTCCAAGATTTATATCTTTCAGTATTTAAAAGAGCTAATTTTTCACTGATTTTCATTAATTTTGAAATTTCTTCAGGTTTCTTATCTTTAAGGTTTTTTATTAAATCTTTTGATTTAGGTAAAAAAGAAGGAATACTATACGAAACACTATTAATTGGAGTTTCATAGTCTAAAGTTTTAGCTGGTGAAAGTAATATAATCATATGTCTATTATCTCAATCTAATCAATTTATTCAATTAAATTCTTATTTAACTCAACATTTTAATTAGCGCAAAGTTAAATAACATAAACTTTTTAAATTTTAAATTTTAATTTAAATTGTGTGTAACATTTACTAGTAAATACTAGATGTAGTTGAATGTGGCTTTTAGTATAATAAAAGAGTTGATTTTAAGGCTTCGATGTAATTAAATATTTTAGTTATTTTAACGGGGAGAATATTTATGAAATATTTTAATTCATTTGTTTTTATGTTTGCTTTTTTAGTGACATCACTTTTCTCTGTCAGTTCTATTGCTCAGACTAGCAGTCGTCTTGATATTGAAGAGATAGTTGTTACAGGAACAAAAAGAGATATAGGACAACAAGATGCAGCTATAGCGGTTTCTGCTATATCTGAACAAGCTTTTAGAAATACTTTTGCTAATGATGTTCCATCATTAAGCACACTTGTTCCTAATCTCACATTAACAACACAGCCAGGCTTTAATGCTGTATCTGGTGGTATTAGAGGTACCGGTAGTGTTTCTATTCTTGTTACTGAAGATCCATCCGTTGGCTTTTTGATTGATGATTTCGGAATCAATCACGTACAAGCACAATTTGTTGAGATGTTTGATATTGAGCAAATCGAAGTTTATCGTGGTCCTCAGGGAACACTATTCGGTAAAAATTCTACTGGTGGTGTTATATCTGTAACAACAAAGAAACCTATCCTCGACGAATATTCAGGTGAATTTAGTGCGCTGGCTGGTCAATATGATTGGAACGAGGGAAGCATTAATAAATTTAAGCTTGCTTTAAATGTACCGATTGTTGAAGGCAAGTTAGCTATGAGAATTGCTGCTATTTGGGATAAAAATCAAGGATTCTATACAAATTCAAAACCAGCTGGTGTTTACAGTCCATCTGGACCTTTTATAGCTGGTGATCCAACTGATGGAACTAATCTTTCAAACGTTGGCGATGGTGGTGATTTGGGTGGTAAGGATGTTATGGCTGCTAAAATCAAATTTCTATATGAGCCAAATCCATCTTACTCAGCTCTTTTAACATTTGAATTAAGTAAAGATGACTCTGCAACTCCTGCAGCGGTTAATGAAACTGAATGCCCTAGCAGCATGTTGTTCTGTTTATTAGGCTTTCCTGGTGTAGCTACACCATCTGTTAATTGGGGTGATAAAGCTTGGGGTAATGTTTTCGAAACTGGTGAAAGTGATCATTGTAATTCAGCTATTTCGATCTGTAAGGGTCACAGAATGGATACAAGAGGTGTTTACCTTAACCAAACATTCGTTCTTGGAAATGATCTAACATTGAAATCTATAACTGGTTGGAGAAATCATAAAGAGCTTAATGCAAGTACATATACTGGCGAAGCTTTTGCAAGTTTATATGATGCTTCTAGAAATACTAATAGAGATCAAATGCAGCAAGAATTTCGTTTAACAAGTGATTACGAAGGCCCATTTAATTTTACGGCTGGTATAAGTTATGCTGAAGATAATCTGAATTATAATAATTATGCAGCTGTAGGTCTTTCTTGGTTCTTTGGACCAGGACAAGATTGGTTACATTATGATTATACAGGGGCGGCATCAGCTCAAAACAGAGTAAGTAAAGCGGCTTATTTCGATTTTACTTATGAATTAAATGAACAGTGGAGAATTTCTGCAGGTGTTCGTGAAACTCAAGATGAAAAACAATTTGTTCGTCAGCAAGGTTCTAATGGAGTAAATGCCCTTGGAAGACCAAATAATACTATAAGTACATTTGGTTTAACTAGAGACGACGATCTTCCTCAGTTTAATTCGGGACTTGATTGTTCAACTAGAGCAATTTGCGTAGATAACGTTGATGACTGGAGCGAAACAACTTATAGATTTGTTGTTGATTACACTATGAATGATGATGTTATGTTTTATGCTTCATTAGCAACTGGTTTCATGGCTGGTGGTTATACAGAAACATGTTCAACAGATTATTCTTGTGCCTATCCTTATGATCCTGAAACTAATACAAATATTGAATTAGGCATGAAGGGTGATTTCATGGATGGTCGTTTAAGATTTAATGTTAATGTTTTCAATACAGAGTTTGAAGATCTTCAAAGAAATCAGGTTCTTCCTTTACCAGGACCTCCTTTCCAAGAAACAGTTAAAGTTAATGCTGGTAAATCAACTAACAAAGGTATTGAAATTGAGTTGAATTACTTAGTTACAGATAACTTCCGTATTGATGCTAATGTTGCAACGCAAGATCATAAATATGATGAATTTGTTTGGGATGAAACACCTAATGATGGTATCGATAACCCAACTGATTTTAGTGGTTATCAGCTTCCTTTCTCACCTGAGTTAAGTTGGGGTTTATCCATGACTTATGATCAGGAATTGAGTAGTAACGGTTCATTAACTTATAATGTAACTGCTAACTATCAAGACGAAGCTCAAACTCAACCAACAAATCCAATTTACAGTCAACTTCAAGACAGAACGCTCGTAAATGCTAATGTTACTTGGAGAGATGTTGAAGATAAATATTGGGTTACTGTTTATGGTAAGAATCTTACTGATGAAACTCACAGAGTTGGCTCAAACAGTGTTGCTGGTCTTTGGAACTTTACTCTTTATGGTGCTCCATTAGAGTATGGTATCGAAGCAGGATATCGTTGGTAATAACGATTAAAACATAGATTAATTAAACCCCGTTCATTGAGCGGGGTTTTTTTATGCCTATAATTATAGATTTGATATTTTATTTGTATTCTTCAATAAATTTATCGATAGTTTGATGAAAGTGCCTAACTCTAATCTCTTGCTCACATAAAATACCACCTTTAAAGCTGTCTGATTTAGAGCCCCATTGCATGGTTTCCATATTTGACCCATCTTGAGCTAAAACATTATTAAAAACAGGAGGAAAAGTTCCCTCAAATGCCTCATCATAAAGTTCAGGGCCATTACCTTTATATATTTTATGAGGTCTTCTAGGAGGTAATTCATTATTATCAGCATTGTTTATGAGAATAAAAAAATCATAGTAACATTTATCTGGATCAGTTGGATGAGGTCTATATCTAAAAACATTCCCAGCTTCAGGTTTATTTGTGAAAACAGCACTAGGAAAGAAAAAATAATGATATTGATGGACAAGTTGTTCGTCATTCATTTCTTTATAGTATTTTACTGTATCTTCTTCTGCTCTTCTTTTATTTATGTAATAAAGGTGTAAGTCTTTTGCGGCACCTTTAAATCCATCGTCAATATCTTGCATCTTACCTGCTACCCGGTCTCCCATCATCTCCGTTCTTAAAGGAGTAAATGTTTCTCTATCTTCAACAACTTCGCTAACAGTTTCATTGAAATTAATCATGCGTGAATGATTACCAGAAATTTCGATTGGAACATCATGACCTTCTCCAAATTGAACCATATCAGGGTGAAGTGCTGTAAAATGATAACTTTCGTTAAATGCGTCAACTGCATGTTTCCAGTTTCCATTCCATTCAAATGTTTGATAGTCAATAAGAGTCCAGCTATCTAAATTATAGCTCTCTAAATGTTCACCATAATCGGATAGATATTCCTTAAGAGAAATACAGTTAGGATCCATATTTAACCATATCCAACCGCCCCAGGTATCTATTTTAACTTCTTGCAATCCTAGCTCTTCCATAGGAATGCCATTTTTAAATTGTTTATACAATTCTGGCGCAAATACAGAATTTAATGTTCCATCATTATTCCATTTCCATCCGTGGAAAGGGCATGAGAAAGTATCAAGTTCTCCAGATTCAAGTGTGCAGAGTTGATTTCCTCTATGCTGACAAACATTATAAAAGGCTCGAATTTTACTATCATTACCTCGAACAATTATAAAAGATTCTTTACCAATCGAATGGGTAATAAAGGATCCATCAAATTCTAATTCAGCTTCTCTATGAACGACTTGCCAGGTTTTAGTCCATACAGAATCCCATTCTTTTTGCATAAATTCTCTTGTGTAAAATCTCTCACCATCTAATTTTTCATGACCTAAGTCAGGTATTGGTTTTCTTGGAATAAATGGCTGCGCTTTAAAATCCCTTTTTGTAGGATTCTCTCTTTCAATAAAATCTTTTTCTATTTTTGCCATCATTAATCCCTTTATTTTAGTCTTTTATTTTTTTATTATAATTTTTAATGTTTGCATATTTAAAAATTTTAATTAAAATTTATCAAGTATTTTTTTTATAATAATAATCCAATAAGAATAGGAGCAATTTAAAATGCAAATCTCAAAATCTTTAAATCTAATTTTTTTCGCAATAATTATTTCTATATTAATTATTTCAAATGTATTGGCAGATGAAAATAATAATACCTCAGATGAGGTTTCGTCTCTAGAAGTAGAAGAAATACTTGTAACGGCAAATAGAACAGAGCAATCAATTAGTGATGTTTCCCAGGCAGTTCAAGCTTTATCTGGTGATGATTTACAGGATCTTCAAATAACAGATTTTGAACAAATGATAGATCTTATTCCTGGTGCTGTTCAAAACTCATCCATAAGTCAAGGAAGTAACGTTTACTCCATGAGAGGTGTTGCATCTGCGGAAACGGATGGTGATGCAACCGTTGGATATTATTTAGATAATTTTGCCTTTTCTTTGCCTGGTCGTCCATACGCACCTGTTACAGATATTTATGATACAGAAAGAGTTGAGGTTCTTCGTGGACCATCTGGAACGCTTTATGGCCTAGGTTCTCTTGGAGGAACAATAAAAGTTATAACAAAAGACCCTGTTCTTGGTGAATTTGAAGGTTCCTTTAAAGCAACTTTAGCAGATATTGATGATGGTGACAGTAGCCACACAGGTGACCTTATGGTAAATATCCCTTTATCTGAAACTGCTGCCTTAAGAGGAGTGCTAAGTATTAAAGATATAGGTGGGTGGGCTGAAATTATTCCATCAAACCAAACAAACGGTAATCCATATGATGGAATTACTGGTCGCTTAAAATTATTAGTAGAGCCTAGTGAAGATTTAAGTATTAAACTTACTTACTGGCATCAAGACTCAGAGCAAAAATTTGCTAATAGGCTTACCTATCCAAATCCTCCGGCAATAGACAATACATTTGGAGAAACTTATTCTGATTTCACTATTTATATAGCTGATATTGAGTATGATTTAGGATTTGCAACATTACAAAGTACTACAGGTTATATGGAAAATACTGTTATTTCCAATAATGGTGGATTTATTCCTGGAATTGGAGATTTTTCTTCATTGTGGCCTCTAGAGTCTGAAAATTTTAATGAAGATTTAAGGCTTATTTCAAAAGGAGATGGAGCATGGAGTTGGATTGCAGGTGTTTTCTATCAAGATGGTGAAACATTTGGAGGACAAGATGTGCTTTTACCAGACTTTGGTTTTAATTCCATTAATGCATCAAATTTATTATCTAGTGAATCTTGGGCTATTTATGGTGAAGCTAGTCGGACTTCTTCGGATGAGAAATGGGTCCTTACCATTGGTGGAAGATATTATGAAGAAAAAAGAACTTTTTCTGAAAATAGTGCAGTTGAATTATTACCTCTTATAACTGGCGCCCCTGATCCAATTATCACCAAAACTGTTGGTATAGATAGCGCAACAAATGATACTTTTAACCCTCGTTTAAATATCGCATATTATCCAAATGATGATTCCATGGTTTATTTTGAAGCTGCTAAAGGCTTTCGAAGTGGTGCTATAACATCTACATCAATCATGACAGCATCCAATGCAACACTAGGTGGAACAAATTATGATAACGCATCCGAGCCTGATACTTTGTGGAATTATACGCTGGGTGGTAAATGGGATTTAGGTTCAGTTCAAATTGATCTTGCTGCATTTTTCTATGACTGGGGTGATGCTCAAATAGAAATTTCACCAGCACTTCAATCAATTGTTATACCTATAGGAGATATTGAGGGAAGAGGTATCGACTTAACAATTGCATGGGATACTCCAATTGATGGACTTTCATTATATTTTTCCGGAAATACAAATGAAGTTGAACTTGATAATGTTGACGATGCTATCCAAACTAAAAATCCATTTATGACAAATGGCAGCCAACTTCCAGGTACAGCTAAAACTACTTACTCCATAAGATCTAATTATACAACTGTGATGGATAATGGAATGATGTTTAATGCAAATGCATTGTTTAGTTATCGTGATAAAGTTACAAGTGTCTTTGATGGTCGTGTATCCGAGGATATTGAATTACTATCGGGTAGTTTAAGTGTGTCTAGAGATAGTTGGAAAGTAGGAATATTTGGTCGTAACTTGCTTCAAGAAGAAGGTCCGTCAGGAATGGCTGGTGGCCAACATATTATACCTTTTCCTCGAACTCTTGGTGTATCATTTGATAAAAACTTTTAAGGCTACTTAATAGTTAAAAATTAAAAGACCAAGAAATCTATTGTTTCTTGGTCTTTTTTATAGGGGTAAAATGGTAAAAATTAAACCACATCACGTTCATCTTATATGTAATGCTAAATACCATGATACGGATTTTGCTCGTACAGAATTAGTTAAACTTTTTTCTGAGCATGACGATCTTGGTGTTTCAATTTCTCAAGATTACAGTGATTTTTATAAATTTAAAGATTCAGATTTATTGATTACTTATACTTGTGACTTGTCACCGGCTCAAAAGGAGGTTGATGCCCTTCGATCCTTCCTAAATGAAGGTGGAAAATGGTTTGGATTGCATGGAACAAATGCTCTCATTGAATTTGTTGGAGAGATGCAAATAGTTGATGGTCTCGAGATTCCTGGAAAAACTGATACCCCAAACAAGAATCCTGAATTAATGGAGCTACTGGGAAGTCGCTTTGTTGCCCATCCACCAAATATGAATATTAAAGTAAAAGTTAATGATAAGTCTCATCCAATCACAAAAGATTTAAATGATTTTGAAATTTTTGATGAGCCTTATTATTGTGAATTTTCTGATGGTATAAAGGTGCTTTTAGAATCTAGATATACAGATGATGCTGACGCCTACATCCATTCTTCATGGAAAGAAGATATTCCGAGACCTCAAATGTATCTTCATAAAGTAGGTAAGGGTGGCGTATTATATCTTATGCTTGGTCATTGCAGAGGTAAATATGATATGAGGCCTTTTATGGATGAGTGTCCTGTTGATAGGGGTGGTTGGGAAAGTGAAGCATTTTATGAGTTACTAAGACGTGGTATAAAATGGGGAATAAATAAAATATAGGTGTAGCTATGAAAATGTATGATTATCCAGCTCCTAATGCACAAAAAGTAAGAATTTTTGCTTATGAAAAAAATATTTCAATAGAATATATCCCTGTTGATCTAATCAAACATGCGCTTAGAACACCAGAAATGCTGAAAAAAAATCCTTTAGGAACAGTTCCTTTTTTGGAATTAGATGATGGTACTATTATAAGAGAGTCTAGGGCTATTATTGAATATCTTGAGGGAATAAAAAGTGAAATAAACATGCTTGGTGAAACGCCCTTGGAAAAAGCAAAGATACAAGAGGTTGATAGATTAGCTGAATTAGGACTAATGATTGAGCTGGGTCATCACGTTCATAATATCTCTCCTTTTTTTGCAGATAAGGGCCCTCAATCTAGTGAAGCTTCAGAAATGGCTTTAAATTGTTACACAAAAAATTTAGATATTTTTGAAAAAATTATTTCAGGAGAACAATTCATTATATTTGATAGGCCAACGGTTGCAGATTGTACTCTTTTTTCAACATTCACCTTTGCTGAGAGTATAGGTGTAAAGATTCAAGAAGATTATACAAAATTAATGTCTTGGTATAAGAGTTTTGGAGGTAGGAAAAGTGCGAAAGCCTAAAAAAAATAATGAAATTTTTGGCAAAGTATTAAAAAATAGACCAAAACCTTATTTTCAGGAAATTATAAGCCAGGACCATATAATGGCTCCTTCTGTATTAAAAGAGGAGTCATGCTCATATATTGGTTGTGATGATGTTGATAGAGAGCGCTATTTTAGTAAAAAATTTCATAATCTTGAAATTGAAAGTATATGGAATAAAGTTTGGCAATTTGCATGCCGCGAGGAAGATATCCCCCTTTCAGGTGATTATTATGTCTATGATATAGTTGATCAGTCAATATTGATTGTAAGAACTGGGGATGGAAAAATAAAAGCTTATTATAATTCTTGCTTGCATAGAGGAACACAACTCAAGCCCTCTAATACTTGTGGTTTTTCAGAAGTCTTAAAATGTCCATTTCATGGATGGTCATGGTCCCTGGACGGAAAGTTAGAGAATATTCCTTGTGATTGGGATTTTCCTCATGTTGATAAAAGAGATTTTATGCTTCCAGAGGTAAAGTGTGATATTTGGGGTGGTTTTATATTTATAAATCTTGACGAGAACTCAGAATCTTTAAAGGATTTCCTATCTGTATTGCCCGATCATTTTAAAGATTGGGATATGAGTAAAAGAAGAAAAGCTGCGCATGTTGCAAAAATAGTACCTTGTAATTGGAAATTTGCTATCGAAGCTTTTTTAGAAGGTTATCACGTTAGCGAAACACATCCTCAAGCTCTTCCATATACTGGAGATATAAATTGCCAATATGATCATTGGGGTCCTAATATTAGCAGAATGATGTCTGGCCTTGGTACTCCTAGCCCTACTTTAAAAAATAAAAAAATAGCTGATGCTGACGTAATTGAGAGTATGCAAGATTTAGTTTCTTATTTAGGTGGGGATACTGATAAAAAAAATATTAATAACAATATAAAGCCACGAGAGTTTCTTTCAAATTCCATGAAAGAAATACTTACATCTTCTACTGGTGTAAATCATCAAAAATTTTCTACATCAGAGATTATTGATGCAATACAGTACTTTGTTTTTCCAAACTTTATCCCATGGGCAGGATACGGTGTGCCGATTGTTTATCGCTTTAGGCCAAATGGACATAATCCAGATAAATCTATATTTGAGGTTATTTTACTTTACGAAAATAATGATGAAAAGAAAGAAACAGATCCAGGTATTAATTGGCTTGATGAAGATGATAGTTGGACAAAAGCTGAAGAGCTTGGTGGCCTAGGCGCCCTTTTTGATCAAGATGAGGCGGCATTTCGATCTGGTCAACTTGGACTCAAGGCAAGTAATAAAAAAGGTTCTACATTTTCACTTTACCAAGAAAGTAGGATCCGTCATTTTCATAAAACTATTGATATGTACTTATCTCATAAAATTTAAATTTAAGTTTTTTATAAAGTTTAAATATGATAAGAATTCTAAGGTTAAACAAGGGGAATTTAAGTTAAAATTTTTAAATTAAAAAATTCAACTAAATATTCTACTAAACAAATGTCCAGCCAAAATAAAAATAAACTTGTTACGATTTCTACTTTACGAAAACTAAAGAAAGCTAATGAGAAATTTAGCTGTTTAACAGCTTACGAGTCTACTTTGGCTCAGAGAATAAGTGAGGCTGGCGTAGAGGTTATTTTAGTTGGCGATAGCTTGGGAATGGTTATTCAGGGCCATGATAGTACGTTGCCTGTTACAATGGATCAGTTGATTTATCACCTTGAATGTGTTGCTAGGGGTAATATAAATTCTCATATTATGGCAGATATGCCTTTCATGAGTTATTCAACAGATGAGCTTGCCTTAGAGAATGCTACAAAATTAATGCAAAATGGTGCTCACTCAGTGAAAATTGAAGGTGGCTCATGGATATGCAAAATGACAAGCACTTTAGCTGAGAGGGGAATACCCGTATGTGCACATATGGGTTTAACTCCACAATCTATTAATAGAATTGGTGGTTATTTTGTTCAAGGAAGGGATACAAAGAAGAGACAAAAACTAATTGAAGAAGCTAAATCTTTAGAGGATGCTGGAGCAGCAATGTTACTTCTAGAATGTGTTCCAAATGACTTATCAAAAGAAATAACAAGCTTATTAAAAATTCCAGTAATTGGAATAGGGGCCGGACCTGAGACAGATGGTCAAATTATGGTTATCCATGACCTTTTAGGTATTTCATGTCTAGAAAAACCACCTAAATTCGTAAAAGATTTCTTAAAAGGTTCATCTTCAATTGAAGCAGCCCTTGGAAAATATGTTAAGAGTGTTAAATCTAAAAAATTTCCCTCAAGATCCCATACATTTTTTTAGAAATGAAAATTATTTCTTCAGAAATTCAGGCTAAGGAAGTCTTAAAAAATTATACTGATATTGTTTTAGTTCCAACAATGGGTAATCTCCATGATGGTCATATAAGCCTAGTTAATAAAGCAAAAGAAATAGGAAAAACGATTGTATCTTCAATATTTATTAATCCGCTTCAATTTGGTGTTAATGAAGACTTTGATAGTTATCCAAGAACATTAGAGAACGACCTTATTCAATTGGAGAGTGCGGGGAGCCATTTTGTATTTCATCCATCAAAAGAAATTTTAGAGGGTATTAAGAACAGAAAGGCGCCACCTTTAAGCAAAAAGATGTGCGGTAAAACTCGTCCAGAACATTTTGATGGAGTTGTGACAATAGTTGGTAAATTGTTTGAGGTTATTAAGCCTCAATTTGCTGTCTTTGGTCTTAAAGACTACCAGCAATTTTTAATAATAAAGAATCTTGCTTCTTTAAGTGATTTTGAAACTGAAATTATTGGGAGTGATATTGTTCGAGAAAATGATGGTCTTGCAATGTCTTCCAGGAATAATCTTTTGACATCGGATAATCGATTGCTTGCACCAGAAATTTATAAAAGATTATGCTGGATAAAGGAAAATATATCGAATAAATCTAATGAAATCCTTATCAAAGACTCAATTGATTTTTTCAAGAAAAAAGGATTGGTGCCTGAGTATCTTAAGATATGTGATCCAGATACTTTAGAGGATTTAAATCACTTTTCTGGTAGAGCATTAATTGCTATAGCTATCAAGCTCGGGGCTGTTCGATTAATTGACAATATTCTTTTAGATTAAAATATTTTAGTGAATTAGTTTTAGGATGATAAAATGAAAAAGACGTTACTAAGGTCAAAATTACATAGAATAAATATTACTCAGGTTGAGCTAGATTATGAAGGATCATGTGCAGTTGATGTTGAAATTTTAGCAAAGGGTAATATGCAAGAATATGAAAAAATTGATATTTATAATGTTACGAATGGTGAAAGATTTTCTACCTATCTTATGGCTGCTGAGGCAGGATCAAAAACTGTATCAATTAATGGGGCCGCAGCTCATAAAGCTTCACCTAATGATATTATTATTATTTGCTCTTACGGTTTATTCGATGAAGAAGAGGCCTCAAAACATGAACCAGTCTTAGTTTATTTTGATGATAAAAATAATATAAAATCTATAAAGAATGCTATTCCAGAACAAAAGTTAAAATGAAAAGTATTCTAGTTTTTTTATTCCTGACATTTCTATCTTCTTGTGCTTATTTTGAAAACGAGGTTTTTGAAAATAATAATCAAAATATAATATTAGAACCTGAAGAGGAAGCAGATGATAAATCTTTCTTTGGTCCAGGGTATAGTTTTTGGAAAGAACTTCGTTCTGTCGAAAGAGGTAAGATAGAACTTTCTAGGGAATATAAAAATTTAAAAAAAAAACCAAATGGTTATACATCATGGATAGGGCATTCTTCTTTTATTATTAATAACTTTGATCTAAATATTATTACTGATCCAATTTTTTCAGAAAGAGCTTCTCCATTTTCTTTTTTTGGACCTAAAAGGCTCATCCCTCCAGCAATAGATTATGAGGATCTTCCTAATATTGATGTTATTGTTATAAGTCATAATCATTACGACCATCTTGATAAAAAAACTATTAAAAATTTAAATAGAATAAATCCTGATATAATTTATTTAGTTCCTTTGAAATTAAAAAAGTGGTTTCAGAGCATGGGCATTAAAAATGTTTATGAGTTTAATTGGTGGGAAGAAAAGAAAATTAAAAATACGACATTTACATTCGTTCCAGTACAGCATTGGTCGAGAAGAGGCCTTTTTGATAGAAATAAAACTCTTTGGGGAGGCTGGTGGATTGAAAATGATAATATTAAGTTAGTTCATTTAGGCGATACTGGATACACCAATGATTTTATTGAAATAAATAAAAGGTTTGGTAGCCCAGACCTAGCTTTTATTCCTATTGGAGCTTATGCACCACGATGGATTATGAAGGAAAGTCATATGAACCCAGAAGAGGCTCTAAAGACAGCTTTTGATTTGGATGCTAAAAAATCTATTGGTATGCACTGGGGCACCTTTATTCTAACTACAGAACCTACGGAAGAACCAAAAAAAGTTCTAGAAAATTTAATAGCTAAAAAGGGACTTGGTAAAGATTTTTTTAGTACTATTATTCCAGGGAAAGTTTACCCGTTTGATCGTAAAAGCAACTAAGTTAAAAAATAACAGAAAAAATTCGATTTAGAAATAAATCAAAATTCAATAGTGAAGTATTTCTTCTGTCTTCAATACTTCTTAATTCTTCCGCTAATTTTGGATTTTTAAAATCTACTACATTATTTGATACCATAATATTACTCTCTAAAATGTTGGACAGTCTCCTCTAAGGGTTTGGGAGGGAAAGGAGAAGACTGTCCAATTGGTTTGAGGACAATCCCCTCAAGGGTTTGGGAGGGGGAAGGAGGGGATTGTCCGTTAGGCAACGATCTAAATGATCGTGTCTTGTTAGTTAAATTCTTTTCTCTGGGCTGTGAAAGCGCCTTCTTTTAGTTGAATACTTCTTACGCTTGAATATAGTACGCAGTAAGCACCCTTAGTGTTTAAGCTGTATGCCTCACAGTTTGATTTTTTAATACATGCATTTACGCAATTGTCTGCATTTTTGTATTTACTTGTCGTTTTATAACCAAGAACTGTTCCACCTGTTATTTCATATTCATTTTTATTTAAATCAGTGTTTGCGAATGCTGGTGATACAGCTACATAAACAGAAACAAATAGTCCGATAATTAATAGGTTTTTTAATAATGACATTTTTAACTCCTTAAACTTGAGTTTGTTATAGCCTAAGGAAATACTATTTATCAAATTAATTATATAAATGTTTACTATTTATTAAATAAATGTTATAGAATTCATATTATCAATTAGAGAGTATTTATAACATGAATTTATCAAGATTAGATTTGAATCTTTTATTAGTTTTTACATCAATTTATAACCAAAAAACTATCACAAAAGCCGCAGAAAAGCTGAATTTATCCCAATCAGCTGTGAGTAATGCCTTAAATAGGCTCAGGTATACACTTGATGATGATTTGTTTTTTAGGTCATCTGATATGATGAAACCAACCAAGCGTGCAGAAGAACTAGCCTACCCAATTCAAAATGCCCTTGACCAAATTCAACAGTCATTAAGTTCTGAAGAATTTTCTCCCTTAACCTCTGAAAGAAGTTTTAAGTTTTGTTTACCAGATGTTGCTGCTGGAAGAATTTTACCTCAGCTTGCAGAAATTTTTCAGAAGGATGCGCCAAAAATCCAGGCTATTGCTGTTTCTACATCTAAGGGTGATCTAGAGAAGTTAAAGAATCAAGAGTTAGATTTTATTATTACCTCTGATGAGGCTTTAAGGAATGATTTTAAATCCCCTCTTGGGCAAAAATTTGATGAATATTTTAACAGTTTTGTTATTTATAAAGATCGTCCACAATGTGTTGGAAGAAAAGATAATCCATATTTCAAAGATGGAAAAATTAGTTTAGATAATTATACTGAAGCAAATCACGTTCATATTAGTTATGATGGTACGATAGATAGCCCAGTTAATGATTATTTGAAAAAAATAAATAAACAACGCAAAATTTCTATGTCTGTAAATTATGTTTCAGTTGCTAAAGAAATTGTAAGATCTTCCGATTATCTTATTACTCTCTCTGGTCACCTTGCTTCTTTTTTTAATAAAGCAAATAATTTTATAATTGCTCCTCTTCCCTTTGATACAGACGAGTACTCCGTTCGACTTATCTGGAATAAAAGATCTGAGAATGAGGCTGCGCATGCTTGGATGTTAAGTGTTTTATATAAAATTCAAGAAAATAGTTTTGGAAAAGATGGCGCTGAATTAAATCACTTTTATACAAATCCCGAAAATAGATTTAAAGCTGTATAATTTAGATAGCTTCATAATTTGGTAAAAATTTAGCTATAAAAACAGCTTTATCTCTATTATCTGCACTCCATTTAATCGAGCTAGACACAACTTGCATAACAACATCAAAATTACCAATAATGACAGTGCAAGTTGGAAAAACTTTTAATGAAATGTCATTGTAGCTTTTTAGGTGATCGATAAAGTTTTCAATTATAGGTAGGTATTTATCTTGCAAAGGATACATAGTTATTTCTGCTGACAGTTTCATTTTTATTCCTTTTAAGAAAGTTTTGTAAGTAATTAAAAGAATTTAAAGTTCTTTAAAGTTCTTTTTCTATAGTTTGATCCTTTGTTAGGGATAGGTAGGATCTATTAATTAAAACAGTTGTATCACCTAAAATTTCTTCAAGATTCTTTATTGGATTATTTTTAATAATTTCTTCCAATGACATATTTTTATTAATCATTTCGATTAATTTTTGTTTAGTAATAATTAATCCCTCTAAATATCTTTTTACAGTTTCATAATTTGTAATTTGTCCATGTCCAGGGACAACAACTGTTTCTTTATTCATTATTTTTAATGCTTGTTCTAAATTTTTTATCATTCCAGATAATGAGCCTCCATTTCCGGAATCAATGAAAACCATAGAGTCTATATTTAATACATCGCCAAAATGAATAATATTTTCTTCTTTAAAAAAGACTATAGTATCACCAGTAGTGTGAGCTGGACCAAAATTATGTAAGCTAATATTATTATTATTAAAGTTAAGCTTCATCTCATCTTTAAAGGTAATTGTTGGCAACGATTTATTTTCATAAGCTTGTTGAGGATATTCAACTAGAACAATATTAATATTGTTATTATTTTTCATAAATTCTCTTGAATTTTCATGAGCAATTATTGTTGAACCTGTAGGCCCAAAAGCTCGGTTTCCTTCAGCATGATCGAAGTGCCAATGAGTATTGATAATATAATCAATATTACCTCCACCTAATTTTTTTATTTCATCCAAAATATTATTTTTTAATTGAGGAAACTGACTATCTACAATCAGTGTGCCATCCTTACCAGTAGATACTAGAATATTACCTCCATACCCAAAGATGACTGAAATATTATTTTTCAGTTTCTTTACTTTTAAAATATTTTGTTTTGAAAAATCCCATTCGAAAGCATCAAAAACTGCATTTTGTTCATTAGAGAAATTAAATTCCACTTCTTCTTTATCGCACGAGGATAAGAAAAGTAGAAAGAAAGGTAGGATAAGTTTATATAAATTTTTTTTCATAACTTTATTTAACATTTTTATTTCATTTAGTATCTAAATAAGTAGTAATAATAAATGATTTTAATTGATATGGGGGGACAAAAGTGACAGAAAAAAAATATAGAGTAATTCAATGGTCTTCTGGAAATGTTGGCAAGGCTTCAATTAGAGGAATTTGTAATAGAAGTGATCTTGAGCTTGTTGGCCTTATTGTTTCTGATGAAAAGAAAAATGGCTTAGATGCTGGTACTATTTCTGGTATCGATGAAACAGGTGTTTTAGCATCTACCAATATTGAAGAGGTTTTATCAATAAAAGCAGATTGTGTAAATTATACACCTCTAGCATCTCTTAGGTTGGGTGATGATCCAGATGCTGATAAAAAGAATATTTTATTCTTATTGAGAAGAGGTTTTAATGTAGTCACTACAGTAGGGTTTTTATATCCAAAGGCTTTCGGTGAAGACTTTGAAAAAGAAATTCAAGATGCTTGTTTAGAAGGTGGCTCCAGTCTTCATGGAACAGGAATTGCACCAGGTTGGCTTTCT
>Ga0209666_1001367_pt1 | contig 18661 bp, 14 predicted proteins | sample SaaInlV_125m_DNA_FD_184679 | JGI IMG/M metagenome (GOLD analysis project Ga0209666, IMG submission 184679) | Marine microbial communities from expanding oxygen minimum zones in the Saanich Inlet - Saanich Inlet SI037_S3LV_10m_DNA (SPAdes)... | ecosystem: Environmental > Aquatic > Marine >...
GTCACCACCACACATCCTTGGGGCAACATGTTTGACTACTACATGTTTGCCCCCTTGACGGGCGGGACCCAATACCCGTACCTGCGCGTGTGGGTGCCAGCGCTCGCCAGGTACTGCTCCGCCGCGTTGGTGATGCCCTCGGTCAACTTTACGCAGGCGTACAGCCTGATCTGGAACGAGTGGCCCGTCTTCTCCGCCAACGGCACGCTGCACGTGCCGTCGTGCGTGTTGATGCAACCACCGACGCCACCGCCACCGACGCCACCGCCCTACGCACCTGGACTCGCGCCTGTGCCGCCGCCGCCCTCGACGCCGCCTTCGCCGCCGTCTCCCCCACCAAGTCCGCCGCCCGAGGCGCCGTCGTGCATCATCCAGGTGGGCCAGAGCTGTGCTTCGGCTCCGTGCTGCGCGCCCCTCGTCTGTCACCCTACCGACGTGCAAGGCCGGACCCAGCTCACCTGCGACTACGTGAGCCCGTCACCGCCGCCTCCGGGACAGCATGCGCTGATCACCGCCATAGACCTCGAGGCGGAGCACGTCGCCGCGTTCAACGTGGAGCACGCCTGCACGCCGTTCAAGACCGCGCTCTACTACGAGGACGCGGCAATGCCCGACGAAGTGCTTCAACTTCCCCGGAAGTACAACCTGCTCGTCGCGCACGACCCGACGGGCAACGGTGGCGCCACTACGTGCGCACAGCATTTCCCGTCCGATTACACAACGGACCTCGTCGGTCACCACTTCGCGATTATACAGGGCGCAAGGATGCACACCACCGACTTGCCCGTCGCCGGCCCCGGCGTCACCACCACAAATCCTTCGGGCAACATGTTTGACTACTACATGTACCAACCGCCAGATGGGACCCAAGGCCCGTACCTGCGCGTGTGGGTGCCAACGCTCGCCAGGTACTGCTCCGCCGCGTTGGCGGTGCCCTCGGCCAACTTTACGCAGGCGTACAGCCTGATCTGGAACGAGTGGCCCGTCTTCTCCGCCGACGGCGCGCTGCACGTGCCGTCGTGCGTGTTGAGCCAACCACCGACGCCACCGCCCTACGCACCTGGACTCGCGCCCGTTCCGCCGCCACCGACGCTACCGCCCTACGCACCTGGACTCGCGCCCGTTCCGCCACCTCTGCCGCCTTCGTCGCCGCCCACGCCGCCCAGTCTGCCGTGCATCGGCCAGGTGGGCCAGAGCTGTGCTTCGGATCCGTGCTGCGCGCCCCTCGTCTGTCACCCTACCGACGCGCTCGGCCTGCCCCAGCTCACCTGCGACTACGCGAGCCCGCCACCGCCGCCTCCGGGACAGCATGCGCTGATCACCGCCATAGACCTCGAGGCGGAGCACGACGCCGCGTTCAACGCGGAGCACGCCTGCACGCCGTTCAAGACCGCTCTCTACTACAAGGACGCGGCATCCGTCAACGGCTTGCTGGGACTGCCCCAGGAGTACAACCTTCTCGTCGCGCACGACTCGACGGGCAACGGTGGCGCCACTACGTGCGACCAGGATCACCCGACCGATTACACGACGGACCTCGCCGGTGTCGTGGGGGTCATACAGGGCGCAAGGATGCACACCACCGACTTGCCCGTCCGCGGGCCCGGCGTCACCACCACAAATCCTTCGGGCAACATGTTTGACTACTACATGTTTGCCCCCTTGACGGGCGGGGGCCAATACCCGTACCTGCGCGTGTGGGTGCCAACGCTCGCCAGGTACTGCTCCGCCGCGTTGGTGATGCCCTCGGCCAACTTTACGCAGGCGTACAGCCTGATCTGGAACGAGTGGCCCGTCTTCTCCGCCGACGGCACGCTGCACGTGCCGTCGTGCGTGTTGAGCCAACCACCGACGCCACCGCCATCGACGCCACCGCCCTACGCACCTGGACTCGCGCCCGTTCCGCCGCCGCCCTCGACGCCGCCTTCGCCGCCGTCTCCCCCACCAAGTCCGCCGCCCGAGGCGCCGTCGTGCTACCAGGTGGGCCAGAGCTGTGCTTCGGATCCGTGCTGCGCGCCCCTCGTCTGTCACCCTACCGACGTGCTCGGCCGGACCCAGCTCACCTGCGACTACGCGAGCCCGTCACCGCCGCCTCCGGCACAGTTTGCAAAGATCACCGCCATAGACCTCGAGGCGGAGCACGACGCCGCGTTCAACGCGGAGCACGCCTGCACGCCGTTCAAGACCGCGCTCTACTACGAGGACGCGGCATACCCCGACGAATTGCTGGGACTTCCCCGGAAGTACAACCTTCTCGTCGCGCACGACCCGACGGGCAACGGTGGCGCCACTACGTGCGATCAGGACCACCCGTCCGATTACACCCAGCACCTCGTCGGTCACTACTTCGCGATTATACAGGGCGCAAGGATGCACACCACCGACTTGCCCGTCCCCGGTCCCGGCGTCACCACCACAAATCCTTCGGGCAAGATGTTTGACTACTACATGTACCGACCGCCAGATGGGACCCAAGGCCCGTACCTGCGCGTGTGGGTGCCAACGCTCGCCAGGTACTGCTCCGCCGCGTTGGCGATGCCCTCGGTCAACTTTACGCAGGCGTACAGCCTGATCTGGAACGAGTGGCCCGTCTTCTCCGCCAACGGCACGCTGCACGTGCCGTCGTGCGTGTTGAGCCAACCACCGACGCCACCGCCACCGACGCCACCGCCCTACGCACCTGGACTCGCGCCCGTTCCGCCGCCGACGCCGCCCTCGACGCCGCCTTCGTCGCCGCTCTCGCCGCGCTCGCCACCGCCGCCTTTGCCGCCGCCCACGCCGCCCAGTCTGCCGTGCATCAGCCAGGTGGGCCAGAGCTGTGCTTCGGATCCGTGCTGCGCGCCCCTCGTCTGTCACCCCACCGACGCGCTCGGCCTGCCCCAGCTCACCTGCGACTACGTGAGCCCGTCACCGCCGCCTCCGGGACAGCATGCGCTGATCACCGCCATAGACCTCGAGGCGGAGCACGACGCCGCGTTCAACGCGGAGCACGCCTGCACGCCGTTCAAGACCGCGCTCTACTTTGAGGACGCGGCATTCCCCGACGACGGCTTGATCGGACTGCCCCAGGAGTACAACCTTCTCGTCGCGCACGACCCGACGGGCAACGGTGGCGCCACTACGTGCGATCAGGATCACCCGGCCGATTACCTCGCCGGTTCCGCGGGGGTCATACAGGGCGCAAGGATGCACACCACCGACTTGCCCGTCCGCGGGCCCGGCGTCACCACCACAAATCCTTCGGGCAACATGTTTGACTACTACATGTTTGCCCCCTTGACGGGCGGGACCCAATACCCGTACCTGCGCGTGTGGGTGCCAACGCTCGCCAGGTACTGCTCCGCCGCAATGGTGATGCCCTCGGCCAACTTTGCGCAGGCGTACAGCCTGATCTGGAACGAGTGGCCCGTCTTCTCCGCCGACGGCACGCTGCACGTGCCGTCGTGCGTGTTGATGCAACCACCGACGCCACCGCCACCGCCATACGGACCTGGACTCGCGCCCGTTCCGCCGCCCTCGCCACCGCCGCCGACGCCGCCGCCACCGAGCCCTCCGCCTGTGCCGCCGCCGCCCTCACCGCCACCGCCCTCGCCGCCGCCTTCGCCGCCGCCCTCGCCGCCACCTCCCTCGCCGCCGCCCTCGCCACCGCCGCCGACGCCGCCTTCGCCGCCGCCCTCACCGCCGCCGCCCTCGCCGCCGCCCTACCCACCCAGTCTGCCTTCCCCAAGTCCACCGATGGTGCCCACCGTGTCCACCGAGGCGTGCGTGTGCCGATACGCCGATCCACCGGCGCCTCCGCCACCTCCCTCCCCGCCACCGCCGTCTCCGCCACCACAACCACCTCCCAAGCAGCCACCCAAGCCGCCGCCACCGCCGCCCTCTCCGCCGCCAAGCGTGCCGCCATTTCCGCCAAGAGGCTATATTTGTTTCGACCGCTGCAGCATCAGAGCCTACGTTACCAGCACGGTACAGCTCGTAAACTATGGAGGGGATGGCCACTGCGACGATGGTGGCGACGGCTCCGATTACGCCGCATGTCCCGTTGGCACGGACTGCGAAGACTGCGGCGGTCGCAACCTGCTCACGTGCTCATACGATTGTACAAACGTAGATGACACGGCCGCAAGTGCCGCCTCGTTTTGCGACGCCGAGGTGAACAGCAATACGCACAATACTGAAATGGCAGTCGGCACCACGGGTTGCTTCTTATCACAATGGGACCTTTCGGCCAACAGCCCCTTGGGCGACACCGCGAGCGCCGAACAGGCGTGGGCGTGCGTGTGTCGCTACCTCTCGCCCTCGTCGCCGCCATACCCACCTGGACTCGTGCCCTTGTCGCCGCCCTACGCACCTGGACTCGCGCCGCTGCCGCCGCCGCCGCCGCGATGCACCACCACCTCCTACATGGGTTGCGGCGGTGCCGACCCAGTGGCGTGTTGCGACGCAACCAACTATTGCGAGCACAATGTCTGCAAGCAGTGCGGGACCGAAGGCTACCAGTGCTGGACATGGTACCCAAGTGGCTCGCCACAGGTGACTGCTGGCACCAAGTGCTGCGACGGGTTCGCTTGTGTCGCCGGGGATCCAGACAGGCTTGTGGAGGGCTTGGGCGATGGCCAATGCGTCGATGCGACGCCATATCCCCCAACCGCTCCCGAGCCACCCACTGCACCGCCGATTGAGCTCTTTGTCTACACGCAAAACCTCGCGTTGGACGTGACCACGGCCATGTCCGACGGTTACGTGTGTTTCCCGAACAAGAACGTGCTCGTGGCCGAGGAGGAGGGGGTCGCCATGTACAAGGCGCTCTTCGCGTACGACTCAAGCGGCGATTCGGCCCAGTCGAGCTGCAGCAACACCGATCCAGGGATCGCGGGGTACGTGCCCGTGCCGCTGCGAGACAGCGTCCTGCCGTCGAGCCCCGGTATTGCTGTCACGTTCAAGGCAGTGTCGGACGGTGCGGGCGGCTACTGGCTCGCTACGGTGGAGGGCGACTGCTTGCTCTTCTACTGCGACGCCAACGGCGCCTTCCAGCACGCGCACGACGTATACCAGAACTGCATTCACGGCCAGACCGAGTGGGCCGTGTTCACCGGCGACCTGAACCCCCAAAGTTCCAGCGACAGCGAACGATGGGTGCCCGTGTGCGCAAACGACTACGCCACGCAGTTGGCCAACTGCAAGTCCGCCTGCCAGAGCGCGTGCGAGCTTTGGGCAAACGCGATCGCAACCAACACCAGCCACGACTATGAGGGCACGTTCTGGTACGGCCAGACGACGGGCCACGTGACCACCCAGTGCACGTCGTGGTGCTCGAAGCTCGAGCTCCACCCCGGATGGCCCTGGCCCCTCCACATAGGGCCCAGCTTCCAAAACTACTTGGAGGCCGAGGTCATCAGCGGCCCGACACTGGAAGCCCAGCTGCGCGCCGTAAACGGCTATGGGTGCGACTTTGGCGATCAAACGAACGGCCTTGGGTCGGTACACTTCGTCTTCGACCCGGCCATGGTGCCCATGCGCCTCTACTACTACTCGCTTTACTACGATGAATGGCCATGGAGGAATGGTTAGTGGTGTTGGTAGTGTCGTGCCGGTTTGCTATTTTTTAATTACAATTCTAACGTGGCGAGCGGCGGGCCCGGAACGTGCAACGTCGTCACGTACCAAGACAAGAACCGTTGCAATCTCGGGTGACACGACTGTCGCGCGTTTCATTCCGCGCTCGGCGCTGCTTGGTGCGTGCTTCGATGCGCGCAGCCACGGCCGGAATGGTGAGTGCGCCCATCTCGCGTAGCGGTAGGGGTGGCGACGGTGGTGGCGGTGGTGGCGGTGGTGGCGGTGGTGGCGGGTGAGGCGGCGGGCCCGGAAAGGGTGGTGGCGAACTGGGAGGTGGCGGCGGTGGCGGCCACGGGGGTGAGTGTCGCATTTGCGGAGGCGGGGGAAGCGGCGGACCCGGATTTTTGAAGAGTGGCGGCGGTGGCGAAAGCGATGCACGCGGTGGTGATGGTGGTGGTGGTGGTGGTGGTGGCGATCGCCGTGTGGGCAGAAGGGCGGTGCGGTTGCTCTTCCAGGTGGACTTGGGCCCTCGCAGCACCGGCTTTGGAGGCGCGAGGCCCCTGGCGGCCAACATGGCCGCCGGCGACGACGGGTGGGCGTCGCGCGCGAGGAGAAAGCGCAGCACGAGGCCCGTCCCACCCGCCATGAGTGCTAGGACGCACAAGAAGAGGCCGCACCGGCAACAGTGTCGCTGTGGCAGCACGGCGGCCTCCTCGTCGTCGCCGCTCTCATCGCCGCTGTGCGCGCCGCTATGATGATTGGCAGCGCCCAGGCAGGCGTAGCCCGGCCGCGGCGCGCCAAAGGCCACCGTGGCCGGGCGCAGGTTGAAGCGCGAGAGCGCGCAGGCCGTCGGCGGTGGCGGTGGCGACAGGAGCGCGCGCCGTTCTTTGGGCGGATCCGCACCCTTACCGAGGGAAAATCGAAAGGGTGCCGGCCGCGCGGCGCGCATGGCGCTTGCGGTGTGCGGTTGCGTCTGGTGCGCGAGCACGGCTCAAATTTAGCGAGGCCTGGCGCGGTCACTCAAGGCGCCCCGCATGTCCTTTCACGATCTGGGACTCGATGCACCGCTGGAGGCAGTGACCGCCATTCACGATCCGCGCACGTGCGAGCGAGAGTGCTGCCGCGAGGTGCGGATACGCAGCGTGACGACGCCCGCGGGAACGCGCGTACGCCCGCCTCCGCTGTCGTGCGTGTCGCTTAGAAATGCCCAACTGCTCGAGGCGATCGAGGAGCTCGATCGATCCGACACGCCACTTGTAAAGCGCGAGCCGTGCGAGTCGCCTGATACTGACGACCTTTACGACGAGAATACGAGCGAGGTGGATTGGGACCACGAGGCGCAAAGGCAAGCCGAAGAGATGGCCAAGAAGGCGACCGAGCAGGCCAACATCCGCGCGCTGCAACTGCACGAGGAGGCCACAAGGCTCTGCGTGCTGGCCGTCAACGCCACGGGCACCACGCGTAACGACTCGGTGTTGCAGTGCGTCATCAAGTGCTACACGGCAACGGGCGAGAGCATCATGGGCTACGATCGGCTGTGGACCATTCCCGAAAAGGTCAAGATTACCGTCAAGGCCTACAAGCTTCACAGGGTGCACTACCGCGATTTGCGCGCCTCGGGCATGGCGCCAAGGCAAGAGCTAGTCACCATCTTGGGCGTGCTCGGTCGCCTCGTCGTGCGCGGCGTGCCGATCATCGTGCACAATGCCAAGCCGACGTTGCGCCTACTCGAGCAGACGGCGGCGCAAAATGGGCGCAAGGGCTGGAAGTTTCCGTTTCCGTGCACCGACCTGGCCACCAAGTCGAAGCGCATCCTGAACATGCCGGCCAAGATCGACCCAAGCGTGCTGGCGACGCCGTCCGAGCGCGAGGTCTACGCGTACCTGTACAAGAAGCAGTTTGACGATGAGGAAGACGACGTCGCTTGCATGTCGGACCTCGGGACCACGTGCAAGATTGTGGTGCTCAACTACTTGGCAGGGGTCGGGCGCGGGTGGTGGGAGTAGCGTTTTGTTGTTTAAAACACGACACACACACACACACACACGTTGACACTCAATCATCATCAAGATGATTGTAGTAATAAATGCGACGACTCCCTTCGGGACGCGCGGCCTCCGTGACGCGTCCCCGTTCGACAAAGTTGCTAGTTAGTTACAAAAGAAACACTCACAACACGCGTTATCTGCAGTGCACTATGACGACCCTTGCGAGCTGCCACCCGACACGACTTCTTGCCCGGCAGGAAAGTTGTGCCCATCAAGGTACATGTGTGTAGGGCCGGGAGATGGCTCACTTCCCGCCATGGCCTCGCGCATCCAGCCCAAGATGAGATGCTTGCCATCGTTGGGGTCGTCGCTGTAGTCGCGATCGTCAATCGTACCCGTCCAGGGCGTCTCGTCTTCCGACAAGTTGAGACGCACCACCCAGGACCGGTGGTATGCAACGATGAGAGCTGCGTCGTACTCCGGCCTGCCGTCCACCCATCGATATGGCAGGTCCATGTCGTTCCACGAGTCCCTGAAGCGATCACGGAGCTCGTCGGCCGAGGTAACCGTGTCCAGTCCAGGCAGGCTCGGGTTGGCGGCCGTGACGGGCCTCACTTCCATGCGGCACGTGCCAAACGAGGCGGGAATCATCTCCGGAACGTTGACGGGCTCAGACGCGGCATCGCTGCGCTCGTGCCACACGGACACCTGGTAGTCGCGCTCTTCGTCCAGCGCCGCGTAGTCCTCGTCGATGTCAGTGTCCACGTCACTGAGGTTTCCTGAAGCGTCGGCGCCCGTGGGGTGCCGCAGCCGGTGCAGCGAGGGAAGCATCTTGTTGTTATACCCAAACACGCGCACACCGCAAGTTATCTCGGGAGTGGATGCGCGTGATTGATAAACAGAATGATTGGTCTGTAAAAGTAAGCAGAAGAAATGCTTCCGAATCTTGGCCGACTGAGTTTGCGCGCCGAGCCGACGGGCGAGTTTATCCGCCTCTCGCGCGCCGAGGCGCGCAGGCTGAACAATGCGGGCGTGCGCGAGCCCATCAACAAGAGCAAGTACATGCCGTCCGACTGCGACCCCGGTGACGAGGACACCTTCAACCAAGGGAAAGAGGACGAGTACGAGTGCTTCGAGCCCTTCAAGGTGTGGATCAAGGACGAGCGCACCGGCCGTCCCGGGCGCCAGTACCACATTTACAATGCGCAAGCGCTGTGGGACGCGCTTCAGTACATGGACAAACTGCGCGACCCGGTCACCCGGCAGCCGTTTTGGCGCGAGGACTGGTGGGCGCTGCACCAGAAGTACGACTTGGGCGGCGACGTGCCGCGCGCGGTGCGCTCGCTGCCGCGCAAGAACAAGGACGAGGGCTCCGACACCGAGGAGGAGGACTCCGATTCCGACAACGACATAGATATCAACGCGCTAGCGGCGCTCGAGATGGAAGAGGCGACGGCAGAGGCGAGGGCGGACATGCCGATAGAGACCTGGGGCCGCTTCTGGCTCAGGGGCCACGTAACAGGAGAGGAGACGTACATCATGGAGACCTCCTACTTTAAGGCGCATTTCAGGCAGTACATCCAGAATCACGGCATCGGTCCGGGCATCACCGCTTCCGACATCAGCAGCTACAGCTTTCTTGTGCGATCCGGCTACTACGCGACGCCCGCTTCGCAGGGTCCCCTGCAAGGCGACGCACCGTTGCCCGTCACGTGCGTCGACTTTAAGTTGCTCTTCAACCGCGGCTCCAAGGCCCGAGAGTTTCTTGGCTGGGTCAACGCCTTCACGAATCTGATGAGCTGGTCTACCTTGGCGCAAGAGATGTTTGGCATCCGCGTGCTCAATGTGGACCGGCCCTACGCGGAGTTTCCGCAAATTCTAGGCGAATGGGACGCAGAATACTCCTATGGGCAGGTGCCCCGCATCCCCGAACTCCATCGCTCCCGCTACAACGAGACGGGGCACTGGGAGATTTTGAATGCTTACGACGTGCCGTTCAACAGGCTTGGGATGAACTTCCTACCGGACGACGCCAACGATTCGGAGAGCGAGCCGGACTACCGCCAGGAGGAGATGGACGACTACAACGCCATGGTGATGGACAACGTGCGCGACGCCGAGAGCCGGGCGCAGCAATGGTGAAGTATTTAAACGTATTCACACGTGTACACACACACTCGTATTACTTCTTGTCCCCGGACGGCTTCTTGTTGGCCGCCGCGCCACCCGCCGCCCCGCCACCCACCGCCCCGCCCCCCGCCCCGCCCGCCGGCGCCGCCGACGGGTAGGGCGCCTTGGCGTCGTGCTCCGTCTTCTTGGTCTCCGCCGCCGTCTTCTTGGCGGTCTCGTCCACCACGCCGACCTCGGCCGTGGTCTTCTGCGTGTCGGCCTTGACCTTTTCGACCTCGGCCTTGGTCTTCTCGGTCTGCGCGGCCTTGAGCTGCGCGTCGTACTCGCCCAGCATCGCCGAAGTCTCGGCCATGGCCGCCTCGGGGTTGGGCTTGTTCTTGTCGACCTCTCGTCGGCGCTTGAGCGCGCCCTCGATCTCGACGGCGCTGGCGCCGAGGGAGTGCAGCGCTGCAGGGAGGGCGGAGTCGATGTCGATGAGGCCGGCCGTGTAGAGCGCCTCGATCTCGGTGGTGCTGGAGAGGGGCGCGGTGAGCAGCACGAGTTCGTCCTCCTCCTTGGAGTCGTCGTAGACGACTTGGTAGCTGCGTGGTGGTGGGCAGGGGGTGTGAGCAAGCGAAGAGAGCCGCAGTTGGACACAATGGGCACACACCATGCGGTCAGGACCTTGTTGACGCTGAGGGCGATGCTGGCCACGGTGGTGTTGAGCCTGCGCAGCACCGCAAACGGTGAGTGCAGCAGTTGGAGACGAACAGGTGGCGGGCGGCGCACAGCTGCAGCTGGCTCATGCTGTTGCTCGAAAACTTGCCTGCGAAACAAGCACGGGTGTGAGCAGTGCACAGGGCCAGGGGTTGGAGATGCTTCGCTCACCCTCGAAAATCACGCTGGCGGGAACCTGCAACACAGATGACGACGAATGAGTGCGCATGTGCAGTACGGGGTTTGAAGGCGATGGCACTCACCCCGAGAGCCGCGGCGACTGCCAGGGCACAAACAGTGCGTGTAAGTGCATTGTTGGTCGGTGTGTTCAAGTCTTTGGATTCTTACTGTGGTCGTTGACCACGCGCATGAGGTCGACCAGGTCCGAACGAGCCTCGGGCGGGCGCACGCCCGGCACCACTTGCTGGCGCTCCGGACTGGTGGTAGAGAGTAGGAGTTGTGTGAACGCGTGTTTGGTCGTGTGCATCGGTTTGAGGCGCCTAGCACGCACCAGGTGAATAGCTGCGGCGGCATCGGCGGCGGCACGTGCGTCACGCCGCCCGAGGCCGCCGGCCGCTCGCGGCCCGCCTGGTCCGTCGTCTGCATGCGGTTGATGACCTGCATGAGCTTGGCCGTCGTCGCCAGGTTTTGCGCTTGCGCCGTGTCCTCGTCCGACGCCGCCGACGCCTGCACGGCGCGCGACTCCGAGTCGAAGAAGAGGTTGCTCGGGTCCAGGTTTTGGTTGCCCTGATTGCGCATCGCCGGCTGCGTCACGAGCAGCTGCCGCGCGCGCACCACCTCGGCCTGCAGCGCGAGCTCCTCGAGCGACGAGATGAACGAGGCCGACTGGAAGACGGTGGCCACGGGCGAGCAAACATTGCCCGCGGCGTCGGGAGGCGACTTGAAGAAGAGCTCCGAGGAGTAGTCTTGGCGGTAGACCTGCGAGCGCTAAATGGTGTCATCTTGCGGCGTGCGATCACAGCGTGTGTTGTGCTAGAGCGTACCGAGTCGCTGTTTGTCGAGAACACCCGGTACTCGCGCTGGTAGTTGGACTCGCCCACGTGCACAAAGCTGACCTCGTACTGACCCAGGTCGGGAACGGTAGGCACGAGGTTGCTGCCACCGTTTAGCTTGGCGTTGTTGATACGCGAGTCCTGCCGCGCGTCATCGGTGATGGCCGACGCTCCCCGGGCGCGCACCTCGGAGGGCTTGGGTGCCTCCTTGGGCACGCCCTTGGCTCCGCGTGGCGCCATGCTCGAGGTGGCCGCGAGCTGCTTGCCCTTTACAAAGTTTGCAAACGGCGGGGGCGACTCCTTTTCGAGCGAGACCAGCACAAAGCCAAACATGAGAAAGTTGTCGATGACGTTGCGCGCAAATGGAACCCACACGTCCTCGAGGTGCCTTGCAAACACCGGCTTCAGGTTGACGTCGCGACCCTCTCGGCGCACGACGACGCCCGAGCCGAGCAGCTGGCCCATCAGGATGGCGCGCGCGGCTTGAATCGAGGGAGACGAGTTGTAAAGGTGAGAGATGGCGATCATATTGTCCGATGAGATGCGGATCTCGCCCGGCGAACCGGCGTCGATGGCATTCAGTGGATCGCCCAGCCGGCCGCGCTGCTTCTTCGACGCTTGAGTCTCTGGGTCTTTGCGCTTGCCGCGCTTGCGCAGTTCCATGCCCGAGGACATTTTTGGCGCGGACAATGCGCGCACGCTTCTTTTACTCACCACACGCGCACACACTGAAATCACGGCTAGCGGTGGTGCGCCTTTGGAGATTCCCGCCCCCTTCCATTGCTTCCTGTACATCTATGATGTCATCCTGCTCCAGCCCCGCTTTACTCACGAGCAGACCCTCGTTGAGTCGGTTGCCGTCAAACAAAAAGCGCACCGAGTTGATGGGAATCTTCAAGCGGTTGCAGTAGGCGTGCATGACCGTACCCAACTTGGTAGTGCCACTGACTTCAAAGAGCACTTCCTTGTTGGTGTTTGAGACGAGTTTGATTTGCAGACGCTGGGTCATGGTGCGCGCGCTCACGCTTACGGAATGCGCAAGCCCGTACGCGCATGCCGCAAGCGGCGCTAGCCAACGTGCCGCCGCATACACGCGCTTGAGATTCGCGCCCACCTGATGACACCGCCCGAGTGCTACGTGTGCACCGAGTCGGACCCAATTCCCCAAAAGTCGGCATGCCAATGCACCGATCGTTACATTCACGACGCTTGCCTCGCCAAGATGCTGGAGACAACGCGTCACGCTCGGTGCCCCGTGTGCGCGACACCGTATGCCAACTTGAGCATCCGGATTGCCATTGAGGGCGTCGCGCTGTGCGGCCGAGGCGGCATGGTGACTGGCGCCGCGCTGGCAGCCGTGACACTTTTAGGCTGTGCCATCAGCACGTGGAATGCCCACTTGAGGTACAGCCTGTCGGGTCGTGAAGACTTTGTCCTTTGCTTTGCCGGAATACTCATGGCCATCATTGGCGTTACGTGTCTCACCTTTGTGGCGCGCGAGTGCGTCGTCGCGGGCCCGTGGGACCTCGTGCAGTCCATGCTAGTGCGCAAGCACAAAGTGTGCGTTTTGCCTGCTGAAATTGTGACAGTGTAACGCACTCAATACTCCTCGTCAGAAAAGTCCACGTCGTCAATAGTTTTGCCACACTCGCTGGCGTTGCGTGCAGCACGTTCCTCAATCCGACACGTTTCGCGCGTCGCGTGAAGCGCGGCGATGCGCTTGGCAAAGAGGTCGTCGATGGCGGCGCTGCCGCCCGATCCCACGGGCTCCAAGGCCACCGGCGCGGCCATGGGCTTGGCCGTCGGTGCGGGCGTGGGCGCAGGCGCGGGCTTGGCCACCACTGTTCGCGCTTCTGGCACGCGGCCCGCGCCCTGGATGTTGCGCAGAGCCGCTCGTAGCTTGCCCGCATCGAGCCCGGCCATGCACACGGCCGTCGGTCGCAATCTCACCACCTGACACTGCGCGACGCCGAGCTCGCGCGCAAACTTGGACAAATAGTCCTCGCGGTCGTACGAGCCCCAGAGCGCCAGCGGCTCGACGTCGGCCTTGGCCGCCACCGCCTCGAGCCCCGAGAATTGCCGATTCTTCCAGATGAAGCGATCTCGCACGAACTCATTGTCTGGGTGCGCCCAATCGCCGTGCTTGACCGCCTCTTTGTGCTCCTTGGTCACCGTGCTGATGAGCTCGCGATCGCTCACGAGTCGCCGCGACGCGTAGGGAATCGAGCAGTGCGCCTCGTTTCGCAGCGTCTGTCGCACCTCTCCGCCGGCCGACAGCATCAGTGCGACACCGTCGGATGCGTTGCTCATGCTCATCAAGCCCTGACTCACCGCCGCGTCGACGCCCGTTGTGTACTGGTACGTCGGCTGTGGAGCGTCCTCAATTCGGCGTATCGAGTTGACGGACACGTCTACCTGCGTTACTGCTCCTCGGTACTTTCCCCTTGAGCTCTGGTCGGGCACGGTGTCGATCATTGGAAACCCCAGCGCCTTGCCCGCCAATTCGAGGATGCGCGCGCGGTTGCGCGACCCCGCCATTGAGACGCGCCGCAGCGCCGCCGGGCCCGGATCGGTTCCCTTTTCAAGGCAGTTCTCGAGCGTCACTCCACGCCGGAGCGCCGCCATCAGCCGCATGTGAAAGGTTGCGCCCGCGACGCCCGCGCCGGCCTTGCAGATCAAGTACGACGTCTGCTGCACGCGGTCCATTCCCCGGCGTGCCGGGTCGGGTGCACTCGAGTGGTCTGCGCAGAACAGGCCCACGAAACATCCGGGACCATCGAACCCAGCAATCCACTCGTTCTTGTCCCTGTCAGACGAGTCGCAATCGAGCGCGGGGCCAACCTGCAGCTCACTGTCTGCGACTTCAGAGGGGATGGCGTCGCGCAATCGTCGCATGGCCGCGTGCCTCATTTCTGGATTTTTAAGTAGCTGGGCAACGACGGGGCCGTCGACGCGCACGGCGCTGACCCCCGTGAACCAGCGCGGATTGAAGATGCTGACGGGCACGCCTGCCTCGGTTCCCGCGAGGCGGAAGACGATGTTTTTGAATATCCCAGTGTCCTCCCTGCGCTCCGCTTGTGGTAACAGAACTGCCTCGTCGAACGAGCGGAGCGCGCGCACCAGGTGATTGCGCAGGGAAACGGGGACCTCATCTAGCGCCAGGATACGCGCCATTCGTAATTACACACGCACGCATACTCTACGCAGTCAACACGCACTCTTACTTAGCGGTGCTCATGCGCCTGCGCCGCCTACGCCGCCATCCACCCCTCCGGCGCGACGCGGCGCCATTGCTTCGACTCCCCATTGAAAAAAAATTTGGGGGTGCAGCGCTTAAACAAATCCTTGTTTTCGAAGATGTCGTTGCGGCGACCGTTGGGTCCGGGAACGATGCACTGTTCTTTTTGGCCAGTCGCTTCGTACGTGCCGCTGACAAACTTGAGCACGCGCGCCTGCAGCAGCGCCTCAAACTCGGCATTTGCCGGGTTTGAGCCGTCATCAGGCCAGCCGGACAGCCCCGACTGTTCGTCCTCCACGGGCTGTTCCGACTCTTCGTCCACGGCCGCATTTTCGGCCTTCATGATCGCCTCCTCGTCGGCAGGATCGAGGGGTTCCTCGTCGAGTTTGAAGCCCTCGGGAGCGACCTTCTTGGCCTTGTCCATGGCCTGCACGGCGTTGAACCGTGCCTCCCGAGCCAGCGCGCTGGTGTCCTTGGCGGCCTTGACCACTTCCCGCGCCAGCTCGACATTGCGCTGGGCAACCGCCTCGGCGCGGTTGGCGACAACCTTGGCCTCCTTGGCCAGACCAAGCAGCAGCTCGTATGGCTCAATGGGGCGCTTACCGTTTTCGTTTTGCATGCTGTGCGCGCTCAAGGTATTTTCTTATAATACACCCCCGCACGCGCACCGCAAGCGACGGCTACAGTGGCAGCAGCGGCAGCAGGAGAACAAATGCAAACACTGCAACCGCAAGAAACACGCCAACCCCAAAACACGCGAGCGGTCCCAGACGGCCACGATCCTCGCCCATGGAGCGCCACACACGCACACACCACGCGCCCCGCAAGCTACCGAGGCGGTGGCCCAATCGAGTCGCCAAATCGGGCCCAGTCCGCGCAGTGGACAAAGGTGGCGTCGCCTTCTTCGATCCTGACTTCCTTGCCCGCTTTGTAATGCGCCCGACGATTGAATGCGTTCTCCTCGGCCACCTCCAACACCCACCTGAAATATTTTTGTAACTTGCGCTCGCGCCTTCGGATGGCGAACCTTTGCCGACGATGAAAAAAGGTCATGCGCACCTTTCTTTTAAAAAAAGACGCGACGCGCACCGCAAGTCAACTGGCGCGCTCACACACCGCTTCTATGCATCGAGACTCCGCCTTGGAGCGATGGCGCACGTATTGGGCAAGGTCGTAAAGCCATCGAACGCCCGTTCTCGTGCCACCGTCTCGCACCCACACAAGCAGCTCGTTGGAGGCATGCTCGTACACGTGCTCAAAGCTCTGCTTTGAAAACTCCGGATAGCCGCGAAATTCGTCTGTTTTCCATTTTCCGCAGTCGCGCCACACGGAATGCGCCATTGCACGCTTTACGCGCTTCACACACACACACACACACGCGCGCGCGCACACCGCAAGCGACGGCTACTTGTACTCGAGGATGCACACTCGGTCGCGTCCCGGCACCAGGTGCACGACCGTCTTGGACGCGTCGGCCACGTCGACAAATCGCACTCGTTGGACATGCTCCGGTAGGGCGACGCCCTCTTCCTCGTCGTCGTCCTCCACCACGGCCCTGCGCTTCTTGCGCGCTGGAGCGGCAGGCTTCTTGTTTCTTCGCGCATGTTCGCGACGCTTGCGCCGCTGCGTGCGCTCGTCTTCTTCGTCTTCTTCGTCTTCTTCGTCTTCCTCCTCGACCACTTTGACATGTTTGTCCTCAAGGACGACGACCTCCTCCTCATCTTCGTCGTCCTCCTCATCTTCGTCGTCCTCCGCAGGTGGCACTTTCCTTTCTGAAGCGCAGTCGATTGAATTTTTGCGCCCGTACGCAAAGCCTTGGCGTCGGTAGAGACACAGCAAGTAGGCGTCCAGGCACCACGCCTCAACCGTGGACTTTGGGTACCACGACGGTTCAGTCGGCCGCCATCCCTGCTCATGCGACTGATTCGCCTTCTCCTCGCCCCTGCCGCAGGGCGACACGGCACTGTCCATTGCCACATCCCATACTCCATCGTGCACTCGCGCCCACATTTCAAATTCCACTTGGTGAAAGCTGCCGTCTGGCTTGGGCAGAAACGAGAGCGGCGGCGGCGGCCGAACTGAGGCCATGCGATTCTCGCGCAGCAGCGTCTCCACCGCCTCCAGCTGCTTCACGACGCGCTCAGCCATCTCCTCTGTGACCACCGAGAAGTCGCTGATTGGAAACTTGGTCTCCGCTTCGGTCATCATGTCCAGGTGATTCTCGATCAGGTGGGCCAGATTGCACATGAAGTTTTGCAGCCACACAAACGTGACCGCCAGCACGTGGCACGTGGGTCCAAGGACAAAGAGCCCTAAATAGCCTTCCGGCCTTTGCGGGATGTCGTTGATGGTCTGCGATATTCCGCTGGATTCGTCCACCCGAAAGCGATGCATGAGGTGCGTGTTCAGATTCTCAATGTGGCTCGACAGTAAAAAGTCCTGGTCGTCACGGCACGAGCGCTTCCAGACCGTGCCGACAAGCTCGATGGCATTCGCGGGCGGCTTGTCGAGCGGCTTCTTGGTGGCGCACGCGCAGCACTCGATGGACTCCCACGTTGCGTGGTTGGGCGTGGGGTCGTCAATGTCCGTGACGATGTTGCAAAGAGTCGCCACGTGCGTGGGCGTCAGCCCAGATACGTGCACGCTTCGCGCCTGCCTCAGGAGCTGCAAAAAGGCGGGCGACCACCGCGCGCTCGTCGCCTGCTCGCGCAGCACGAGCAGCCGCGACTGCAGCCGCTTGAACGAGGCCGCGTACGCGCGATTGGTGTCGCTCTTGTTCCAGGACACGTTGACGTTGCGCAACCCGAGCTCGAGGACGCGCATCGCCTCGCGCATGTCATCTGCGGGGTAGACGGCCGGGCGATCCATGGGAAATGCGCCTTCTTTGTAAAACGCGCCTCGCGCACACCGCAAGACGCACACGAAACACACAGTTGCGCGCGCGACAGTCGCCGCGCACGACCGCGCCGCCGCACGTTGCAAGCGGGCGCTCGTAGCGCCCAGCGCGCGCGTTTGCGCGCCGCGACTCCGAGCGTGCGCGCTAACCCTGAGACTCGCGAGCGTGACCTTTGCACCGCGTGTGCCGCGCTCCCGATGGCGCTCGTCGCACACGACGGTCCCGCGCTCGTCCAGAGCGGTCCCGCCAAAGGAAAACCCTACATTTTGTCCTTTGGCAAGACGCAGTATCTGGTGCCCTCGTCAGCCATCAAGTCGCCGGCAAAAAAATCCAACGTGGTGGCCAACGGCAAGGTGCTAGGCCAGATCCTGGCGACCAAGGCGCCCGAAAAGTGGCTCGAGTATTGCTCGCCCGAGTGCCTGTGCCACCTACAAGCCGACGACAGCACGTGCGTGTACACGACCTTCACGGTGGAGGGCCACGAAGAGGAGTCGCGCTTCCTGCGCTTCATCAGTGGGACAATCGCCGACCGCAACTTTCCCGCTTGGAAGGAGCGCGTCGACAAGAAGATTGCCGATGGCGACATTGTGCTTAACAACGAACGCCAGCGCGCGCGCCTTGACGTGCTCAACTGGAGCAAGGCCAAGGACTGTCCCAACCGCGCGCAGCTCAACCCGGAGCTCAACAAGTGGACGGCGCTCGACAGGGACGAGAGCGTCAAGTCGTGCCGCATCGAGCCGGAGGCCAAGAAGCGGCAGCTCAAGGTGCACGGCGCGGGTGGGACGCTGCAGGGCGCCATTGGCAAGCACCATCAGAGCGCCAGGTCGGTGCAGAACCAGGTTCTTCTCGACGACGTCAAGGAATGGGAACTGATGTACCGCATGGGTCCCAAGGGCACATATAATGTCCACGAGGTGGGAAACGTGCTGCACATTGTTCAGTACAAGCACGTGGAAGGCGTCGTGGAGGTGGTTGGTGGCAACGCCGCCGAGCCCGCCTCCGCCGAGGCTGCCCCCGCCGGGGAGGCGCCCACCACCAATGGCCGTCACGGCGGCGACGAGGAGGACGACGACGACAACGACATCTAGGACGGTGCTGCAGCCGGGGAGGGTGTGTCCTAATGGGGCTGAATGTACTTGTAAAG
>Ga0209666_1001372_pt1 | contig 18636 bp, 7 predicted proteins | sample SaaInlV_125m_DNA_FD_184679 | JGI IMG/M metagenome (GOLD analysis project Ga0209666, IMG submission 184679) | Marine microbial communities from expanding oxygen minimum zones in the Saanich Inlet - Saanich Inlet SI037_S3LV_10m_DNA (SPAdes)... | ecosystem: Environmental > Aquatic > Marine >...
CTTCCGACGGGTCCCGCGTCCGATTTCCCTCGCAAGATAAGAAAGAGCCCGTGTGAAAGAAAAAGATTTTGCCGCACCTTCGTATTGACACCGCTTCAGCATCTTCTCGACGATGCGGAGGCACAGCGGGTCATCGTCGACGACGAGAACCCTCAGGCCGGCGGGGAAGTGGGGGTTTGCGATGTCGGACGACATCTCGCGCGTCTCGCCCGGTCCGCGCGGCAAACCCTAGCGGAGCGCGGAAAAGCACTTAGGCCTTTTTCACGAGCGACTCGACTCGAGAAGATCCGCGGAACGCCGCGAAGCCGGATTGTTGCCGCCGGACGGAACGCGCGCCTGGTCGGTCGAGACGCGCACCTCCCTCGAGATGCGTGCGGAAATGCGAACGACCCACGAGATGATGCGCGTGGCGTGGTCCGCGTGCGTCCGAGAAGTGGCGTCGACGCGCGCGGCGGGGGAAAACGCACGCGCGCGAGCTTTCCCGGGAAGCGCTCGCCGCTCGGTTCCATTTTTGCCCTACAAATTGGATAGAATCCCAATCCTAATAAATCCGTTTCACACTGCGAGCCATACGGAGAATTCAGAAGAACCAGTATCACTGGTATCGGAACCCAGATATTTCGATTATATTGGTCGGCTTTGAACATGTACCAACCGACCACCTCCCTTTCTGGCCCTCGCGCGGTAGTGTCCGTTCGGCGCCCGCGCTGGCCGGTTCCACGACGGACGGCTCTTGCCGTAAATCGAGCATCTCGCGGACGCCACACCCGCGCGCGCCCGCTCGCCGCGAGACGCACGCGCTCGAACCGCCCGAGTTCGCCGCTCGTCGCGCGCCACGGCACGTCCACGGCTCCGCGCGCGTCTTTCGCCGCGCCGCGCGCCCGGGATACGCGAGGAGACGCGTTGGACGCCTCGAATTGCGCAAAACCTGCCCTGAACTTAGGTGGAATCCCGCCGGACCGAGGCGTTCGCGCGTCGCGCACACACGAGAGCGACGCGTGAAGAGGCGTCACCGCGACGAGCGCGATGGTCGCCGCGAATGAACCTCCCTCTACGAGCGTGGTCGACCGCGCGCCCGGCCTGTGGGTGTACGAGCACCTCCTCGCGCTCGGCATCGAAGGCGAGGCGCTGGAATTCGCCGCACCCCTGCTCGGATCCGACGCGGGATCCGGTTTCGCCGCCGAAGCCGCCGTAGCGCGCTCGGCGCGTCTGCGCGCCAGGATCGCGCTGCACAGCGTGACTGACGCGCTGGACAAAGAACCGGACCTGCTCGAGATCGACGCGTCGCACTGCGCGGCGCTGCGCGTGTTTCGAACGTGTTTGACGGAGCACGCGGGGGTCGACGCTGACGCGCTCGAAAACGATTGCGCTTTCGACCGCCTCTTCGCCGCCGTCGTCGTGCGCTCGAACGACTGGAACGCGTACAAGAAGGCGCTCGACGCTTTGTTTCCCCCCGACACGCGCGCGTTGTCGGAGAAGGGCAAGAGCCCGGTCGCGAGTCCGGAAAAAGACCAGCGCAACAGCGGCGGGCTCCGGCCCGAGCTCCTCGCGACGTTCAGCCGGTGCCGCTCCGGGGCGGACGAGAACCATCTCAAAGCGCAGCGCCGGAAGCACGGCATGAGCCTGGATGAGATGCGGCAGGTGGCGGCGAACGCGTGCGCCGTGGGCGCGTCGAAGTACCTGGGAAAAGACTCCCTGCGCGTCATCGCGCGGGATCTCGCAAAGGGAACGTACGCCGCGTCGCGCGGGCCCCTGCCGCCGCCGGCGAGGGGCGGAGCCGGGTTCACCAAGAAAGCGAAAGCGAACGCGGCTCGCGAGCCTTCCTCCCCCGACTCACGTGCCCGTGTCTCGCCGTCGCCGCGCAAGAAGCCGATTCTGACGCCGAAGAGGAAGCGACTCGAGAAGGCCCCGACTCGCGCGGACGCTCGCGAGACGACGCCTTCCGGGGACGCGAACGTTGCGCCGCGATCGCGCGAGGACGCGGCGTTCGACGACGCGCCGAACGGGCGCGACACGCACGACCCGTACGATTTCCGCAACGAGGACAACGCGGCGACGCGCGCGTTCGCCGCGCTGGGCGCCGCCGCCGCGGCGATGGAGGCGGAGGACGAGTACTACAACGGCGGCGGCGACGACGACGACGACGACGACGACGACGACGACGACGCCGACGGCGTCCGTGACGCCACCCCCATGCAGAAGGTGATGAAGTCGCTCGGGTGGCGTCGCGGCGGCGGCGGCGTCGGCTCCGACCGCGGCGCCGAGAGCGACGAGGAGGAGGAGGCGGTCGCGCCGACGCAGGCCGCGCCGGACGAAGGCGAAGAGGAGGGCGGCGGCGGCGGCCTGTTCAGCCGCGTCGGCGGGTGGATCGGGCTCGGGCGGAGCGGCGGCGCCAAGCGCAAGCGGCCGGAGGAGGAGGAGGACAACGACGAAGACGACGAGGGTATCGCGACCACGGCGTCCATGCGCAAGCGCGCCGATGATCAGGCGCGCGAGCGTCGGACGCGCGCGTCTCGTCGACGCGCGTCCGCCCCCGCGTCGTCGCCGAGGGCTTCGTCTCCGGCGGGGTCTCCCGGCCGAACCAAAATCGACGGCGCGCGTCGTAAGCGTCGCAAGGGTCCGCTGGGCAACTCCAACCGGCACAGCAAGCGCGCGGCTTTGGAGGCGAACGTTCCCTCTCTCCCGCGCAAGAAGCGCGTGATGTGGACGCCCGAGGAGACGGCGGCGCTCGAGGCGGGCGTGCGCGCGATGGAGAAGGAGGGTCGGTTCGACATGGGCGCGACGGACCCGCGCGACGGGACGGTGAACGACAAGTGGCGCCGCATCTACGACGCGCACAAGGAGACGTTCGACGTGAACGGGCGGACCACGATGGATTTGAAGGACAAGTGGCGCAACGTCGTCAACGCGCGGGCAAAATTGGGTGGCGGCGCCGACGCCGACGCCGCCGGCGCGTCGCCGTCGAGCTGGCGTCGCGCGATGATCAACTTGGGATTGGTCAAGGCGCCGCCCGTCCAAACCGGCGACCCGTCGAAATCCCCGGGCGCCGCCGCCGCTCGTTCCGCCGCGCCGCGCGAGCCCGGCGTGTCCAACCGGCACAGCGCTCTGCGCAAGAAGCTGGGTTTCTCGGACGGCACGCGCAAGCGCGCGCAGCCGTGGATGGACGAGGAGGTTGACGCTCTGAGAGCCGGCGTGGAGAAGGAGGGCGAGGGCAAGTGGGCGACCATCTTGAAGGCGAACCCGGAGGTGTTCCTGGACCGCTCCGCCGTGGACCTCAAGGACAAGTGGCGCAACCTGAAGGGGCGATCCACGCGCACCGCGCGCAAGCGCGTCAACGGCCTGGACGCGCCGCTCTCGGGAAGAGCGCTGGCCCTCGCGGCGGAGGCGGCCGCCGCCGCCGCCGCCGCCGCCGAGACCGCTCCGTCGACGGACGACGATGAGGACGTCGTGGACGAGGGCGACGCGCCCCCGCGCAACGAGGAGGACGACAGCGACAGCGAGCCGTGAGACAGACAGAGTGGGGTTTTCTTTTCTTGGGGTTTTCTTCGCGACGACGACGTTTTGATTCTCGATCACGACACGACTCCGCGTGCGCTTCCTAACGCGCTCACGAATATCTCTTTCTTCGTTTCGTTTCAACTCGGTCACCTCGCGGCGTCAGTCGACGCCGTCGCCTCTCCCCTTGCCCGCGGCGGGCGGCGCCATGGCGCAGTAGTCCAGCCCCGGGATGAACGAGCAACTCGAGAGCCAGTTTTGGGAGTCCTCGGCGCGCTCGGCACGCGGCCGCGCGTTCCCCCCGTTCGGATCCCGCGGTCCGGGCGCGGGCGTCGGTCCCCCCCGCGACATGAAATCGTCGCCGTCGATGGAGTCGTAGTCGTCGTCGACGACGGGCGGCAGACGATCGTCGGCGTCGCCGCCGCGGCGCCTGTCCCTCTCCTTGCGACGCCTCGCGCGCGCCTCGTCCCGGTCCGGGTCGGTGCGTCCCGTGCGCGGCGCCCGCCCGTCCCTTTCCGAGCGACGCGACTCGCTCCGCCGAGACCCGTCGCGCCGCGCGTGCCTCCCCACGGGCTCGCGCGCCGACTTCGCGGTCGCGTCATCCTCCCCGTCCCCGTCCCCGTCCACAACCGAGTACGCCAGCGAGCGGCTTCGCGTCGCGCTTTGTTTCTCCGCGAGCTTCTCGGCTGGAGTACTCCCGTACGACGTCTCTTTCTTGTACGCGGCCATCATCGTGGGCCGCATGGACTTGAGCCCGGTCAACATCTCCACCGCCTCCTCGTGCGTCAGCACGTCGCCGTCCCAGTCTGGCAAAAACGACCCGTACACTTTCTCGGCTTCGTAAAACGCCTTCTTGGGCAGCCGACCGGTGAGCATCTGGTACACCCTTATTTTCTGCGTCATCATCGAGCGGAACACGTTGAGCATGTGCGCGATCTGCACCACCTCCACCATATCCGTGTTCTCGTCCGTCACCGACGTGGTCTCCGCGGTGAACTTGTCCAGGATGATGCTCACGAACAGGTTCCCCAACACGCAGTTGGCGAAGATGTAGTAGGAGAAGAAGTAGAACGGCGCGGAGTAGCGGTAGGAACACTCGCGTCCCCAGTCCTCGGCGTCGCCCTCGCATTGCCAGTACGTCGCGCGGAAGATGCTCTCCCAGTTGCCGGTGAACACCACGAACAGCGTGAACATGGCGTTGGGCCATTGTTTGAAGTTCGTGTACTTGTTTAAGCCGTCGGGGAACCCGAACGGCGCGTCGATCGTGCCGTACAGCGTCACGCCCAAACACGCGTACATGAACATGAGCAGAAACAGTAAAACGCCGATGTTGCTCACGCCGGGTAACGCGCTTATTATGGTGTACATCAGAATTCTCAACTCCTTCATGCCTTTCACGATCTTGAACAAACGCATGATCCGAAACGTTCGTAACACCGCGATCCAGGGCGCGTCCCCGGGAACCGCGAGCTCGATGACGCCGGCGATGACGATGGCGACGTCGAAGCGGTTCCAGGGGTCCTCAAGGTACACCGCGGGGGTCATCGCGGTCATTAAAATCACCACCTCGGCGCAGTACAAAACCTGGAAGCAAATGCCGCTGACGTAATCCGTCTCGTCTAACCAACCAGGCTGGTCCGCGTGTAAACACGTCAACACGAACCCGTTTAACATGATGACACCCATCATGACTCGTCCGAACCACGGATTAGAGGCGATCGTGACGCAAACGCGCGTGAAGTCATCCTTTACCTCGCGGTCCACCCAGTGTCTTCGCCGCGCATTTTGTTGTTTCGTGAACAGAAGCGCCTGCGTCATGGCGGCGGTTTGCGCGACGTCGTTCATGGCGAGCACGCCCTCTGCTTCGGACGCCTTCGTGTACTGGTCCACTAACGTGCTGACGAACATGTTCGCCCAGAAGAAACACGAGAGCATCGTGACGATGACGTAGAACAGCGAGTTCCACAGGTTATGGTCGTACACCAGATTCTTCCCGACGTCCACCGAGTCGATGCCGGTGTACATCGTGTCCTGCCAGTTATCCGCCGTGCTCGTGATGAACACCACCACCAGCGCTTGGCCGATGTTATCGAAGTTGTACTCCGTGTTCGCCCACGTGCCGTTGTAAAACTCGCACTCAGACTTGGTCACGATCGTGGGCATCGCGCACTCGGTGAGCGTCACGGGCGACGTAGCGCTGGCAAACGGTTCGCCGAACTCCGCCGCCGCCGCCTCGTTCTCGCACGCGGTCAACGTGCGGTCGCCGTACTCGCCAAACGCCGCGGAACACGTTGTTTCGTCCGCGTACTCTCCGAACGCCTCGACGACCCCCGGGGGGAACTGGCAACTCCACAGCTTCCCTCCGAAGAACTGCATGCCGAACAGTCCGAGAATCATCGCCAGGAACATGCCCAGCACCATGATCCACTTGATCGCGGGCAGCGCGTTCATCGTGCAGTCCACGACCATGCGCAGCGCGGGCAGCCGGCGCACGGCGCGCAGCGGGCGAAGGATTCGGAGCAAACGCAGCGACCGCAGCGCCGTCAGCGTGCCGGCGTCCACTCCTGAGAGCTCTAAAATCAGAGAGAGCCACGCGGTGAAGACGATGATGAAGTCGAGCTGGTTCGCGGTGGCGCGGAAGTACCCGTCCAAACCGAGCGCCGCCCACTGGATGCACATCTCGATCGTGAACACGACGGTGAACGTGACGTCGATGCCGAAGAAAGCCTCCTCCGCCTTGCTGCCCTCCGCGGGGTAGGTGGGCGACTCCATCGCCAGCATGATGCTGCTCCACAGGATCGCGAACAGGATGAAGTTGGTGAAGTACGCGTTCTCCGTGATCGTGATCCAGCCCGTGCCGCGGTAGCCCCACTCGAGCTCGTCCCAGGGGATATCCAGCGGAACGTGCGACTTGTTCGTCGAAGAACTCACCGCGCTCGAAGACCGCTGGAGTTCCTTCTCCTTACGCGCGTCGGAGCCCCGAGCGCTCTTCTCGAAACGCGCCGCGTCGAATCCCTCGTCGCTCTCGAGATCCGAGAGGTTATCGGGGTACTCCGGGGACGCCGGCGTCGAGAAGTCCGTCTTCTTCGCGGAACGTTTCCCGTCGCGCGATTTAGGCTCGTCGTCGCTCAGCAAGTCCTGCGCGGTGAAGTTCGCGCGAAGGTCGCCGCCGACCGAGAGCGCGGCGAAAGGCGTCTTTCGCGCCTCCATCGCCGGCGTGGTGTGCGTGCCCAGCTTGAACTTAAGCTTGAAGTGCTTCTTGAGCGACAGGCGGTCCTTCGCGGCGCGCTCCTGCTCCGCGGTCATGAGCACCGGCGGCGGCATGGAACCGTCCGGCCCGCGCACGGGGCGCTCGTAGCCGATGTCGTACAGCCACTGCCGCACGATGGCCACCTCGTGCACCTTGCGCTGCTCGCGGAGCTCGCGAAGCATCGACAGGCGCGACTTGCTCTTCGCCCGCTCTTCCGGGGTGAGGTCGCCGGACTCGATCGCCGCGGCGAGCTTCTTCTCCGCGTGCCTCTCACGCTCCAGGCTGCGCATGCTCAGGAACGAGACGCCTGACTTGCCGGACTTGCCGGACTTGCCCCCTCGCGCCTTGGAGAAGACGGCGTCGGCGTCCGCCGCGCCGTCGTCGTCGAACCCGTCGCTCTTTTGCCTCACCAGCGACGCCTCGCGCCGGAGCGCGTCCTGCGCCTCCTCCATGTCGATGAGCTCCTTGTTCGTCTTCTCGCCCTTTGTGGAGCCCTGCTCCTCTCTCTCCTCGTCCTCGTCCTCGTCCACCGAGTAGGTGTCGATGAGCAGCGCCAGCAGCAGCGAGAGGATGATCTGCGAGATGATCATCCAGGAGATCATGAAAAGCGCCGACGAATTCCCGGACGCCTCCATGGTCCAGTGCATCACGTCGAAGCCGTCCTCGCCCGACGCCGTGACGAACAGCGTCAGCATCGCGCGCATGAACGAGTTGAAGCTCAGTCGGCCGGCGTCTTCGTCCAGCTCGAACACGCACGCGCCGCCGTAGAGGCGCGTGCCGAGTAAGGCGTAGATGAGCATGAAGATGAGCCAGACGAGAAGAAAACCGCCCATGCTGGTCAAAGACGTCACCATCGCGTTCATCACCGCCATCGCCTCCGGCGCCGCTTTCAACACGCGCACCGCGCGCATCACTCTTAAAACGCGAAGCGCCTTCATGAACCCGAGCTCGACGCCCGAGCCCAGCAACGGCGAGATCATGTCAACCACGCTGGATATGACGATGATGCCGTCCAGTCTGTTCCAACCGACGGACCAGTACCCCGCGATGCCGTACCCGAGGTGCTTCACTAAAAACTCGAGACAAAACACGCCGTTGAAGATCCACTCCATGACGTAGTTAGCAAACGCAAACTCGTCCGTCTCCGGGTAGTGCCTCGTCATCATCACGATCGTGTTGAAGACGATCATCAGCATGATCCCGTTGTTGAACGCGTCCGTCTCCGCCACTTCGTACAGCGCGGGGATGTGCAGCCGGAACGCGACGCGGATCGGCTTCATAGACTCGCTCTCCCAGAAATCAGTCAACGGGGTCCACTCGCGCGACTCGTTATTGCGGCGAGGAGGCGCGCGAGGAGACGCGTCTCCTTGGTCTCTCCGCGCGGACTTTTCCACGACGGCGCCCACCGCGAGCGACCGCAAATCGCCGCCTTTGTTACCGCCGTTCGCCTCCTGGAGCTCGAACGCCTCCGCGCGTCGCCGCTCGCGCTCCTTCTCCAGCTGCTCGATGAGCTCCTGCTCGGCGCTGCACGTCTGCAGGCTGGTGACGATCACCGCCGAGAGGAGCTGCATGACGAAAAACGCCCCGCACACGACGACCAACGCGTACCACAGCAACACCGGCCACCCTAAGCCGTCCATCAGCAGGTAGCAAACCTCGTTCCAGCCGTCCACGGTGAGGCCCTGGAAGGTGATCAGCGCCGACCACAGGATGTTGTCGAATCGGATCTTGCCGTTGGCGACGTGCGCGTGTCGCCCGTAGTAGCAGCAAGTATACTCCGCCGGGCAGTTCTGGTACGACACGCCGCACACCGTGGGGTCGCCCGTCGCGGCGTCCAGATGGATCGGGAACGTCGTGGGGTCCTCTGTGAGGATCGCGTCGTCGGGACACGTCGCCTTCGAGGCGTCGCCGCCCGCAGCCGCCACCAGGTCATCCGTCAGTAACACGCACCGCGACCGCAGCCCGCCCTTGAAGAGCACCGTCCCGGAGCACGCCGCGAGCACGATGAACCACATCAGGAACACGAAGACGTTCCAGATGTACACCCAGCTCGTGAACAGCGTGTTGACGAACAGCGCGCCGCTCTTGAACTTGGACAACGTGCGCAGCGGTCGTATGCCGCGCATCGCGCGCACGCCGCCGAGACCCTTCACGCCTCCGCTGATAAAATCCAAACACACGAACGACACCCAGACGATGGTGCCGTCCATGATGTTCCAGCCGTCTTTCAAGTACGCCTTGCGGCCGAACACCAACCCGCTCGCGATGATCTTCAAAAACATCTCCAGCATGAACAGGAACGTGAAGAAGATGTCGAACCCGTCGCGAACCTTCTTGTGTTTGTTCGGGGTTAGCGGGTCGTACAAAAACGCCATCAACAAGCAATTGACGATGATGCTCATTAAGATGAAGTTGTTCCATTGCGGGTGCTCGCTGATCAACACGCACGCCTTGCGCACGGGGCCGTCCCGGTGGAACACGAACAACGAACGCGGGTCGTCGTCCAGGTTCCTGGAGGCGTGCGAAATGCGAACGGGCGCGGGGGGGGAAAATCGACGCGTCAGTCGTTTTCGCAATCCGTGCGGTGCCGGGAAAAAAAAAAAAAAAAAACGCGGGTGGGCTTTCAGTCTCTCGTTCGTGTCGTTTCGAGATACGCGTGGTTCGCGCCTCGCCGAGGTTGAACGGGGGGATCGCGCGCGATGCCGCGACGCGCTCCTCTCCGGACGCGCGCCTCTCCGAGCCGGAATCTCGAGGGACGCGTCTCGAACGCGTCAGGCGACTCGAACGCGCTCGTGTCGCCGCGACGCGCGTCCGAAGGCGCGCGCGAATGTCGCATTTTAGGATCCCCGTTGGATCGTCCGTTCGGCGTCGAGAAGATGGAGAATCCTGCCAGCGTCGTTCGACACGTCGCGGGGACGCACTTTTTCGTCAGCGCCCATCCCGTGAGCTCTTCGTCCTCCGGCAGCGTCTCGCGCGAGACGCGCCGGTCGTACTGCTCCTTCGCTGTCACCGGTCGCTCGTCGTATCGCTCCTCCTCGTCTCGCCTTCGCGGCGCCTCCGTGGGCTCGTTGGCCGTATCACGCAAGTGCCTCGCCTCGATTCCCCACTCGCTCTCGGTGACGTCGCTGCCCGGGCCGCTGTCTCCGTCGTCCGGCGGCTCCCGCACATCGTACCGCGGATCCGACCGCAGGCTCGAACGGAACGAGCCCGCCGGCCGCGCGTCGTACCGCGGCATGGAGCCAGCCGCCGCGCCGCGAGCACTGAGTTCCGTCTGCGACGCAGTAAAAAAAAAAGTACTGCGTAGACTTCTTGACCGTGCCGGCGCGCGCGATAGGCGCGAAAGGAGGCGCTTCACCGGGGGCATCGATGAAAACGGGTGTTTAATTTTTGCGATATTTTTTTTCTCGACACGCGTATGGAGTCCCAGTCACCGAAAAGAGCGAATCGGCCGTCTGGTTGAAGAGTAATAAATCAAGTACTACATGTATGTGCAACCACGAACTCAACATCGCACGTCAATAATCGCAAAACTCCGGCCACGCGTCGCCTGCGTCGCGGATGTCCGGCAAGACCGCCTCGCTTTCCCTTTTCTTCACCGCGAACATCTGCAGCACGATATCCTCCGTCTCCTCCTCCATCCCGACGCGGAGCAGCGCGCTCGTGACGTCCACCGTGCAAAACTCGAAGGCGTTGGAGTTTCGTAACGTCGCGACGAATTCAGCCGCGCCCGCCCTGTGCGCGGGCGCCGGGTTGCAGAGCACCGCGACGCCGCGCTCGGGACACAGAAGCTCCTCGAGACACCGCATGACCCCATCCCCCATACCCCGCTCGTGCACCACGTCCGCGCCGAGGACCAGTCGGAACTTTTTCGCATTTTCTGATTCTTCGGCGTCGCGCGACGAGTCGTAAAGCGCGCCGCGCTCGTTTTCATTCTCGTCTTGGTCGGAAAAACGCAGCGCAAGAGGGAGCGGTTCGTCGGCGTTCCAGTCGAGCGCCGCCGCGACGCACCGCCGCGCGATGCGGCGGCGCCGGGTCGCCAGCGATACCGCGCGCGGCGAGACGCCGCGGAGTCTCCGCGCGGTCGAAGAAGGCGTCTCGTCGCCGTCGTCGTCGTCGTCGTCGTCGTCGTCCGCATCTCCGGGACCGGACGCGAAAGCCGCGCGCTCGCCCGGGGGCGCGCACCCCCTCCCCGCGTTGTACCGCAGGTTGCGCACCGCCGCCCCGTCGCGGTCGGTGACCACCACCCTGCTCGCGCCGAACGCCGCGGCGGTGAGGCCGGGCGCGCCGAGCCCGGCGCCTATTTCGAGAACGTCCAACCCTCTTACAAACGCTTCGCGGCGCGCGAGCCATCGCGCCAGCGCGACGCCGCTGTGCCACGCGATGTTGGGGATGCTCTTCTTCTCCCCCCCCAGGTTCTCGCGGACGTGCCGGAGGTGCAGGCTGAGGGGGGCGCGCAGCGTGCCCACGTGGAGCACGGTGCGGTCCGGGCGCAGGCCGAGTCCGCCGCGCGCCGGGAACGGCGCGCCCGGGGGGTTGCGGTGGGCGCACATCTGCAGCGCGTCCCCGGCGCATGCGGCGACCGCGCTGGACGCCGCGTCGGTGACCAGACGCATCAGCCGGTCGTGGCCGCTCACCTCGCCCAGCGCGGCGACGAACTCCTCGTCCAAAGACGCCTCCAAAGTGATGGCCTCGAGCGCGGCGACCGAGCTCTTGGCGGCCGCCTCCGCGTCCGTCTCCAAAACCGCGTCGTTTCCCTCCGGCGTCGCGAGCTTTTGCCGCCGACCGCCGACGCGCAGGCGGGACACCAGGTCGCGCGCGCGAGCCACCAGGGCGTCCCACGCCTCGTCCTCGGGGTCGTCCGAGGGGAGCACGCCCATCAGGCCCACCGCCGCGGACATCCCGCGCGCGCGGCGCGTGGCGAGCTTATGGCGCGCGATGTGGAGTCGGCACGTCTTCCGAGGATTTGACGTTTTCCGAGGAAGTCTGGAAGTGTTTCCGATCGCTCTCTCGTTTCACGCGTTACGCCCCGGGACGTCTCGCGCTCGTCTCGGCCAGTCGACCGCGCGCGTCCCGCGGACGGGTGGGTCGAGTCGACGCCTTCGCCCCGGGAAGCGCGCGGGCGCTCCGCGGGCGCCATGGCCGGCGGCAAGAAGCGCGACCTCGCGTCGCTGCTGGGCACCGGCGGCGGGAAGAAGAAGACCGCCTCGAGCGGATCGGGCGGGAGCATCCTCGAGCGGGCGCGAGCGGCGGCAGAGACCGCGAAACGCGCGAAGACCGACGCGACGAACGGTGACGGCGGCGAGGGCGCCGCTGTGCCTTCCGCCGGCGGCGGTCGCGCCGCGGACGCGCGAAACGCCGCCGGACCGGCGTCCACCTCGGCGCCGCCCGGCGGGCAAAGGAGAGAAAAAAGTTCGCGATGGGACGCCGACGCGCCCCGCGACGACGACGCGCTCGCCAAGTCGCGGTGGGCGAACGAAACCGACGACGTCTCTCCCGAGGCGTCCGACAGCGCGTCGGCGCGGGAGCGCGCGGCGGCTGAGGATGCGAGACGTGATCAGAGCCGAGGGGCGCGCGAGAGCTACATGGACAAGATGGTTCGCGAGGCGGCGGAGTTCAAGATGAGGCAAGTCGAAGCGCGCGCGGACGCGGACGCGCCCGGCGTCGGTCCCCCGGTCTCCCGCTCGACCGCCTCGGTGAACGTCGCGGCGATCATGGCCATGCGCACGCCCAGCTCCGACGGCGACGCGACGCCGCGGAACCTCGAGACGCGTCTCGAGGTTCCGAGGATTCGCGATTCCGGCGAACGGACGAACACGCGCGCCGTTCCCGACCGGGGGGACGGCGACGCGACCGTTCGCGGTCTGGACGACCTGGACGATCTCGAGGACGAGCCTCGCGACGACGACGACCAAAAGAAGACGAACGAAAGACGAACGGACGCGAGCTCCGACGACGACGATCCGTTCACCCGGCGTCCCGCTCGGTCGCCCTCCCCCGAGCGCGCGGCGATCCCGTCGGACGAGGACGCGAGCTCCGACGACGAAAAAAAAAACGCGGCTTTCGAGGAGGACGAAGAGCTTTTGACCGTCGCGCCTCGCGTGTTCGACTCGACTTTAACGTGTCGTTCGGTGTTCGACTTCGAGCAGCTGAACAAGATCGACGAGGGGACGTACGGCGTGGTGTTCCGCGCGAGGGACAAGCAGACCGGAAAGATTTACGCGTTGAAGAAGGTGAAGATGGAAAAAGAACGCGAGGGTTTCCCTATGACGGCGCTCCGCGAGGCGAACATTTTGCTGTCAATGCACCACCCCAACGTGGTGGACGTCTCAGAGATGGTCGTCGGTAACAGCCTTGATTCCGTGTTCATGGTGATGGAGTTTTGCGAGCACGACTTGAAAGGGTTGATGGAAACCATGCGCGTTCCCTTCTCCGTGCCGGAAGTGAAGTGTTTGATGTCTCAGCTCTTCGCGGGCGTCGCGTACATGCACGAGAATTGGACTTTACACCGCGACCTGAAAACCTCCAACGTTTTGGTGAACAACCGAGGGCAGTTAAAAATCTGCGACTTTGGGTTAGCGCGGCACTACGGCGAGCCCCTCGGCACGTATACGCCCACCGTGGTCACACTGTGGTACCGCGCGCCCGAACTTTTGCTCGGCGCGCCAAAATACGGCCCGGCGATAGACGTCTGGTCGCTCGGGTGTATCATGGCCGAGCTGTTAGCTTCCGAGCCGCTGTTCACGGGCAAGACCGAGATCGACCAGCTCGGGAAGATGTTCGCCACGCTGGGCGTGCCGACCGAAACGGTGTGGCCCGGGTTTAAGGAGCTACCGGGCACACGACGTGTGAATCTCCCGACGCAGCCGTACAACCACTTACGGCGGCGCTTCCCGGGCCAAACGCGCACGGGAGGCTCGTCTTCAATAGGCTCTGGTGTAGTTTCGTTCGGCGACCCAAACGGAACCGGAAACGGAAAAGCGCTGCGACCGGATGGCACGGAGAGAAGTGCAGACGACACGCGACACACGCCCGCGCCTTTGTCCGATGTCGGTTTCGATTTACTGAACCGTCTGTTGGCGTACGACCCGACCAAACGTTTAACGGCGGAGGAGGCGTCTACGCACGCGTTTTTCGCCGAGTTCCCGCCGGCGAAGAAACAGCGTCTGATGCCGACGTACCCGTCGCGCGCGGGAGGCGACGTTTCCGGGGGACGACGCTGAGGTTGTGCGCGCGCGGGAGGTGACGGGTTTTGTCGCACGTAACGAAAAAGAAAGCTAGCTAAGCTCCCTTTTTATTCGCCACGTGTGGTACGTCACACACACGTCGAACGTCACTTTAAACACTACGGTACCTTCGGGACGGTGTCTTTGTTCGCCTAAAACGTTCGCCGCGCGTTCGAAAGTACGTCTCACTCCTCCGCGCATCGCCACCGCACGTCGAGCTCTGTCCCCGCGGCGTTTAACGTGTCCGCGACGGGGCACCTGCTCTTCACGATCCGCGCGAGCTCGTCCACGCGCGCCTGCGTCTCCGCGGGGCCGCGGACGTGCACCACCGCCTCGCCGGTGACGCGCTTCAGGCGCGCCGCGCACGGCGCGGGGTCGTGCACGGGCAACGCCGTGGCTCCCCGGTCGTCGCGCTCGCCGACGACGGAGAAGTGCACGTACTTGAGTCTGAACCGTGGGGACATGTGCCTCGCGACGTACGCCGCGGTGGCCTGCTCGCACCCCACGAGCGCGGCCAACAACAGTTCCACCGGCTGGGGGGCCTCGTCCGTACCGCCCATCGCCTTGGGCACATCCGTTCTTATGTCGTGCACATTACGAGCCTTCATCACGCATTGCACTCCCGAGCCTCGCGCGACGAGCGGGTACCGCTTGATGAACTTCTCGGAGTCGCCAGAGTCGCGAGTCTCGGCGGGGGGGGCGGACGCGGAGGTCGCGCGCGCGGTGACCCGCCGCGCGGCCAAGCGACCCAGGGGCGAGGCCAGGAGCCGCGTCGCCATCCGAGTCACGCGCTCGAAAAGTGCGACATTCCTTGACGCGTCAGCGTCGGAGTTCGCACAACAGTTGCTCCGAGAACTTTCCGAGACGTTCTGGGCTGCGTTTTTTCTGTCGCGTGGTCGTATGAGTATTTAGTCTGGTGAGCTTCCCGTCAAACTCGGAGAGCGCCCGACGTCGCTTTTTATCGGGAGCTAGCTTCGTCGCGTCGTCGCCTCCACGCGTCGGCACAAAGCCACGCGCGTCGCGCTCGACGGGTGTTCGTCCGAGCGGTTCCCCGCGTAGACATCGACCGGAAGGTGCGTCACAGCCGCTGGGCCCTTCTCACCTGCCCCTCGGCGCTCGCGCCGCGCGTGACGCGCCGCGCCCGACACGGATAACGACACATGCGGCACCTCTCGCTTTTCGCGAATCGCGTCGAGGCGGCGGGTGCGCGCGCCGGGTGTCGGCCGCGGGGCGCGAGCGCACGACGCGACGATCCGATTTTCGCGGCGAGCCTCCGCGCGCACGGATGACGCACGCCTCGAGCCCGGCGTGTGAGCCATAGCCGCGTCGCGTCGCTCGACCTCGCGCGCGGCCGCGCGCCTCATCCGCGACCGCCGATCCGAGACGCGCGTCGACGGTTGGAGTGCACTCCAGGGTTTTGTCCAAAGCGTCGTGATGTTCGTCACGACGCCCCGTCGTCCGAGACCGCGACAGTGTAGAGAGTCACGCGAAAAAAAACGTTTCCACATTTCGCGTTTCGCGTTTCGTCCGCGTCGCGCGTTCTGACCCTCATCACGCCTCATTGTCTTTGAACCGTTCGCGAAACCACCTACGCGACGACGACGACAGGTTGCGAGAGTACTACGATGACGGTCACGACGAGCGTCTCGAAGGAGAAGGATGCGGCGAAGAATGAGATTGCGTCCTTCTCCGCCAAAGCCGCCAAGCTGAAGCACGAGGGCGACGCGCACTTCGGCAAGCGCAACCTGCGCGAAGCTCTGCTCGCGTACGAGAAGGCGCTGCAGATGACCCTCGCGGGCACGGAGGAGCGCGCGGCGCTTCACAGCAACCGCGCGGCGTGCTTTCTGCTGGACAACAAGTTTCAAAACGCCGCGCGCGAAGCTTCGAGCGCGCTGGATCAGGTTCCGGGTTTCAAACCCGCGCTGATGCGCCGCGCGAAGGCGCTCGAGTCGCTCGGGCTGCACGACAAGGCGGCGAAGGACTACGAGGCGGCGTTCAAGCTGGACGGCAGCGAGGAGACGCGCCGCAAGATGGCGGATGCCAAGGCGAACCACGCCGCGCAGAAGAGCGGCGGACGCCGCGTGCTCGGCGGCGCGCGCGGCGCCGTTCCCGGCGGTCGCGCCGGCCGCGCGGCGTCTCTGCAGGCTGCCAACGCCGCCGCCGCGCAGCGTCAGCAGCAGCAGCAGCAGACCGTCAAACTCGTTCTGAACTGCACGTTCGAGGAGGGCAAAAAGTCCGTCACGGTCCCCATCTCGTCGACGTACAAGGACATCGTGAACACCGTGCGCGCGCAATTCGCCGACCGCCTCACCGGCGACGACGGGAACGTACCCTTCGCGCTGAAATACCGCGACCTGGAGGGCGACTTGGTGACGGTGACGTCGCGCGCTGATTTGCGGAGCGCGCTGTCCACGTCGGTGCACGCGCTGGAGCGCGAGGCGGCGAGGACGGGCAAGCCCTCTCCCGTTGCGGCGGGGGGACTGGCGCCCGTCGAAATCGAAATCGTTCGCGTCGCGTCGGCGCCGTCGGAGACGCCCGACGCGGTCACCCCCGAAAACGTCGGTCGCGCGGACGCGCCGCCCGGCGACGACGAGGACCGCGGCGAGGACGTGATCGAAATCGACGAGTGGCTCCTGACGTTCGCGACGCTGTTCCGCGAGCACCTCGGCGAGGCGGGCAAGACGGAGGGCCCGCTCGACTTACGGGCGGTGGGGCTCGAGAAGTGCTGCGAGGCGCTGGAGGAGGCTGTCGGCACGGAGAAGGCGGCGGGGTTGCTGGCGCAGGCGGCGGAGAAGTTCCAGGAGGCGGCGGCGGCGGCCATCTTCAACTGGGGCAACGTGCACGTGTGCGCGTCGAGGAAGCTGGTGGACACCTCGGAGCCCGGAGAGGGCGCCTCGGAGTCGCAAAACGCCCCCAGCGAGGCGGCGCTCGCCGCCGCCGCGTCGACGCACATGGCGCGCATCGACGACGAGTACGCCGAGGCTGTGCGTCGGTACACGCAGTCGCTCGCCATCAAGAGCGACTTTTACGAGGCGTCCATCGCGTGGGGGCAGCAGGCGTTTGAGCGCGGCAAGGTGCTGCACGTCGCGAGCAAGTCCGGCGACGCGAAGGCGCAGGCGAAGCTCGCCGCCGAGGCGGATGCCATGTTCGCGCTGGCGGAGGGGAAGTTCCAGGAGAGTCTCGGGATGATTCCCAAGGAGGAGACGGAGGCGTCCACCTCGGGCGAGGGCGCCGCGCCGGAGGAGGGACAATTGTCGCTCAAGTCGCAGATCCTCGTGTTGTGGGGGAACGTGCTCTTCGAGCGGTCGCAGGTGAAGCACCACCGCGACGCGAAGGACTGGCAGGCGGACTGCGACGCCGCGGTGGCCAAGTTCCAGGACGCGGGGTGCGTCCGCGCGGACATCGTGCGCGCGCTCATGAACCACACCTCGGGGAAGTGGAAGGAGGAGAAGGATGCCGAGGCGGCGGCTGGGAAGAAGTGACGCGGACGCGCGAGCGCCTCTTTAGACGAATCTCGACGGCGGCGAGATGTGAAGATTTTTTTGAGACGAACGACCGAACGAACGACACGACGACACGACGACGACGTCTCCCACGACGACGTCTCCTCCGACGCCGGAGCGCGAAAGAACCCTTAGTGTCTTTTACATAGACCGCTTTCGTTTCCCCGACTCGAGACGCGCCGCGTACGCGCGCCGCCTCCTCTTTTTTTATTTTTTTCGCACCCGTCTTTCTTGCCCCGAGACGGACCGACCGACGATTTCGTACGATCATGCCGTCGCGACGGGCAGGTTCGATATGTCCAGGTCGGCGAGACTCGGCCGGTCCGTGATCTTGAGCCCGTGCTCGTTCGCGAGGTGCAGCATGCATATGAACGCCATGTGCACGCTTATGTCCTCCGTGGCGCCCGCCAGGTTATCCTCCGGGAACGTCTCTAAAAGCGCGTGGAACGAGTGCGCGCCGGTTTCGGGGTGGGGAGTCGACGTTTCGCTCGAGTTGATGTTTTCCCACAGCGCGCACTTCAGCTCCTTGACGTCAACCTGCTTGGTGCTCCGCGCGTAGTTCACGGTGATCTTCTCCACGCGACGAGGCGCCGCGACCAACCCGTCCGCGTTGGCGGATCCAGGGCCGGAATCGGGATCGACGACGTCGAACCCGCCGAAACCGAAATCGTCGTCGTCGTCGCCGCCGCCGAAACCGTCGTCGTCGTCGACGTCGTCGCCGCCGAAGCTCTCGCCGGCGGCGCCGCGCCTTCCGCCCGCCAGCCCCGCGCCGGTGACGGAGGCGCTCGGGCGCAGGGACAGCCTCGCCAGGTCGCTCGGGTCGTACCCGAGGTCGGGAGGGAGCAGCGTGTCCACGGCGGTGGGCGCGGCGACCAGCAGGAGCTCCTCGGCGGTGGCGGCGAGCGTGAAGCGCGCTTCGTCGGGCTCGCCCGGGTTCTCGAGGTCGTACGTCAGGGCTCCCTTCTCCCTGCGCGGCTTCGCGGGCTTGTTCGCGTCCTCCGCGCCGTCCTCGTCGCCGTCCTTGTCGCCCCCGACGCCTAAACGCTTGGGCAGCGCCTTGAACCTCCAGTGGCTGGGCCCGGCCCACGCCATCTTACCGCCTAGCGAAGCGTTCACCACCCACTCCAGCCCCGCGTTTTCCTCCTTCTCCTCCAAACGCAACACG
>Ga0209666_1001377_pt1 | contig 18620 bp, 10 predicted proteins | sample SaaInlV_125m_DNA_FD_184679 | JGI IMG/M metagenome (GOLD analysis project Ga0209666, IMG submission 184679) | Marine microbial communities from expanding oxygen minimum zones in the Saanich Inlet - Saanich Inlet SI037_S3LV_10m_DNA (SPAdes)... | ecosystem: Environmental > Aquatic > Marine >...
ACAAACGGAACAGCAGCCGGGGACAGCGTGGTGGGGCGGGGCTTGCTCTCCATCGCCATGGGCGTGTGCAGGTCCCGGTCGCTGATATCACTCGGGGCTGGGGACATCGAGTCCCCGCGTTGGAGCGTCGCGAGAGATGCCGCCGCCTCCACCTCGCTGGCCGTTCGGTGCATGGGCGGCGGCATCTCGTCGTCGCCCGGTTCCTCAGCCGTCTCCATGTCCTCCAACAGGCTCCCGTGGACACCCTTGCTGGACAGAAACTCCGACATGACAGCCATGTAGTCCATCACGCTCTTCGGGTCAACCTCGTCCGCTCGAGCCTGGTCCTTGGGCAGATCCTCCTTCCTCACCCGCCCCGCGCTGGACCGCCGGCGCATGATCGAGGCAAACATCTCCTCCTCCAGTTCTTCACTCGCCGTGGACCTCGCCGTGGACCCCGGGGCGTCCGAAGCGTGGTCCTCCTCATCGCTGCTGCCCACACCGAACGCCACGCTGGCGAAGCTGCCCCGCTTGGACCCCGAGAGTGGGGTCCCCGGGGTGCCCCGTGGTGACCCCAGCCCAGCGCCAAACGAACCCCGCCGCTCATGGAGTGCTCCAGCGGTGGCCAGCGGGACGTGCACGATCCTCTTGTTGGCGCCGCTGAACCTGGACGTGGCCCTGTCGCTGTCTTTGGCATCCTTCTGGTCCTTCCGCCACTTCGCGCGCTCCCGTTCGTTCCGTCGACGCGCCAGCTTGTTGAGGTCCTTCTCGATCTGCCGAAGCACCGCCGGGTCCATGTTGGCGTACCCCGGGGCCAGTCGTCCGCTCCAGTCCACCTCGGGGGTGCGAATCGGTGACGTCCGTCCGGGGTCGGCGCGATTCACGGAGTTTGACCGTCGGGCGGCCCGGTTAGCCTTCGAACCGGAGTTTCGTCCCTTGCTCCGACTCCTCGGCGAAGGGTTCTCCGCCTTTCTCAGAGTCCTGCGATTTCTGGCTGTGGTGTCGGAGGTGTGGTGAAGGACGTTGCCGCTGCTGGACCTGCGCACGTTGCCGTATCGGGCGGCAAACTGCTCGTCGTCTTCGCCGAGGTCATCGTCGGTCGTCCAGGAGTCGCGGCGTCTGTGACGCGCCTTTTGCCCCATCTCTCAACTCCCACCAGAGCACCCAGGGCCGCACAACTCACTTTTTGCCGCCTAACAATCCGCGAATCCACCTGTGGACTTGCCGTCCGTGCGCGGGTTAGGTGAGGCCTGTGTGGACCGTGCGCGAAGACGACGCGGGAGCCCCTCACGCGTGGACTTGCCACCTCCGCGCCCCTCGGCTGCCGGAAAGTGACTCGGCGCGGCCTCCTATGGCGCAGCACCCGCCCCCCTCTGCGCGCTAAATTTCGTCGGGTGGAGCGACCAGTCACAGCTGCATCGTCAGATCGTGGCTCGTCCGCTGAAAAAAGTTGGTCTCGCCGCCGCCGCCGCCAAACCCATTCAGCTCCGCGCGTGGCTCCCGGACGCCGTTGGATAGAGAACAAGTAGGAAAGCTTAATCGCCCAACATGTCGTCTCTGCGCAACGCCGTGAAGCGCAGGACGCACAAGGAGCGCTCGCAGCCGGCGGAGCGGCGCAAGTTCGGCCTGCTCGAGAAGAAGAAGGACTACGTCCTCCGCGCGCGAGATTTCCACAAGAAGGAGGAAGCGCTCAAGGTTCTGCGGAAGAAGGCGGCGAACAGGAACCCCGATGAGTTCTACTTCGCCATGCAGAAGCAGCGCACCGTCGACGGGGTTCACAACGCCAACCAGGACGAGTCCAACAAGTACACGCAGGACGAGCTCCACCTCATGAAGACCCAGGATGTCAAGTACGTCGCCATGAAGGCGTCGATGGAGGCCAAGAAGGTGGAGAGACTGAGGGCGACGCTGCACATGATAGGCGACGTGCCGGGGGACGACGACGGGGACGACGACGACGAGACCTTCGACGCCATGAACGCCTTCGGGTCGGACAGGGGGAAGAAACAGGAGCGGGTCCACGTCGTGTTCGGGGATGACTCCGACGACGAGGATGACGACGCGAGGCTCAGACGGGCCAAGCCCAAGGCCAGGGCGGGTCCACGGACGAAGCAGGCGGGCGAGGACGACGGATGGGGAGACGATGATGACGACGACGACGGGGCGGGGGCTGATGAAGAGGCGTCCACGGCGGCCGCGGCGAAGCGTCGTCTGTTGGCGGCGAAGGTGAGCGCGAAGGGCCTGGGTCTGCGGCGGGGGCTCGCGCGGAGTTTGGAGGCTGAGGAACACGAGGGCCAGGAGGGTGAGACGATCGACCCGAAGGTGATGAAAAGGATCGAGAAGAAGCGACGGGTGGCGTACCAGACGCTGAAGGAGCGGGAGAAGCGCGCCGCGCGTCTGAAGAGGATGGCGCTGGAGATGGCGTACCAGAGGGAGGTATCGCACGCCAGGGGGCACAAGCGGATGCGTAAACCCGGGCAAAATGAGGAAGAGGTGCTGCCGGGTCTCGCGCACCTGCAGAAGGCGCCGGCGCAGTTCAAGTGGAAGAAGGAGAGGAAAAAGTGAGCGCTCTACTCGTAGCTAGACAGGGGGAGCTGTATCGCACATCGCACGTACCCACGAAAAAGTCACTCGTCACAACCAAAGTGCAAACCGCGTCTGAATTTCGGTGCATTGGCGAACGCCCGGAGGAACGTCTCTCGGCGCCCGGGAGTTAGTCCTCGAGCGAATTTCGTGAGAGAGGCCTTGAGCCGACGCGTGCACTCGCGCCACGCGTTCAATGCCCACGGCTTTCCCGCTCAGCGCCCCGGTAACCCATTCGCTTAACTGTCCTCACGGCCGCATCTGGGAGGGTGGCGGTGTGAGGAGCAGCGCGGGTCGGGTCCGGGGCATGACCATGATGGCGCATCGTACCCGCAATCTCAGGGCACTCCTCGAGCCCGTGGCATTCAGCGCCAGGCGCGCGATCGGCGGCGCGGAAGCGGCACTTGCGCCCCGGGTCACGGCCTGTCCGAGGGCGACGCCCGAATCGTCGAAAATATTACGCAACTCCTCTCGCGCCTTCGCCTCCATCCGCGCGGCGCCGCGTTCTTTGGTCGGGTTCGAGCCGATATTCTCCGTCGTTCCCGGACACTCACGTCCTATTAGGTCGTCGAGGGGCCTTCGAGCGAGCGCGACCGCGGGCGGGGTCGGCAAGCTGGTCGTGGTGGAGTCCCCGGCCAAGGCAACCTCGGTGCAAAAGTACCTCGGCGACGGCTACACCGTCCTCGCCTCGTACGGGCACGTGCGGGACCTGGTGCAGAAGAACGGCGGGGTAAAGCCCGAGGATGACTTCGCCATGCTCTGGGCGGAGAAGGCGAGGGACGGTGTGGTGCGGGATATCGTTAAGAACGCGAAGGGGGCCAACGAACTCTTACTCGCCACCGATCCCGACCGAGAGGGAGAGGCCATCTCCTGGCACATCGTCGAGCTGCTCCGCGAGAAAGGGGTGCTCGGGCCGTCATCTTCCATCCCCGTGAAGCGAGTGACGTTCACGGAGGTGACGAAGAAGGCTGTGCAGGAGGCGTTCGCGGCCCCGAGGGAGATCAGCGCTCACCTGGTGGACGCGTACCTGGCGCGCCGCGCTCTCGATTACCTCTTTGGATTCACAATCTCGCCGGTGCTGTGGAGGAAGATGCCGGGTGCACAGAGCGCGGGGCGGGTGCAGAGCGCGGCGCTGCGTCTGGTGTGCGAGCGCGAGTTTGAGATTGAGAGGTTCGTCAAGGAGGAGTTTTGGAACGTATTCGCAGGCCTGGAACCGGACGGCGGCTCTGGGCGGTCTTTCATCGGTGAGCTCACGCACCTCGACGGCGAGCGGCTCGGTAAGATGACGCCGGGGTCGAGGGAGGCGGCGGAGGCGGCGGCGAGGGCTGTGCTGAACGCATCGTCCACATTGACTGTGCATGATGTCGTCGAGAAGGATGTTAACCGCCGACCCCGCCCCCCGTTCACCACGTCCACGCTGCAGCAGGACGCCAGCTCCCGGCTCGGGTTCGGCGCGTCCCGGACGATGTCCGCGGCTCAGTCGCTGTACGAGGGTAGGGGATGGGGCGAGGGTCTCATCACGTACATGCGCACCGACGGTCTGCACGTGTCCCCGGCGGCTGTGGCTGAGCTGAGGGACGTGGCGGGTGCCGAGTTTGGCAAGGATTACGTCCCGGAGAAGCCAAACTTCTTCAAGAAGGTTCAGAAAAACGCCCAGGAGGCTCACGAGGCGATCCGACCGACCGAGGCTGGCATCCTGCCCCAGGCGGTGGCCAACAGGCTCGGTGCCGGGTCCGACGAGGCCAGGCTGTACCGGCTGATTTGGGCGAGGACGATGGCGTCGCAGATGTCCCCGGCGGTGACCAAGCGCGTGCAGGCGGACGTGAGGTCCGAAGAGCACCAACTGAGACTCAAGGCTACCGGGTCCAGACTCATTTTCCCCGGGTACCTCGCCGCGTACAGGCACGGCGTGAGCGACGGGAACGACTCGACATCCTTCGGCGACAACGACAGGTGGCTCCCTCGCCTGGACGTGGGTGAGCGGATCAGGGTCATCGGCGACGAGGTCAGGATCGTCGAGCGGGACAAGGACGCCAAGCGGGGCGGGTTCAAGAAGGCGGACCCGGACGACGACGGCGATGAAGAGATCAATACCACTTCAGGGAAGGACACGGGGGTCACCGCCACCCAGCACTGGACCCAGCCACCCGGACGGTACACGGAGGGTAGCCTGGTGAAGGCTCTGGAGGAGAAAGGGATCGGTCGCCCGTCCACTTACGCCACGATCATGAAGGTCATCAAGAGACGGGGGTACGTCACGGGCGAGAGCGGACGAGGACCTCTCATTCCGGAGACGCGTGGACGACTGGTATCATCTTTCCTCGCGCATTTCTTCGATGAGTACGTCGACTACGGGTTCACTGCGGGTCTGGAGGACCGGCTCGATGACATCGCCAGCGGGAAGGAGGACTGGAAGAGCGTGCTGTCGGGTTTCTGGGGTCCTTTCGCCGGGGACGTGGAGAGCCTCAAGGGAATCAGGACCAGCCAGGTGGTGGACGTGCTGGACGCGACGCTGGGGGCTCATTTCTTCGGTGATGATGAGTCGATTGTGGATGCAAGGCTGTCGGCCATCGAGGACGCGGCGCAGGAGGGGGCGACACAGACTGAGTCCGCCGGGGGCTATCCTACCGTGGCTTTTGATCCCGAGGAACTTTCCAGCACCAGGCGTTGTCCCAGTTGCGGAACAGGTCGGCTCGGTCTGAAGCTGAGCCGCACGGGAGGGTTCATCGGCTGCAGCAACTACCCATCGTGCGGACACACCCGCCAGCTGGTGAGCGACGGCGACGCCGACGGCGGCGCTAATTTCCCGATGGAGCTCGGTACCGACCCGGAGTCCGGCGGACTCGTCGCGATTCAAAACGGACCTTACGGGCCGTACATCGAGCTTCAGATGCCGTCGTCTCCTGACGACTCCGAGAAGACAAAGCCCCAGCGCTTTGGGCTCAAGAACATCAGCCTGAAGCCCGAAGACGTCAGCATGGAGTTAGCGACGACCCTGCTGCGGTACCCCATGGTGCTCGGCATTCACCCGGAGGATGGGAAGGATGTTGTCATGAACATGGGGCCGTTCGGTTGGTACGTCTCGCACGACGGCGTCAACGCGAGCCTGTCCAAGAAGGTACTTCAGAAGGCCAGGGACGACGCGGTGGCGGCCGTTTGCGTCTCATTCGGCGATGAAGAGTTGGTGGACGTGGCGGACGATTTCGTCAACGTGGATGGTGGCGAGGGTGATGACACGTCGATCGAAGGCGACGGCAGGACCTTAAATGCCGAGCAGAAGCGCATGGTTTTGTTGGCGCAACACTCGCCCGTGCCCCTCGACGTCGCGGTTGAGGTTCTGACGAGGAAGCGCGAGAAGCCTCCTAGCGAGCGGGGCAGGTGGGGTAAGAAGAAAGAAACCGCGACTAAGGGCAAGGCAAAGGTGAAGAAGGAAAAGCCGGAGAAGGTCAAGGCCAAGCGCGCGCCGTCGGCTTACCTTCTGTACTGCGGCGAGGCGAGATCCAAGCTTCCCGAGGGGCTCAAGGTGCCGGAACAGGCCAAGTTGCTCGGGGCGCAGTGGAAGGCTCTAGACGGAAGCGAGAAGGTGAAGTTCGAGCAAATGGCGGCCGAGGCCAAGGCTGCTATCGCTGATGCCGCTCCCAAGACGAAGGCCAAGGGTAAGGGTGCGAATGGTGAGCCAAAGCCAAAGCGCGCGCCGTCGGCTTACATTCTTTATTGCAGCGAGGCGAGGCCTAAGCTTCCCGAGGGTCTAAGGGTGCCGGAACAGGCGAAGCTGCTCGGGGCGCAGTGGAAGACTTTGGATGCGGTTGAGAAGGCTAGGTTCGAAGGGATGGCGGCGGATGCAAAGCTGCAGGCGAATGCTCGGTAGACTTAGAAACGATGCGTCAATTAATTTCGTGTTGGGTTGCTTATTGCCCCCCCCTTCGCATGTCACAGCCCGTCGCCTCTCCTGAACGGTATCTGGAAGACGTACGATTTGCCCGGCTTCGTGCACTCCTTCTCACACCTCGCGCTGCATGTCCCCTTGACCTTCGCCAGCTCCTTGTCCGTGAACCCGAACCCCTTGCTCTTGAGTTGCCCTCCGTCGTACGCCTGAGTGGCCTGGAAGCAAGCGGACCTACACGCCGGGACACACGCGGGCATCATCTGTTCCGTCTTGGTGATGGACCCCTTCACTGACCGCTTCTCGCAAAACCTGCTCCTGGTAACCTTCTCCCCTGGCCCGTCGGGGCTACGCTGCACGAAACCACCCTCGTTCGGCACACTGTACCTCTGCTGCTCGGCGGTGAGGAGATCGATGCACGCCTCCGCGGTGAATCCCTTCTGCCGCCCGATGATGGCTCTTCCGCTCTCGTCCAGGATCTCGATGACGTACTGCTTATACACCGTGCCAAAGATGGAGAATGGCTCGATTGGATCCTTATCATCACCCCCTCCGAACAGCCCGGCTTGAGCGTCGGGCACCGACACGGTCAGAGTCAAGGCCAGCGCGGCGGATAAGATGGGGGCGAACTTCGACACGCTCTTCTCGCCATCCCAACGGGAGCACCGAACGGGCGCACCGCGACTCCGGGGACGCGCCGAGGTGCGCCCGGGTCGCACTATCGGTGTTCTAGATGTCGACGGCACCACTTGGAACCCCGCCATATCTCAATTCACCCTTCAGATCGACGCACACACGCGCGGCCAGACACTGTGAATATCCGCCCCGACGACACCGAAATGAACGCCGCGCAAATTCGGCACCTCGTACGATTCAAGGCGCCAGATCTGCCCTCGCACTCGGCACGGACTGTTCGTAAAGAAGATGTCTCTCGCATCCCTCGCCATCGGCGGGTTCACCATGGGCGCTGCTGACGGCGGCGTCGCCAAGATGGACGTCTCCCTGGACGATATCATCAAGCAGGTGCGCACGACGCCGTGCATCGACACTCCCGAGAATTATAATTGTTGTTTGAAACGCGCCCTTTGGTTCTGACGAACGACCCCCTCCATCACCCACCTCGCGCCACAGGGAAACAAGGATGCCAAGGCCAAAAAGAAGGCTGCCGCCGCGGAGAAGAAGAAGGCCACCCCTAAAAAGGCGGTAAGTGCCCCGAACCTCTTGTTTCGCTCACCCACTCGCACCCGATTCCGCGTCGCTGGAATCGGGCACAATTCGTTAATTGTGCCACTCGCGCAGGACAACCCTCGAACTGACGCGCTGACCCACCTTCGCTTCCTCCCACGCAGCCTAAGAAGGCTCCTAAGAAGGCTCCCAAGAAGGCTCCCAAGAAGGCCGCCGCCAAAAAGGCCAAGGTCAAGGCTGAGACCGCCAAGTCCACCGCCAAACGCGGCGCGGTTCTCGCCAAGAAGCGCGGGATGTCCGCCGCGGCGCAGAAGACCGCATCCGCCAAGGCCAAGAAGGCGCAGCTCGCGTCCCCCAAGGGCAAGAAGGGTGGTCCCTCCAAGGGCGCCAAGCGTGTGGGCAAGAAGGTTACCGTCGCGGTCATCAAGAGGAAGTCCACGGCTGGCCCCACCGGCAAGTTCAACATCCGCGGGGCTCCCAAGGTGCCCCTCGGCGACCTTCGAGGCACCCTCAAGATGACCATCAGCAACCGCGGCACCCCGGGCAAGGGCGCACCCGGTAAGCCGCGGGGAGCCGCGCGTGTGACCGGGCGTGGGAAGGTTCAGGGCGGCGCCGCGGGTCGTCGCGGTGCGTCGTCGGCGAGGCAAGGCGGCGCGAGGGGCATGGACGTTGACCTCAGGCGCGGCATCAAGCACACCCCCAAGGCGAAGGGAGGCGTCGCGAAGAAGGGCGGCGGCAAGAAGGGCGGGTCCATGTTCCCCCCCGGTGCGTCCGTCACCGGCAAGGTTACCGTGATTGCCAAGGGTGGGGCCAAGGGTCGCGGCCGACGTTGATGGGAAGTATCGCTCGTCTGACTGGCACAAAGTGCTTCTGATTACAATACGTTCATAAAGTAGAATTCTGTGAATACGACATCTCTTCTCCCAGAGGTTTACACATCGTCTCGTCTCGTCTCATCCGTCGGGCCCTCGCGAGGATCGCTCAGCTCCGCGCGAACGTCATTCCGGTGCCGCTCGGAACACCGCTGTGGTGCGTCACCGGTCTCACCGTCGCGCCCGGAACGCAACCCGACACGGTGACGCGCACCGGTCCATCCTGCATCTCCGAAGCGTCGCCGTCGCGGTCCAATCGCGCGATCGCGACGAACCGCCTCATCCTGCCGTCGTCTGCTTCGAAAGGCTCCATCGGGATCGTGCCGTTGACGCCGTCGATTGAAGCCACGGGTCTGGACTCACATGTCGAATCAGCCTCCACAAACACAGTCAGAGAGTCGCCCCACGCGCACAGACCCGGCCGAGGGTTGCTGCACCGCACCACCACAACCACGAAACGCGGAGCGGGGATCGATGATGTCCCATTCGAGTACAAAGTGACACGCCGCGCCCTCGTCGCGACTGGGGTTGCGAAGCGGTATCTGGGTGTGGCGTCCAGCGGCCTGCTCGTCGACTCGGCGGCGCCGGGGGACGAGTAGGCAGCGGAGGGGTCCAGCCACGAGGGGCTCGAGCTCGCACCCACCGCGGGGGAAAACGAAGGAGGCGGAGGGAGGCTGGGCCACGTTCGGTCGTCGGCCCTGGCGGCGATGGACGCGGCCTCGGAGATGACCTCGACGGTTCCCATCTCGTCGGGTTTCACCTCCACGCCGAAGCCGTCGTCGTTGAACGGGTAGTTGTCCGGGTGGATCTGCCAAAACATAGCCCCGCCCGCGTGCGACGAGACGGGCGAGTGCGGCGGGGTGGATGCCTGGTACGCACGGCGGAAGAACTTGTCCCTGGACTCGATCGGTTTCCACTTGCCGAATTCCTCGAGCAGCACGGGCTTGTCGAACGTTTCGCGAGCCTCGAGAAGGTGGCCAGCGATCCACGAGTCGGCGAATGCGAGCTTGCAGTCCTCGTCGCACTTGAGCCACAGGTCGGCCCAGAGGTGGATGACGGCGAAGTCAAGGGTCGGGATGAGGAAGTTGCGTGTGAAGTCGACGCCCATCCGCTCAGCTCCGCCGATCGGGTTATCTCGCTCCCGCGAAGGGGACGAGCGCCCGTACCATCCCTCGTGGCCCACGGTGAGCATGTGGCGGCTGTCCAATGACTTGACGTGCTGCGACATCTCCACGATCCATGCCTGCAGCACGTCGCCGGAGCTGTCGCCGGTGTATCTGGGCTCATTGATGATCTCCCACGCGAAGATCGCCGGCTCGTCCCTGTACGCGACTCCGTTCACCGTGTTGACTCGGCCGACCACGTGCGAGATGAAGTTCTTGAACCAGCGGCGGCAGGACTCGGAGGTGAAAAAATCCTCCCGGCGGTCGGTCACGGACTCGCCCGCAGCCGCGGCCCACCTGACGTACGCGATGGCTCCACCTGAGGCGAACGCACGCGAGATGCGAGAGGCGAGAGACGTTGGGCACGAGAGGTCAGTTCACAGCTGTGTTTTCTCGAGGAAAGGGGGGTAAGACTTCCACGGTGACGAGTCGCGCCGCGGATCGCACCGTAGTCTTCCCAGTAGTTGGTCAGGCACAAGAGGAGCCTCAGGCCTCGGCGCGACGCTTCGACGATGAGTTTGTCGAGCGCGACGAGGAAGCGCTCGTTGTAAACCCCGGGCGCGGTCTGCAAGCCCCTCTCGCGCTCCCACCACTCGTCGTGGAAGCTCCAGACTCTGACGACGTTCAGCTTCAGGGCCTGGGCCTCGTCGAGCACCTCGTCGACCCACGCGTGCTCGTACGAGCCATCCTCTGCGCCCGAGGAGTACGCGAGGTAGTAGCAGTTTGTGCCCGCGACGCGGAAGGTCGAGCCGTCCTCGAGGACGAACCGACCGCGGTCCGCGGCGACGAGTCCCCCCTGCAAGAGTTGGGCGTTTGAAGGGTGCGGGGCGATCGTCAGAAGCGACGCGATGAAGAACGAGGCGGAGAAGGCGGGGAAAAACATAGCCATGATGGACAGATCGCGCTCGCGGGTCGCGTCGCGCGCCGGATACAACGTCGGCGACGCGTGGCCAGCGCCCGTGCGGTGTGAGGTCTCTCAGAAAAAAACTCACAGCTGGCTTGACCCAAAAACCGAGCCCGAGGGCAAAAGAAAAACGTCGGCGGGCGGCGGCGGAGCGGTCAGACCGAGTGAGCGCGGCGCGGCGATACATTTGACCGAAGGAGCGTCATGTCGCACACACAGGCACCTCAACGCAAGACTTATGCCGCCAAGGCGAGCCTGGAGGTGTTCTACACCGGCGGCCCGTGTCGGCTGTCGCACGATGGCACGATGGTTGCGGCCGCCTGCCACGAGGCGGTGAACATCGTGGAGGTGGCGACGGGCAAGGTGGTGCATAACCTTCCCGGGGATACCGAGCCGATCACGGCGCTTTGCTGGTCCAAGGATGGTCGCAGGGTCTTCACCGCATCGAGGTCGATGCGATGCAGCGTCTGGGACGCCACCACCGGCGAGAGCGTGCGCACCTTCAAGGCGCACAGCACCCCCGTGCTTTACATGGGGGTCGATCCGACGAGCACTCTGCTCGTGACCACCTCCGCGGATAGGAGCGCGAGGGTGTGGGATATCGAGAAAGGATTTTGCACGCACGCATTCAGGGGCCACGGTGGAATGGTCACCGTCGCGTGCTTCCACCCGGACGCGAGGAGGCTGCAGCTCTACACCGGGTCACAGGATGGCGAGGTGCGGGCGTGGTCGCTCCGGGAGCGGAAATGCGTTGGGGTTCTGCAGGCGCACCAGAGCTCGGTGACCGCCATCCAGGTGCCGATTGGGGCCGAGGGAGGCGACGATAAGCTCATAACGTGCGCCAGAGATCGAGTCGTGCACGAATGGAACCTCAAGACCATGAAGCGCATCTCCACGCTGCCCGTGCACGAGGCGGCTGAGGGAATGGTCTGCCTCGACCCGGCGGCTGCGGCTGGACTCATCGGCAAGGCGGCCGTGCGCGCCGCCCCCGATGCGATCTACTTCGCGACTGCCGGCGAGAAGGGCATGATTCGAGTATGGCGCCTCGGTACGGGCAAGCCGGTTGCAACAGCCGTCCACCTCATGGCTGGCCGCGTTGTCGCCGCCGCACACGAGGGTCAGGAAGATGAGGAGGAGCAGGACGACGCAGCCGCGGGGACGTTCGTTTCTCTGCAAGTCACGCCAAAGGGTGACGGGCTGCTCGCGGTGACGGGAGACTCCCGGTTGCTCTTCTACGGCTCCGGCGATGTCGAAGAGGACGACGAAGAGGACGACGAGGAGGGGAAGATTGTCATCCAGAGGGAGCTGATTGGAAACACGGACGAGATCATCGCGGCTGCCTTCCTGCCTCTCAGGGACGGGTCCAAGCACGGATCAACCTCGGAGAAGGATACCGACGGGAAACCCGCGCTGAACGCACTCGCAGTGGCGACCAACTCGTCCCTGCTTCGCGTGTTTGATCCGGCCACCATGTCGTGCACGGCGGCGCTCACCGGACACAGCGGGGCGATTCTGTCGCTCGACGTCGCGGTTGGACCAAACGGTGAGTCGCTGGTGTTGACAGGATCGAGGGATCACACCGTGCGACTCTGGGACCTGGCTCCCGCGGCGAGGGCGGTGGCGACAGGCCGGGCAGTCGCTGGTGGCGCCGCCACCACCGCGGGTGCCAAGTGCCTCGCCGTGGGTCAGGGGCACGTCGGCGCGGTGGCGGCGGTGGCGCTGGCCAAGCGGAACGGCGCTCCTATCGCCCTGTCGGGTGGTGCAGATAAGGTATCGCGCGTCTGGGACATCGCCGGTGCGCTCGCAGCGTACGCCGAGGCGAGGACTTTGGCGTTCGAGGAGGCTGGCATCGACCCGAAGAAACACACGGACCACCCCGGCGTCCGCGTCGAACCGGTGGCGATGGGAGCCAAGGCGGCGGCCATCGCGCACGACAAGGCGGTCAACTGTGCGGCTATCGCTCCGAACCTGACCCTCGGCGCCACTTGCTCCGGGGACCGCACCGCGAGGCTCTGGCGCCTGCCGGATCTGATCCCCGCGGGTACACTTCGAGGTCACAAGCGCGGCGTGTGGGCCGTCGCGTTTTCACCCACCGATCGAGTCATCGCCACGGCGGGGGGCGACAAATTCATCAAGCTGTGGTCGTGTGATCCCAACGCCGGGGTCCAGTCCTCGTGCCTGCGCACCCTCGAGGGCCACACCGCGGCGGTGCTCTCCCTCCGATTCATCAGCCAAGGGACCCAGATTGTGAGCACCGGGAGCGACGGGTTGTTGGTCCTCTGGGGGGTTCGCACCGGCGCCGCGGTGGCAACCCTGGACGCGCACGAGGACAAGGCTTGGGCGCTCGCGTCAGACGCGGACGGAGACGTCCTCGCGACGGGCGGCGCCGACGCGAAGCTCACCTTGTGGGAGGACGGAACCGCCGAGGCGGCGGAGGTTGAGGCCAAGGAGCTCGCGTTCAAGGCTGGAGCGCAGCAGGCTCTGTCCAACGCGGCGGCATCCGGGGAGCACCTCAAGGCGGCGCACCTGGCGCTCAAACTTGGACACCCGTTCGCCCTTCGCAAGGCTGTCGAGGCGATGATCGCCGACCCTGAAGGACACGGGAACGCCGCGCTGGACGCATTCTGCAGCGGCATGAAGGGCAAGACCCTGCACAGGTACCTCAGCTACATCCGGGAGTGGAACGCGAATGCGAGATTTTGTGAAGCGGCGCAGCGCTGCATGGCGTCGCTCTTCCGCCTTCATTCGCTCTCGGACCTGTCTGGCGTGGCTGGTGCGAAGGACACGTGTGCGGCGCTCAAGGCGTACACCCTAAGGCACTTCACCAGGGCTGGTCGTCTACTCCGTGGCACCTACCTCCTCGACGTGGCGCTCGCGGGCATGGGTGCACTGCTGGACGACGACGCGGATGGCGGCGGCGCCGGTGACGACGAGGTCAAAACCACCGACCACCGCGGGATCATCGCCGAGATGGGCTTCACGCCGACGGATAACCATGAGATTGACACCTTCGGCAGGCTTGGTATGCCCGCGAAGCCCGCGGCGAAGACTCCAGTGCTCACCAAGTTGCCGGAGCACATCGGCGGCGACGACGCGGATGACTTTGACTTTGACATGGAGGATGACGAGGGCGACGAGGAGGAGATGGAAGGTGAGATGGACGAGGAAGAAAGGGAGGATGATGAAGAGGACGAGGAGGAGGCTGAGGAGGACCCGTCAGATTCCGATTCCGACGCTCCACCCAGGGAGGTTGTCACCAAGAAGCCCCCCGGCAAGGGTAAGAAGGTCCCCACGCCGGTGAAGGTCCCCTCGCCAGAGCCTGAGTCTGACTCCGACTCTGACGCGCCACCCATGGAAGTGGTCACCAAGAAGGCCCCTCAGCGCGGGAGGCCACCCAAGGCGCCGAAGTCCTCGAAGAGTGCAGCGGAAGAGCTCGGTCTGGCCGCACCTCCCGCGATTTCTCCCCGCAAGACAAGGAGGCAACGAAGAGAGTCTGAGTCTGAGCAGATTGATGAGCCAGAGCCGGAGCCGGAGCCGAAGAAGAAGGCGGCGGCGAAGACTCCGGCGAAGCGAAAGGCGGCGGCTAAGAAGGAGGAGACGGGTCCCGCCAAACGTTCCACGCGCTCTAGGAAATGAAAACGACGGTTTGATATGATCTAATCTCGCGTCATAACCAACTAAATGTACACTCAACGGAGATAGAACGGTTTTGGCTGATCGGGCATTGCCGTCATTGGCCGAGCGCTGACCCTCGGCTTGCCCCCCGTCTCAATACCCGCCGCCCTCGCCTCAGCCTGCACTGCCGCCCTCTTATCGATGTACTCCTTCGCCCCTTGGTTTTCTTCCCCACTCGGCTTGCGATCCGGGATGATCCTGATCGTGCCCGTTTTCGCCTTGGCCCGCTCAGCCTGAGCGTTCCTGGACTCCGTGAGCCTATCCTCCACCGAACCGAGCGCGCTGCGAATGTGATCGATGTCGTACCCAACGCCGTGGGCATCCGCGGCAACCTTCTTTCCCTTCTTGCCCTTACCCGACGAGGTATCCCAGTTGGGCTTTCCTCCTGGCAAGGGCGCCGGGTCAGGGGACCTCTGCTCCAGTTGCTCGAGGAGCATGTCGAGGCGCTCGTCGTCGTCGAGGCGCTGGACGAGCCTGGTCTGATGCAGCCGCCTGTCCACAGCGCTGAGCAGCCGCCTGAGCGTGGTCACGTCGCTCGTGAACCCCTCGATGTCCATCGCCCTGCGGTGCTCCAGGTCACGCTGGTTCTTCTTCTCCTTCTTGACCTCCTCCTCGAGGTCGTGGATGCGCTGCTCGTACTGCGTCGCAATGGCCGATCGGCGCTGGAGCTGATCCTTGAACTGGTCCACGTACTTCTCCGCCTCCGCCTTGGCCACCTGCTTGGCCTCCACGGTGGACTGTTCGATGGTGGTTTTCATCTCCTCCTTTGCCCCGGCCAGCTTCTTGAGCTCGACCTCGAGGAGCTGCGTTTGCTCCTCCAGGATGTACGGCGACACCCGCTGCATGATGTGGTCCTTCGTCGTCTTCATCAGCAGCAGCTCGGTCCTCTTGAGGCGATCCGCCAGGTCGCCCGCCCTCTTCTCCGCCGCCTCCTTCATCATCGCCTCGTCCGCGTCCCTAATCCGTCGGTCCTCGAGGAGCGCGGCGATGCGCTCGTTGGCGAACCGCTTCTGGTCCGCGACTTGCGACTGCAACTGGTCAATCTTGAGCAGGAGCGAGTCCACCGAGTGCTCGGCGGGGAGGTACACCGTCTTGGGGTGGGGGATTTTCCTGGAGGAAGGGATCACGTCCTTTGGGGTGGGTCGGGGAACGGGACCTTTCCGTTTCCAGGGCTTGGGCTCGGGCTCGTTCGGGTCTGTCTCGACCTCGGGCGGCGCCGGCGGGGGATCCCTGGAGAAGGCGATGGGTCCCTCGGCGCCCGGGTTCAAGAGGCCGAGCAGGTGCTGGATCCTTTGGCGGTCCTCCGCCTCCTGAACCTTGAGCTCATCGTTCTCCGTCTGGAGCTTGAGCAGTCGCTCGCGCTCCTCGAAGAGGTACGCGTGCGAGTCACTCAGCGCCTTCTGCAGGTCTCCCACCTCGTCGGTACGCTTCTTGAGTTCCCACTCCGACTGATGCAGCTCCGCGCGGCGGATGCCCACCGCGTCGACGCGCTGAATGAGCTCGTCGCGCTCGCGCTCGAAGTCATTGACTCGATCGCGATAGAACTTCACCAGCTCAGGGGACGGATGGAGCCTGCCGAGCTCCTCTCGCTGGGCGTCGCTCGGTCCCTTCATGGGTGCCCGGGCCGAAGCGCCGTGGGCGCCCTCAGATTTCCTCTCGGGCTGCGTCGGCGCGATGGACGGCGCGTCCGCTCTGGACATGTAGGTCATCATCGCGCCCGATCTCCGGAAAGCGACGATACTGGCGTGCGCACGTTCCGGTGGTGATAGGCGCGCTGCGCTGTGAGGTGGCTTCGGTTGGAGCGAGCGGTCGACTTCGAATGAAGCCGAATAAACAGTCACTTTTCAACGGTAAACAAGAGCGTTTTTTTGGAGTCAAGGTTGGATTAAACTGCTACACACCACGGGCTCGCCTACATGCGCTCCAGGGGCTCGATCATGAGCAGCCTGAGGCCGTTGTCGATGACCTGCTTGAACGCCTTGCACAGGTGGACGCGCGCGTGCGTCGCGGCGGCGCCGTTCCACCCCTCCTCCAGCTGACTGTCCGTGGGCAAGATGCGCACACCCGCGGGGCCGTAGTACGCCGACAAGCCGCGCACCATGCCGTTGAGAAAGTCGCAAACCTTGTGCGTGCCGTACGATGGCAGCGCGGGGGGTTCCGGGAGCTTGGGCATCGCGCCGTCGACGATCATGGACGCGAAGGGGAGGACAAACTCCATGAGAATCTCCCACTCCTTTCCGTCGTCGAGGAGGGCGCAGTCCACAGAGTCCAGCGGGGGAAGCGCGGGCACCGTTCCCTTCTCCACCTTGTCGTTGAACTTCCTGACGACGGACGCGACGCGGGTCGAGTTGTACAGGATGAACGGCGCGGACGCGTCCTCGAAATCGGTGATCTTGGCGATGTCGAAGTTGATCTGGGTCTGGCACGACACGGAGAGCAGCGCGTACTTCATAGCCGCCGTGGACACCTCGTGCGTCACCTCGTCGAAGAGCTCCGGGGAGATGTCCTCGCCCTTCTCCTTGAACTTCTTGGACATCTTCTCGCGAATCACCGTCTTGAGATCGTCGTACAGGTCGTCCGCGAGGAGGTACCTGCCCCTGCGACCGCTCATCTTGCCCGTGGTGAGCTTGACGAGGTCGTACGAGAGGTGGTACTGCCTGCCCTTCATCTCCGGGTTCATCATCATCATTCCGAGGCTCACCTTCTGCTGCGCCAGGTCCTGCTCGGAGCAGATGATGTTCAAGATGAGATCCGACTGCGACGCCTTCTTGAACGAGTACACGATGTCGCGGTAGGTGTACAGGGTGGACCCGTCGGGCCTGAGCACGTACAGCGGGGGGTAGTCCTTCTGGTAGCCACCCTTGCCAACCTTAAGGCCTTGGTCGCGGATGAACCCGTCCATGTCGAGGTACGCGCCCTGGGGCACGCCCTTGTCGTTGCACTGCGTCTGCGGGACGTAGTAGTCGCTGTTCTTCATGATCTCGAGAACCTTGTTGTTGGAACCCTCCCAGCCGAGCTCGGACTCAAAGTCGAACTGGTCGTGCTGCACGCCGTAGGTGGAGAGCGTCGTCTGCACACCGGTGAGGCAGTCGCACACCATCTTGCGGAAGATCTTCACGGCCCAGTCCTCCTGGCGCTCGTACGCGAGGTTGAGCTTGCCCGCCTCCACCTTGATGTCCTCGATCGTCCGAACGTCCTCCAGCATCACGACCATCATCTTCTCGAACCTCTCCCGTAGATCCTGGTAGATGTCGAAGTACTCGGTGATGCCCTTCGTTTTCTTCTCGTCGCCCTCCGCACCCTCAAGGCACGTCTGCATCAACGCGTCAACAGCCTCCTTGCCCTTGGCGCACGCGTCCTCGACGTCGCCGACGTTCACGCCAACCTGCTGCAGCTCCTGGCACGTGTTCATCACCGCGTACATGGCGCCGATCCAGTGGTCGATCTTGAGGAAGGGCTGGATCTTGGCGTAGACCCTGGAGTACGCGAGCGCGGTGAGACCGATCTGCGCGCCGAGGTCGTTGACGTAGAACGCCTGCTTGACCTGGTAGCCGCACGCAGCCTGCATCTTGGCCAGATGCGCTCCGATGATCACGTTGCGAAGGTTGCCGATGTGCAGGGGCGCGTTGGGGTTGGAGGAGGTGTGCTCGATGATGACGCGCTTGTTACCCGCCGCGTTGGTGTGCCCGAACTTGTCGCCCTGGGCGGAGACCGCGCGGATCACGAGGCGGAACACGCGCGCGCGATCGACGAAAAGGTTGAGGTAAGGGCCGACGCCCTGCACCTTCGTGATGAGGCCCTTGGCCTGGTCGACGTGCGCCTGGAGACCCTCGACGAGCTCCGATACGTACGCGACGGGGTTCATCTTGCGCTTGGCGGCGAAGGCGGCCCACTGCACGGTGAAATCCGCCTTCTTGAGGTCCCTGGACCGAGTCACGCGAGGCAGATCGGTCGCCTCGGGCTCCCTCGCCTTGATGAACACCTCAATCTCGTTGTCGAGCCTCTTCATGAGCTGGTCGAGGACATCCTCGCCGGCGGTGAAGTCCTGGTCCGCCATCTTAGCCGACTCACGGTCTAGTTCCTTCGTTTATACGCGTTAGCCGAGGACGATCGGACTACACGCGCGCGTGAAGGTGCGCTCCGTGGGCGGTGTCTCGCTCCTTTTTCCTCGATCGATCGCGCCGCAAGGGTTTTTTTCCAACCGGCGTGAATGTCAAAAAACACGATTTCATTCTAATTGCCCACACGAAAATAAAAAGAAACTCACTCGCCCCTCGCTAACTGTCAACCCATACGAATCCTCCTCAAAAGTAGCACCCATGGGGAAATCGTCGGCGGCGGCGGTGAAGCGCTTTACCGCTTGTGGGACGCTCACT
>Ga0209666_1001380_pt1 | contig 18572 bp, 8 predicted proteins | sample SaaInlV_125m_DNA_FD_184679 | JGI IMG/M metagenome (GOLD analysis project Ga0209666, IMG submission 184679) | Marine microbial communities from expanding oxygen minimum zones in the Saanich Inlet - Saanich Inlet SI037_S3LV_10m_DNA (SPAdes)... | ecosystem: Environmental > Aquatic > Marine >...
CCACGCGCTGGACGCCGGCGACGCGGAGGCGCACGCCGCCGCGATCGAGCGGCGGCGCGCGGCGGCGGCGCCCTCGTGTCCGTGCGAGCGCTGCGCGCCGGAGCGCGCTCCGGAGGCGGAGCGAGCGTCCGACGGATCCGGCGCGAGAGACGAAAAAGCATCCGTCGCGTCGTCGACGACGGCGCCGACGTCGCGCGCGCCGCACTCTTCTCTGCCCATCTGGTCCCCCGCCGCCTCCGACGTGGACGGCAAACTTCTGAGCGCGCAGCAGTACGAGGAGGTGCTCGAGCACTTCCAGGCGCACTGGCGACGCGGCGAGCCCGTGATCGTGACGGGCGTCCGCGGCGCGGGAGACGCGTTCTGGGCGCCGGAGGCGCTCGCCGCCGAGATGCGCGCGACGCGCGCGCGTCGCGAGGAGCGGAGCGAACGCGCCGCCGGGTCCCGGTCCGTTTCCGGCGGTAAGAAGGAGAAGGGCCGTCCGGACGCGGTGTCTACAGGAGACCCTAGAGGTTCTTCGGGCGTCGAGTTGAAACCCGAGACGGTGACGCTGACGGACTGCGCGGACGGGAGCGAGACGAAGATGCCCGTGGAGGCGTTTTTCGAGTGCCTCTCCTCGGCGGCGGCGTTTGACGCCTCCGTGCGGAGCGGGAGAAACGCGGGTCTTTTAAAACTGCGCGACTGGCCCGGGGACGACGACTTCAAGGCGCGCGCGCCGAGACACGCCGAGGCGTTCTTCTCCAGCCTGCCGTTCCAGGAGTACACCAACGCCGAGGACGGGCCTTTGAACCTCTCCGTGGCGCTGCCCAAGGAGTGGGTGCCGCCGGACCTGGGGCCGAAGACGTACGTCGCCATGGGGCGTTTGTCAGAGCGCGGGCTCGGCGACTCCGTCACCAAGCTCCACCAGGACGCGTCGGACGCGGTGAACGTTTTGCTGCACGTCGGGCCCGCGACGCTCGACGCTGATGAGGAAGAAGCGAGAGAGTCCGAGGCTTCTTCTGTCGGCGCCGTCTGGGACGTGTTCCGCCGCGAGGACGTGCCGGTTTTGACGGAGTGGCTCCGCCGCGCGTGGGACAAAGGGTCGCTGCAGTTTCAACGACAGCGCGTCGAGCGCGATTCCGGGAAGGATTCCGGGAAGGACGGCGTAAGCGATTCCAAGGATTCGAAGGATAGTTCGATCACGACCCTGCGCGATCGCCAGAACCACCCGATCCACGACCAGAGCGCGTACCTGACGAGCGCCGACTTGGCGACGCTCCTTCGCGAGACGGGCGTCGCGCCGTGGTCCTTCGAGCAACGATTGGGCGACGCGGTGTTTGTGCCGGCGGGGTGCCCGCACCAGGTGCGCAACCTGCGCGCGTGCGTCAAGGTGGCTGAGGATTTCGTGAGCCCGGAGAGCGCGGGGGAGTGCCTGGCGCTCGCCAAGCAGCTGCGCACAGGAGGCTTCGAGGACAAACTGCAGGGGAGAGCCATGGTGATGCACGCCGCGCGCGTCGCCGACGCGGCGCTCAACGGATTTAAACAAAGAGCGTTTGGCCCCGCCTCGGCGGCGGCCATCGCCGCGCACGAGGCGGAGCGCGCCGCCGCCGCCGCCGCCGCCGCCGCGGGCGCGAGCGCGGGAAACGTTCCCGAGCAGGAGGAGTGGGCCAAGGAGTGGGACGAGCACGCCACCGCGGACGTCCTCGCGGAGGAGGACGGCGGCGACGGGCCGGCGCGCGCCAAGAAGGCGAAGGGCAAGCGGGTCAAGGCGGAGCCCTCCGCCAAAGCCGCCGCCGCCGACGCGCGGCGCGCGGCGGCGAAGGCTTCCCGCGCGGCGGACGCCGCGGAGGCGGGTCTGGCGGACGAGGACCCGGCGTCCGCGGACGACGCCGCCGAGGACGAGGAGCACGACGAGATGGCGCTCCTGCTGATGGGCCTCGGCGACGCGCCGCCCAAGGCGGGCAAGCGCAAGAAGGAGAAGGCGGCGGTGAAGGCGGAGCTCGCGCCGGCGAAGAAACAGAAACCGGAGGCGCCGCCGCCGCCTGAGCACGCGCGGGCGGCGGCCGGGCCCTTCGCCGGCGTGGACTTTGCCGCGCTGCAGCAGCAGCAGCAGATCATGCTGCAGGCCATGCAGGCGCAGGGTGGGCTCTTCGCGGGGTTCAACCCGGCGATGGCGGCAGCGGCGGCGGCTTACGGCGGCGGGTTCCCGGCGGCGCCGTCGCCCGCGGCGCCGCCGCCGCCGCCGCCGCCGCCCGCGGTGCCCAACTTCGGCGCACCCGGCGCGCCCTCTTTTTTCGGCGGCGGCTTGAACCCGCACGCGGGCGTGCCTCCGGGCGGCGCGCCCGGCTTCGGCATGGGCGCGCCGCCTGTTCCGGGTCCCGCGAACCCGGTGGCGTTCCCGCCGGCGCCACCGCAGCCGAGCGCGACGGAGCAGGCGCGCGCGATGCTCATCCTGCTGACGCAGAACCCGGGCGTGGCGCTGAGCGTGATCCAAACCCAGCCGCACCTGCTGGCGGTCCCGGAGGTGAAGACGGTGTACGACGCGTACGTCGCCAACGTGTCCAAGCCGCCGCAGGCGCAAGCGCCGGAACAGGCTCCGTAGAGAGATAGGATGAGGGGAGGGGGAGTCTTACCGTGTGAACGTGTGAAGTGAGAACGAGAACGTCGGCGTCGAGAGAGAGACGACGGACGCGCGCGTAGACGTCATGTAAATCGTCGTACGCGTTTTCGGCTGTTAAGAGTCGCTTTCGTCTTCTCCTTCGCGTCGGACGCTACGATCGTCTCGCGCCGAATCTCGTCTCGGCGGTTTCGAATCACACCGCGGTACTCTACGGAAAATCACTTGATCGACGCGGCGCGGAGCATATCGGCGAGCGCGTCCGCCTCGGCTCGGGCCTCTTCTTCCTTGCGCTCCGGCGTCCACGAGCGGTGCTTCAAGTCAAGCGCCGGCGCGGAGCATATCGGCGAGAGCGGGATGGCTGTCGTTTTTTTCTTCGGCGGCGCGTCTTCAGGGGACGACTCCGCGGCGGACTGTTCCTCTTCTTCGGCGCTACGTTCGAGTGACGCGCGAAGAAAAAGCCTTCTTTCGCTTTCGCTTTCGCTTTTAGTCACGTCATCTTCTGGCAGAGAAAAAGTCGCGCGCCGAGACACGGACGCGGCGGCGTCTCGAGCCGCGGCGACGGGGTCGAAGGCGTCGCCGGCGAGCCGAGAGGCGGCTTCCGCGCGGCGCAGCGCCAACTCCGCCTCCTCCCTTTTCTTGGTCGCGTCTGCGACGCGTTCGGCCGCGCGCTTCTGCTTCTGCGTGCAGGCATCGGCGTCGCGGAGCACGCAGGCGACGCGGCGCGTCACGGGGGACCCGGACGCGGCGTCCGCCGCGGCGGTGGCGCCTGACGCGAGGAAGAACGCGGAGGCGAACGCCGACGACGCCTCGCGCTCCTCCTGCGGCGCGCGGCGCGGAGCGAGAAGAAAAGGCGGGAAAGAGGTGAGCGTCGAGGGGCGGGGGAACGACTCGCGCGGTCGTATCGCGGGTCGTATCGCGCACCTGCGCGGCGGCCTCCAGCGCGCTCTTGGCTTCAGAAACGTCGTGGAGGGCGAACAGGTGTCGCGTGGCCATGCGCTCGAAGGTATCGACCGCGACCTCGACCGCGGCTTTGCCCGGCGGGGCTCGGCGAACTTCGGTTTTCTCAGACTTGGGAGTGCTCCTGGACCGACGCGTCCTCTTCCCGGGCGTGCAGGGCGGGGTGCGCGGGGACTTCGCGCCCATGGCGCGAGATGCGGGGTATCGAGAGGCGCGCGTTCGGCAGGCGGCGCGCCGGGATACGCGCGCGGAGGTGTGTGGCGAGGGGCAGGGACGTTTCTTCTTTCCCCTCCGAGACGACTTTGTTCGAAAAGAGTTTCGATAACTACATTTCGCGTTCAGAACCGCCGTTCGCCGCGCTTATTGTCTTCCCCGGCGCTCTTCGCAACGTCATACCGTACGTTCTTCTTCTCACACGTCGAACGCCTCCTCCGCGAGGTCGATGGCGCGCGCGAGCGCGGCGGCTTTGTTCACCGTCTCCTGGTACTCGCTCTCCGGGTTCGAGTCCGCGACGATCCCCGCGCCGGACTGCACGTGGATGGTCCACTCGCGCCGCGCGCGCTTCGAGTTCGCGTCGTTGGAGAGCTTGTAGATGTTGTCGTCGTGCGCGGTGGGCACCACCATCGTGCGCAGCGCGAGCGCCATGTCCATCTCGCCCATGAACCCCACGTACCCGACGCCGCCGCCGTACGGCCCGCGACGCGTCCGCTCCAGCTCGTCGATGATCTGCATCGCGCGCACCTTGGGCGCGCCCGAGACGGTGCCCGCCGGGAGCGCCGCGCGCAGCACGTCCCACGGCCCGAGGTTGTCTAACAGCGAACCGGTCACCGTGGACGAGATGTGCATGACGTGGCTGTACCGCTCCACCTCCATGAGTTTCTCCACTTTCACGGTACCGGCTTTGCTGACGCGCCCGACGTCGTTCCGCCCGAGATCAACTAACATGGTGTGCTCCGCCTTCTCCTTCTCGTCCGCCAGAAGATCCGCCTCGAGCGCGACGTCCTCCGCCTCCGTCTTCCCGCGCGCGCGCGTGCCCGCCAAAGGGCGGTTCACCACCGTGCGCTCCTTGTCCGTGCGGCAGAGGATCTCGGGCGAGCTCGCGACTAAGATGGAGCCGCGCGCCTGTAAGTAAATCATGTACGGGCTCGGGTTCACCACTCTAAGCGCGCGGTACACCTCGAAGGGGTCCGCGTACGTCGAGCGCGCGAACCGATGCGACAGGACGAGCTGGAAAATGTCCCCGGCGAGGATGTGCTCCTTGGTCTCCGCCACGGCGCTCAGGAACGCCTCCTTGGTCATCGTGCTGTCCGTCAGCGCGCTGGGGGGGGCGGTGAGGGACATCGACACCTCGCCGAAGGGCATAGAGGGCATTCGCTCCGGCTGCAGCGCCTTCACCAGCGCGCCCAGGCACTGTTCGCCCTCGGCGAGCGCCGCCTCGACGTCGCCGCCGGAGGCGTCCACGTCGCACCAGTGCACGGCAAACACCTGCTTCGTGGCGTGGTCAAACACCACGACGTCGCGGTAGAGGCCGAGGCACAGGTCGGGCAAACCTCGGTCGTCCTCGGGCGCCTCCTCGAAAGGCAGCTTGTTGAGGTACTGGTAGCGCACGGTGTCGTAGCCCATGTACCCGACCCAGCCGCCGGCGAAGCACTCGGGCAAACCTTTCGGCTTGCACGGGGTCCAGCGCTCGGAGATCTTGCCCGCGACGGTGATGGGGTCGGACTCGTCCGTCTTCTCGCGCGTGCCGCGCAGGTGGTCCAGCACGGTGACCTTGCCCTCCTTGGCCACCACCTCCATGTACGGCCGCGAGCCGAGGAACGAGAAGCGGCCGGTCTGCGTGCCCCCCACCACGGACTCCAGCAGGAACGAGGGAGCCTCGCGCTCGTCCTCCTTCACCAGGCACCGGTACGCCAGGATGGGCGTGAGCTGGTCGTCGAAGATGCGGCGGTACAGGGGGATCATGTTGTGGCCCTCCTCGGCGAGCGCGCGGAACTCCTCCGCGCGCGTCTGCTCGCCCTTGGACGCGGGCCTCGCCTCGGACGCGGCCGTGGACGCCGACGCCGACGCCGATGCCGCGGTCGCGATCGCCGATTTGCGGCTCGAGCGCACGACGGGTCCGCGGAGCGCGCGGCGCGAGGTCCCGGCGGCAGGGGAGACGCGCGCCATGCCGCGGGAATCGAAGCGGGTCGCGGCGACCGCGCCGGCCTTCACCGCGAGGGCACCGCTCGTGCAGGCCATCGCCATCGCGTGGAGGACGCGACGGGAGTGTGCGCGACCGCCACCGCAGTCGACACGACACACTGCAGCACGAGATCTTCGGCTCCGCGCTCCGGATAGACTTTCGAGCAGCGGTCATATGGGAAAATCCTTGAGTTATTACTCAATGACCTCCGAGCTGAATCCCCGTGTTTTTCGCGCGAACCTCGCGAAAGACTTTTTTTGGGGGCCGCGCGCGAGAAAGGCTCGCGAGAGCGGGGCGCCACACTCTGCGAGCGCACGGACACGAACGCGCGCGCACGAATCGACGCGAGACCGCCGGCTTCGATCGTCCAGTCGCTTCCCCTCGTGTCTGAACCCGCGAGCGATCCAGGCATCGACCGAGTTGTTGAAAGCCCGGTTCGGTCGAGAAACTCTTTGAACCATGGCGGGGGCCGCGCACCAGCAGACGGCTGCGGTGCTGAGGCTCCAGTCTGATCTCAAGGCGATCAAGACAGAGCCTCCGGATGGGTGCAGCGCGAGCCCCCACAGCGAAGATAACCTGTTCGTGTGGAGCGCCACCATCTTCGGACCCGACGAGACCGCCTGGGAAGGTTCGTGCCCCAAATCTGTTTCGCCCCGATGTGACGTGCGCCCCGCCAACTTCCACCCCTCGACTTACCCGACACCCGACCCGCGCGGCGCGACGGGGCGGCGACGAGACCTCCTCGCGCACCGCGGGCGCCCGAGCCTCTTCGCGACCGCGCGCGCGACCGCGGGAACGCGCGCCGAATCTCGCGCCGGCACCGACGCGCCGGACGCGCGCGCTTTTCGTCACCAGATGCGCTGTCGGGCTGACGTGTGCGTGATGAGTCGCGCGCCCGGTTGAACCGCGCTGACCCACCTCCGAAAAAAACGTGTCGCGCAGGCGGAGTGTTTTCTCTGCGCATGACGTTCGGCGAGCAGTACCCCGAGAAACCCCCCCGCGTGCGTTTCACGAGCGAGGTGTTCCACCCGAACGTGTACTCCGACGGCACTTTGTGCATGGACATCATCCAGGACCAGTGGTCGCCCATCCACAACGTGTGCACGTTATTAACGAGCATACAGAGTTTGTTAACAGACCCCAACCCGGCGTCGCCGGCGAACCCGGAAGCCGCGCAGCTCTTCACGGAGGACACCAACGGGTACAACCGCCGCGTGCGGCGGTTAGCACAGAAGACCGTAGAGGGGTAGTTTTGCGAGTTACGCGCTAAAAGAGGACGGTAGCGAGAGTGAGAACGCGAGTGCGGAGGTGCGGGGGTGAGAGCGATGGATAAGACGAGGACGCCGCGAGAGTGGAGAGTAGACGACGACGGCGCGACGCGAAGTCTCGCGGCGACGCGCGCGACGCGCTTCCTCTCGTGTGCATCACCGTGGGTATCTACGTCAAAGTCACAACAGCGTCTCTCCTTTCACCGCGCGCGTCGAGCCGGTCATGATGAACCACATGTTCTGCGTCTCTTCCGTTCGCTTCCTCGCGAGATGCTCGGGGTTACCGACAGGACGCGGCGGGCGTGCGTCCGCGTAGAAATCGGGCTTCGCGTTGGACGTAAACGAGCCCCCTGTCGCGGGAACGTCCGACGGGCGTGCCTCGCGACGCGCGCGCCACACCGGGTGTTCAGGATTCCACTCCCGCGCCTGAGGACGCGAGCGGCCGTTGTACTCCCTCGCGGTCACGACGTGCGGCGTTGGAACACGGTGGGATGTTCGTTTCGCCGCGTCGCGCGCTTTCAGTTCCTGCGAGCGAAATTCGCGAAATGCGCGAGGGGATCCGCGGGTCAGCCGTCTCGTCGTGCGCGGACTTTGGCGTGACGGGGGAGGGCGGGATGACGCGCGGGTTTTGATTGTGGGATGAGGATTTGACACGCGTGAGAACACTCACATCGTTCCAGGTCCACGTCATCGCGCGCACGCAGCGCGCTGCGGTGTAACAACGAAACTTTGTGTGCGGCTGCCAGGCACGAAGAAGACCAAAGATTTTTGACAACGAAAAAAGCGTTCAATGCCAGAGTGCAGGTCGCGCGATGGGGTCCGCGTTCGACGCGCACGCCCCCGCGGCTGGGTTCCGCCTTCGCGGCGCCGAGAAGCTGGCGTTCGTGTCCGACATGTTCGACCGCGTCGCGCCGACGTACGACCTGCTCAACCACTTCATCAGCCTCGGGCAGACCACGCTTTGGCGCGTGCTGGCGCTGTCGTGGCTCCACGATCTGCTCCCGAAAAACGCGAAGGTGCTAGACGTGGGGTGCGGCACGGGGTGGGTGACGTGGTACTTGCGCAGACGGTACCCTTCCCGCGATCTGCACATCGAGGGCATGGACTGCAGCCCCGTGATGCTGGACGAGGCGCGGCGCGTGGTTCCCGGCGCCGAGTTCACGCACGGCGACGTCTGCGCGTTGAAACACGCCGACGGCACCTTCGACGCGGTCACCACGGTGTACACGCTGCGCAACTTCCCGGATCTGCGGCGCGGCGTGGAGGAGATGTACCGCGTGACGAAGCCGGGCGGCTCGGTGGTGATCCTAGACGCGTTCCCGCCTTCGAATCTCGTCGTCAAGAGCGTGTTGTACGTGTGGCTCGAGCTGGTCATGCCCGTCGTCGCCGGGCTCGTGACCAAGGACAAAAAAGCGTATCGCTACCTGAGCGCTTCTATTCGGTCCACCGTGCCTCCCGAGATGGTCGCCGAGACGCTGCGCGCCGCGGGCGCCGAGGCGGTGGTCACCACCCGGTACACGTTCGGCACGGCCGCGAGGATCGTCGCCAGGAAACCGACGACCGAGGCGAAGAAATAACACACGAACGGTAGCGCACGCGTTAGTTAGGTACTTTATTACATTTACACATTTAGAGCTCTCGCGGCTCCCGACGATCGCGTCGGCGTCGTTTCGCCCCGGCGAAGCCGTCGTTTCGCGGCTCATTTGAGCCCGACGACGAAGTCCAGGAACGCGACGAGCCCTAGCGACAGTGGGTACACCGCGAGCGCGGGCAGAACCAGCGACGTTTTGAGCGTTATCTTCGACGCGCCCACCGCGCCGACGGCGACCGTGGCCGCCACGACGCAGACGGTCTCCGACGTGAACGTCCACGCGAGGCCCTTCGCGCGCATCACCACCAGGAACAGCCCGAGGCACATCGTGTTGTTCATGGTCACCGCGCCGTAGATCTGCGAGTACGTCAGCGAGATGTTCTTCTTCCGCTTCTTCGCGGCGAAGTACAGGGACGAGACGAGCTCGCTGGCGTTGGAGGCGAACGGCGTCAGCACGAAGGACGCGAAGAACGGGCTCGGCATCCCGCACGCGCGGCTCAGCGACGACACCGCGCCCACCATCGGATCCGCGAACAGGGCGATCAGGACCATGCCGGCGGCCAATTTGATGGTCGACTCGCGCACGATCGCGAGCTTCGTGGGCGGCACGGCGTCCTCGTCCTCGTCCTCGCCCGAATCGGAGTCGGAATCCGAGTCGGACGCAACAGAAGCCGAGTCGCGCCGCGCGCGAGCGCGCTCGGGCGCCTCGGCGCCGAGGAGGGGCTCCATCCCGTCGCCGCCGAGTGGGTCCACCAGGCTCAGCCCCCTCCTCTGCGAGCGCGTGGACACCATCCCGCCCGGTTCGCGGATGGTGGAGATGCGCTCGTCCGCCGGGACGTCGGCGTCGCGCCGCTCGGCGTTCCGGGTCTGCTCGAGCACCCAGTGCGTCATCCCCCCGCAAAACTCGGAGCGGCTGATGAGCCCGTCGCCGTCGCGGTCAAACTCGCGCAGCCAGACGGCGACGTCCGCGTCGGAGACGTTGTAGTCCTTCATGGTGACGCTCATAGCGACCAACGCTGCCTTGAGCTCGTGCACCTCGATCTGCCCGTTCCCATCAGCGTCGAACTGGTCGAACAGACGGTCCAGCGCGGCGGCGTTGATGTCGCCGTCCACGATGATGCCGCCCACCGAGACGCCGATGTGGTGCGCGATCCGCGCGCCGTAGCGCTTCGCCTGCCGCAGCCGCGCCGCGGCCATCTTTCTTTTCTGGAGCTCGGGGTGCACCACCTGGAACGCGCAGTACGCGGCGAGCCCGGCGAACGCCACCGCCGCGCCGATGAGGTCGGCGAGCCCGTCCGCGCCGCGGCCCGCCAACGCCGCCGCCTGCGGCGCGACAAACGTCAGGCACGAGAAAATCATGATGCGCGCGTTGAGCGTCGTGTCGTCGTCCACGGTGACGCCCGTGTTCGCGAAGCTGTCCGCGAGCCCGTGCGAGCACTGCTTCTGGATCGCCTTGCCGGTGAAGCCGTCCAGGTCGCAGCGGCCGACCCACAGGCTGCCTCCCCACGCGACGGTAAGCAGCATCACCGTGCTGCCCGCGAGCGTGCCCATCCCGACGCTCACCTGCTCCTGCGCCTCCTCCTTGGTCGCGCCCAGCCCGGAGGCGACGATGACGGCCGCGTCGGGGACAGCGCCCAGGATGGGGAGCAATAGTCCGCCCACCAGCCCGGGGGAGAGCACCTCCAGCAGGAGCTCGCTCCCGTCGGAGATTAGGTTCGCCGCCTGGAGGAGACCGCATCCGTACACCAGGTTCAGGAAAAGGCTCGCGCCGAGCGTGTCGCAGTTCGGGAACGCCCCGAACGGACCGCCGGTGCTGCACGACATCCTGGCCCGCGAGGGGGGTGCGGGCGCTGCGACGGTGGGGGCGTGGTCGCGCGGAGGCACTGTCCGGTAGGCTCTTGATGCGAATCCTTTCCACCAAAAAGACCGACTCGGCCAATCAAGGCCCGCCATTCTGGCGCCAAAGGGGCGAGTTTTGACGACAATCGCGATTTCCGGTTTTCGACGCCGGCCTGCCGGCGCCCGGCACGACGCGAGTTTCAAAGCGACGTTTTCTGCTCTGCGGGCGGCGGCAACGCACAACGCCCCGCGTGGTCGACCGTGGACAGGGAACGAGCGGGTCACCGGGTACCCCTCGCGCACTCGACCGAGTGAGACGGCCTCGATCGCGGCGAGCCCCGATCGAGCGCCGGGACGCTCAAGGCGGGCGCGCAGTCCCCGGGACGCTCGAGCGAGGGCCCTCGCCGCTTAGGGTTGGTGCAGAGCGGACATTCACTCGCGGGCGCCATGGACATGTACGACGAGTTCGGGAACTACGTCGGCCCCGAGCTGGACGACGATAGCGACGGAGGCAGCGGCGAGGACCAGGATGAGGTACGCGCGCGCGCGCTCGCTCGTGGATTCGACCGCGAACGCCGCGATCGATCTCGCATTCCCATTCACGATCGAGCAGACAGAGCGCTTCTTTTCGCTTCTTTTCGAAGTCTTCTGGACTTCTTCTCCTTCGTCGCGACCTGACCCTCCCGACCCTCCGACTTTCTCGCGCGCGACGACAGGACGACGCGTGGATGGACCAGGCTGAGCGCGAGGCGGACGCGCGCAACGCCGAGGGCGCTGGCGCGATGGATGTCGAGGAGGAGGAGGACAACCCGGAGACGGCCATCGTGCTCGCCGAGGACAAGAAGTACTACCCATCCGCCGAGGAGGTGTACGGCGAAGGCACCGAGACGCTGGTCATGGACGAGGATGCGCAGCCGCTGGAGGAGCCCATCATCGCGCCGCTGAAGACAAAGCGCGTGGAAGTGCGCGACGCGAACGCGCCGGTGATGCGCGTCAGCGAGGAGTACGTGCTCGGGATGCTGAGCAACCCCAACCTTACCCGCAACGTCGCCGTCTGCGGCCACCTGCACCACGGCAAGACGTCCTTCATGGACATGGTGGTGGAGCAGACGCACTTGGTGTCCACGGAGGGGCGCGACCCCGAGCGGCAGATGCGTTACATGGACAACCGGCAGGATGAGCAGGACCGCGAGGTTTCCATCAAGGCGACGCCTTTGACGGTTGCGATGCCGGCGTCGAGCGGGAAGCACCTGCTGTTCAACTTCATGGACACGCCGGGGCACGTCAACTTTTCTGACGAGGTCACGGCGTCGCTGCGGCTGGCGGACGCCGTGCTGCTGGTGGTGGACGCGGTGGAGGGCGTGATGTGCGTCACGGAGCGCGTCATCAAGCACGCCGCGCGCGACCGGCTCCCGATCGTGGTGTTCGTGAACAAGATGGACCGGCTCATCCTCGAGCTCAAGCTCCCCCCCGCCGACGCGTTCCACAAGATCAGGCACGTCCTGGAGGAGGTCAACGCGGTGATCGAAGCCGCGTACGGCGGCGGCGAGGACTGCCCGTTCGCGGACCCGGCCAAGGGCACGGTGTGCTTCGGGTCCGCGCTCTACGGCTGGTCGTTCACGCTGGAGAGCTTCGCGAGGCTCTACGCCGAGCGCCGAGGCGTGGAGATGGACGCAAAGAGGTTCGCCAAAAAACTGTGGGGCGATTGGTACTTCCACGCCGACGCGCGCGCGTTTCGAAAAAAGCCCCCCCCCGGCGGCGGCGACCGCTCGTTCGCGCAGTTCGTGCTCGAGCCCCTGTACAAGGTGTACGCGCAGGCGGTGGGCGAGCACCCCGCGTCCTTCGCGGCTGTGCTCGCGGAGTTCAACGTGAAGCTCAAGCCCAAGGAGTACAAATTAAACGTCAAGCCGCTCGTGCGCCTGGCGTGCCGCAAGATTTTCGGCGACGCCGCCGGTGTCGCGGAGGCGCTCAAGGCGCACTGCCCGACGGCGCGGGAGGGCGCGACCGCAAAGGTGGCCGCGGCGTACTCTGGGCCGACGGGTGTCGAGTCGCGCGCTGTGGCGTCGATGCGCGCGTGCGACCCCTCCGGGCCGCTGCGCGTGATGGTGGCCAAGCTGTACCCGAAGGACGACTGCTCGGCGTTTGACGCGCTCGCGCGCGTCATGTCCGGCACGATTCGCGCGGGGCAGACGGTGCGCGTGCTGGGCGAGGCGTACTCGCCCGACGACGAGGAGGACTGCGCGGTGGCCACCGTGAGCGCGCTGTGGGTGTACCAGACCCGTTACCGGATACCCGTCACGCACGCGAGCGCGGGTGCGTGGGTTCTGCTGGAGGGCGTGGACGCGAGCGTCTCGAAGACGGCGACGATCGTCGAGGAGTTTTCCGCGGATCGCGAAGACGCGCACGCGTTCCGCCCGCTCCGGTTCGACAACCAGTCGGTGGTGAAGATCGCGACCGAGCCGTTGAACCCGAGCGACCTGCCCAAGATGGTGGAGGGGCTGCGCGCGATCAACAAGAGCTACCCCGCGGCGGTGACCAAGGTGGAGGAGAGCGGCGAGCACACGATTTTAGGGACGGGCGAGATGTTCCTGGACTCGGTGATGAAGGACTTAAGAGAGCTGTACTCGGAAGTCGAGGTGAAGGTGGCGGACCCGGTGGTGACGTTCGCGGAGACGGTGGTGGAGACGTCCTCGCTCAAGTGCTTTGCGGAGACCCCGAACAAGAAAAATAAGCTCACGATGATCGCCGAGCCCCTGGACAAAGGTTTAGCGCGAGACATCGAGAACGGCGCCGTCGACCTGGCGTGGCCGAAGAAGCGGCTCGGGGATTTTTTCCAAAACAAATACGACTGGGACATCCTCGCCGCGCGCTCGGTGTGGGCTTTCGGCCCCGACGCGTTTGGCGCGAACGTTTTGCTGGACGACACCCTTCCCGGCGAGGTGGACAAGGCTCTGCTCGGCGCGGTCAAAGACAGCGTCGTGCAGGGGTTCCAGTGGGGTACGCGCGAGGGGCCGCTGTGCGACGAGCCCATCCGCGACGTCAAGTTCAAGCTTCTGGACGCCGTCGTCGCCGACGCGCCGGCGGCGCGCGGGGGCGGGCAGATGATCCCCACGGCGCGTCGCGCGGCGTACAGCGCTTTTTTGTTAGCCTCGCCGCGTCTGATGGAGCCCGTGATGGCGGTGGAGATCCAGACCCCCGCGGACTGCATGTCCGCGGTGTACAACGTGCTGTCGAAGCGCCGGGGGCACGTCGTGGCGGACGCGCCCAAGCCGGGCACGCCCGTGTACACGGTCAAGGCGCTGCTTCCGGCGATCGAATCTTTCGGGTTTGAAACGGATCTGCGGTTCCACACGCAAGGCCAGGCGTTCGGTCTTTCGTATTTCGACCACTGGGCGGTGGTTCCCGGGGACCCGCTGGACCGATCCATCGTGCTGCGGCCGCTGGAGCCCTCGCCGGCGCAGCACCTGGCGCGCGAGTTCATGGTCAAGACGCGCCGCCGGAAGGGCATGAGCGAGGACGTGAGCGTGAATAAGTTTTTCGACGACGCGTTGCTCGTGGAGCTCGCCGAGCAAGAAGCGACTTGACGGCGCGACGCGACGGCGGAGACGCGCTTTTCTTTTCGTCTCGCGACGGACGATTGTTTAGTTTACGTCGGTTTGCGTCACGAGAAGAGCCACCTTTGCGTTCTACGCTCTCTACGCAACAGTTCGAACCCGCGCTCATGTTCGCCGTCTCTTTCGCTCTTCTCTTCTCCTCCTGCTCTCACTTTCGCTTTTCCGGAGCCTGAGTCACCTGAGTTTCTTCTTGGCGGCTTTCGGCGCCGCGCGCAGCCCCGCCGCCGAGGCGACGAGGAAGAATCCCTGGATGAGCAACGATTTCATCGCGACCGCCTTGTGCTTGGCCCCGACGGGCTCGAGGAACACGCGGTACGCGGAGACGAGCGCGAGCAGCGCATACTGCATAACCCCCAGGCGCAAACCCGCCTGGTGCTTCTCGGGGAAACCGATGTAGTGCACGTACAGGAACGCGAGCAGAAACTCGAACGCGCCGACGATGCGCATGATCTGCGTCATGACGTCCCAGGCGTCCGACTTTTGCCACTGCTTCAGGTCGGGCTCGACCCCGTACATCTCCAGGAGCTTGGTCTGCATCACGCCGAATAAGACGGCGTAGGCGAAACAACACCCGCCGTTCAGCCCGAGGGCGACAGAAGAGAGAGTTGTGGACATGGCAAGTGCAGGACTGACCGCGATGGCGCGCGAATTGTGCCCTGGCTCGGTAGCGGTTGTTGGTTTTTCACGAGCCGAAAACGAAAACAAAACGAAAAGCGCAAACGCATCTCCCCCGTCACCCGTCTGCCCGTTTTCAAAACAACTCTCTCAGTTTTCGAAAAGTCGCGTGCGCCTGTCGAAGCACTCGCGAAGCACTCGCGCGCGCGCGGCGACCACGCCACTCCCCGCGTGGCCGAGACGCGCGTGCAGTCGACTGCGGCGATGTTCCACGTCCCATCAGGATGCGGTGTCCACCACCCCCACGCGGTCTTTCGAGGAGTACCGATACGCCATCGAAGCCGGACTGATGAGCCCGCACGACGTGCGATGTCACGTCCTGCCGTGGGAGCGCGCGACGCGCGACTCGACCGTCTCGAGGTCTTCGAAGCGGTACCACGACCACGAGGACGCTTACGCGGACGAGGCGAACAAGGAAAACGCCGATGCGCGGTGCGTGTCCCTCTTCTCGAACGGCCGTCACGCCGCACCGCGCGCGAAACCCACGCGACGCGGACGCGACAGACGACGAAAAGCGCTTTTTGGATCTCCCCGCGCGTCTTTTTCAAATCGCTCACCCCGGACCCCGCCGCGCCCCGGTCCCGACCGCAGCGAGAAAAGGGGACGGTTCCGGAAAGCCGCGCGACCCCCCGGGCTGAAGGACCAGCCATGACAGTGTACCACCACGATGAGCCATGAGATTGATTCCACCTCTGTTGTAACATACGCCGTCGCCGTCCGCGGACCGCGTCGGATGACTTTACGAAAGTATTTTTACACGTACGTGTTGAAAAGTCAAAAAACGCCAATCGGATCACCCTATAATCGGATCGTCCCTCGCCTCCGGCGCGCCTCCCACCCTGTTCTGGAACCACCACCACTTCGCGAGCGCCTTGACCACCTGCGTCGCGGCGACGGTCGCCCAGAGCCCGGCGATGCCCCATCCGCAGCCGAACGCCAGGTAGTGCGCTAAAGGTACGCGCGCCACATTGCACGCGGCGCCGATGACCAGCACCGGGAACGTGTCGCCGGCGCCGGTGAAGGCGCCTTCGGCGACGGCTTCGACGGCGAGGAAAAGCAGCGCGCCCGCGTTCCACCGCAGATACAGCGCCGCCGCGTTCACCACCTCGGGGTCGGCAGTCGCGCCGCCCGCGACGCGCCCGATGAGCCCGGTGGGGTCCGCGCCCGCGAAAAAAAAAGCCGCCGCGAACGGCGCCACCGCCGCCGCGGCGATTCTCACGACGCGCGCCGCCGCCGCTCGCGCGCTCTTCTCGTCGCCCGCGCCGCGCCACTGCCCGACGAGCGTCGCGCACGCGTACCTGAACCCCTCGCACACCGTGAACGCGACCGCCTCGAACTTCTGCCCGAGGGACATCGCCGCGAGGTGGTGCGGCCCGCACCCGGAGGCCACTCTACCCAGCGCGATGGTGACCAGCGTGAACACCGCGCCCGACGACGCGAGGGGCAGACCGACGCGCACCATCTTCTCGACGGCGCTTAAATTTGGCGGCGCGAATCGCAAAGTCACGCCGCACGCGCGCCTGAGCGCGACGAGGTGCATTCCCGCTCCCAGGAGCGACGCGATGGACGCGCCGATGGCTGCGCCCGCGACGCCGCATCGCGGGAACGCGCCCCACCCGAACATGAACGCGGGGTCGAGCGCCGCCGCGGCGGCGACGGCGACGACGACGACTTTGAGCGACGACGACGTCTTCCCCAAACCGCGAAACGCCGCTTCGAGGACGTTCCCGACGGCGAGTCCGAACGACCCCACCAGCATCAGCTGCAGGTGTGCGCGACCCAGCGCGTATGCTTGCGTGTTTGTATCGAGCATGAGCCCTTTGGCGTACAGCGCCGGTACCAAGGGCGTGACGGAGAGCAATAGAAGGTACACGAAAAGCGCGCCCCACAGGCCTTGCGTGATTTCGTCGGCGACGCCGTTTGCGTCGTCGCCGGCGCCGACGCGCGCGGAGACGCGCGACTGCACGCCCGTGGCCACCACCGAGCACGCCAGCTGGATGAGCCAGACGGCGAAGGCGTTGACGCAGATCGCGGAGAGGTGCGCCGGGCCCAGCGCGCCCGCCCAGTACGCGTCCGTGAGGTGGAACGCGCTGCGCAGCAGGCCGACCGCCACCACCGGCGAGCCGACGCGAATCGCCGCCGAGGCGGTGGGCACGCGGAGCAGCGGCGGGAGCGCGCGCGCGGGCGCCGGGTCCGACGCGCACGCGAACACGGTGGGGTCGCACGCCTCGCCGGAAGCGTCGCCGGAAGCGTCGCCGGAAGCGTCGCCGTCGGAGACGACGGCCACGTGCGCGACCGCCCACGCGCGCGCGGACGCGCGCGAGGCGGCGGCCGGGTCGCGTCGCCATCGCGCGTCAGCGCGCCACCCCGCAGCCGTCACCCTCTGGCGGTCACCCCGCGCGGACCTCGCGACGCACACCGCGCGGCGGTTCGCGCGGCGCACCGCCGAGGCCACCGCGCAGCGATGACGCGACGCGTGCCGCTCGGCCGCGCCGCGAGCGACGACGTCCCCGATCGGGACGGTCGGGCACGACGACGACATGCTCGCGCGCGTGTGATGTGGCGCAACGGCGGCGTCAGGTGTCGATTCCGAGATTGTCTGATCCCCGGTCCTCCACCGACCGGGCTTCGACTCGGGACGTGAAACGACCTCGGCGCAACAAATCGCGCATTCGGCACCGCGCGCGCGAAGACACGGCTGGGAACACACGACAGCGGGCGCCCGGGCCATCGCATGCCCACGGGCTGCGTCTGCGTCACTCCCGTCGCGGTCGCGCCGTACGACTCGGACGACGAAGCGCTCGAGGCGTACGAGCGAGAGGTCTCGTCGCGGACCTCCGCGTGGGAACCGGCGATGCCGAAGCCGCCCGCCGCCGAACGCACGCGCGCGGTGGACGCGTACGGGTTCGAGCTTCAGCTCACGCCCGAAGCCGCGCGCGCGCGCCTGAGATGCGCGGCGTCCGCCGAGCGTCGCGCGCCGAGGTGGCGCGTGTACCGCGTCGACGAGACCGACGCCGCGATGCGCGACGCGCGCGGTCGAAGGCTCGCTAAGAAATCCAGCGTCGACGCCAACCTGACTCGGTTGATTCGCAAAGGCGTGCCCCGCGACTTTCGGCGACGCGCGTGGATGTCCGTCTCGGGCGCGGCGTCCAGACGCGCCGCCGCGCCGGAAGGACACTACGCGCGCGTCCTGCGCGACGCCGAGAACAGTCTCAAAGTTCTGCGAACGACGAACGACGAGAAGCGCGACGGCGAGAAACGCGACGGCGATGAGCGGAGAAAAAACCAAAAAACCGACGACGCGACAAAAAAAGAAACCGACGTTCTTTCGACTCTCGGGTCCTCGTTGGCACCTTTCGCGGCGCAGATCGACCTAGACATCCCGCGCACGTTCCCCGAGAACCCGCTGTACCACGGCGTGGGCGCGGGCGGCGGCGGTCGCGCCGCCGTGCGGAACGTGCTTCTGGCGTACGCCGCCGAGCACCCCGAGACGGGCTACTGCCAGGGCATGAACTACGTCGCCGCGTTTTTGTGGCTCGCCGTTTCGCGCGGAGAGCCACGGGAGGACGCGGAGGGTAACGAAACAGGCGAAAAAAAAGAAAAAGCGTCTGAAGCCGACACGGAAGAGACGACGTATTGGCTGTTCTCGTGTTTGGTGGACGACGTGATGGCGCCCGAGATTTTCGCGCGCGACATGCGCGGGACGCTCCGCGAGTTTCGAACGTTGTCTCTGCTGCTTCGTTCGAAAACGCCGAAAACGCACGCGCACCTCGCGCGGCACGACATGGACCTGTGCATGCTCCAAAGCAAGTGGCTTTTGTGCGTCTTCACCGATTCTTTCCCCGCGGAA
>Ga0209666_1001381_pt1 | contig 18567 bp, 11 predicted proteins | sample SaaInlV_125m_DNA_FD_184679 | JGI IMG/M metagenome (GOLD analysis project Ga0209666, IMG submission 184679) | Marine microbial communities from expanding oxygen minimum zones in the Saanich Inlet - Saanich Inlet SI037_S3LV_10m_DNA (SPAdes)... | ecosystem: Environmental > Aquatic > Marine >...
GACGGCGGTGATAAGGAAACGCTTCGAAGGAACATCATCGAGACGGAGCCTCCGGCGCTCGAGGGGGAGTTCGCCGGAGAGTACGACGATGTCGTGCGGGCTTTGCTCGTCAAGGACCCGGCGCGGCGTTTGACCGCGGAGCAGTTTCTGTCTTTGCCGTACATGCGGGAGCGCGTGTCGCGGATTTTAGAAACTTCGAGGAACCATCGCGAGCGAGCTTCCGGGGCGGTTGAGTTCGATGCGGATGCCGACGCCGATGCCCTGAATTCAAACGCGACGGTGGCCACATTCGGCGACGCTGACTCGCTCGTCGAGCGCTTGGCCGCGCTTGAGGCGAAGAACGAAGTGTTGACGATGAAGCTCGAGGCGTCCGAGCGGGCAAGACGCGAACTGTGCGAAAAACTCGAACGCGCCATGTTTCGCGTGAAACACGACGAAATGAAGTCCCAAGCGAGTCCTTCGACGAGTTATGCAGACGGCACGCCCACGTCAGCAGCGACGACTGTTCCTCGATGCGCGCACACGATGTCTTTCATGGACTCGCCGTTTATCATGTCGAGCAGCGCCGAGCGCATGATTTCCAGCCATCGTTGGTTTGAAGACTCATTCCATTTGGCCCCGATATCGCCCATCGCGGCGAACGTGAACGGTGCACGTCGAGATGCTATGCATGCTGTGACTCCGGTGCAAAGAAAACACGATTTGGTGTCCTTGTTTGAAAAGGCGGAGATTTCGCCAGCGGGACCGCTAGATTTCGAATCGTCGCCAGGCGCGAACGATTCGAGCGTCATGAGCTCGCCACCAACGTCGGCGTCCAAATCACGCGACGAGTACATCGATAGTCTCTTGCGCCGTGCGCGTAAGTCTCGCACCGCCGAGGCGAAAACTGACGACGCATCGTCGACGTACGACGACGCCGAAAACGACCCGCCGTCGCCTCGATCTGAAGACGCCCTCCCCATCTTCGAGAGCGATCTCGCGACTCCACCAACGGTGTCGCGCCGTCCAAAGACTCCGATGGCGCCGCTCCGGCATCAAAACCACCGTCACGACGACGACGACGTACACGGCGACATCGCGCTCGGGCGTTCGATTAAACACGGCGTCGCTCGCGAGCGATGGAACGTTCGCCCGCGAGCGCTTTTTTGATACCCCTAATAGGCGCGCACACGCCGCTGTTGTAACTTAATAACCAAACGACGCGCAATTTGGAATGTTTTATTCCTCTCACCTTCGTCTCCTCGCCTCCGGGCGTCGCCGCGCGCGTCGCCGCCGACGCGCGCCTAGGTCTTGCCGTTCGCGTGGCCACCGTCCATCGCGCGCCGCACTCCCCATCGCGCGCGCGCGCCGGTCGTCATGCCCGCTGCGTGCGCTCAGAGCGCTCTTCGCGCCGCCGCGCCGTCCTCGAAGCGCGTCTCCGCGCCGTCGTCGCGTCTCCGCGCCGCGCGCCGCGCGTCCGGCCCCGCGTCCGCGCGAAACCTCGCGCGCGCGCCCCGCGGCGTGAGCGACGCCGGTGACTGGGCGTGCCCGCTGAACGGATGCTCCGTGAGTGACCTTCGCGCGAAGCGGTTGATCACGGCCATCAAGACGCCGTACCTCGCGAGCGGCAAGGTGGACCTGTTCGCGTACGACGCGCTCGTCGAGCAACAGATCGCGGGCGGCGTCGAGGGACTGATCGTCGGGGGCACCACGGGCGAGGGACAGCTGATGTCGTGGGACGAACACATCATGCTGATCGCACACACGGCGCAGCGGTACGGCGGGAAGGTGAAGGTGATCGGAAACACCGGGAGTAACTCGACGCGAGAGGCGGTGCACGCGACGCAGCAGGGCTTCGCGGTCGGAATGGACGCGAGCTTGCAAATCAATCCGTATTACGGAAAGACGTCGCGAGCGGGTCTTTTGGAACACTTTGAGGCGGTGATGGATCTCGGGCCGGCGATCGTGTACAACGTGCCGGCGAGAACGAGCCAAGATATCGTGCCGGACGTGATGTTTGAGCTGGCCAAGCACGCGAACTTTGCCGGGGTGAAAGAGTGCGAAGGGAACGCGCGGATTAAGCAATACACCGATAATGGGGTGACGTGCTGGACTGGAAACGATGACGAGTGCCATGATGCGCGCTACGACGCCGGGGCGGTGGGGGTGATCAGCGTCACCTCCAACCTCGTCCCAGAGCTCATGCGCGAGATGTTATTCGACGGCCCGAACCCGGAGCTTCGCGACAGGCTCCTACCGCTCATGAATTGGCTCTTCGCTGAACCCAACCCCACGGGCATCAACACCGCGTGCGCCATGCTCGGCGTCGCACAGCCCGTGTTCCGCCTTCCCTACGTTCCGTACGCCGCGGCGTTGCGCGCGCAGGGCGCCGAGCACCTCCGCGCCGTCGGCTTGGACGCCGTCGTCGGCGACGGCGCCATTCGCGATCTCAGCGACGCCGACTTCACCATCCTTCGCGACTGGTGATCATCGATCATCATCTAAGCACACCTAGCAGGCTTTTATCTATTTAGCGATAACTGTTACAACTGTTCCCTTTGCACGCTCGAAGATTTGAAAAAACCTAACACGCGGGTGTTTTCTTGTTGACAGTCTGTCGCCGAGCGCGGCGCGACGCCACCGCGCGACGCCGAGTCGCACGCGCGTGATTTCCGCGCTCAACACTTCTCACGACACCGTATCGATGATGCACGCGCGCGCGCTGACGTTCACGCGCGCCGTCGGCGGCGATCGTCGCGCGATGCGCGCCGAGCACAAAAAACCGGCGGCGGGACGAATCCGCGCGGTGACGCGCGCGTCCGGTGAAGACGACGAGATCGCGCTGCTCGAAAAGGCGCTGAAGATGGCGAAGACGCGCAAGGCGAACGGCGAGGCGAGCGCGGCGCCGGCGGCGCCCGCGGCAGGTGGTGCGTACAGCGGCTCATCATTCAACGTCAAGACGTTCAACGCGATTTCACCGGTGGGTTTGAACAAGTTCCCGAAAGGGAAGTACGCGGTGAGTGGAGACGATAAGGAGCTGCCGGGAGACCCGATGGCGATGATGCTGCGGTCGCACAAACTGCAAGTGAGTGAGGTACCGTCGACGGTGCGAGGCATCGTGCGCTGCGGCGCCGGTACGAATAACATTCCGGTGAAGGAGATGAGCGAGCTTGGTATTCCGGTATTTAACACCCCGGGTGCGAACGCGAACGCGGTGAAGGAGCTCGTGGTGTGCTCTTTGCTCCTGGCGAGCCGTGGGATCATCGAGGGTAACAAGCACGTGAACGATGTCATCAACGTTGAAGAAAACGGCGACTACGCCAAGATTAGCGTGCGCATCGAAAAGGACAAGGCTATGTTCGGTGGTACTGAAATCGAGGGCAAGACGCTCGGCGTCATCGGTTTAGGCGCTATCGGTTCTCGGTACGTTTCGTTTCGCTCGCGCGTTCGCCGGTTAAATTCGCCGGTTAAATTTCGTCGCTCGACGAGCGACGAGTCTTCCTTCTCAAAGGAATGATGATTCTCAATTAGATGTTTGATGGCGTTCAATCGGCGGTCATCGTCGACGGACGTCGCTGAGACTACAAAATTGAGGCATATCCATTCTTTACCTGACCTTTGAGTCGTTTTCGAACTCTCGCGGCCGTGTGGTTGACTCTCACTCGGCTTTTGACTAACCGCGTCTCTCGTTTTTCGCTTTGTCGCAGTGTCGTGAACGCCGCGCTTGGGCTCGGCATGAACGTCATCGGTTATGATCCGGTGCTTTCTCTCGAAGCCGCGTGGCGTCTTCCGGGGGACAAGATGTCCCGAGCGGACGACTTGGATGAACTCTTCGCTTTGGCGGATTACATCACCATCCACGTCCCGTACATCAAGGGTGTCACCCACCACTTGATCGACGCCAAGGCTTTGGCGAAGTGCAAGCCGGGCGTGAACTTGCTCAACTTTGCTCGCGGTGAAATCATTGATGGTTCCGCTGTGCGTGCGGGCTACGACGCGGGCAAGCTCACGGGCAAGTACGTGTCTGATTTCTCGGATCCGGATTTGATGGGTCACCCGAGGCACATCGTGCTTCCGCACTTGGGCGCGTCGACGGAGGAGGCGGAAGAAAACTCCGCCGCCATGGCGGCTGAGACGATGATGGATTTCCTTGAAACCGGTACGATCCGCAACTCGGTGAACTTCCCCACCACCATTTTACCGCCTCACAAGAACTCCTCCGGTGCCCGTCTCTGCATCGTCAATAAGAACGAATCCGGCGCCCTCGGTGAGATCACCACCTTCCTCGGCACGCAAAACTGCAACATTCTTCAACAGATCAACACCTCTCGCGACAGCGTTGCGTACACGGTGATCGATTTGGAAACCTGCCCCGAAGATCCGGGTGCTTTGCAAGACTCCCTCGCCGCGGCGTGCCCGATGGTGATCTCTTCTCGCTTCATCGGCTCCGTCTTCAACGACGAGCTCGGTCAACCGGGGACGTACTTTTGGGTTCGCGAAAACGGCAACTAAGCTTTCGTCCCCGCGAGTATTCCTCGCGTCGAAGATCTATCTTTCTTTAATACAGCACTTTAGCACGAGCACCAATCGCAGATGCGTCCGTAAGGAGTCTGACTCAGCCTTGATATATGCGTGGTGCGACCGAGCATTACTCGTGAGAGTTTGCCCATACGACGTCAAAATATCCCGAAAAAGGGCTCGTTCCCGACACAGCATGGAGCGCCGATCGACGCGCCGCGCGACGAGTAGCGCCCCCGCGCGCGCGAAGCGCACGCCCAAGATTAATTCCCAGTTTGTCCGCGATTTTGTCGTGGGAGAAGTCGCGCGACGCACGCGCGACGACGCCGATGGGAAATCCCGGGTCTCTGGCGTCGGCAAACTGTCGAGAAAAAGTGCATCGAAGAAGAAGAAGGTCGCGAACGCACTGCGTAAGCGCTTGTTACGCCAGAAAAGAGCGTCGGACAACGCAACGCGATGGCGCGTGGGATTACGGGCGCGCGCGCCGGTGATGAAGGCGACGAGTTGTCGAAATCTGGTCAAAGCGGTCACCGCGGGGTTACTGCACGAAGCCAACGCCGTAAAGGCGACGTGGTTGAACGGCGCGGGCGTGACGATCGCTACCGAAAGACGGTCGCGAATGCGTGTTCGGACGAGTGCGTGGCATTTGGAACGTCTGTCGTCGTTTATCGGGGACACGAGTTCGTCGTTTTGGGAAAATCATCCGGATTTCGTCGTCGGCGGCGACGCGACGAGCGACGGCGACGAGCCGAAACGCGACCCGTTCGTGCAGTGGATGTGTCGAGCGAAGGAACTGGCGCCGGATGTGTTTAGTCGTGAAATGTCTTTTGCGCGGGAGTTTTCGCGTGATGGCGCTCGACCGTTTACGACGGCGATACGTATGATTGATGAGTGGACGACGTCGAGTCTTCGCCGATTGCACGCGCACTTTCCAGGATGTGTCGATGATAGCTGGAGAACTGGCATTCCAAGAGACATACCGCTCTTGCCGGACCCCGAGAGCGTCGACCGAGAGCATGCTGCGGGAGAAAGTGAAAATGTGATCGCATCTGATGTGTCGGCAGACGCGAGTGCAAACGCTCTTCAAGGCTTCGTCGCCGCGCCGATGTCGCACGCGACGCCGGCGCCGGTCAGCGAGAGCGGCGCTCAGCTGAGTTTCGTCGCGCAGGTTGCCGCACAAAGCTTTGCGCTCGACGCATTTCCTATTCTCCCACTCGAAATCTTACCCGTAGAACACTTCGTGCTCGGGCTCTGGAGTTCTAAGAACGCGACGACACCCGGATCACCGCCGTCAAAGCCAAATGATACGTTTTCGCTACCCTGGCTGGATTCGGCGTGGATCGACCTGATGGATTCAACCCCAAAATCTCCACGAAAGCAGCGAGCGCGAGTATGGCGAGGAAAAAATTTGGACATGATCGTGTACGGCGAAGATGAAAAGCAAACGTGGGCTTCGAAGATTGCCGCGTTTCTCAAGCGCGCTCGATCGGCACTTGGTAATAGAGTGCTCGATCGTGGGGCTTGGGGAGGGTCCATTCTCGATAGTCTCATCGGCGCAAATCTCACACAAAACGTCAGCGATGTATTGTCGAGTACGGCGTTTATGAACCTTGCGGCGAGGTTTCCGTACAACGCATCGACGGCGGAGCAGCACGACTCTCGCGCGTACATTCACCGAATCGTCGGCGAAATGTTTGACAGAATCCGCGAAGGCATCGAGCCGAAGGCGGTGGTTGTGCCCGATGAACTTCCAGGTAAACCCATCGATGAACTCTCATTACGCCCCCAACGCACGGTGGTGAAGAAGAAACTCAATGCGAAGAAGGCGAAGAAGGGTCCACTGCGCAAGTCGAGAAAGGTGGCGGCGGGCGTCATCGAGCAGGTCCTGGCGAGGCCAGATCCGCCTCGAACGGAACACACGACTGATCAGGTAGACTGGTACGCCGTTTTGGACGCACCGCTCGTTGAAATCGTCAAGTGCATCAGATGCCGTGGCATGCACTGGATGCTCGCGCGACGCATCAAAGGTATTTTGAAACGAGTCATGGCGCAACGTGGATGTCTTTCGCTTGAATTTTTGCGCGACACGCCGACAAGAGATGCCAACGAATATCTGCTCGCTCTCGACGGTATGGGCGTGAAGACGACGTCTTGTGTGCTACTTCTTGCGTTGCATCGCACAGACTTCCCCGTCGACGTTAACGTCGGGCGTATCATGGCTCGTTTGGGTTGGGTGCCACTCGAGAGCGAAACTGCTCTTGAAGAGCTCGCGCAATACGCTCCTGAACCTGCGGTGTATACTTTCTTGCGCGAACGTCTTAATTCTTTCGGCGTTGAGATGCTTTACGAGTTACACTACCACATGATTACACTGGGAAAAGTTTTCTGCGGTAAGCGCCTGCCAAACTGCGGTGCGTGTCCACTTCGGGATGTTTGCGAATACGCCAAGCAAGGCGGCAAGTGCGTTGATCGACCAGACGGGCACTCCGGTCTCGCGTCTCTGCAACCAGAACTTCCCACCAGAGCTCGACCATTGAATGACATCGAGGATATTGGAGGTCAAACTGTGCCGCGCACTTCGAATGTACACGAAAACGTCGCGAAAGATGGCTCGTCGTACGTGCTGAAAGCCATCATCGCCGCCGGCGTGGAATGGGACAAGAAGGGGCGACCCGAAGGTGCACTCGCGACGAATGTTTTACTCTTGAGCGCGGCAACATCGAGAGAAGATGTTCAACTTGCATACGTCCGCCTCTCTCGTGTGGTTCACCCGGACAAGAACTCTCACCCCGACGCTTCGCTGGCGTTCAATTACATCACCATGGCGCGTAAAGTTGCGCTCAACATCACAAACAACGACACGTTGGCTCAGAATATCGAAGCTGAGCTCGAAGAAATGATCCGATTATCGGTGGAAGACGTAGAGGAAGTGCCCATGGATGAATTTACGGGCATGGAGCTCAGTGAAACAGTCATCAAAGCAAGCAAAGTTCGCGCCGAAACACTCGGATGGTCGGTGCCGACGACTTTACTCCCGCGACAAATCATTGACGAACTTGGCGGTGAGTCGAGTGCGTGTGGCTGCATCATGGTTCCCTTGGACTCGAACTTGAAATCACTTGACGAAATCACAGCCAAAACGGTAGACGTCGCAATTCTGGTTCCTTGTATCTCGGCGATGAAGAAAAAGTTCCCACTGCACGGCACGTACTTTCAAGTCAACGAGGTCTTCCTCGACGAAGTTTCGTCGAATGTTCCGCTCAAAGTCGAAAAGACACAACTCTCGAAATGCAAGCGCATAAGAGTGCTCGTCGGAACGTCCATCGGAAGCATTGCTCGTGGAATGTCGCGCGTGCAAGTCACGGCGGCGTTTGCGAGTCAACGCATCTGTGTTCGAACGTGGAACAGAACGACCAAGCGTCCCGGACCGCTACCGCGATGGCTGTGTCCGTTCTTCCCGCAACCCGTGGAGAGACCTCTCGAGCCCGAGCCATCGCCTTTGACGAAGAACGGTCGACCGATGAACCCGACGCCTTTGTCGCCGGTATCAGTGCTAACATTGGCGCAGAGTCCGCAAATCGCGACCATGGCCGCCGCAGCGCCGGTGGATTCCGTCGAGCACAGACTTCTCGAAGAATTTCAGCGAATGTTCAAGGGCAAATCAAAGCCCAAGATGCCACCTGGCCTCAAGCGCGCGTTCAACGGGTCCAACGATGGTTCATCGCGCAAACGTCGCGCACTGTTCCCAAAAGTTCTTCGGCACCAGAAATGCGGATTCTGCCGCAATTGTCTCAATCCCAGTTTTAAACAAGCGTGTCTCACGCGGCGTAATCAGATGCGTCTGAGCATGGCGTCGCCTACCGCGTGAGAGCGCGAGAAATAATCAATGTTACATCACGATTACAACAAACGTTTCTACACTCTGTACGATCTTCGCATTGCGAGCGTTTGCGCCAGCGTCTGCCGAATGTAGGGCACAACCAACGCCTCGGCGTATTCCACGACAAAGTCCGCGAGCGAAGGATGATGCAAACCGTCATTCAACGGTTTCATTTCATCAATCGCGCGCTGAATCGCTCCCGGCTCCTCAAACAGCACCTCCGCCGTCGACTCCACGACCGCTCGCAACCGTTCATCGTCCAACGACACGTCCATCGCCGCCGCCAACGCTCTCGTCGCGTCTCCCAACCCCTTCATCGCGTCGGCGTCGCCCGCCGCGAGCAAGCATCGCGGCGCGCGTTCGACGACGCGTCCCAAACACACCTCCTTCATCGGCAACGCCGCGCGCACGTTTACCAGCGCTCGCTGAATCTTCGCCGCGTCCACGCACACCAACGCCGCCTCCGGGCACTTATGAAACACCTCCCCCGCGCGAACGCCCTCTCCGCAAAATCTCTCGAGCGCCTCGCACATCGTCGCGATGGCGTGATGATCTCTAAAAATCTCCCCGACCTCGTCCGTTCGATGTCGATTCCCGAGTATGAGCAACCGCGTGACCCTGGTCTCCGAGTCCACGCCCACTTCGCGCCACGCGCGTCGCGCGTCGCTCTCCCACGCCCCGCTCATCGCGTGCATCGCGAGCGAGTTCTGCGCGATGCCGTCGACGCCCCACTCGCCGTAACTCCGTCGGTCGTCGTCCCTGAAGTCGACCGCGCGCGGACGGCGCGCGCGCGTCGTCGCGCGCGCGGACCCGCGCGCGAGCGCGACGCGCGTCGCGACGCGCGAGCGCATCGCGCGCGCGAGAGTGACGAAAGTCGTTAGCGCCGCAAACGACGACGCGCGCGCGCGATGGCGACGCGCGACGGCGCGAGCGCGCGCGCGACGTCGCGCGCGACGAGCGCGACGTCGCGCGCGACGACGGAGTTCTGGCTGACGATCCCGCGCGCGACGCGACGCCCCGACCCGACGCGCGCGGGAAGGGAGACGATCTTCTACGACGTCGCGTGCGCGCTCCACGGCGATCGCGGCGACGGCGCGAACGCGCGCAGACGAGACGCGGCGCGCGTCGAACGCGTCACGCGACGGCGGTACCGCGAGTTCGTGGCGCTGAAGGAAGACTTGGATGAGGAGTGCGGCCGCGGGGCGGCGCCGGAGGCGCCGCCGCGAGAACGGTTTCGTCGAGTGAACGCGGACGAGGGTAAGGTGGAGGCGCGAAGACGGCGGTTGGAGAGTTGGTTGTGGGGGGTGCTGGCGAACGAGGCGTGCGCGAAGAGCGAGGCTTTGGGACGGTTCGTACGGTTGGGGGCGTGCGAGCGGGCGCTGCGGCGCGCCGAGGCGGAGGCGGAGGCGGTCGAGGCTAACGCGGAGGGGGGAGAGATCGCGATGACGCCGGAGTCGACGTCGGTGCGCAAGATGGACGCACTGACGCCGGAGATGGTGACGAATCCGAGCGCCATTCTGTCGTCGCCCGAGAGCGAGGCGAGTCCGTATGAGCCGCGGCGGCGAGCGATCGAGGAGAGCGAAGCGGCGGCAGCCACCGCCGTTGATGCGCTGAATGCGACAAATGAAGAGATGCGGTCTCTCAGGGAAGAGCTCGAGGCGACGAGGGAGTGCTTGAAGGATGCGCGCGCGACCGCGGCGGCGGCGGAGGAAAAGTTTTCCGATTTCGAAGTCACATCGCGGAAGGAAAAGAAAGTGTTGAGCAAGGAGATTCGCTCGCTGCGCCGCCAGCTCGAAGAAGCGAAGTTGGATAAAAACGAACAGGCAAACATCATATCCGCGGAAGATCGCACGGCGGTGCTGCGAGACGTCATGCACGAGGTGAGCGTGTTGCGCAATCGAGTTCAAGAGTGTACGTATGAGAAATTACTGTCCGTGGAAGCGAGTAGCCCGCACGGACACGCAGGTGGAGATCCGAACGAGCTGCTTGCTGTGAGCGATAACCGATTGGCCGTGTTGCTCGCCGAGACGCAGATTATGATATTAGGCGGCGAGGACGCTCAGCCCTCGATTTCGGATTCCCCAGAGAGCGCCGAGGCAGAACAAGAGCTCCTGAACGCCGAGCGCGAGACCCGACAGACGTTCGCAGACTTGCTGTCGGATCTCATCAACACGCGCAAGAGTATCAATTCGCTCTTACGCAAACACTTTGCGAGAAAGAACGAACCGGCTTCGACGACAGGACTTAGCAGTCGCGTGACGAATCTCGTGGGCGCGATAGAAAAGAAACTGACCATTCCTCAATAGCGAACGGTCGTGTAAAATAAATTGCTTCTACTATTACGTGCTAATCTAAGACCGCAGCCGCACATCACAGACCGGTTTGCTGCATTTTCTTCCCTTGCGCGTCGAAGACGTACTTCTTGAATCGCAACGTGAGCTTTCCGTTCCCTGCACCTTTCTTGATGCCGTTCGAAAAGTAAACCTTGTACTTGCCGCTCTTCCCGAAACCGCCCTCTATTGTGCCGCACTCTTCATTCGACGTCCACACGCGCATGCCCAAGAACGCAGTCAGGTCGGATTCTTTTTTAAACATGCCTTTGCCGATGACGGTGCGCTCATCTTGCACGCGTTCGATCGCACCCTCGCGAGATTTCATTTTGAACACGCGAAGCGAACGAATCGCGTCTGGTTCGCGCTGCGTATTAATGTGCTGAAGCATTCTCCCGTGAAACGCGAGTCGACACGTGTTTTGATGGATGTCGGTGTCGAGACGCGACGCGATGTACAGCTCGTCCGTCGGCACCGTAATCGGTTGCTCAAACTCCAACAGCGCATACTTCGCGAACGTCGGAGCGTCGAACGCGTCGACGCCCCCAGCCTCATCGACGATCGCCCTAGCCTCAGTTTCGGTCAAAAGCTCCTCGCAGTGCTTGTACTCCTTGGACGCGTCAAAGCCAACTTCGGTCAACTGCATACTCGCCAAAGCATCCGCGAGAGCGTTTTCACCACCTCGTGAGACGTCGCCGAAGAAATGAACCGTCGCCATCACCGTCGTGTGCCCGATCGTGATGTGAAACTTTGCGCCGCATTTCACAGCGCTCTTGAAAAACCGAATTTTACTCGCGCTCACGATGGCCGCGTCGAATGTGGGCACCGTGTTCGGTTCGCACACTAAACCGCGCTCGAGGACTTTCGCATCCAACCCCGCGACGCAAATCCCCAATCGATCGCCGCGCGCGCACGAATCGACTGACTTCTTGAACATCTGCATGGACTTGATCTTCTTCTCAAGTTTCAGATGCGGAATCTCAATCGTATCCCCCACGGCGACGGAGCCCCGAAGCGTCGTCCCCGTGAGCACCGTCCCTTGCCCTTTCACCGGAAAGCAGTGATCGACGGCGAACAAAAACGCTCCTTCCGCTTCGCGCTTCTTCTTCACCTCCGGTATTAACTCCAACAGCTTCGTTTTCAGCGCCTCGATCCCGATCGGCGGGTCCCCGTCCGAGTCCAGCGCCTGCGAATCCGCCCCGCCCGGCCTCGCGCTCACCGGCAACATCGCGCATCCCTTAAACTTTGTCTTCGCGAACACGCTCGCCAATTTCGCTTGCATCTTCGCCACCTTTTCCTCTCTCACCTCCTCCGCGAACGCATCGATCTTATTCACCGCCACGATCAGTCTATCCGTCGTTATTTCCCCCACCACCAAGCACTCCGCCGTCTGCGTCTGCACGCCCTTTTGCGCGTCCACGACCAAAATCATCAAATCGATGATCGACGCCCCCCCCAGGACCGTCTTTATCAGCGACGCGTGTCCCGGGCAATCCACCAGCGTGAACTGCGCGCCGTCGTACGCCTCGCGCGTCGCGTCGTCGACGTCATCAGGAAACTCGGCGAGAAACGACGAAAATCCAAGGTCGAGCGTGATGCCCCGCGCCGCGCTCTGCGGGCACTTATCCAGGCTCGCCGTGCTGAACGCCGTGCTGATCGCGCGCGCGAGCGACGTCTTCCCGCTGTCGATGTGCCCGAGGACGCCGACGTTGACGTTCAGTCGAGGTTTCATTGCGCCGCGCGCGACGCGCTCTGATGCCATCGCGTCGCGTCGCGCGCGCCGAGGACGCGTCGAGCGCGGCGCGCGCGCGCGCGGCGACGCTCGTCGACGCGCGCTGGCCGCGTCGGGGCGACGGGCGCGGGTTCACGGGCGCGCGCGCGGCGCGCGAGCGCGACGGGGCGACGCGGTGCGCGCGCTTCGTGCTCGAGGTGGCGAGCGACGACGACGACGACGAGGGCGACGAGGGTTGGCGTTGCGCGGGCGCGTGCGTGGTGGAGGATTCGTGCGCGGTGCGCGGGCGCGAGGGCGCGAGGAACGGGATGATGCGGAGCGTGGTGGTGGACGACGCGATGAGACGACGCGGGCACGGCGCGGCGCTCGTGCGACGAGCGACGGCGCTCGCGCTCGCGGAGTGGGACGTCGTCACGGTGTGGTGCGAAAAGGGATTGGTGAAGTTTTATGAGAGCTGTGGGTACGTGTACGAGCCGGCGAAGGGGCGAAGGTACGCGGAAGACGACGAGGCGGTGCTGCGAGCGACGCGCGATTCGGTTAGAGACGCTCGCGGGATATCTACCGGTGGGTGATTAGAATTAGAAGTGCAATCGGAGTTTAGACGGAGTAAGTCTTCGAGCCGTCCTGGCGAACGTCGCCGCGCAGAACGAGCTCGGCGATGTCCTCGCACGAGCCGAGGAAGAGCGGCGAGCGCTCGTGAAGCGTCGTCGGTTTCTTGTCGAGTATGGTTTCGACGCCGTTTGTCGCTTCGTCCGAGCAACGAATGCCATCAGAAGATGCCGCGCCGGCGGCGCGAGCGACGAAGGCGAGTGGAGCCGCTTCGAAGACAACGCGAAGGTGCGGTCGCGGGTTGCCACACCATCCGCCGTAAATCAGCGTTCGGTGCGCATCCCCGACGAGCGAACAGATGTATCGCGCGCTGTACTGAGAGCCGCTCTCGCCTCGACCGTTACGAATGTCATTAATGTACGACTTCAAGCCTTCGGGCCAGTCATCAAATCTGGCGTCGTTGAGCGAGTACACTTGACCTCTGGGAGGGCACGACATACGTTTGTTTGCCACGGCGAATTCGCCGTCAAACAACGTGTACTCGACCGCTGGACCTTCATCGCCGCACGCAAGAACTAACGTTGTCGCGCCGCTATAGTGCGCGTATCCAGCGGCGACTTGCTCGCGCCCTGGTTGCATGGCGTTCTCTTCGGCAGAAGCTCCCTCGATAGCGCGATATACGCCGAAGATTGACCCCACTGGAACATTGCAGGCAATGTTTCGCGAGCCATCGAGCGGATCAATGCACACGACGTAACCACCGTCGACATTCAACACAACAGGCGTGTCATCTTCCTCGCTAGCGTAGTACTTGACACCTCCACACTCCGTGAGGTGCCTTTTAAAGATGTCATTCGCCACGACGTCGAGCTTTTGCTGCGAATCGCCGGAAGCGTTACTTCCACCTGCGGCGCCGAGAAGTTCGCTGCCTCGCAAAGGCGCGCTCGCTAAAGCACTTGCGAGCTCTTTACTTGCGTTCGCCAGGGCGACGAGGACTTTACTCAGCATCAAGCGTTCTGTGGGCGAGCTATCGCGACCGGCGAAAGATTCGCATTCATGAATTTGTGAACCGACGGCGAACTGTCTTGCCGGATTGGAGTTCCATTGGACAACGCCGTACTTACCGGTGACCATCCAGCTTTCTTCCTTCTTGGCCATTTCTTGACGTTCACGAGAAATACCGCACCCCAGCTCAGCTTTCAACGTACGCAAAGCTAATAGTGGTGCGGGAAAATACGCCGAGACGTCTTCGAAAGGCGTGTCCAGCTCCCACAAACAATCATTAAGAAGCCGCCGATAGTTCGCGTCTCCCTTGATGATGACGAGATCTGAAGACTTCAAGTCATCGTGAGCTTTCCGCGGGAGCGCCCAAAACGGTTGTGGCTGGCACCATGCAAAGTCCGGTGTGATCGCCCACGCGCCACTACTGAGATGCGCCGCCCATCGACGGCCCATGACAGCCGTGTCCTCGTCCTCGCTCTTCATCATCGCGTCGATGGTATCTCTGCAATCCTTGTCCATCGCATCCGACACAAAGACAGGGTGCGCCTTGACGCGAAGGATTACTCGTTGCACAGCACCGCTGGTGATCAGCGCATCCGCGAGTGCGAGGTCGCTCACAAGCTCGAAGCCGGCGTTGTCAACGATGATGGACACATCACGCATGCCCTTCGCGAGCGCTGTGGACACCCGTTCGCTATCGTCCCACAGAAGGTACTCTTCACCAGCGTGTAGCGCTTCGACAAATGCCTCGCTTGCGCGATTCGATCCATCGCCATCCGATCCAGACTCAGGCCATATACTCAGATCCATTCGGTTTCCCCAAAGTGCCACCATAACAAAGAGTCGAAGTTCTTCGGCGAGCGTCGACGCAGTCTTGGCTCGTTTTGAGAAAGAGTTGGCCTTCTTCGCCAGAGACGCCGCTGCCTGCGCGCCTGCGCGCAGGCCATTCATTTTATCTACCGAGAACGGGTCGAAGTTAAAGAGCTTGGACTCTGAATCGAAGTAACCGATGGCGTTCAGGATGCGTCGATAAAAGTAAAACTCGACCAGAAGCCAAGGCGCGTCTAACCACGTCGTTCCAATCCACGGATCAAGGATTTCGCGCCACGTCTCGATATCAGGACCACCATCCGGTGTGATGTGTTCGATGACACTCGTCGACGCCGTGGAGAGCTCAGCCTCGAGTCTACGTAGTTTAATCTCTGCGTCGCTCCCGGGCGTGAGTACGGTGGCATTGTCCCTGAAAACTCTTCCAAGAATGTCTTCACGAAGACGGCGATTCACAGTGTCGTACGCCCACGTTCCCGGGACGTTGTTCACGATCACGGGTGGCGTGGAACCGTCCCTAGTGCGCGGGCCCGCTGCGGCACCATTATCCATCCGTCCCGCTCGTCTTCGCAGAGACGCTCGACTCTCCCTGAGCATCGACGACGACGTGCGACGCGACGAAGGAGACGCCGTCGATGCCGTCGACGCGCGTTCGTGCGCGCTCAGTGCTGCGCGCATCTTTGTAGCGCGTCACTCACCACTCTCGCGCATGGCGACAAAGCGCGCTAAAAAAGACTCCAGAATGAAAACTCGATAGGCGAGCAATTCGCTAAACTCGTCGTCTTCGAGGGATCGAATTTTCTCTAACATTGCCTGCGCCAAGAACGGGTGAGACTTGAAGATTTCTTCGATGGCCGATGCGCGCGCGCGCCAAAGTTCGCACACGGTGAGCGCCGAAGCGCGGACTGATTTTCTTCGTTCGGGTGGAATGAGTTCGTCCAATCCAAAGTAGCACAAGTACGCATCGGCTTGCCCAGTGAGAACAGCGATCATTTTGCGCTCGTTGGGACTTGAAATTGCCACGACTCCTTCGGTGACGACGTAAAAGTAACCAGAATCTATGACCATTCCAGGCTCGATGACGACTAGCTCGAATACACTCACGATGTGCTGACAAAGGCCGTTCGAGACGTTCCCGAATATTCGACCAACGTTCGGCGCGAGCATGTGGTGCGCCATGGACGCCATTAAATCAGTCGGCAATGACTTCATGATTTCTTCGTTTTCTCGTAGGAACGTGCGCCGTGGCTCGACTTCTGAAATGAACGACATGATGTGCCTCCTGATGTGCGTCGGTGCGTGTTGCCGATCGAGAAATGCGTGCACACGCGTCACGCGTTCTCGAAATTTGCGCTGTCGCGACATCGTTGTTGAAAGTGCCTGAATCGATGCTCCCATGCTCCCAACGAGATAGGCGAAGAAGATCGCGCCCACGATCATCGCTACGGTCGATATGCAACGCTCGAGGTCATTCGATCCCGCAGAGATGTCGCCAAAACCGACGGTCGTGATCGTGGCAGTGGCAAAATATAGTGCAACGATGTAGATTTCGGAGTTTGACCCATCTGCCAAGTCCGCCTGCGTGAGCCAGCTTTGATCACGGCCTTCCTGAATCGCAACGAAGATGTAGACGCACGCCACAGAATGGACCAAAAGCGCAAACACGAGCAGCGTCTGCGCGATGAATATCACCATCGGAGTCATACGAAACAGCTTCATGAACAAAATCTCCGGCGTCGTCAACGACGAACCAGTGACTCGAAGAACTCGCAAAAGACGTAGAATTCTCGTTAGGCGTTCCACCGGTGTGGATTCGCCTTTTATCGAGGCGATTATTTGCACGACAAACGGGACGCTCACTATCGAGTCCGTGACAAATGAACCTTCAAGGATGTATATCTTACGGATGAGTCTGGGAGTCGTGATGAGCTTCCGTCGCCCCGTGGAGCGACACGTCAAAACTTTGGCTTCTAAGAAGTTGACCACAAACGTATCGATGAAGAAGAGCGCTCCTGCGACGAAATCGATAATCGGCGCAGCACTCAACCCCCTCCCTTTGAGCTTCATCGGGTAATCAAACGCTATGACAAACGGTTCAATGACAGACATCATCACCGTTACCGCCACGATGATCACGTTCCAAGCAAGCTGAAATCGCGACGACGGGAGAAAAAGAGATTCCCACCGTGGCCGACGATGCCGCGTTCTTCGCGCGTCCTCTTTCACGTACGCGTAGAACCTACTCGAATTCACCAACACGCCGTGTTTATACGATTCTCGCACAAGTGTAGACTCGAGATCATCTTCTTCTATCACGAAACCTTCGATATCTTCCTCTTGCTCAAGACATTGTGACAACGGCGTGGCTCTGCGCTCTACGACTCCTGGTCCACCGTGCGCAAGCCTTATCGCAGCAGAGATGGCTGTGCCGCCCCAAGGTAAACGATCGCGCGTGCGATCAGAGGATAGCAGTGCTTGCTCGAGCGATCGGAATGACATGCGAAACGGTTAGGAAGGAGCGCGAGGTATACTGTGGGGGCACCGGCGTCGTAACTACGATGTGTTTGGAATACAATACTATACTCAAAGTTTGAGAGATGGCTTGTTCTTCGCGGAGTCTGACTTGCTCTTCTTCGCCACACCGCCGCGCGCGGCGTCTGCGTCTTTGGCATCTTGGAGCATGCCGAAAACCTTGCTCGATTTGGAGAAATCGGATTTGGATTTCCCAGCCGCCGAACCGACGGCGAGCATCGCAACTTTCGGCGCCTTGCGCGTGAAACCAGCATCTTCTTCTGCCTTGTGCTGGGCCTCGCGCGCGCGGTCTCGTTTGGCCTTGACGCGATCTTTCTCTTCTTGCGCGGCTTTGGACTTCCGTTTACGCTTGGCACGACCAGCCTTGCGTTCCTCCTTGGTGAGTTCGTCGTCCGCCTTGACGGCGCCAGCGGCGGAGCCGCGCTGTCCGCCCTTGCCTTCGCCTCCCGCGAAGACTTCCTCGGGCGCCAGACGTTTGGACTCGTCGAACGTCAACGGCACAATATTCCCCTTCGCACGCGCGGCGAGTTCCCGATCGATCTTCTTTTCGAGATCCTTCGGATCCTCCACCTCGCCCGTTTGCAAGAGCACGTCCAAGCGATACGAAAGCGTGGCCCAGAGCTTCTTCACCTCGGCAACCATGGGGTCTTCCTTCTCGCCGAGCGCGACGCCAGCCTTTTGACGCATGTACTCATCGGCGTAAATATCACCTAAACCCTTGGTAGACTTGGTGTCGTCGAGTTGTGGGAGCTCCTTGCGTTCGCGCTCCTCCACGGGTTCGACACGCTCGACGTCGTCGAATCGGCCTTCGATGATTCGCTGCTTGATGATTTCCTCGAGCTTCTGGGTTATCTCTGCGCTGATCACCGGCGCAGGTGCCATGACGTGCTCGAACTCGAGATCAGTTTCCAACGCGCTATTCATCGGCCGCTCTTTTGCTGCGGCTTCACCCTTGAGAAGCCAAGACTTTTCGCCGATCGCCGCGGCTTCGAGCTTTTCGATTTGGCGCCCGAGCGCTTCTTGTTGGCGCTGGAACGCCGACTTCGGACCCGACCGCGGCACTTCCTCCTCGTCGTCATCGATGGCGTCGCTATCGCCGTCTTCGCCCTCCGCCTCCGCACGAGCAAGCTCGGCGTCCAAATCCGCGTCCAGCTTTCTATCCAACTCATCGAGCTCTTCTTCGTCGCCAGCGATGAGTTCGTCTTCTTCGTCTTCTT
>Ga0209666_1001385_pt1 | contig 18547 bp, 15 predicted proteins | sample SaaInlV_125m_DNA_FD_184679 | JGI IMG/M metagenome (GOLD analysis project Ga0209666, IMG submission 184679) | Marine microbial communities from expanding oxygen minimum zones in the Saanich Inlet - Saanich Inlet SI037_S3LV_10m_DNA (SPAdes)... | ecosystem: Environmental > Aquatic > Marine >...
CCGATCGGAGGTGGGGTGGGTAATCAGCCAACGTTGGCCGCATGCCTCCCCCGCCTCCGATCGGCGCGGCGCTGGCCCCCACGGCCGCCCTCGACAGCAACGACGGGTTGCGGCATCGGCGTTAAGGGCACATCCGATTCCTTAAAGTGGATTGCGGCGTGCGCCAGTGTGCCTCCCAAACGTGCCGACTGCACACACGCGCGGTTGCCGATGAAGCCGGGTGCAAAAAACAAGGCTGCACAATCTTCGGGGCACTCGAAGCCGGCGCCATCGAACACGAGAGCTGAGCTCGACAAGATCGTCAAGGCTGCTAACGACGTGATCAAGATACAGAACACCAGCATCGCAAAATACGTCAAGGCACAAGCTGAAAAGGAGCGGGCCCAGCTGGCGCAATTCCAAAACCACGTCAACTTTTTCGAGCACCTCGTCAGGATCTTGACGGAAGACGACACCTCCACCTTGCCCAACGGTAAGAAGCTCGTCGACGAGGAGAAGCGGTCCCGTTGCCTCGCACAGGTGAAGGCGTACGCCGATGGCTGCTTGTCCAAGGAAGCCGCCCTCAAGGACTCGGAAAAGGCATTTGAGCTTCAGCCCATGCCGGAGATCGACCTCTGGACCGATCACGAGGAGCACGAGGAGGCGGGAGAGGGGGTGTCCGAGTTTGACCTCTTTCGAGAGTTGGAGGAGGAGGAGCAGCAGCAGGCACCGGCCAAAAAGGCGCGTGCCTAACTGCCAACAAACGCGCTCGACGGCGGTGCGGTGGCGTGGACGGCCGTGCGTGTGCTCGTCTTCCTTGTGCCGAGTGTCGTGTCAAAAAGCGATCACATGTTAAAAAACTACTAAAGTTGAATCGTTCTTGCTTTTTCCAAAACGCCGCTTGCTGCTCGCTTTTTCGTGTGAGTCCCAAATTTGGACGACTTAAGGGGTGATACTCAGCAATCGGCACAGGCTTGCGGTGTGCGTGCCGACGCAACGCACGATCAAAGGCGCACGTGCCACAAAACGCACGCGCAATGGACACGCACGCACACGGACCACACGCACCACACGCACAGGCACAGGCAATCGCCATGATCATGCAACGAAGGATCAACCCCGGGGTGCAGTTCAAGCCCGTGACCACTAACGAGTCGTCAATCGCAGTCTTGAACACAGTCGTGGCACCTCCTGCGTCGCCGAAGGTGACACTGGCTGCGACGCCGAGCAAGGTGGTGCCGACCCTGATGGACGACGAGGATTCGGATGGTGAGCAGGATCCAGCCAGCGTCTTTGCACAGACTGCCTGCGATCTTGCATCGGTTGCATCGCTCCCGGCGTCGCTTCCGCCCCTCAGCGACGACGACGACGACGAAGAGGCCTCCGGTGCGGCCAGCGCCACCCTCAGGGCAAAGAAATCGTCAACTGCCAAGAACGCGCCCAATGCGCCCAAGGCGCCCAAGGCGCCCAAGGCGCCCAAGGCACCCAAGGCACCCAAGGCACCCAAGGTCCCTCAATCCGAGGAGGAAAAGGTCGAGCGCAAGCGTTTGAAGGAGGAGGAGCGCGCTGAGAAGAAGCGCAAGGGCACCATTGAGGCGCGGCTCCAGCTTCGCATGGAAGCTGGAGCGCTCCGCGCCGATGCGTTGAGCGTGATGGATGGCAAAGTTCCCGTTGGTGAGCGGTGGGTGGAGGTGGACGAGTCCACTCGTCTCAAGCGCGCAAAGCTCGTGCCTGGCGCGCTTGACGTGATCATACAGCGCAAGATCCTCGGCCAAAACGACTACTTGCCGCCCGGGTTTGTACACGACGACATCGGGCACACCGTCTACGTCCATTCCACGCCGGCCAAAACCGCTGCAGAGGAGCGTCGCGAATTCCTTGACGCGGCCGGTCGCGTGAAATGGCACCGCGTCGGTCTGGCGCAAAAGAAGCTGGCCGCATACATGGCGTCGAAGCAGGCCGCCGCAGCAGCAACGGGGAGTGCGTGACCAACCAACTCTGCGTGGTGGTGGCTTGCGGGGTGCGTGTGCGTGTTTTGTTTAAAACCCTGACAAATGCCACCCCTCAAACGCACACGCAAAAACATCACGGCACTCGACTATCTCAAACTCGTGGCAGAGCACTTTCCCGACGGCAACGCACCTCAAGCTGTGACGCCGCTTGCGCCGCGCAACACCAAGGCCAAGCGACAGTTTGCGTGCCCCCGCTGCGCCTACGTCGCGTCCGACCGCCCCTTGCTGAAACGCCACGAGCGCAATGTCCATGGCGTCAACCTCGTGTGGCACGCGTGTACCGAGCTCCTGCCCAATGGGACGCGGTGCACGTATCAGGGCAAGAGCATAGACAGCGTGCGCCAACACCAGCGAAAATTTCACTGCATCAACCTGCGTTGGCACCCGTGCGACCAGCCTGGCTGTGTGTACAAGGCAAAAACGGCCGGCGATCTGAAGAAGCACAAGGCAAACAGGCACGACATCGATATCGTCTGGCATCGATGCCAGGTGCCGGGATGCTTTTTTGTCTGCAAGCAACGGAATTTTTTGAACCAGCACGCGAGATACATGCATTCGGGCCGCAGAGTCACCAATCCTGTGCGCGCCGAGCGCAACCGCCGCGTGCCAGAGGGGATGCGAGAGTGTGTGCCGTGCGCGCCTCAACCGGACGCCTAGGGCGCGCGAATCGTGGCGCGCGAGCGAGTTTGCCACGAGCAACATTCCTTAGAAAACGCGTCCTCATCCGTGTAAAGACAAGCGGGTGTCTTTTGAATCCCTCGTTAAAACACGCCAAGCACACATGCCGACCACCGTTCACGCCACGCACGCGATACTCCCTAAGCGTTGCCGACGACGCTCGCCTCCCACGGACGGCCGTTCACGACGGTACACTGCAGATCCGAGGGCGCAAAGTTGCCGTTGAGCACGACAATGGCCACGATCACGCCCATGACGTTCTTCGAAAGGAGGTCGAGGAGGTTGTAGCAGGTGTTGGCAGTCGTCCCGCTGATGGACCCAGCCCAGTAGTAGCCCACGGCGACCACGCCATAGAGTGCCCAGACCACAAAGCTGAGACTGACGGCCAGCTGGCCGCCAATTTTGGAGTGGTCCGTTGCGAGGATGACAAAGAGCGGCACGAAGGCTCCAACAAACCAGATCCAGCCCAGAAAGATGCCATCGCCTTTGCGCTTTGTGAAGAAGACGATCGAGTCGTACATGCGCGAGAGGCTGGCCCAGAACCCGGTGCCGTCGGGTCTTGCGTTGGCGTAGGACGCGCCGACGAGCAGCATCATCAAGTCACAGACTATCACGACGATGAGCGCGGCCACGCGCGAGCCGTCGTAGCCGAGCAGGTCCTCGCGGCGCGTGCAGCGGTTGGCCTCCCACAGCGTGAAAAACATCAACGAGACTAACATGATTGGGGTCGAGATGGCCCAGTCGAGGTAGCGATAACCGACGTCGATGGACGTGGTTCCAAAGAGGTAGAGCACGCCCACAATCGTGTACCAGGCAAACTCGACGCCTTGAACGGCCGTCTCGAGAATGAGCACGAGCGAGAGCACCTCTGGAACATGGTCTTTGCCGAGCGCGACGGCCGACACGATCAGCACGGCCAGCTGCACGAGCCACGAGATGATGAACGACCACTCCTGCCCGTTCCAATTTGCAGGCGACCAGCCGTACTCGCAGCCGGTCTTCGACGGCTTGGGGTTAGGGTCGTACGGGCTCGAGGCATATCCCGTTGGAGCGATTGGCACGCGCGTGTACTGCTGCGGTTTCATTGGAGGGGCTCTTCCTTCTTGGCTTGTGTTGGGGATGATGCACTTATCCCGCATTAAAATTGTAGATTTTTTTTCTAACCGCGCAAACGCTACTACTGCCCCGTGCGTTCAAGAGTTCAAGCCATCGGTCAACAATTGCACACGCGCGTCGCACACGCGCGTCGCACACGCGAGGGTTCAGGCACCGGTCGAAACGGAATCGTCATCGCTGTAATCAGCGGACAGCCCCTTGGCGGCAAGTTCCTTGTGAACACCAATCAGCATCTGGTCGACCGTCTTCGGTCTGGCATTGGGCCCCGGGCACAGGTGTCCGCGTTTGAGCATGCCACAAATCCGGCAGCGGTTCTTCGAGCGCTTGAAATCGCCGTCGGGCAGCAGCGATCGGATGCGACCCTTGCGCATGCGACTCCAGTGGTTGCGCACCGATGACAGCGAGCGTGGCTTGCCCGTGGCCTGTGCCAGCGCGCATGTCACCTCGGTCCATGAGGGTCGGATCTTGTTGAGTGGCAGGATGCGGATCAATTCCTCGTCCTCTTCACGCGTCCATCCCTCGTAGTGCTCGTGTGCGCCACCGAGCACGCCAACGCCCTGTTCCTGGTGGGGCAGCGCTTTGGCCATTCGCGATCGCTCTTCGCGCACGGCCCTTTGGCCCATGCGTTGCAGGTCGTTGTTGATGGCCTCTTCCGAGCGCGCTGCTCCCGTTTTGGGATTGTGCGTTTGCACTTCGACTTGGGGGAGGGGGCGGTCGGACTGCCACGCCTCGCGCGGCGCCATGACGATGTCCTCTTCGGCGTCCGAAGAGTCGTCCACGTGTGGCAGCAGTTCGGGCATGCGAGCGCGCGCGCGTGCGTTTTCGGTTGCAAAAAAAGCGAGTACGCACCCCGCAAGCGGCGGGCCGCTTGCGGGGTGCGCGTGCCTCGCGCGCGTGCAACAACCCACTGCAGACGTCCGTATGAGCAAGCGTCCTCGGCCTGAAGCCGACGTGGACGTCGACGACTCGGAGGAGTCTGACGTTGTAAATGCACACATCTTCGACTACAACTCCAACAGCGAGCACGTGTCGTTTCAGCCGTTCGACAAGGCGGCGCGCGTAGACCGCGTCAGGCGCGAGAAACGCGGGTCGTGGTTATCGATGGCGCGTCTCTTGAAGATTCCGAGCACTGGTGGTGGTGGTGGTGGTGGTGGTGGCTACGGCATCTCGCGATTGGCGTCGTGGATGGCGCACGCCGTGCTCGACGTGGGGCACCCCGACCCCGATGCGCCCGGCCCGAATGCGCGCTGGACCGACGCGGTGGGCGGGCCGGGCACGCCATGGGAGACGCGCGCGCCGCAGCAGGTGCTGGACCTGTTGCGGTTTTGCATCCTCGACGAGGAGCCGCGCCTGACCGGCATGGTGTGGATGGTCATGAAGCGGCGCGCGGGATCGTGGACGGCGGCGTCCGAGCTCATCCGCTCCAATGGCGTCTTTGTGCGGCTGCTCTTCAATGAGAAGGACGAGCAGTTGGTCAAGAGCGTCGCTTTTTTGGCACTCACGTCTCGCCGTCCGCGGCTGCTCAGTGCCGTGCTGGAGTCCTACAAGCAGCACGTTCATGATCGCAGGGAGATTAACGGGGTTGGCGACAAGATTGTTGCCCAGAATCTGATATGCATCGCGTTGGCGATCGTGGACTGTGTCTACGCGCCGGATTACAGTGTCGGCTACGACGAGTCGCACAAGGCTTTCGTGGAACGCAGCCACCGGGACACCAAGACCACGGACACGGTGCTCTGTATGTCCGCCTGGAGCAAGGCCGTCGAGACGATTGTGGCGCTGTGCGGCAACGACCTGCCCCTCATGGTGCTCACGGCCTCTCCGGACAATAAAATCAAATCTGTCAGCGTGCTCAGCCTGGCCATGCGCTTTGCCGAGCTTTACCCCGAGCTGCTCGACCACGTGCTCGCGGCGCGCACATGGCCGGCCAGTGCTCTCGAAGTGGCGCTTCAAAAGGCGGTGTCGCCCGAGGGCGTGCGCGGTCCCAACTTTACGCGCGTCATCGCCAACCTCTACGCGGCACTGCTGCACGAGTGGAAGTCGAGTGCGACGAAGCGCGAGCGTCTGGTAATCATCGACCATGACGAGCTGGCCCATGTGTGGCGCAATCTGGTCGTGACCGCATCGGGCTACGACGCCGTCGAGACGGGCAGCGGCGGCAACGCGCTCGTGCCGATGTCGCCCTTTCTGACCACGATGGCCGAGAACAACTTCCCGATGCCCACGAAGATGACCGAGCACGCCTCCATGCGCCACCCCGAGGAGTGGCAAGGCGTCTTTGATGCGATGATCGAGTGCCACGATCCGCAATCGAAACGCGCGCGGCAGTGGCAATCCGACGGGTGGTGCTGGGAGCCCTCGCACTGGGACAAGTCGTCGCCGCTCTTCGAGTCGCTCATTCGCCAAGCCATTCGCAAACTCATGGATCAGCCCAAGAAGACCAAGCTGCTCCTGCACTTGATCAGGGTGCTCGACGAGGGTCGCACCAAGGTCGACGACGAGGGGTGCGCCAAGGGCGCGTCGCCACCGAGCTGGCTGTCGATCAATGGAATCTTTCACGAGATTGCAATCCACCACCCGCTTGCGCTCAATCTTGTGCTTAAGCACGCGTCCGTGAACCAAGCCGGTGTCGAGAACGCACACGTGGACGAAAATGGCACCAAACACCATCAGGCACGCAAGGAGCACCACGAGGCGTTGAAAGACGCACTCTTTCTCTGCATTACGAAAAGGATCCGCCCATCGGTCGGCATGATCATAAACGCGCTCGGTGGTCACTTGAACTGCATGGTCACTTACACCGAAGACCAGGAGGAAGTGTCGATTGCGTTCCTGCCCTACTACATCAAGCACATGGGAGGTGGTGCGACCGAGGAGGAGCGCAAACTGCACGGCGAGGATTATGGCGATTTTGTCAACGCGCGCGTGGAAAAGGACTTCAAGGCGCTGCTCAAGACCACGGACTGGCCGCCGGGCAGCCTCGAACAGGCGCTCCAATTTGCGAGCTTCTACCAGCGCCCCATCTGCGCAGCGCAGCTCATGGCGGCGCCCCACCTCCTCGAGGCTGGCGACGACCCCTACCTGTTGGCCATCTCCGCTTGGATGCACGAGCCAGGGAATTGTGGCGCAAAGCAAGCGCAAGAGGAATTCGAAGCACAGCGCGAGGCCGAGACGAGTGCCCAGGCATGACTTCGCTAATGTGTAATCGTCGCTTAGACGTTTGTCTTCGTGTATGGTCATGAGAATCAATTGCAGCACCGAATGGTCCGCCGCGGCCACGCACCACCCCGTGCGCATCGCCAACGTGACCCTCCGCTCATCGGTGGGTACGCAGCTGGCCGTGTTTGATCGCCCCGACGTCGTGAGCAATCGCCTGAGCCAACGAATGCACACATTCGAGCCTGCGGAAATGGCAGCGTTTGCCGCACTGTTGCTGCCACAGACGGTCGTTCTTGACATTGGGTCCAATATTGGGTGGTGGACCTTCAACTTTGCCACGACGCACGAGGTCCATGCCTTTGAGCCCAATCCGTCCAACCTTGCACTGCAGGCCCTGTCCCGGTGCCTCAACCCGCGCCTCGCGCGGCGCATCACCACCTACCCCGTGGGCCTGTACGACCGCGAGCCCGCGCGCTGCGAGATTCACTCGCCTCCGCGCAACCTGGGCAACACGCACACGCTGTGTGGCACGATTGAGGAGATTGCGGCCAAGGTGAATGCACACGCGCCATTGGCGCTTCGAGGCAACGTCGAGATGCGTACGCTCGACACGCTCGTGCCCGAATGGGTCTTTAACGCGGACAAGATCGTAAAACTGGACATTGAAGGCTCCGAGCAGGTGGCGCTCATGGGCGCCACGCGGCTGCTCACCGACGGATTGCCGCCGCGCGCCCTCTTCATGGAGATCACCTTCTACAAGGGGACCAAGCGGCGAGAACTCTACCGGTTTCTCGAGCGGCACGGCTACGTGCCCGCTCGAATGGTGCGGTACAATATGCTCTTTGTCCACGCGAGGGATCAGCGTGCTGTGCCACCCGGTAGGCGCGACTGGGTGTCGCCCGCGGTGTGCGACGACTACTGCGCGTTTCACAGGCTCCCCGCGTGCAACGCCACGTGCGGGCTCAGGGGCATGCAGAATTGCTGCGGTTGGTGGACTGCTTAGAAAACGGGGTTACACACACACACACCAGTTCCTTTTTCGAACCAACAAAACTTCGTGAAACCACCCACGCGTCCCTGGGAAACGCAGCATGTGCTTCACAAATCCGATAAACCCCTCGACGTTCAAGACGCGCACCGTGTCGAGTCCCACGGTAGGTGGCACGAGCTCGTCCTTTGCCACGTGGCGCATCTCATAGGCGCACGGATCAAAGACGATCCTTGCATGCGCCTCGGTGCCTGACTTGGCGTGTGGCAGCGTGACCGCAAGCATGGACTGCTCCGTTATGAGCGCCGTGAGCGTCTCGAGTCCGCGCACGGCGCTCACATTGGAAAACTTCCACGCTGCCGGCTGCAGCTCCACCACGAGCGCGCGCAGCTGTGGCCAGAGCGCGCGCATCGACTCGAGCACCTGGATCTCGTAGCCCTCAGTGTCCACCTTGGCTATGAAGGAGCGCGCGTGTGGCAAGTGGCGGCGCACGTAGTCGGCGAGGTTGACAGGCCGCACCATGCGCGTGGTGTTTCGGAGGTGCGCCGACGTTGCCTTGTCGAGCTTGCGCGTCTCCTTGGTGCGCAGCCCGTGCGGCCAGCGACCCACTACCGCGCTCGGAGAGGCCATGACCTCGCATCCCGTCTTGGGCACGCGCACGGGCGCGACGTGCTCGCTCGTGGCGACAAAGCGGTTGAGGAAGCGCACGCGACCACGCAGCTGATTGAGCTGCGAGACGTGGCAGCGCTGCCACTCGAGGCATCCCGGCTGCATCTCGATGGCCACCACGCGCCTGCCAAGCGCGCCCGCGAGGAGCGCGTAGGCACCGACGTTGGCACCAATGTCGAGCACGACGCTCTCATTGGACCCGCTTGCAATCACATGCGCAAACGCGGCGACCGAGAGCGGCTCTATAGTCACGAGGTGATCGCTTCGGGCCCACTGCAGATGCGCGAGTCCTGGTGCGAATTGCAATTGTGGCCACCGATCGAGGGCTGGTCCCAGAGGGCGCAGCTGTAAGCGCGACGCGCACGCAACCATCGCGCAATCAAGTAAGGCGCTTCAAGTACACGCACGTGCTAGCGGAATTAGAGAATTTTCAACACGAGCCTAGCCACCGGACTCCCGGGCGCCTTCTGTCTCCCCAAGACGACACTCGCGCGTAATGGTTCGGGCCCTGGCTGGTCGTGAGCTACGGGCCTTCGCAGCGCGCGCACCAGCTGCAGCTGCACCGTGTCGCCGACTCTAGGAAACACCAGGCTTGCAGCGGCCACCGTGCCCGTGCCCTCTCGCAGAATGGCGCGCTTGGCCTGCATGCTCCGCTTGACCACGCGCATGTCCACCACGACGCGCACGCCCGCGGCGAGCCCCACCCACGGCAGACGTCCACCCTCGTTGCCGCCTTCGCGCTGCAGCACGCGGTACTGCCGCCCCGCTGCGTCCTCATAGTGCGCCTTGAAGTCGTTGTACGCCGTCGCAGTGGGCTGGTCGTGCACCATGCGCACGCGGCCCTTGCAGATGCCGCCCGCGCGGAGCACGCCCTCGTCCTCTTGGCGCAGAAAGCTGTAGGGAGGGTTGCCGATGAGCGTCTTGAGCCGTGGCCACACGCGGCGGTTGCCGGCCACGCGCAGGAAGAAGGCGCGCTGCTCGTCGGGCGGCAGCAAGGCCCAAAAGGCATTCCTCACCGCGTCATCGCCAGCAATGGCCGTGTTGGGCGGCGCCTGCTGCACGATGGCCTCCTCGACCTGGTCGGCAAAGCCCTCGTTTAGGTGGTCGAGCGCGCCGCGGACGGTGGTGATTCCGTCATACGGCCGCGCGTACGGGTGGTACGCGTGCAGCATGCGCGTGTGCCCTTTTTACCTACAGGTGGTCCGTGTTTGCGAAATCGCCGTTGGCGCGAGCACGACGCCGAGGTGCCGAATTTAGCAAGTCTGCGCTTGGGAGGCGCGGCGCGCCGCGAGCGCCGAGGCGATGCCAAAGACGTAGTTTGGCGCCGTGGCCCTTATACGCGGTAGCTTGAGCTCGGGCAGGCAGACCATGCGCGCGAGGGCGCGGACATCCTGCTCGCAGTATTCCTTCAAGAGGTCGCGCTCGCCCTCGTTCCACCAGTCGATGGCTTGAAGCCCATTGGCCGTCTTGGTCTCCATGCTGTTCTCCTTGAGCAAATTGTCGAGCTTGAACCAGACGCGCGTGTGGTCTCGCAGCCGCGCGAAGACGTCGTGCACCTTGAACAGGTGCGACTCGGAGCGCTTGGAAGCGCAGTGCTTGAACATGACGGGGTGATCAAATCCGAGCCCATTGTACGACACGATCAGCTCGGCCTCGTCAAAGGCTTTCAGCAGCTCGAAGAACGGCCCCACGGCCTTCTCGTCCTCGTCGCGCCAGAGTGTGACCATGGGCGCTTCTTCCACGGCACGCAGGGCCTCGTTGGGACCGTCGAGGATGGCCTCGCTCGGAATCTTAACATACGACAGGCAGCTGACCTCAAGGTTGCGCACTTTCTCCTCGCGGCTGTCACCGGGCATGTCGGAGATCTTTGATTGGGTCTCAATGTCCCAGACCACGACAAAGGGCGAAACATCGTCGGAGCTCATGGTGTCGGGTGTGTGCACGCGCGCACGCCGTCCGCGCCCATGATGGCCGGTGGCGCATTATTAGCGAGCACCCGCTTGCACGCGTGTGCGACTTGCGGTGTGCGTCACGCGCCCAGTGGAGCCACGCGCGCGCGCGCATCCATGCCAGAGGGCCAGATGCGCGCGGCGCGCTGCCGACACGACGCCAGTGCCGCACGGATTAGAGCAAAACAGGTGCTCCTCGATCGCGACGAGCAGGCGAGGTGGAAGGCAAAGGAGACGCTAAGGACAAACCTGCGAACTGCCGCCGATGTGGCGATGGAAGCGGCTTCGCACGGCGTCGTGTCCGGCGAGGAGGCCAAGCTGCTGATCGAGTCGGCCGCCAAGGCGCGCGCTGCGACCGACGGAGTGTGGCCCATAAACGACCGCCGCCCCGTGTCCCCCGGCGCCGTGCAGCGCGTGGCCGAGGCCAGCGCGCGGCTCGAACGGGCACTGCGCATCGTGCGCGAGGACGCCGAAGACAAGAGCGCGGAGGAGCAGCGCATCACGACGTCGCAACGTCGAGTCGAGAAAAGGGAGCGCCGACGCGTGCGTCGGGATCGCGAGCGCGAGGAGGCCGCGGAGGAGGCAATGCGGGCGGCGCTGCAGCGGCGCATTGAAGAGGACCACGCACGCTGCCGAGCCCGAGCCTTGGAAGAGGAGCGGGAGCAGCGTCTCCAGGCACTACAAGAGCGAATTCATGAGGATGAGCTGATGGCCGAGTGCTTTGACTTTTCGCGCACGCCGCCTCCAGAGAACCCCGACGACATACACGGCGCAATCGGGGTTCTCGTGGACACCCACAACACCCATGCGCCCAACTACGAAATCGAAGTGGTGGACGCCGCCGATGAGATCGAGCGCGCCGCCGCGCGCGCCCGACAGGCGGCGCACGAGCTCCAGCAGGACGACCTGCTTGCGTGCCAGGAGCTCGAGGAGGCGCTTAGGGAGTCGGAGGACGAATTTGCGCGCGTCCTGGAGGCGGACGCGCGCGAGGAGCGAGCGTCGAGCAACTGCAGCGTTTCACACTATGGCGAGTGCATCATGTGCCTGAGCGAGCGCGCCACGCACGCCGTCGTGCCGTGCGGGCACATGGTCGTGTGCGAAACCTGTTCCGGGCAGGCGCGCCTGGAGCAGTGCCCGCTCTGCCGCGGGACCGTCGCGCAGCTGATGCGCGTGTTTATTGCGTGAATCTCGTGAAACTAATCTCGCGCAGTTTGATAACCCATCCCGGCCACGCGCCTACCAAAGAGCAACCCTTGAGAAATGTCGCACCGTCCACCACTGCCGCCTCCTCCCGGCGCAACGGGCACCGCGCGCCTCTCGGCCGTTCTCGGAGCGGGTAAGGCACGGCCGCTCGCGCCCGTGGGCGTCGCATTTGACATCTTTGACACCGCGGTCAAAGGTGCCGGGTTTCAAACGGGCGTGTACGTCTACGCGGTGGACCCTCAAGGCGTGGCGCACTTTGGCTTTGGGCGAAAGGTGCCGCCGGGGCGGCGTACGCCGTTTGGTGCTCCAAAAAGCAGCACGTTCAGGACGGGCGCGGCCGGGACGGCCGCAAAGTACCACGGCAAGTGGGTGTCGCTAGGCGGCGGCTCGGACTCAAAATCAAAACACCCATTGGACGGCGCGCTCATTGAAGTGTCCGACGAGGCGTTCTTTGCCCAACACGCGCCTGGGCGCGTGACGTCGTCCGACGTGTACGTGCCGTGGAAGAGCAGGGGAAAGCCGCCCACCAACGAGCGCTTGCGGCTGCTCGTTGCCGACCAGCCAAACCCAAACGCCAAACGGTACATGTTCTGCTTCGAGATGAAGTATGCGGACTTCATCCGCCTCTTCCCCAAGGTCGACGACCTCCAAGACATGCGAGGCGGGCAGGCCATGGTCACAGCGAGTCACGGCGAGATCGATTCGTGCGCGAGCTTTACCGTCGAGCAGATCCTTCACTATCAGAAGGCCGCCGTCACTGCCAATCGCGACAACTACTTTACGGGGTACACGCTGCGCACGCTCGTGGGACCCGTGTTCGAGGCGCTGCGCACGGAGCTGCGCAAGACCAATCGCGCAAAGCTCGTGGCCTACTACGCGTTGCAAGGCGCGCTCATCAAGAGCCTGATCCAGAAGGATCAGAATGCGCGGACGCCCAACGGCAAGCGCGATCGGGTAATGTACAAGTGAAACGCGCCGGCCGTGAGCGCGTGTTTGGGGTTCAAAGTCTTATAAACACACTCATCATCATTATTACTACTGCGGCTGTGCCGCCTCCGTCTCCAAAGCGCTCACAATGTCGCGCATGCGCTCGGCGGTCATGTCCTCGGCGCGCAGGCCGCCGCCCGTGGCGGTCGCGCTGCTCGCGTGCGGCGAATCGGTCTGCACTTCGCGAAACCGCAATGGGCCAAAGCCTTCCCTTCCGCCCACGACCTCCATGGGCACATCCTCCTCAGCGGTGGAGATGGGCGAGCGCCGGTCCGCGACGGGCGCCGGTGGCGGCACCGCCACAACGCTCCGCGTGAAGAGCGCATCTGTGACGCTGCCGCGCATGTGCTGCGACTCGGCCAGGAGCATCCGCTGGTGCTCGACTGGGTCATCCTCCAGCGCGCGCGCATAGTGCGCTGTTGGAGCTGCCACGGCGCCATTCTCGAGGTCTGGCTCATTGGATGCGGCGTGTGCGTCGCCCGTATCGTCATCGGACACGGCCGAGAGCGGGCGGTCGGAGACGGCCTGGTAGGCCACCTCGTTGCCAATCCGGATGCGCGCCATGATGACTACCATGGCCTGAATGATGGCCACGGGCAGCCAGAGCACGTGTGCGCCCATGGCCCAGATGGCGGCCGCCGCCGAGCGCGTGATGATGACCATGGACTCGGAGCGCGTGGGGCTGCTCGACGAAATCGACGAGTACACGTGAATGCAGTAGAGCATCGCAAATACAAAAGCGCGCAGGCAGCGCTCGGCGGCCTCCCACGCGCTGACCGGTTGGCACAGGGGACCCATGAGCGCCACGCTTGGTGGGGGAAGCACGGCAATGATGAGCAGCGCCACGGCCGTGACGAGAAAGGGAATGTCGGTGTCTCGCATCGGGTGCCGCGCGCGCAGGATGCCGGCGCCGCACATGACGAGGATCATGCCGTGAAACACGACGCGACGCCACGAGGGCGTGTGCTGCGTCTCTATGGCGCACGTGTGGACCAGCTGCTCCACGGTGAGCGCCAGAATGTACACCGGAATGGAGGGCTGAAGCGACGAAAAGACCACGTTGACGCCGTGTGCGCGGCCAACGCGCAGCGGCGTGCGCATGAGCAACGCGCCCGTGGCGGTGCACATTGCCAGCGTGCGCACGGCCGAGACGCCGCCCTCGGGCACAATCCAACACGAGAGCACCGAAACGCACGCGACTGTGACCACGGCAAACACCGTCTGGATGCCCGACAGGTACAACGAGGCATTGCTAAAGTCGACCATTGTGTCTTCGATGTCGGTGGCGCCTGCGAGCGCCATCGCGGTAAGCGTGAGCTCGCGCCGGCGCAAGCTCTTGCGCATAGCGGTGTGGCACCGGCAGTGGCGCACGCCTGGGTAGACGCGTGGCTTAGCGGCTGTCGCCTATTTCCCCCTCGTGAGCCGCGCCAAGCACGGACGCGCTCGACCACATCGGCGTGCCGCGCCGCTTCAACGCGCGTCGTGCCGCACACGGCGCGCGCTCTCGAGACGCTTGCGGCGTGCACGGCAACGACAAAGCCACCTGGCGCGCGACTGGCACCGTGAGCGCGGTTTGTACTATTTGCAGTCGCCGACACACTGCGCGTGCACCATCTCGCCAAGATGGCCTACAACTCGGGAAGTCGCTGTAACTCGCGCGGCGCTTCGGCTTGCAGCAATGCGTCGACGAGCCTGACCCTCTCGCACTCGTCCCCGTCGTTGCTGACCTCGTTCCACGTCAAGCACACGTTTGCTCCCATCTCGCCCTCGGCGTCGCCCATGCACACACCTCGTCGCGGATCCCCCCTCTCGGGCTCGTCATCGGCGGGGCCCTCGCCGGGCATTCGCAAGCCCAGCGGGATGCCCGCGTCGCGGTCTCCAGCGGCTGATTCCCGCGCACGCGTCCTCGCGATGGCCGCAAACGCAACCCTTGGCGCGCGCGGTGCCGCGGGCGAGGATGCGCGCCGGCCCTTTTGCGGGAATGCGCTGCTGGGATTTGGTCTTGACGACCCGAGCCGGGCCGTGCCCAGGCCCACGACGCCGCCGGTCCGCGCATCCGCTGCCATGGTCCCTGTGCCGCTGACCAAGTCGCAGTCGGCACCCGCAGGCTTTGGCTTTCAAGACGTTACTAAGAACCTCAACCTTCAAAACCCACTAGAGTGCAATCCAGAAGAGATTACCCAAACGCCCTGGATGTGCAGGGGCTGCGGATCCACAAATGAGGACGACTTGGAGCTCAACGATGACTCGGCGTACACGTGCAAGTGCGGCGTTGTCGACCAGCAACGATGCATCTCCCTCGCCCGCCAGGGCATGTGCGCACGCGAAGACGACAACACGGACACGGCCGACGCTCGCATGCGCGATGCCGCCCAGGAGGCCGCCGAGGCCATCGCCAACGGTCCCGAGACGAACGATGCGCGTCGCCGCCGTCTGCTCGCCGGCAATGGCACGCGGATTGGCGCGCGCACCCAGAAGCGAAACAGCATCGGTGGCGCAGCGAAGCGGCTCGAGACCCAGGCGTGCCACGACATTGCACCGCGCGTCGAAGGCCCCGTGTCGTCCCAAAAACTGCAGCGCGTTGTCGAGTACCTCGAGACGAGCTTTGACTGGATGGGAAAGACCTTTGTCGAAGCGCTGCGTCGCCACGTGCGCATGGAGAGCCAGCGCGTGCTCAAGAACAGCGCCCTGCACGCGCAAGTGTGCACCAGCAGCAGCAACGGCATGTGCACTTTGGACCTAGCAAAACGTCCCAACTACATCATCGCCCAGTGCATGCTGCAAGAGACGCTCGAGCGTCTCAAGGTCGACGCGCACCGTGCCACTGTCGACCGCGAGTGCACCGTGCACGAACTCAACGAGCATCTCGAGCGGCTTCGGCAGCTTGAGGAGCAGAGCCCGAGCTCGGGACAAATGCCGCGGGTGCGCGCTGCCGTGCGCTTGCTCCTCGACTGGCAGCCGCAGGGACGCGCGTTGTGCTCGTGTGGAGGCGGAGGCGGAGGCGGAGGCGGAGGCCAAACCAGCCAGACGCCGTCCTCATCCACCACCACCACCACCACCATCATCACCCCGGCACCAAATGCAAATGGCGCGCCACCGCCCTTTGCGCTTCCCCCAGCGGCATTGTTCGATGCGCAGGCGCTCGACTCGCCGCGGTCCATGCGATCGAGCGCATCGGCCGCTTCGGTAGGCGACGCCTCCGGATCGGACACGGTCTTCAGCGTGCGCGACGCGGTCGCGGGTGCCGCAATCCGCGCCAATGTGCGCGCCGACGTTCGCTGCGCCGCCATGGCGGCGATTGCGCAACAGGAGCTGGGCGACTATATTCGCGCTCGAAACGTGTTGCCCGTGGACGTGCTCGGTGTGGCGGTGCTCGCTTCGGTCTCGAACAAGCTGGGGCTGGAGGACGCCACGAGCGAGCTGCTGGCCCAGTGTTGCCACGACCAACAGATCTCGCCGACCACGGCGCGGGTGGCCATCGAGGCCATGGCAAATATTTTGCACGTCGAGCCCGCCGCCGCCGCGGGCGTTTTTGGAGACGGCATTTTTTGAGCATGCGTATTGTGTGCGCGCGCGGATTGACAAACGCGCGCGTGCCGCTAATAGAAGAGGGACGCCATAACACGTGGGCATGTGAGTAAAGGGTGGGTAGGCACGAGTTGTCGCGGCGGTGCGTGTGCACTTTGGGATGTCACTCATAAGTGCCGTGACCCCCTCCGAAGCGCCACAGACGGGCGTGAAGCGCGCCCTCTCGGGCAACCCCACGTCGGTCCCCGGGGGCCTGCCGGCCTTTCGTGGCCGCAAAGTTTCCGAGCCGAGCCGAGACATCAAGGTGCCGAAGCTCTCGCAGGGCAACCGACCGAATGAGGGCTCGAACATCTCGATCCCGTATAATCGCATTTGTCCCCTCGAGTTTCTCTCCGGCTGGACCGGTCGTCTCGCGCCGGGAGATGTCGCATTTGTGGCCAAATTTCCGCCTGGATTTCTCAACAAGAATCCCATCGGCACCCAGGGCACGAATGGCACCGCCACCATGTCGCGCGTCATCGGCGTCGACGGAGTCAACCGGCTGCTGCACGGCGAGGCCAACCCCGACGGCTGGGTGGCGGGCGACAACGTGCTGGTGGTCGACTCTGGCGCTTCGCCCATCGAGGTGCTGTCCGATACGCAGCACGGTTCGTTCCAGGGACTCAACACACTCGAGGGGATTCGTCTGGACGGCATCATCAAGTCCAATGACGAGCCGTACGCCTTCACGTCGAGCGGCTCGCGTGACGCGGTGGTGTTCAACACGGTCATCCAAGGGCCGACGATCTGCAACAACGGCTTTCTCATGTACGATCCGCGCGGCAACCCGGGGTACACCATCTCGCACGACCCCCGCGACGACCAGAATGACGACTACGACTCGGACGAGGATAAGGGCTATGAGAAGCGGTCCACGGGCGGCGCCACGCCGCTGCGCACCGTCGAGTCGCACGCGCGCGGGTCGATTGAGGGTGGCTATCACATTGGCGGCAGCGGCGGTGGCGGGGGAATCATCCAGAGCGGCGTGCCCGGGCGCGTCGGGTCGTCGTGGCTCAGCGGCACCGGCCAGTACGACTACGTCGCTTCCTTCACGGGCACGTACTCGGCCTACCCGTCGCAGATGTTTGACCGCAACGTCGAGCCAATGAACACGCTCTACCTGGGCCTGCGCGCGTGGAAGCTCTCGGACACAAAGAAGGCCGACGTCAAAAAAGACGCCGACTCCGAGCCCGGCAGTGCCAGTCTTGGTGATGACAAGGACGCCTACTTTTTTCAGATCATGCCGTTTTCGTCGCGCAAGGCCTACCTGTGCCAGCACGTCAAGAACGAGGTGGACAAGGCCATTTCCAAGATGGAGCAAGAAAGTGGACGGGCCGCCACCGACGACGAGAAGGCGAAGACGGCGGACGAGGTCAAGGTGCGCATCAACGCCGCGGCGGCGAGCCAGAAGCGCGGAGAGAAGAAGAGCCGCTTTGACGACGACATCTTCGACGCCGTGCGCACCAGAGACCTCAAGAACATGGTAGGGGCCTGGACCGTCGGCCGCGTCCTCGACGTGAAGGCCATGCGCCACACCACCTACGAGGGCGGACCGGCCAACTCGAGCTTTGCGCTCATGGTGGACGTGCAGACGTGCTGGCGCAACGCCGGCCCAGTGCTGGGCGGCACGGTTCCGGTTCCAGCTCCTGGTGCCAACAATGGCACCCAGGACGCCGCAGGCGGTGTCGAGTACGGCACCAACAACTACAACCGCCACGGCATAAAGGTCTACGGGGAGGATGAAAAGACCAGCGCGCAGCAGCAGGCGTTCAAGGACCACCGGGCCATCGACGCGTTCAATGCGCAGTTCCCGGCGCTGGAAGTCACAATCGGCAAGCTGTTTGGATCAAAGGTTTCTGGCGGTGGCGGTGGTGGCGGCGGAGGCGGTGGAGGCGGTGGAGGCGGGGTTGTCGCCGCTATTCAAGGCGCCGCGTCCGCAGCCGCCGGCGCGGTTGCCGGCGCCGCCAGCGCTGCTGCCGACGCCGCCAAGAAGGCCGCCGGCGCCGCTGCCGGTGCCGCCAAGCAGGCCGGTGGCGCCGCTGCTGATGCCGCCAAGAAGGCCGCCGACGCCGCCAATCAGGCCGCGCGTGAGGTGTTCCCAGAACGCGCGGACAACTTTGTCCCGGGCGTCGATGGCCCCGACCCTGGGTTTTTTGCCCCCGCCGACAAGCAGAGCGCCGTCGCCTCCAAGACCATGCCCGCCGCCGCCGCGGCCTTTGTGCCCACGCCCGCCGCCACCA
>Ga0209666_1001391_pt1 | contig 18519 bp, 12 predicted proteins | sample SaaInlV_125m_DNA_FD_184679 | JGI IMG/M metagenome (GOLD analysis project Ga0209666, IMG submission 184679) | Marine microbial communities from expanding oxygen minimum zones in the Saanich Inlet - Saanich Inlet SI037_S3LV_10m_DNA (SPAdes)... | ecosystem: Environmental > Aquatic > Marine >...
TCGACGCCATCCAACGCGAGACTAGTAGGGTACCACCGGATCCGCCGCGGGAGCGACCCCGAGGCGTGCCGCCGCCCCCGGGCCTCGGCGGGTTCGTCCAGCCCCAGCAGCAGCAGCAGCAGCAGCGGGGTCAGTACGCCGAGCCGCCGCTCTACTCGGAACGACCCGCTTCTCATGCGCCGGCACCCGCTCCGGACTCGGCTGCGATCATGGCGCAGATGCAGGCGCAGATGTCGCAGATGATGCAGGCGCAGCAGGGCGCGCTCATCTCCCAGCAGGCCGCCGCCCTCGAGCAGGCGCAGGCGCAGATGCTCGCGATGCAGCAGCAGATGGCGACGATGCAGCGCCAGCTCGAGGAGACCAAGGCGCGCGAGGCGGCGCAGCGGGAGCAGCGGGAACGAGCGGCTCAACTCGACCGCGACTGGCGCGCAAACGCCCCGGAACCGAACGGCGCGGAGGCGCTCAAGGCGAACCCTTTCAAGGCGAGGGGTGGAGGAGGAGGAACGCGGGCGACGGGTGGCGTGAAGCCGAACCCGTTCCGCAAGGCGGGCGGGGGCGGCGGCGGCGGCGCGGGTTCGAGCGGACCGCCGCCCGGGTTCGAGGCGCGGCTAGAACCTCCGAGGGCGCCGAGGGATCCAAACGCTTACGTTCCGCCGGCGTTAAGGCAGCAGGAGCAGTGATAGCAGATAGGTAGCCGAATAATATACGATAGCGATAACAAAGCGTGTCTGACGACGTCCCCCTACATGCACTTCTGGAACTCCAGGGCGACCGTCCTCTGGCTCGGATTGGAAGCAATCGCGGCCATGACGGTGTCGAAGCGCTCGGTCCTGACTGGCAATCGCACCGTCTCCTCGCCGGTCTTGACGCTCACCCCGCCGTAGTCCGTCGTGGAGTTGAAGACGACCCCGCTGGTGGCGATGAGCTCGTCTCCGACGTTCACGAGTCCAGTCTTGGCCGCGTTTCCATCCTCGACAATCTCACCGACGTAGATGCCCCCCTCCTTCTTCTCCTCGAGCACGAGGCCGAGCGGTCGCAAAATGTTGATGGTGTACCGCGTGCATCCCGGAGGGGGCTTGTCCTCAGCCTCCTCCTCGGCGGCGGCCCGGACCACGGCACCACGCCTGACGGAACGAGGCGCTCGCACGGGCGCTCGGAGCGTGACGGGAACGGATCGGGCGGACAGTGCGGCACTCATCTCGCGCGTCGATCAGGTGTGGCGAAGATTACCGGTGCCACGCATATCTGTTTGTCCAGTTGTCTTCACTAAAATATCTGCTGCTACTCTGTGGGCTCCGCCGCGCCCTCACCGTCCCCGGCTGCTAATTTCTGCGCCAGGGCGATGCGCTCCTCCACGCTCATCCCGTCCGCCTTGGCGTCATCCTCTCTCTCCTTCCTCGCCGCCTTCAGCTCAGCCCTGAGCCTGGCGAAAGCGTCGAGCGAGTGCGTCTGATCCGCCTCCGCCTTTGACTTTTCGGAAGATACGCGCGAGAACCGCTTCTTGAGCTGCGTCTGGATCGTACGCTTCACCTCATCCCGCGCCTCAGCCTCCTCGTCGTTGCCATCCTCACCTCGTGTGCTCGCGTCGTCGGCGACCGGCTCGGGAGCGTCGCCGCGCATCACCGAGCTCTGGTTGGTCGTGTTGCTGAACACGAAGTTCGACCGAGGGCAGTAATTGATCCACCGCTTGCTCCCATCCCTCTCGCGGTCACCGTCCTCCGTAATAACCCCCGTATCCAACGCACCGTCTCCGGTGTTCGCCTCGTCCACGCTGGCCCGTCGCCGCGCGTTCGCCGTCTCCACCGCGGCCGCCGCGATGGCCTCGGGCGACGGCGTCGCAACCTCGGCTCTGCACAGCGGGCACGTCGCGCTCGCCTTCGTGAGCCACGGCGCGAGGCAGGACGTGTGGAACACGTGCCCGCACTGTTGCAACGCGATGGCGCGATCGCCGCACTTTAACCGCGCCTGGCACACCGGGCACTCGTCCGCCTCCAACGCCGTCTCCCAACCTTCGTCCAGGACCAGCGCCCCGGGCACCGCCGCCATGGCCGTCTCGCTGAGCACCCTTCTTCCGCTGTCGTCCGAGCCCAGGTTCGCGGCGGCGCGGCGCGCGGCACGCTCCGCGGCGATCCGCCTCGTCTGTGCCTTCGCCTTGTTCCGCTTATCCTCGTTGAACCTGCGCCTGGCGTCTTGCTCCGCCTTCATGCCGCCTTCGCGCCACGCCGCGGCTCCCACCCGCTCGGCGCTCTCCACGGGTGTATCGTCGAGGTAGGTGAGTTGGACGCACCGGGAGACCAATCGCCTGCGGTAGTACTCCACCTTCTGTATCGGGTTGTGCTGCAGGTAGAGGACGCGCAGCGCGGGCATGCGGGCGAAGAGCTCGAAGGCTTCGTCGCTGCCCTCCAAATTGTTTCTGGAGAGGTCCAGGACCTCCAGGTTCGGGAGCGAGGCGAGGGGCGCGATGGCGGCGGCGGTGGAGATGTTGTTGGCGGACACGAGCAGGGTGTTCAGGCTGTGGGGTAGGCCGCCCTCCGTGAACCCCGATATCTGGTTGGTCGCCACGTTCAGCAGGGTGAGCTTCTGATTCGCCGAAAGGGAGTCGACGTGCTTCAGCATGTTACATTGAAGATACAGAGCCTTGAGCTTGGACATGTGCGCCAGCCCGATGCCGATCGATGGCCCGATCTGGTTGTTCTCCAGGTGAAGCACGGAGACCCCGGTGTACTTGTCGAGGTCTCGAATCTCGCGCCACCTGCGGTTCTCGAGGTGCACGTTGTCGTTTATCGATGGTTCGATGTAGCCACCCATCTCCCTGTGCACTATGCGGTGGACCACCTTGTGGGTCATGATCGGGAAGCCGTTCTCATCGACGGGGTCCTCCTCGGAGGTCGTCGCCGAGCGTGAAGCCTCGAACGCGGCGAAGCAGGACCCGGCGGTCGCCATGGCGACGTGCCCGTCCGACTGTTCAAACTCGCGGGAAAAACTAGACTATTTTGACGTGACGTGACGTGACAGCCTCGATCTCAAGCGAAGCGGGGGCGGCGTGAGAGGACAGGACTATACTAGCTAGCTAGATGAGACTCCTTTGATGCAAAAGAATGAGTTTCATTTCAAAGATGCTTCGTTGCTAATGCCCTTGCGGATGGGTCTAGTGTTTCGCGGCAGCTAAGGCAGCCGGCCTCGGGCCGTCGGGTATTACGAAAGACGGCCAGGGGTCGGCACTTGCGTCTGATCAACATCAACGATTGTGGATGGTGGATGATTAGTCGACCTCCTCCATGCGGGAGCCCTCGTCGACGTCCTCCTCGAGAGGGGGGAGGTCGTGGTCCTCGTCGTCGAGGCCGAGGTCGTCGTCGATGGAGAGACCGAGCTTGATCATGCGGTGGATGCGGCCGCCGAAGGTGTTGGGCTCCTCGAGGGAGAAGCCGGAGGTGAGGAGGGCGGTCTCGAAGAGGAGGAGGACGAGATCCTTGACGGTCTTGTCGGACTTGTCGCCGTCCGCGCGCTTGCGGAGCTCCTGCATGATGGCGTTGTCGGGGTTGATCTCGAGGGACTTCTTGGACGCCATGTAGCCGGACATGGAGTTATCGCGGAGCGCCTGCGCCTTCATGATGCGCTCCATGTTGGCGGACCAGCCGTATTCGCCGGTGACGAGGACGCACGGGGAGTCGACGACGCGGTCGGACACGAGCACCTTCTCGACCTTGTCGCCGAGGATGTCCTTCATGAGCCTGCAGAGAGCCTCGTACTGGGCCTTGACCTCCTCCTCCTTCGCCTTCTCCTCCTCGGTCTTGTCGAGCTCGAGACCCTCCTTGGTGCAGCACACGAGCTTCTTGCCGTCGTACTCCTTGAGCTGTTGGACGGCGTACTCGTCGATGGGGTCCGTCATGAAGAGCACCTCGAGGCCGCGCTTCTTGAGCTTCTCGATGAACGGGGAGTTCTCCACAGCCTTGCGGGACTCGCCGGTGATGTAGTAGATGTCCTTCTGGTTCTCCTTCATGCGGGTGACGTAGTCCTTGAGGGAGGTCATCTCCTCGCCAGACTTGGTGGAGTGGTAGCGGAGGAGCTCGGCGAGCTTGCTGCGGTTCTGCGCATCCTCGTGGATGCCGAGCTTGAGGTTCTTGCCGAAGGACTCGTAGAACTTGGTGTAGTCGTCCTTGTTCTCGGCAATCTCGTTGAACATCTCGAGGCACTTCTTGACGATGTTCTTCTTGATCACCTTGAGGATCTTGTTCTGCTGGAGCATCTCGCGGGAGATGTTGAGGGGAAGATCCTCAGAGTCGACGATGCCCTTGACGAAGGAGAGGAACTCGGGGATGATGTCCTCGCAGTTGTCCATGATGAAGACGCGGCGGACGTACAGCTTGATGTTGTTAGCCTTCTTCTTGCCGTCGAACATGTCGAAAGGGGCGCGCTTGGGGACGAAGAGCACGGACTTGAACTCGAGCTGACCCTCCACGGCGAAGTGCTTCACCGCGAGCTGCTCCTCCCAGTCGTTGGTGAGGGACTTGTAGAAGGCGGAGTACTCATCCTTGGAGATCTCCTCGGGGGCGCGCATCCAGATGGGCTTCTGCTTGTTCATGAGCGCCCACTCGTGCGAGACCTCCTTGACGGTCTTCTTCTTCTTCTCCTTCTTCTCGTCCTCGTCCTTGATCTCGGTGATCTTGCCCTCCTCCTCGGCGGCGTCATCCTCCTCAGCCTCGTCGTCGGAAACCTCCTTCTCGGTGGTCTTCTCGGTCCACAGGGAGATGGGGTAGGAGATGAACTCGGAGTGCTTCTTGACGAGGTCCTTGAGCCTGCGCTCCTCGAGGTACTCGAGCTGGTCGTCCTTGAGGTGGAGGACCATCTTGGTGCCGCGGCCCATGGGCTCGGCGTTGTCCTTGGTCACGGTGAAGGAGCCGCCAGCCTGGGACTCCCACCTGTACTGCTCGTCGTCGTTGTGCTTGGTGTACACGACAACCTTCTCGGCGACGAGGTAGGCGGAGTAGAAACCGACGCCGAACTGGCCAATCATGGAGATGTCGGCGCCCGCGGTGAGCGCCTCCATGAAGGACTTGGTGCCGGACCTGGCGATGGTACCGAGGTTGTTCACGAGGTCAGCCTTGGTCATGCCGATGCCGGAGTCGATGATGGTGAGGGTGTTGTTGGTCTTGTCGGGCACGATGTGGATGAACAGCTCGGGCTGCGGAAGATTGGGTGGTTGGGAAAGGTGAAGGTCAGCGTCGGATCTCAGATCATTCATTGGCACGTCCCGTCGAACCGTGAGGAAAACCGCCGAAGATCGACGTGGGCACACGCGCGACGGAAGCGCGCGGTGGGGTGGACGCGGGTACGCACCTGGGCCTCGAGGCGGGACTTATCGGTGAGACCCTCGAAACGGATCTTGTCGAGGGCATCGGAGGAGTTACTGCGAGGTCGCGGAGGAGTGGGACGACGGTCAGCGGATGGTTCGGGAGCTGTGATCGCGGGGTCTCGGCGCCGGCGCTCCGTTGTCGCCGATTCCCGCCGAAAAAATCGAAGCGGCGGCGTGGCGACGCGGGCGGTTGCTCACCTGATGAGCTCGCGAAGGAAGATCTCCTTGTTGGAGTAGAAGGTCTGTGGTCATCGGGGGGGCGATCGGGAGCGCGAGGTCAGCGGATGCAGTCGGGGCGGGTCGTTTCCGAGATGGGCACGAAGACGGCTTCTTCTCGCGGTGATCGGGCGCCTAAATCGCCGGCATCGGCGGTGTCGGAAAACGCGCGTGGCGCGGAGGGGAGGTACTCACGTTGATAATCAGCGACAGGAGCTGGTTAATCTCGGCCTGGAAGGCGAAGGTCTCGGTCTCTTCCGCCATGGTGTCTGGTGGGTGAGTGCGTTCGAAGGTGTGCGTCCGGCTTGCGGCGCTCGACGAAGTGACCGCTCTTTCTTTCGCTTTTGCCAAATAACGCCCAGCATTCGAGAAAAGACGTGCCGAGTTATAGCCTCGAATTGCCTCGTCATGTATGAGCAAACAGACAGAACTCGCAGCCAAAAAAAAGTTTCTTCCACGAGCGTCTGAAGTATTCTTCCCCAAGAAAAGTATCTCAAGTGGAAGGTGTGTGCGGGAGATGAACAGGCTGTCTGGCGTTTTCCTCTCGCTTCGGTCGGACTTTTTTGCGACCGTGGGTTTTTTTCCGAGCGCCCGCCGACTTTGCCGCGCCGAATAAATTGAGCAGGCGACCGCGAGGATCGACAGTGCACAGCGCGCGAAGAGGTCCGAAAGTCGTTCGGCCCACAACACGCGGGAGTCTTAGTCGCGTAGAGGAGAGAGCAGAGAGAGAGAGATGGCGCCCGCGGTGTCCGGCGGCGAGATAGCCTTCGAGGACATCTTCGAGGTCATCGATAGGGATCCCGACGGCAAGAAGTTCGACAAGGTGTCGAGGTTCAGGTGCAGGAGTCAGTTCGAGGCGGACCTGGATATCGACATCAACGTCGACATCTACAATCTCGAGGTCGGGACGAGGTTCACGCTGGTGCTGGCCCCGACGCTGTCCCTGGACGGCACCCCGGAGGACGCAAACTACGATCAGGTAAACGCGCGAATGAATGATCGCCCTCCTCCGATCGCCCATACCCTAACCGCCTCCATCGAGAACACCGTTCGCTCACCGCATCCACCTTCCGTGCCCACATCCAAACAGTCCGGTAAAGAAACCTTCGCCGACGCGTTCGAGTACGTCATGTACGGCAAGGTGTTCAAGAAGGAGGACGACAACGCGGGGGGCATCCAGAAGACGACGGTGACCGCGTCCTTCGGCGGCCTCCTCATGAGGATCAAGGCGGACCCGAAGAACCTTCAGGAGGTGGACATCGACAAACGCATGTACGTGTTGATCAGGAAGATCGCCTAACTTAGCTTGTGTATCGATATCCGCGAATATTAAACTCTGCGTCTTCGCTCGTCTGTGCGCCACCCGCGAAGATCTTGCCTTTTAAAAGGGGCGTCATCATGAACTGCACATACTCCGTCGCACGAGAAAGGAGGGTCGGCATCGGCCGTTCGTGTTCAAGGTTTAGGGCGTAAGGATCAAAGGATGTCCGCGAATTCCTCCGATCGCGGCAGCGTGTGCGTCTTCTGCGGGAGCTCCTCGGGTACCCAGCCCGAGTACGCCGAAGCCGCGGTCGAGCTAGGTAAAGCGTTGGTGCGGCGGGGGTACGGCCTCGTGTACGGCGGCGGGAGCGTCGGGCTGATGGGCCGGGTTTCAAAAGCGGTGTTTGAGAGCGGAGGGAACGTCGTCGGGGTCATCCCCACCGCGCTCGAACCGAAGGAGATATCGGGGGAATCGGTCGGGGAGGTCGTGGTGGTCAAAGACATGCACGAGCGCAAGGCGCTGATGGCTACAAAGTCCGAGGCGTTCGTCGCGATGCCCGGTGGGTTCGGAACGCTGGAAGAACTGTTCGAGGTCATCACGTGGCATCAGCTGGGATACCACGACAAGCCCGTCGGGTTGCTGAACACGGGCGGGTATTTCGACCAGTTACTGTCGTTCATCGATCACTCGGTGGAGCAAGGGTTCATCAGTCCGAACGCTCGGAAGATCTTGAAGTCGGCGGCGACGCCGGCCGAGTTGCTCGACGCCATGGAACAGGACATCGTGAACGGCGCGAGCGCTGGCATCAATCTAGAGGGTAGTTGAGCGTACCCCACGTTTGTTCGATATCGACTCACACGACATACTCTTACACGTACTCTTACACGACGTCAACCCGGTTCGAGGGCTCGACGGCGTCCGGTGATGCGTCACATGCACGGCGTGCAGCATCCCCGTGACGGCGGGGGATTCCCCCCGGGGTTATCGGGTGTGCCGCCCCGTTCCCTCCGGACTATCCTCAGGTCATACAGCGCCATCTCGCGGCGGCAGATCGGGCACGACCCGCTCACCGCCGGCGGCGTCAGCGAGCACACGTCGACGATGCACGTGAGGCAGAAGCAATGCGTGCACGGCGCTGCCATCTGTATAACCCCCGGCTCGTCCCACTCGGAGTAGCACACCGGGCACTGAGACTCGGGGTCGTTCGACTTGGTGCGCACCAGCGTCGGAAGATGGTCAACGTTGACTCTCTTCGCCCGGGTATAGACATCGAGCGTCCCCCGCCTTGCCTGCGAAACAGCCCCTCTAACTCTGTCGCCTCGCCGTCGGTGTCGTTGACTTGGAAATGGATATCCATGGACTCGATGACGCCCTGTTGACTCCCGCGTTTGACCCACACCGTCTTCTGTCCGGGGCAGAACGTGGTGAACCGCAACCGGAAATTCAAGATTCCATCCGTCCGTAGGCACCAGACGGCCGACGGGGTCAGCCGTCCCCCGTTCCAACGCAGACAATCCTTCTCGATCGTCATGGTCTTCTCGCCGTTCCACATCACGGCGACGTCGTACACGCCGAGGATCTCATCGGGGATTTCTTTCAGGGCTTCTTCGGACCACGTAGAAGGAAGGAACCCCTTGAACCCGTCCGCTTCGATGTCCTGGGGGGGGACCGGCATGTCGAACTGAGCTAACGTCTCTTCCCATGGCGCGGACACAAATGTGGGATTCGTGCTCTCTCGTGCCCACTTCGCGCGAACCACTTCGCGCGAGCCCACTTCGCTATGATATAACCACGTGGCCCCCGATGATTAGTCAAGGCGGTTTGTTTTCTCTATTGCGTTCACGATGATTGGTTTAGGTTCTCTATTGCGTCCGAGATTGGTCGAGGCGGTAAATTCATTGGGCGAGGTTCTGTTTTGGGAGCCATTTTCAGATTTTTGCTGGATCGAACCTGCAATCTTTGGTATCGAGAAAATAACTCGAAAATTTATGGTCTGTTTTGCGGGGAAATGAACTTCCCCCTTTCGCGGAACGCGAGATAAGAAAGCAATCTCGCCCAATGATATATTATTGGGCGATTCTGTGAACGTCCGTAAATAACTCAAGAATGACGGTCTGCTTTTACATTAAATGAGGCATTGGCTTCATTCGGGATAAGTTTGGGAAAGGGGGCGAAATGGGAACCGTCAACTTCGATGTTTTTTTTCTGGGTCTTTCCAGTGAAAGTCCCATTGCCCATAGAGAAAGTTCCATTGCTAATCGGGAATCTACATTATCCGGCCGAAGCCTTTTTGATAGAGCAAATGCCCATACGAAAGTTTGTCATTCTGTGTTAAGATCGCCCGAACCCTCCCGCACCACTTTCCAAGGTTTGCGAAAGACTGTGATGTGACACACTCGGCACGACTCCGTTTGTCACCTCCCACGTGGGGAAGATTCAGATTCACGCGGGCGGCATCCTCACTTCGACACGCGCGAGACCACCACCCCGCTGTACCGAACCGACTTTCTGAGACTCAATACGATTTATCAAGGTTTGTGGGAGACTCCCCGTACGACGCGATACGACCCAAACCCGATCGAACCACCCCGACCGCGGGTTCGGCGGCGCGTTTGTGCCGATCCTGGAAACTAACACGTGAAAAGCGTTTCCCCCAATTGGGCCCACCAGAGCTGACCTTCCCCCCGCATGGATCCACAGAAACGATGACCTTCCCCGACGGAACCATCGCGTATGACGCCGACGGCCTCGTCCTGGCCGGCGACATGACCGAGGACCAGGTCAAAGCCTGCCTCGGCGCGGGCGCCAAATCGTGGCTCTACCTCAACGACGAGTGCAACAAGGCGTGCCCCAAGGCGGCCGTCGAGGCCGCCTCCGTGCCCTTCGAGATGATCCCCCTGCTCACCCCCGCGAGCCTGACCAACGAGTGCGTCGATAAGCTCGTCGCATACGTCGAGTCCGCGCCCAAGCCCGCGGTGATACAGTGCAGCACAGCCACGCGAGCCTCCATCCCGTACATCCTCCACAAGGCCAAAGCCGACAAGCTCCCCGCGGCTTCCGCCATGGCGTTGGCGGCGACCATGACCCCGCCCCTCAAGTTCCTCGAGAAGCCCCCGCTCGCCGCCGCGGTCAAGCGCGCGCTCATCGTATCCAACAGGAAACCCGTCATCTTCCGCCAGCTCTTCGACACCTCGGGCTCGTCCACCTACACCTACCTCATCGCCGACGAGACCAGCGGCGAAGCCGTGCTCATCGACCCCGTGCTCGAGATGGTCGACCGCGACCTCAAGCTCATCGACGAGCTCGGGCTCAAGCTCAAGTACGCCGTCAACACCCACTGCCACGCCGATCACGTCACCGGCTCGGGCGCCATCAAGGCGGCCCGCCCCGAGGTCAAGTCCATCATCGCCGCGGCATCCGGCGCGGCGGCGGACGTCAAGATCGGGAACGGCGACAGGATCGAGTTCGGCTCGTTGGTCCTTGAGGTGAGGGCGACCCCGGGACACACCGACGGGTGCCTCTCGTACGTCTTCGAGGACATGGTGTTCACCGGCGACGCGGTTCTGATCCGGGGATGCGGGCGGACGGACTTCCAGGGGGGCAGCGCGGAGAAGCTCTACAACAGCGTGCACACCCAGATCTTCTCCCTTCCGGACGACACGATCATCTACCCGGCGCACGACTACAAAGGGCACAGGTGCAGCACCGTCGGCGAGGAGAAGAGGCTCAACCCGCGGCTCGGGTCCGGGAAGAGCGAGGGTGAGTTTGTCGAGATCATGGCCGCCCTCAACCTGCCCTACCCTAAGAAGATCGACGAGGCGCTCCCTAAGAACATGGTGTGCGGGATCCAGGAGGGCATGCCCACCCCGGCGTGAACACATCGAGGCTGTACCACCACCCCTTAGACGACGTGTGCATAGCCAAACCCGCGACGCATATTACCGAGGGTTGACTACTTTTAATACCTACGTTCAACTTAAACTTCAATCGAAACTTCAGCCGAAATTCGAGCGGCGACTAAATCGACTGGTCCGAGCTCGCCTGGTTCACCGCGTGAGACTTCCCGTCGAACGTCGTGTCGTAATCGACCCACAGCGACCCCGGATCGTTGTTGGTCCCGCCGTGGTGGTACAGGTGGTCGCCCTTGCCCACCACGCCGCCGTCCGTCCCGCCCGACACGCTCGCGTTGAGCCCCCGCGCCGCGACGTTGCCGCGAAACGTGCTTCGCGATATCCTCACGTCGCCCCGGTAGTTGACGACGGCGCCGCCCCTCCCGGCGTTCGGTCCCGTCCGTGAAAACTCCACGACGGACCCCCGCACCTGGAGCTCACCGCCGGATACCGTCGCGACGGCACCGGCGTCGTCCTCGGACCATCCCCGTCGAAGCACGAGGTTGTTCAGCTCCAGCCGCCCGCACCTCCGCGCGTGCGCGTTCGAGACGGACCGCTCGGTGACCTCCGTGTTGCCCCACGGGGACCACGCGCCGACGACGGTGTCGGGGATACCCGCGAACACGTCAACGCCGGGTGCACGTGGGTCACCGCGGGGCCCACTGACGGCGCCCAGCTTGCGACGTCTCGGCGGCGATCTCGCGAAGCCCTCCGCGCTGGCGTTGGGACCGCTCCACCCGTCGTAGTCGAACCGGTGGGACAGGTGCGGCGGGACGAACACCGTTTGGCTCGAATCACTCACGTTCACCACCACCGGCTTCGCGCCGCCGAACCCGGGCTTAAACCGCACGGGTCTCGCCGCGAACGGCGCGCAGTCCGGTTGGCTCGTGTCCCCCACGGAGAACATGGCGCTGTGTTCCAAGCCGTCGATGACGCACCGGTTCTTGAGCGGGACGTAAAAGGTCTCGATCATCCGGAAGAACGTGGTGTTCGTGGTCGCGTTGTACCGTCCTCCGGTGGGCACGCACGTCTGGTTGATGTACGTTCGGCTCAGGTTGAAGCACACTTCTTGGTACGGCTCGGATAAGGTCCTGTTGAACTTGTACTGCAGCTCGGTGCCGTTGTACGTCCCGTTGAAAATCGTACCGTTCCACGTGTTGTTCACCAGCGTGCCGTTGACGAGGACCCCGTCCCTCAACGTTTCGTTGTGACAAAACACGTGAATACCCGAGCCGTCGTCCTTGCTGTGCACCACGGTGGTCCACCGCGTCTGCGTCGTGTACGAGCCGTTGACGTAGACCCCGACCTCCTCCGATACGTTCGTGGCGGAGCTCAGGTTCAGGCTCGTGATCTCCGCGCTGCTCCAGTGCGGATGATACGTGACGTTGGGCTCGTAGTATCTGGTCACGAAGCCGGGGGTGCCGTCGGCGGAGGCGTTCCACCCGTACCCGTCCCCGCACGCCTCGAAGTAGTCCGCGCGGCTGAAGTTGAAGCATATCGTCGTCTCGTTGACCCATGTTTCGTTGGTGCACGCGTGCGTGAGGTTACCGGCGGTGACGTTGGGAACGTAATACCGGTTCCAGGTCAGGTTCAGCGCCGGGCCCCCGGCGACGATCACCGGCCCTCCGATGGCGTGAGTGGTGCCCGCCTCGTAGTACTCAAGCGGCGTCGGCGAGTCGAACGCCCTGCCTCGGACGAAGAACGCCTCCTCGGTCCACGTCGTCCACGCGTCCTGCTCCCACGGGTAGGAGGTTTCGTTTAGACCGTCTTCCAAAGTATTGGAAGAGCCGGTGCCTCCCGTGATCCCATCCAACGTCACGTTCGCGTCGTCGCCCAGCTGCGACATGACCTCGATCGCGGCGAGGAGGAACGCGACGCCCTCGTCCGTGCCGACGTCTCCGAAGGATCCCGCGTACACGTCACCGTACGTCCCGGTGTAAAGCTCTCTGTCTAATATATCAGACGTGTCGATTCCGTCCCTGCTGCCGCCGTACTCTCCCGCACTAGAAGTGTGGCTGAACCGCAGCCGCCTTCGCCCGCGGGACATGTGAGGGCGCTCGTTGAGGCCGTACCCGTCCAGTTCCTGCAGCAGCCTCCGCCCGGTCCCGCCATGTCCGGCCATCTGATGAAGATCGGGATGATCGTCGTAGGGGTACACGGGATGCGGAGGATCGTGAACGTTGTGCTCGCCGACGTTCGTTTGGTTCTCCACCGGGGTGCCGTTCCACGTCGCTGATAGGGACCAGTTGTACGGCGGCTTCAGCGGTAGGCGGCTGAACCCGTCGGTGACGTTGTACGCGGGGGTGAACCCCGTGTTGTTCAGTTTGGTGACGTTGAACGGGACGCCCGCCGGACCCTCCGGATTGGCGCATTCGCCGACGATGGTCAGGTCGCGGTTCCCGGAGATCGTGGGCAGCCGCGCGCCCCCCAAGCCTATGTGCGCGATAACCTTGATCTTACTCACCGTGTCGTCACGCATCGCGCTGACCAGCTCCCACAAAGTCTTCGCCGTGACCTCCTTCGAGTTACCGCGGCCGAACGCGGACGCCAGGTGCGACCCCGGCTCGATCGTCACGTTCTGAATCACCGAGAGCGGGTACCCACTATCGTCGCATATCCTCACGTACACCGTCGTGAGGTTCACCGGGACGTGAAGCTGTCGGTGCTTGGTGTGCCCCGGGCCCATCAGCGTGGACGGCCGTATGTTGTTGCCGTCGTACCGGGTCTCGAACGACTCGGCGCCGCCCACGTCGGTTCGGTTCGTCGAATAGTAATACCGGTCCACCGCGAAGAATATGGGTCCGACGCCCGCGTAGCCCATGTACATGTCCACGAGGGTGGAGTTTGGGTACGGCCTCCACGCCCTGGACCGCGAGACTGGGTAGATCGGCGGCGGCGCGGGCGGGGGTGCGGGCGGCGGCGATGGCGGGAACGGCGCCGACGGCGGTGGATGCGGCGGCAACGGCGGCGGCGATGGGGGCGGTGGGGGTGGCGACGGCGGCGGCTGGTACGCCATCGGGAGGACGTACGGCCTGTCGTCGGGTCCTTCACCGCCGGGGTAGTTGTACCCGGAGTAGTTTCGCGTCGCGGGGTTGATGGGCCAGTCGGACGGCCAGAGTCCTGACTGGAGGATGCGCCTGCGTCCTTCGGGGTGTGATCGGGTCCATTCGGCCGGGGACGTGTGGTGGTGCCTGCTGAACGCGTGTTCGATGGCGTCGCGCCACCATCGCCTGTGACTGACGATCAGCGGGTGGTCGTCCGGGAGCGCGTCGGGCTGGAAGTCCGGCACGTAGTGGTCCTTCGGGACGCCCCGCCACTGATGGTGGTGCGTGTGGGCGTCGTCGTCGGTCCATCCGATGGGCGCGTCGGTCCCGCGGGCGTGAGTGGCGTCGCCGTCCCGTGCCCCGTTCGCGGTGGCGGCGTCGGCCTCATCGCCGCCGACGCCGACCGAGAGCGCGAGCGCCAGGAGGACGGCCAGAGCCAGGCCTCCCACCCAACGCATGGCGCTGGCCCGACTGGCGAGAGTTCAAAATTTTGCCGTTGTTAGCTGATGCGCTGAGTTTCTATTTTCTACTTCTAGCACTACACCTTGACCCTCCCGTCGCCGTCGCCCTTATCCCTGCGCCTAGACTTCGTCCTATCCACCCTCAACCCGAGCCGATCGGCCTCCTCCGGCTTGGCCTCGACGTGAGCCCGGACCCTCTGCCGGAACACCTCCGACGCGGAGTCCTTGGCGTCCCTCCACTTTTGCCTCGTCCCCAACGCGTCCACCGGCGGGTCCTTGCTCGAGAGCTTGCTCGCCCGTTTACTCGCGGACATCATCAGCTCCTCCTCGCGGCTGAGCGCGGCGGTCTTGGAACGCCGCGGGTGTGACCCGGGCGTGCGTACGGCGTTCGAGACTGGATCGCGGAGCCAGCCCGGTGGCTCGACCGCGTCCGGATCCTCGTCAGCCAAAAACGTCCCGACGCCCTTCTTCGACGACCTTCGCTCCTCGAGCCGGTGCTTGATCCGGCTCAGGTTCCGCCTGCCCCTGTCCGCGGCCATCGCGCGCTTCGCCACCGCGGCGACGTCCAGCCTGTCGTAGTAATCGCTCGGTATGGGAATCTGAGCCTGGGCCTCCGCCGCCTCCACCCGCCGCCTCGTCTTAGTCGCCGAGCTCATCGAAGTTGTTTCGCTCTTGGGCGCGTACGGGTGCCTCGGTCGTAGCGTGGGACGAATCGAGCCGTCGGGTAACTCCACCGCGTTCGAGGGTGCCGTGCGCAGCGCGTTCCAGATCTCGTCCATGGTTATTCCGGTAAGATTAACGTCGTCGTCCGAGTCGGTGACACCGCCGTGGTACAAGTCGCTGAAGCCGTCGTTTGGTTTTGACCCTCCCTCCCTGGCCGCCCTCCGCTCCGCGCGTAGCCTCGCCCTGTTGCCGGTGTCGATGCCGAGGTCCCTGGCGTCCTGGTCCAGGAGCTCCTCCGCGAGGTTCTCGCTCGCGGATCGAGGGACGCTCCCCGGGGGCTCGACGCTTTCCTTCGACGCTTTCCTTCGACGAGTCTTATTCCCGATCGAGTTCACGACGCCGCCGAGTCCGCGCGCGATGGACGAACCCGCCTTCGGGCCTTTAAGGTCGTTCAGCCAGTGGCGAAGGTGGTCGTAGTCCGTTCCGGTTTCGTCCCCGGGGACGCGGTGTTGACCGCCGGGTCGGCACCTCGAGGAGTTGGAGCGTCGGTGGTCGACGACGTGGAGCCGGGTGGACCGCGGCTTCGTCGCGAAGATCTGATCCGCCCTGTCGCTCTCCAGCACCGTCCCTTTGAAGAACGCCCGGTTACCCACGGCTCGAAGCTCCCGGACGACCCGCACCGCCGGGTCCGCGTACTCCCGCAGCACGTTCCACACGTGGTTCACCGGCGCGAAGACCCGTGGGTGCCGGGAGACTACGTAGACGAATTCATCGTAATCCATCCGTTGCGGGCACCGCCGTTCGAGGTCCCTCATGAGCTCTCTGTACGGCTTGTACACGTCCTTCTGGGTGGTGTCGCCCCAGTAGTTCCTGCCCAGCGCCTTGCGACGCCTGGCCTCCCCACCCAACGACTCCCACCTGGACTCTGAGAGGCGAATCGCCGTCATGAGTTCCTCCTTTGAAAACCATCCATCGTTGTCGAGGTCGAAGAGCCTGAACGCGAAGCGGACGCGGCCAAAGGTTCCGGAGATGACGAAGGACGCGAGGCCGACGATAAACTCGCGGAAGTCTATCGTCCGGTTGCCGTCGCAGTCCAGGATGTCCACCAGCCTCTCCAGGTAGATGTCCTCGGGGAGGCCGAACATGCGCGCAAACTCTCCCGCATCCACTTTCCCGTTCCTGTCATTGTCAGCTTCTCGGAAGAGGCGATACGCCCGGCGAAGGCTGCCCTGGGTCAGCGCATCGATGCTGTCCAACGCGGTGAGACCCAACGCATCCTTCGCATTGCTCACCTCCTCCTCCCCCGAGACGCAGAGCGACGACACGCACCCGCCCATGCGCCGCTCGCGTGTGGAGTAACTTCAAGGTCAAACGCGTTTCTAACCACGTCCCAGAATTTATGTCACCTCGGTTTTGGCCATCGACGCTTTAGCTTTCGGTTCCTTATCATACGCAATCCGGGCGGACGTTCAAGTCCACGCCCATCGATGCTCTCACTATCAACTCCTACGTACGCACCGTCACGCCACGAACCAGTGGTCCTCGCCAGTCTCGTCAAACCCCGGGAACGTCTTCGCAACCTTCACCCGCGCCTTTTCCATCCCAAACGCAAACAGCCGCACGGGATCCGAACCGACGTCGTGCCGATCCAGCTCCACACCCGCGCTCACTAACGCCTCACGCGAGGATGTGTCCTCCTGCTCGAGCCGTTTCTTCGAGATTGGCTCGCCGGGGCGATACTCGATCGCCCGAACCGTCGCCTCAGCCGCGGCGGCGAGGATCCCGATTTTCTCGTCCGAACTTGACTCGACCCCGCGCACCTTGCGCCTGAACCCGGACCCATCCCACCCGCTTAATAAAGCCCTGAGGTCGTCCACCCACGCTCGTAGGGTATCCCCCGTGCCCCACACCTGCACCGCGCGGCCCCGCGCGGGACCCCCCGACGCCATCAGGAACTGCGCCTTGCACCGTCTCAGCTGCGTCAGCGAGCACCGAGCGTGCGTCCGCGTGCTCTGCGCCGGGTACTGCCGCCATAGATACAGCGGTTCATCAACCTTACCCGCGACGAGCCCGGACGCGAACCACCGCTGCCAGAAGTCGGCGTCCACCGGCCACCACCCGCTGGGACGCCGGCCTTTCCTCCCTGTTAACTCATACGCAGGATCCGCGTCGTGAGCGCAGTCGGCGACTACGCCGTCGAGCACCCAAAGGTCCCGGTACGGCCGAACCACCTCCGCCGGTTCATATTCCGCCGGTTCGGATACCGAGACGTCGTCCTCGCGTCCGTCCCTCGTCGCCACGCGCTCCAACGCGCTACGGCGGTACAGACCTGAACCGCGAAGCGCGGGTATCTCCACGAACCGACCTTTTCGCATCGAACTCGGAGTGAGCTGCGCGTTTTGCCAATCGATCCACCGCTCCATCCCCGGCCGTCGCCACCCGCACAGCTGTACGGTGCTCGTGGCGCAGTCCCACCGCGGGTTATCGATGAGTGATGCGCGCAGCGTCGCGAAGGCGTGTGGCGGTCGAAGGTCGTCGGATTCCATCTCCCCGACGAGTTCGCCTCGAGCGGCGGCGTACGCCGCGTTCAAAGCCTTCCCTTGCCCGCTCGGTCCGTGCGCCTTGACGTCCAGGACCACGAGTTGGTTGCCGGGTGTGACGCGCGAGACGACCTGCTCGACGGTGAGTGGGGTGAACTTGTCGGATTCCCAAGCTTCGAGCCTCGAGACGGGGAAGCCCCCGGCGCCGGCGGGATCGTCGTCGGATGATGTGTACGATGGGGCGGCGGTGGCGCTCGGGTCCGCTCCCTGGTTCCCGTCGTCCCCCCGCGTCGCCAGCGCGGCGGCGAGGGCGTCGAGCCACTCCCTGGATCCGTCCGTGGACGAGTCGTCCACCGCGATGAGCTCCAAACCCCCGTGCGTCTCCAGGCCAACCTGGGACAGCACGCTCGCCACGCAGTCGGGGAGCCACGGCATCGCGTTCCTGCAGGGCATCAGCACCGAGACGCACGGCGACGGGCCTTCATCGCCGCCGACCCGGGTGCGCTTCGCGCTCGGTGGATCCGCATCCCCCGGGATCCCGTCGCGCCCGTGAGGAGACATGCCCGGACGCGCGGCGCACTGTGGGGCACCAGCCATCGACCCTCGAGTTATTCTCGGGGGGTACAAAACGAACCGGTGAAACGCATTATCCACCGCGCGCCGTCGTGGAAGGCATCCCGCGATGCCCGTCGGCGTCGCGGCGCGTCGCCCGCGCGAGGCCCCGCACGTCGCCGTGAATCCGGAGACGGAGCGGCAGCTCGAGGAGACCCGCGCCAAGATCGAGCTGCTCCAGAACGTCACCGAGGAACGCATGCGCTCGCTGACCAGGGACGAGCTCGTCGGGGTCGTGGGCGACCTGCTCGCGCTCGCCGCCCGGTCCGAGTATGAACGCGAACGCAGATTCCGCGAGGCCACGCGACTCGCCGCGGAGAGGTCTGCCGCGGAGAAAACCAGGTCGAGGCGCATACCCGGGCAAGGCACCTCGAAGCCCACCCTCGAGGAGCTCAAGGCTCGGGAGGTTGCCAAATGGGAGGCGCAGAGACACGCCGCCGAGGAGGAGGTCGCCGCGGTTCGCATACAGAGGCACGCGC
>Ga0209666_1001394_pt1 | contig 18481 bp, 13 predicted proteins | sample SaaInlV_125m_DNA_FD_184679 | JGI IMG/M metagenome (GOLD analysis project Ga0209666, IMG submission 184679) | Marine microbial communities from expanding oxygen minimum zones in the Saanich Inlet - Saanich Inlet SI037_S3LV_10m_DNA (SPAdes)... | ecosystem: Environmental > Aquatic > Marine >...
GCACACGCGCGCGCGCGGTCGCGATCGCGCGCGACGCGAACGCGGCGATGGACGCGTCGACGCGCGCGCGCGCGGCGACGCCGAGGCGCGCGGCGGGACGCGCGCGCGCGGCGACGCCGAGGCGACGCGCGAGCGGGCGGGCGACGGCGCGCGGCGACGCCGAGGCGACGGCGAGGACGCGCGAGGACGGCGACGCGGGCGACGCGCGGTTCAGCTTTCGGCGACACGAGGCGTGCGTGCGGACGACGCTTCGCGCGCGCTGCGGCGAGGGACTCGAGGAGGCGCGCGTGGACGACGCGTTCGCGGCGCGAGCGAACGCGAAGCGCGGCGTGACGACGACGACGGAGGCGTGGTCGTCGCGCAGGCTGCGGCGCGTGCGCTCGACGTACGTCGACGGGGGGGAGAAGGCGCAGATTTATAACTGCGCGGTGTATCCGGCGTGCGAGGCGTGCGATGCGCCGGTGTTCGGCGTGGATTTGATTTGCGTCGGCGTCGGCGCGGCGAGGAAGATTTTAATAGGGGTGGATTTGCAGCCGATGAGTCGGGATCGCGATTACAACGACGCGTACGTGCCGAAATTGTTGAAACTTAGGGATGGAGGCGCGCTGTCGGCGTGCGCGGAGGCGCTGAACGCGACGACGCCGTCGAAGAAGTTTTACGAAGACGCCACGTATTTCTCGCGCGGGATGTTCTTCGCGCGACCGGCTCTCGCGAACGAGGAGACGATGGCGCGGTCGCTGGACGTCGTGCGGGCGTACTTAGACGTCTGGCTCGATCGTTTGGATGAAGCCGAGCGCGAGGCAGAGGCGATGGACGGAGCGTGCAAATTCGGTCTGTCTCTCGAGGACGTGCGGAGGTGCGTGCTGACGGAGGCTTCGGCGCGCGAGGCGCAAGACGCGCACGACGCGTGGCAGTTAGAGCACGATCCAGCGATCGCGATGTTTGCAAGCTGGTACGGAGAAGAGTGGGCGCGAGACTTCGCCGAGACCGTGCTATTCCCAGGCGCCCGCGGGTGATCGCGGTCGTTGTACCAACAGTTGTTAAACCAGCGTATAATTCTTTCACTTCATCTCCACGCAATTCGCCGCGTACACGCGACTCGATCGAAGGTTACTCAGCACCTTTCGTCGCCAGTTTTCATCATCCGCATCGCGCTGCGAGCAAAAGTCTCGCGCGACGTCGCTCGAGGGCGATTCTAAAATCGCGAGCACGCCCCGGCCGATGCGATCGCTCGTCTCAATGAATTCCTTCTCCTCCGCCGAGCTAAATCGCATCGGATCGTCGCGTTTCAGTATTTGCAGGGCGTCGAACATGCCCGCGGTGGACAACTCTGCGCTGACGCGTATCGGAATATCGGAAGTCATCGTGGTTTTCATCGCGTCGGCGACACCCGCGAGCGGAAACGCCGAGCAAACCACGTCGGCGGGCTTTGCCGCGGTGGAGAGAAAGTGTATCGTGACGCGGCGCACGTACGTCGTCGTCGTTGTCGTCTCACAAGGTGGCGCAAAGTATACGACGTGCTCGGCATTGGCGTCCAAAGTGAGATCTTGGCGAAGCGGAGGGAGTCCAAACGATTTGAATCGTTCGTCGAGCGTCCACAAATGATCAACGATGGCGCGAGTCTGACGCCACGGCATCAAACTTCCGTTGATGTACACCGAAATACCGTCGCGGTCGATGAAGGGGCGACTCTCGATCGAACCAACGACAACGCGCACGATGGCGGCCCAGGTCGAATCCGAGATCCCGATTCGCCGAGCGCAGTTCACGAATACTGTCGCCGCGTTTGCCGTCGATCGTTCGTCGTCGTACACGACATCGTCGACTCGCGCTCCAATATCAACAAACAACATCGCCGCGCGCAATCCATTCAAGAACAGCCCGAACGTGTCCCGCAAGAAAGTTGTTCGAGAATCTTGCGCGCCCGACCATTCAAAATCCAGTATCAACCAACATTGAACTTCGTCTCCGACGCTCTCGACGACCTGTCTGCTCCACTCGGCGCCGAGACTCTTGGCGAACCGCACCGCGCAGTTGGACGCCGTCGGCACGAACAGCGTCGCGTGTGAAAACATCTTCGTCTGTTCGAGACCGTACGCGTCGAGCATTTCGGCGAAGGCGCGCATGAACGCTTCGGGATGCGACATTGTCCGACGAGCGACGCGAAGCGTCGCGCTCGCCGACGCCACGCGCGTGGTCAAGGTCAGTTCCAACCGCAACGTCGCGTCGTCCTCGCGTCGGTCGGCGGCGGTGACGAAGCTCAGCGCGAAGAGAGCGAGCGAGCGAGCGATCATCGGATACACGAACGGGTCGACGGTCGACATGGTGCGTCGTCGTGTGAAGAAAAGTCGTGTGTCGGTTGAGTTACAGCAATGTGAACGCGGCGCGGCTATTCGTCGTCGTCGTATTCACCCGCTTCGTCGCCAAAGAAGAGAGCGGTGCCGACGACACCCGGACGTCCCGTAGCGCCGAACGTGGTCAATCCCGGACGGCCCGGACCGACGTCCCATTCCTCCGCGTCGTCGTCGCCTTCGAACGATTGCGAGAACGTCTCGCCGAGCGTTTTCAATTCGCTCACCGAGGGGATGTCCTGAGGTCCCCGCCCCGCGGCATTCGTGGTGGGTAAATCATCGAAGTCATCGAGATCGGGCCAGCCGAGATCGTCCAGTTGCACGCTTTGCGTCTGCTCGCTGAATCTATCCTTGTTGAGATTGTTGGCAAAATTTTCAGCGTCGCCGCCGCCGAAAAAGTCATCTTCGCGATCGTCGCCCCAGAATCCACTGTCGTAAGAGTCGTCCAGATCGTCGTTGAAAGATCCACGACGTTGAGTGTTTCCTGCGGTCTCGTCAACTTCGATGACGATGAATGCGTTGGTGAGCGACGCGCAGAGTTTGACGTTATTACCGCCGGCGCCGATCGCTCGACGGAGATCCACCTCCTTCACGTACGCCGTAAACTTTCGCTTTTGCGTGCCATCCGGGAAGCTTTCTTCCACTCGTAACACTTCAGCTGGGAATAAAGAAGACTTGATCAGTTCCGCTGGATCGTCGGACCAAGGAAGGAAGTGCACGACTTCGCCGCCGCATCGTTCGCGAATGCGTCTCAAAATGCTCTGATCTTCGCCCAGGCACGTTTCCACCGCGTTGCTCCACGAAGTCGATCCTTCGCGTAGAGCTACCGCGACTTTCGTCACCTTGCCTGCCATTCTCGCGATCGACTTAATCTCTATCTCCCCGCGCGCAACCTCTGGAACTTCTTCGCGAATGATGGCGCCGACCAACGCCGGAATGGTCATCGACAGCACCACCGGGGTTTGCTCGCGACCGGTGAACAAGTTTTGATCGACGTCGAGCACGAAGCACGACAACTCGTCCCCTTGCTTGAGTGGTAAGTCGTTATAAGTCAAGAGCTGCTCCTCTGGCGGGATCACACCCGCGGCACCACCTTTTATGTCCATCATCCACGACCCGGTTTCGGTGCGGAAACGCAACGTGCCGTCGACGACGTTGCCGATTTGACCGACGAAATCTTCCGTCGCCAGACGCGCGACGCCAGTTTTAATCTCCTCGCTCATGTAACGAATCAACGTTCGCATGCGATTTTGTCGCCGGACATTGAACGTGAAAAATTTGGTGTCGTCGTATTCGCGCTCAACTGTCCCGCCTCGACCGACGACTTGCACGAGCACGGCGAATCGACCGCGTTGCACGTCGATGTCCACGCTCACGTCTATCCGCGCCCGAACTTCTTTTTGCAACACCGTCAGCGCGCTCCCTCGCATATCTCTATAGCCCCTATCGATCGCTCGCGCGATGGCTTCCAAATGCAACCCTACATCTGCCTCATAGCCTTCTTTTTCCTTGGCGAGCGCTCGCAAGCCGTTCACCACCGCCACGCGTCGCGCCAAGTCATCCTTGGTCAATTTCTCATCTGCCAACCTCAACTGCGGGTACCTCGCCTCGATATCTCGCATGCGCGCCGTGGACGATTCCTCCTCGTCCTCCCTGCGCGCCCACGACGACCCCCATCCTCGGTCTTCGTCCACGTCGTCGCCGTAATCGTCCTCTTCGTCCCGTCCCCAGCCTCCGGCTTTTTCCCGTCGTTCCGCTTTGACCGCATTCGCCTCCTCGATCGCCCTCGCGCTCGCCTCGTCCACTCGAACCACCCTGGAATTTCTCCACGCGCTCGCTTTTTCCACCACCGCCTCCATCGGCGCGAATTCCGCGCGATTCGCGCTCTCGTGCGCCAGCACGCGCTCCAGCAGCGCCGTCTTCGAGCCGCCGAGCTTCAGCCCGTACCCTCGACACAGCGGTTTCAGCCCTTTCTCCACCGTCAGCGCGCTCAGGTCCGCGCGGCGAGCTTCGAGCCACGCGTCCGCGGGCGCCGCGGCGTCGGCGTCGGCGTCCGCGGCGCGCGGGACGACGACCCTCGCGCGCGTGGCGGCGGCTGGGGTGCGCTTTTTGTCGTAGAAAACGACGCGCGACGGCGTCGAGAGCGCGGCGCGCGCGACGCACGACGCCATGACGTCGTAAAAATAAACTCGCGAGAGAGAGCGCGCGCTCGAACGACCGCGCGCGCGTCGTCGAGTGACGCGAACTCGGGCAATCGACGTCGACGAGGCCGCGGGGACGAAGACGAACGCGCGAACGTCGATAACAATCTTCAAAATCTAAATCACGCCCCCGGCGCGACCTTGCGCGGTTTCTTCAAGAATTGCAAGTTCCCGGGCACCAACTCGTCGACCTGATCGTCCGGTAAAGACATGAACGGATCGAACGCGTCGCCGTATTGGTCGTCGAACGGCTGCAGCGCCCACTCCACGCGTTCGTTCTTCAATTTCGGATACAACCGCTCAAAGTTTTCGATCAGCAGTTCCGCGCGCTGCGCCAAGCACACCCGCGCCAGGTTCACGCTCGCCGGCTTGCTTCCCGCGTCCGGCACTTGCAGCGTCCCGACGCCGTTCCACACCAAGTTGAGCGGCCCAAACTTCTTCACCATCAGGTTCACGCTGAACGGGTCCTGCCCTTCCTGCTTCTCCAGCGCCGGGAACCCTCCCGCGGCGTCCTGCGCCTTGGCCTCGATCGCCGCCTTCTCGCTCTCCGTCGGTTCCGGGCCGAATTCGCGAAGGAACGCGCCGCCCTTTTTCGCGCGCGCGACCACGCGCGCGCGCGCGTCGCCGCGCGTCGTCGCGTCGCCGCGCGCGCGCGCCGCGACGCGCGTCGAGAGCGTCGCCGCGAGCATCGCGCGCCGTTCGCCGCGTTTCGGGCGTCGCGCGCGTCGTCGTGTGCGGGGCGCGCCGCGCGTCTCGTCGTCGTGACGTCAGCGCGGCGCGGCGTCGCGACCGCATCGCGACGCGCGCGGCGCGAACGACGCCGATGCGCGCGGCGCCGACGCGCGCGCGCGCGGCGACGCCGGCGCGACGACGCGCGTCGTCGCGCGCGACGTCGGGACGCCGCGCGACGACGCGCGCGACGACGCTGTACGGGTCGCAGGGCTCGCGGTCGCCGCTGGTGAACTGGTACGCGCACGAGATCGGCCTCGAGCTCGCGATGCGCGCGCCGAGGGACGAGACGAACCCGCACCCGTTCGGACAGGTGCCCGCGCTGCGCGACGACGCCGACGCGGACGGCGGCGAGCTCGAACTGTTCGAGTCCGGGGCGATTTTAATGTACCTCGCCGACGCGTACGGCGGTTTGGACACGCCGAAGACGCGCGCCGCGGCGGCGGCGTGGGTGTCGTGGGCGAACGCGTCGCTGGATCCCGTGCTGTTCGTCGAGAACGAGCGCGGTGGCGTGGTGGACACCAAGGCGCGCGACCCGAATAATAAGCGACTCCGACGGCTCGACGACGTCTTGGCGTCTCGAGATTATCTGTTGGGCGATTTCTCGGTCGCGGACGTCGCCGTCGGCGCGTATCTGCTCTACGTGCCGCAGTTCTTTCCCGACGTCAGCTTCGCGCCGTATCCCGCGCTGGCGCGTTACATGGGCCGTCTCGCGCTCCGCGACGCGTACGCGAAGGCGTTCGGCGCCGACGTGCAGCGCTACCTCGTGCAAAAGTGCGTCTCGTACGTAGATGGAGATTAAAAGTAAAAAGTAGATGAAGATTTAACCCGGTTTCGTTCGTTCGTTCGTTCGTTTTTTCGCGCGCTCGCGCTTTCGCGTCTCCGCCTCCGCGCCGGTTTCTCGCGCTCTCGTCTCGCCTTCGCGTCTTTCGGTGTCTCAAAGGTCGGGGCTCGAGGCGTCGTGCGGTCGACCGGGCCGTCACTCCCCCGCGCGTGAGCGCGTCTCGCGCGCGCGCGCACCGCCAGGACGGCGCGAACGGTCTCGATACGTCGCGCGCTCGGCGCGTCGCGCGCGCGCCCGCGCGCGTCGCGCGTCGCGCGCGCGTCGCCGCGCCCCGAGGGCACGCGCGCGCGCGCGCCGATTCGCGAGCGGGTCGAGATCGTCGTCGAACGACGCGAGATGCTCGCGGACGCGGCGCACAGCGCGATGACGAGCGAAGACGACGTCGAGGAAGACGGCGGCGCGGCGACGGACGGCGCGCAGGCGCCGTACGCGGCGTTTTGCACGGCGGCGATACTGGCGGCGGTGCACCGAGCGGCGATTTGGCGCGACTCGAAGGATTTCGTGGACACGCGGTCGAGATCACCGCCGGCGAAGGTGTTCGAGGCGCTGGCGCAGTCGCGAGCGGCGACGTGTAGCGTGGCGGCGCGGGAATTCTTGAACGAACACTTCGAGAGCGGACCGAGGGAGAGGTCTAAGATGCCGGAACTGGCGGACTGGCGAAGCGAGCCGGCGGTGGCGAGAGGGGCGAGGTGCGAAAAGTCGAGGGAGTTTGCGACGCACGTGCACGAGCTGTGGCGCGTGCTCGCGCGGTTGGACGCGGATGACTACGCTGAGGAAGAAGTCGGCGCGGAGGGCGAGGCGCGACGGACGACGAGCTCGAGGATTCGATTGCCGTACCCGGCGGTGGTGCCGGGGGAACGTTTTAGGGAAACCTACTACTGGGATACGTATTGGATCGTTTTGGGGTTGTTAACGAGCGAGATGCCGGCCACGGCGCTGGGAGTGACGAATAATTTGTTGTACATGGTCACCACGTACGGATTCGTGCCCAACGGCGCGCGCGTGTACTATTTGAATCGATCTCAGCCGCCGTTGTTGTCGTCGTGCGTCGCCGAGGTGTTTCAAGCGACGCGAGACGTCGAGTGGTTGCGACAGGCGTTGCCGTTGCTGGTGCAAGAATACGCCTATCTCACTCGAAGTGAACGCACGGTGACGATTCGTGACACGGAAACCGGAGAGACGCACGAGCTGTCGCGATATTTTGCCAACACCACGCGTCCGAGGCCAGAGAGCTATCGCGAAGACGTCGAGGTGGCGCGCCGAGCGACCAGAAAGGTGGAGGACGCCGTGGCCAAGCTCGAAGCTAAGCGTAAGATATATCGACATCTTGCTAGCGCGGCGGAGAGCGGCTTCGACTTCAGCTCGAGATGGTTCCTAGACGGCGATAACTTGGAGACGATTCGCACGTGCAACATCATTCCATCCGACTTGAACGGATTTATGCTACGAGTGGAGACGCAAATCGCTTTGCTCGCCCGCGAGGCATTAGTGTCGTTGGAAAACGAAGACGAGCTCTTCGCCGAGCGCGTGTACTTGAACCATTTGCTCGAGAAGTTCTCCCGTGCGAGCGAGGTGCGGCGGCGCGCGATTGACGCCGTGCTTTGGGACGACGACGTCAAGCGGTGGCGAGACATGGCGTTCGAACCGCTCATGGGCGAAGACACCCGAGGAATCGTGCGCGATCGCGATGATCTCACGGCGGCATCTGAGAGCCCGTTTACGAGCGATTTTACTCCGCTTTGGTGCGGCGCTTGCGATCCCGACAGCGATCAAGCGTACGAAGTCGTCGAGTCGTTGAAAAAGTCCAAGTTGGTCACCGACAAAGGCATCGCGACCTCACTCGTCGAGAGCGGTCAGCAATGGGATTGGCCTAACGCTTGGGCGCCGGAGACTCACATGATTGTCGAAGCGATACAAATTTTCGCCCCTCGCGAGGAAGAGTACGCGAAGACGCTCGCGCACTCGTGGCTCCGCACCGCGCATCAAGCGTGGAAGTCAACGGGCTACATGCACGAAAAGTACGACGTGCGCTCGACCGAGGACGGCGTGGGTAAAGGCGGCGAATACATCCCTCAACGTGGTTTCGGCTGGACCAACGGCGTGACACTTCGATTACTCGAACAATACGGATTCCCTCAAGATTGAAGAAAGAGGCGAAAACCAAGAAAGCATCAGTGCTACAAACATCCACCGCGGCGGCGCGCAAGGCGCCGCACGCGACGAACTGAAACGATTTAAATCCTCGAGACATTAAAACCATTCACTGTTGTACTCGTGTATCATCAAATTCATCTGTAATATCAAATTTAATCGAACGGACCAAGCCAAACCAAACGAACGCCTCGCGACGCCTCTGCGGACTGCGCCGCACTCGCGCCCTCGTCGACATGGACGAAGACCCACCACTCCCGCCTCCCATCACGACCTCGGACGAACTCTACGCATACGATGAAGTCGCGCACAAGCTCCTCGTCGCTCAAAAGCCTTGGGCGCGCGATCCTCACTACTTTAAGAGGTAACGGTTGTCCCCGGCAGATTGCGCTCGCAATCGCACTTTTCTCGAGTCGCACGCCGCGCGCGACGCGTCCGGGCGACTGACGACGGCGCGAAACGCTCGCGCGTTTATGTTCTAGGGTAAAGGTGTCCGCGCTGGCGCTGATGAAGATGACGGCGCACTGTAAACGCGGTGGGGATATCGAAGTCATGGGCATGCTGCAAGGGTACGCGAAGGACGACGCCTTCATCGTGCTGGACGTGTTCGAACTCCCGGTCGAAGGCACGGAAACGCGCGTCAACGCGCAGGCGGAGGCGTATGAATACATGGTGGAGTATACGCACACGTGTAAGGCGGTCGGGAGACACGAAAACGTCGTCGGGTGGTATCACTCGCATCCAGGATACGGCTGCTGGTTGTCGGGCATCGACGTGAACACGCAGAGCATGAATCAGAGGTACGGGGAACCGTTTTTAGCCATCGTCATCGATCCGATCCGGACGAGTCGCGCGGAAAAGGTGGAGATTGGAGCGTTTCGGACGTATCCGGATGGATACACCGCGCCCGAGGAGCCGTCGACGTCGAGTAATCTAGGAATCCCAAAGAGCAAGATAGAAGACTTTGGCGTACACGCGAACAAGTATTACTCGTTGGATGTGAGCTTTTTCAAGAGCTCGCTCGACGCGCGTAACTTGGATTCGTTGACGAAGAAGTATTGGGTCAACACACTCAGTTCGTCGACGCTGCTGGCGAATCGAAAACTCATCGCGAGTCAAGTCTCGGACATGGAGGGGAAGATTGCCAAAGCCGAAAAGGAAATCAAGCGAGGCGGTCCGACGACGACGTCTTCGGCGTCGCTCGCCTCGATGTCGATGTCCCCGACGTCGGGATCGAATTTAGAGAAAGCATGCGATGTTTCCGCGCTCGGCACGGTGACGCAAGACGCGATATCGCTCGCGATAGAGCAATCGAAAATGTTCGCGTCGTACGCCGTCAAATGCGCCCTGTTCGACGCCGTCTCGGCGCACAAAGAGAAGAACGACGACGTCGAAATGCAAGCCGCCGACGCGTGAGTCATGAAACGATTTGATTCGATGATGACGCTACGATTCATGCTAGATCTTCGTTGTTTACTGTACAATACTCGCTCGCTACTTTTCCGCCGCCTTCGCCGCCTTCGCGTTCACCTTCGCTTCCAACGCCGCCGCTAACGTCGCCAAATCGTGCTCCATCGCCTTGACCCAATTTTCAAAATCCCCGATATCTCTAAGCTCTTTATCGAACGCCTCCAGCGACGTCGCCCACTCGCTCGACCGCTCTCGAAACGCCGTCGCCGTCTCGTTCAGCGCGCGCGCCGACGACTCGACTTGCTTTTGATTCTCAAACACCTCAACCACGCCGTGGTTCACCGAATCCGTCATCGCGTCCGCGAGCGCGGACACCTGCGCGACGGTCTCTTTGCGCAGCGCATCTGGAGCGAGACGGCGCGCGCGCGGCGCGGTGCGCGTCAGTCACGGCGCGAGCGCGCGTTTGGTGTTACGCGCGAGCGCGAACGAGCGAACGAATGAACGACGACGACGCACCGACTTCGCGCTTGACTTGCTCTTGACCCGCGCGGTGGGTCTCGTAGAGTTTCTTTAACGACATGTCGCGCGCGCTCTCGACGCACGACGAGCTCGAGCGCGCGGGAGTGTGCGGCGAGCGCCGGGCCGAGCGCGAAGGCGAGCGTCACAACGCGTCACTTCTTCCAATTACAAGCGAGCATCGTCGCGCGCGTCACGAACAATACGTCGTTCAAGTACAATATTATTGACGCCTCCCCATTACGCGTCACCTCGCGAGCATCTCGTCCGCTCGCGGGCGCGTCAATCTCCGTCGCGACGCGTCAAAACGAGTCTTGCGACAGCAGCGCCTTGAGCTGCAGCAAGTGCACGACGAGAATGATGACGTGCCAATTTTCATGCGGCCCCCACACGCCTTGAATCTCAAAGAATGACTTGTGCTTCGCGTCGAAGCGCGTGCACGCCATGAAATACCACGGAGAGACAATCTTGGAGAGGACCTGAATCGCCACCATCGTCTTGAAATCCTCGATGGCTCTCGCCTCGACGACGCCCAGGAAAATCATATTCAAAAGGATCAGCGTCAGCCGTCGACGACGCATAAACATCAACACGCGTTTATTTTTTTGTTTAAACGCCGCCACCTGCATCAAGCACATGCACGCGAACACCGCCACCGCGCCGAATTGACTAAAACTGTGCACGCCGCCCGTCCACAAAATAGAGTGCGAGGTGAAGCCCCACGATATCCCGATAAAATCCATCGCCAGCGCCACATCGTACCCGAGCGCGGTCTTCCACGGCACCATGTGCAAGCACGTCGACCCCAAATACGTCAACATCGTGCACTGCACGAACAGCGACGCGCGTTCCGGCATGTTCTTAAAGTATCCCAGCCCTCGTCCAGTCAGCGCCGCCACGACGCACGCGAAGTGCACCCATCCTCGCATCAAAGGTCGTATCTGCGCCGATCGTTCGCCCGCGAATCATCGCGCGCCATCGTCAGTCCTCGTTTTCCCGTCCGTCTCGCCCCTCGCCCACCGCGCGTCGTCGTTCGCCTTCGCGTCGAGTCGAGTCTTCGCGCGCGCGCGCGTCCCGCTCGCGCACCTGCTCTCCTCCCGCGTACGCGTCGTGCCTGCCGAACCCCTTGACGTAGTGTCCGAGCTCGTCAGAAAAGCTCGGCGTCCGTCGCATCGTCCCCGTCGCCGTCGCCCCGTCCCGCGCGGCGCGCGCCGGCGCGTCGTCGTCGTCGCGTTCGTTCGCGCGCGGCATCAGCGGTGGTTTCGCGACGCCGCGCCGTCGCGCCGCGGGCGCGCTCGACGCCATCGCGCGGCGCGCGCGAGCGCGAGCGCGCGGGCGCGCGCGTCGAGCGTTCGACGCGCGCGGCGCGGCGTCGGGCGCGGCGCGACGCCGTGTGCCGCGATGGCGCCGTCCCGGTCGCGTCAGAGCGCGCCTCGCCGCGCGACTGCGACGCGCGATGGCGCCGCGCGATGGCGCGCGCGCGCACATCGCGCTGACGTGCGCGTCCGACGCGCGCGTCGGCGCGGGCGACGTCCTGCGCGTCGCGCCGAGGTCGGTCGAGACGAATCAAGATTTCGTCTCGGACGCGTTCGAATGCGTCGTCGAGCGCGACGCGAGCGACGCGAGCGACGCGAGCGCGAGGACGTTCGAAGTGCGCGCGTCGGGAACGTTCGCGCGGGCGTTCGTGGCGTTCGGCGCGCTCGGACGGGTGATGTGCGTCGGCGCGCTGGACGACGGCGCGGCGCGGACGCGCGACGACGGGTCGAGCGCGGACGTTTCGACGACGAAGACGCTCGTGTGTCGATGCGAGATGATGGTTGAGGGTGTCTCGAGAGCGGTGGTGCGAGGGATGAACCGGGCGGCGCGAATCACGACGTTTGGACATTTGTCGACGAGGGACGCGGCGACGCTCGACGCGGAGGCGATGGAGGCGGCGGCGAGTGATGAGCGACCGTTTTGTGGAGTTTTAGGATGCCAGACGCACGTGGGCGATCGTCGAGCGACGTTGAGCGCGGTGTTGGAGGAGTTGCGGCCGGAGATGCGGCGGGAGCACGCGACGATTAAGGCGGCGACGCCGGGATATTTGTGCGCGGGCGATTTGCCAGAGGACGTCGTGGAGCGAATTTTAGGATTTTTAGACCCGAAGTGCGCGAGCACGCTCGCGTGTACGTGCAGAGGATTTCGTTCGCGCGTGGAAGAGACGTCACCGGGATTGGCGTTGACTTTACATCCGCACCAACGCGCGGCGCTCGGATGGATGCGACGGCGCGAACGCGCTCGTCTACCGCCGATTCTCGATCCACTTTGGAAGCCAATCGATTGCGAGGACGGTCGTGTGCTGTGGCTTCACACTTTAAAGGGGGAGTTAAGCGATCAACATCCCGACGTATACGAAGACTCGCAAGGAGGAATGCTGTGCGACGAGCCCGGATTGGGGAAGACGGTGACTGCGCTCGCGCTCGTGCTGGCGCGACGAGGTTGGCGACCTTCACCACCGATCGGTTACACGGCGCGTAAGATGGAATCATGTTGGTACTACGAAGACACAAACTCCGGTGGTGCGGGCGGATACGGTTCACCTGCGGTGATGGCTGCCGTACCGACGCTCGACGCCGAAACGCCCGCAATTACTCCGATGAAGACATCTGCCGCGTTCGCGGGAAGTTCTTCTAGAGGTAACTCTTCCGGCCTGAGGCGAAGCAAACGCTCAGCCGGGAACACGCCAGTGGGGTATTTTGCTTCGGTGTGCAAGAATGGGTTGGATGGCACGATGAGTAGGAGCGCAAAGCGTTCGAAATTAGAAGAGAAACAAGCGTACGAGGCGTTAGCCGCTGCGACGACGGTGGAAGTTCCAGATTGGCAGACACGTTTGGAGTGCTCGGCACACAGCGCCCCCATTGGTTTCATCGCGCGCACGGGGTTGAAGGAAGATTCAGCGCGTTTGGCGCGAAACACGTCTTACTTTGAAAGCATTCTTCGAAACTGCGTCGTGTACGTTGGACGCGCCGCGACGTGCGACGTCGTCGATTACATTTTAGAAAACACCGAGGAAGTGTCGCACGCGATGCCGCTTTCGATGCCACTCTTTCGCAGAAATTCGGACCAGCCTCCGATTTTTCGCGCACTCGGGTTGGAACCGTACACTGGAGTCGGCAAGTTGGAAAACGCGATTCCGTACGCGCCGCCCGGGTCGGCGACGGAGGACCTCATCTTAGACAAGCAAGCACTTCACGACGCCATACGCGTCGTCGATAACAGAGGGAGTAGCAGCGAGCCGATGCGTGTCTGGTTATCGAGCGCGACGTTAATCATCATTCCGAGTGTCCTCATCGAGCATTGGTTGCAGCAAATATCGTTTTGCACTTGGAACATCACCGGTGAGGGTGTCCCGCGCGTCGCGGTGCTGGACAAACCACCGAAAGTGGACGGCTTCAGCTCAGTTTACAAGACCGAAGGTAGCTTGGAACCCGTGCACTTGAATGATCTGGCGCATGTCGATGCGAAAGATTTAGCAAACGACTTTGACATTGTCATCATGCCCATCAAACGACTTTCCACAGAGTTTTCAAAAGTTGATACGCCGATTTTACGCATTCTTTGGCAGCGAGTGATTTTGGATGAAGGCCATCAGCTCGGGGCGTCTTTAGCTGTCACGGCCAAGCTTTCTGTGGCGTGTGCACTGAAGGCACATGCACGTTGGCTCATGACAGGAACACCGACGCCGACGACGCTCAAAGGCGCGGGGACGGCACATTTGCAACCGCTGCTCGGATTTCTACGTCAGCCTCCTTACGGGACGAGTGCGGGGCTTTGGACTACTGCGGTGCAGCGTCCACTTGAAGGTAGAGACCGTTTCGCTCAGGCGGATGCCGTTGTGCGTCTCGGCGACGTTCTGCGGCGATGCATGGTGAGAACGTGCAAGTCGCACATCGAGCTGCCGCCGCTCAAGCGCACGACGTCAATGCTGCAATTCAGCGATGTACACGCCGATTCATACAATGATCTCGTCGCGTTCGTCAAACGTAATTTACTTTTGGCAGATTGGGGCGACCCCAACCACACAGAGTCTTTGCTGAATCCCAAAAACGTTCGAGAAGCGGCAGCGACGGTGACCAACCTCCGCGAAGCCGCGTGTGTCGTCGGCCAGATGCCGATCACGTGCTCTTCTGATGAATTCGATGAGACGATTCTCGCTTTGATGCAACTTCTAAAAGAGCGAGGTTTTGGCGATGAAGAACGCAAGGCACGCGTGAGACGCGTCTCGCCCATGTTGATGCAGTGCAAAGGGACATGCGATTTGTGCTTGCACAAAGTCTTGATGCCGCTCGTCACTCCTTGCGCGCACATCTTGTGCTGCGGTTGCGTCATGCGCGGTCCTCCGAAAGGCAAAACGTTGAATGGCAAGGACGTCGAAGATGAGAGAGTGAACGAACCAGAGCTCCCACCGGGGGTGCACCGTGCGCCGCGAGGATGTCCTGTGTGTGGATCGGCCTACTTCATGGAGGAGGACCATGACAACAACTTGAATCCAGTGCAAGAAGTTCCGAAGGATTTGATCGAGCTTCAGCCAAAGCTCGAACAACACTCGTGGAAAGTCGACGAGAGTCGGGGCGGTGACGGTGTGTACGCGCAGGGTGAAAGTTCTAAAGTGGATCATTTGCTCGCCGAACTGCGAAAAATAGGCGCCGCCGTGAGCGCGGAAATCGTCAAGCAACAAGACGATCGTGACGCGTTCTTCGCTCGTGAAGCGAACGGGATGTCGGAAAACACGCCGGGTTGGAGTGGTCGATTAAACGCAAACGCACAGGCGCGCGAAGGAACGACGCAACAAGGTAGACGCCGCAAACGTATGCTGGACGCAGCGACGCCGCTCAGGCTGCGAGACTTCACCCCAACCGCGCCGCCACCGAAAAAGTGCATCATCTATAGCGATTTTCGTCCACATTTGGACACGATTGATCTAGCACTTTATGGTGCGCGCGTTCCTCACGAAAGCATAACGAGAATCGGGCAAAGTCGATACGATCGCGAGCAAGCGCTCAAGAATTTCAAAAACGATCCCGACTGCGCCGTTTTGCTTCTAAACCGCGCCGCCGCTGAAGGCTTGGATCTATCGTTTGTTTCGTACGTATTCCTCATGGAGCCGCTTTCGAATATGTCGCTCGAACAGCAGGTCATTTCGCGAGCGCACCGCATGGGCCAAAAAGACACCGTCCGCGTGAAAGTTTTCGCCATGGCGAACACCGCGGAGGAAATCATGTTGGACGTACAATCGGAGCTCGCGCGCAATGGCACAAAGATGTCTCTAGATTCGCTCGACGCGACGACGAGACACGACGTCACAGAAGATTCTGAAGCTGACGTGGCGCCAACAGTGGTGGCAGAATCGCTTTCGCGTCGACGCATTCTCGAACGTCTCGAGCTCGTCCCGTCGAAGAGCTCGGACGAAGCTGCGGCGAGAAAAGCCAAGGCGGTGACTGATCACTTCGAGCGCATTCGAAACGGCGGCGACGGGCGCGTGCTTGGAAATGGAAAGAAGAAAGGCGAAGAAGAAGAGGCGCGCTGGATGCGCGAGGCACTTGAGGCGAGCGCGCGAGAATTGGAAGCGCGCGCTAGTGACGGGGGCGTTCTCGGCATCGGGAGTCCCCAATCGGGAGTCCCCAATCGGGAAGAAATCGCTGAAGACGATGAATCCGAGGCGTGGACCATGCGCGTTCGCGACCCTAACGATGGAGGCGCTGTGAAAGACTTTACATTGCCGAATGCGGGCAAGACGACGGTGAGCGCGATGCGCGCGCGCATTTCTTCAAGGATTGGCGCGAGTATTGATGCCTTCGTCGTTCGGTGCGGTTTCCCGCCGCGCGCGCTCACCGACCGTGATCTCTGCACGCCAATCGCGCTGCTTGGGATTCAAGCGAATGATTTGATCAATCTTCAGGCGGAGAACGCTCCGGATATGCATCAAGCCGACGCGACGATCGTGACGACCACGGCGAAACCAAAGTTGACGAAAGCAGCTCGCGCGAAGGCGTTGGATACGTCTGTTTTGGATGCCAAGGTGCAGAGACGGCTCAAAACCGTACTCAAGCAATCCGAGACGAGTACGGAGATGATGTTACAAGATCCAGACGAGGATCCTCGAGGCGCTGGCGCCGGTGGTGGCGCCGCCGGCGCGATGTCCATCGATCTCCTTCGCGCCGCCGAGGGCGGTAAGCGCGCCGTGAACGACGCTTCGATTCGTTCGCTTCAGACAGCTTTCCAAGCCATGGTGGAGGAACGCGCTAAGGAGTCCGAAGGTAACATGAAATGTGGTGCCGCGCGTTCCGGTGCCGTCGAATACTCGACGCTCGCCGACGGTCGATTGGTGGTAAAATACGAAGCCGTCGACATCTCCACCGGACGTCGCCAGAAGAAAACTGACTGCGTTCAGGACATCCCGGCCGCCATGCTCCCCATCGTTCTCGCCCTCGTCGCCGCCGACGCCGACACCAACGCCGCCGCGCGCGCCAATCTCTCTCCTCCCTCCATGGCCGTCGCCTCCCCTCGCGTGTTTTGGGCCGTCGTCCGCCACGGCGGCGTCGGACCGCATCTCTCGTTTCCGGACGCTTTGGAGAAAATCGCGCCGAAGCTCAAATTCGATTGGCACGCCATCGACGCCCGCGAGCGTCGCGCCAATCCACGATACGCCGATTACGACACGTCTCATTAGCTTTTAATCCCATCGACCGACCCACCGCCGACGGCGCCAACCGCCCGGCGTCACAATTCGCCCTGAACGCATGCCCGACCCCATCCGCACCGCGCGCGTCGCGAGCGGCTCGGACGCCGACGCCGCGCCCGATGGCGTCAACGCCGACTCGAGCGCGTCGCTCGAGCGCGCGCTCGCGCTCGAGCGCGCGAAAACGACGACGCTCGAGGAAGAATTACGACGCGTGCGCTCGAGCGCGGAAAAACTCGCGCAGACGGTCGAAGCGGAGGAGGAGTTCCTCGTGCGCACGCTGAATAAAAAGCTCGACGCTCTCACGCACGAGAACGCGACGCTGACGCACGCGATGCGGACGCAACGCGTGGACGACGCGCTGGAACGGCGCCTGCGAACGCTGCAAGAGGAAAAGGTGCAGATGGAAAACGCGTTGGAACGCGAACAAGAGTGCATGATGCACCGCCTGACGTCGGTGTTGGAAAATTTGGGACGGGAGAATCAAAGCGTGAGCAAAGAACGGGATCGGTTGAGCTTTGAGACGGCGCGATTGAAGGAGGAGAAGGTGCGAATGGAAAACGCGTTGGAGAGCGAGGAGGAACACATCGTGAACTTGCTGCAAGGACAGATATCGCTGCTGCTGAAGAGGAACAGGGCGCTGGAGAGACAGGTGAGAGCGCTGGGGGGGATGGTGAGCGATAGCGATTACGTCAGCGACGATCCCGTGATGTCGCCCAAACGCGCGTCCGGGCAATTCGCCTTCGGGTCGGCGAGAGACGCGTTCGCGAATCGTAAGACGCGCCCCGCGGGGTCGTCCGTGCCGACGTCGCCTTTCGAGAGCGATCGTTCCATGAGTCCGTCGCGTCGAGGCGTCGAAGCGCGTCGAACGTCGAACGCGTCGGCGAGATCGATAAGTTCCGAGTCGCGCTCGCCTCGAACCAGCGTCGACAGAACCTCGTAGAAACGCCGAAAAGGCGCGAAATTCTCGCAGTTTTGTTTGTATTGTACCATAAATTACACCCAGCGACGATCGCACCTTTCGAACCATCCGAATCGCGCGCGTCATCGCTTCCGAGCCATCGCGAGCGCCGCGAACGGATTCCCGCTCGCGTACTTCGGCGCCGTCGCCTCGCTCGTCTTCGCGCCGTCGCGCTTCTTCGACACCCCCGCGCGCACCGTCGACGCCGCGCGCACCGCGTACGACTCCTTCTTCTTCGCCTTACCCTTATTCTTCTTCTTCCCGCTCTGCAACGCTCGATCCAACGCGCTCGTCGTCGTCGTCGTCGTCTCCGTCTCCGTCGTCTCCGTCGTCTCCGTCGTCGTCGTCTCCGCTCGCGCGTCCGCCCCGTTCGCCTCTCCCCACTCCGCGCGCTCCCGCGCCCGTTCCTTCGCCCGGCGCTTACACCGTTTCATCCATCGCATCCCCTGCGCCTGCGGCGCCTTCGCCTTCATCCCGTCGTTCGTCCTCGCGTTCGCCGTCGCCGTCGCTCGCGCCGTCGCTCACGCCGCGTTCGCCCTGAGACACCGCTCGAGGTGCCACGCGAACCTTCGCGCGCCGAGCCCCCGTCCGCACTTCGGG
>Ga0209666_1001396_pt1 | contig 18460 bp, 15 predicted proteins | sample SaaInlV_125m_DNA_FD_184679 | JGI IMG/M metagenome (GOLD analysis project Ga0209666, IMG submission 184679) | Marine microbial communities from expanding oxygen minimum zones in the Saanich Inlet - Saanich Inlet SI037_S3LV_10m_DNA (SPAdes)... | ecosystem: Environmental > Aquatic > Marine >...
ACTTGAAACAGCTGCATTGGATGTAATTGTTATTGATTCAGTTGCTGCGCTGGTTCCTAGAAAAGAACTTGAAGGTCAAATTGGAGATGTTACAGTTGGATTACAAGCACGTTTGATGTCTCAAGCACTACGTAAATTATCAGGTCCAATTAATAAATCTAGAACTTGCGTTGTATTTATCAATCAGATTAGAGAAAAGATTGGAGTAATGTTTGGAAGTCCTGAAACCACACCAGGTGGAAGAGCCTTGAAGTTTTATTCATCAGTTAGGTTAGATATCCGTAGAATTGCTGCCATTAAAGAGGGAACAGATATGACCGGAAACAGAACTAGAGTGAAGGTTGTAAAAAATAAGGTTGCTCCGCCATTCAAAATGACTGAATTTGATATTATGTATGGTAAGGGCATCTCATATGAAGGCGACCTGCTCGATTTGGCTCTACAAGGCGGTGTTGTTGAAAAAATGGGGTCTTGGTTTTCTTATAAGGGTGATAAAATTGCTCAAGGAAGAGAAAAAGTCAAAGTACTTTTAGAGTCAGATGATAAACTTCTTAAGAGCGTACTTTCTGATGTCAAAACTTATTTAGACTTAGCTTAAAATTAAAAGCTTAAAAATAGGCGATCAAATTGAGGTAGAAATTGGCCCCATTGCACATGGTGGACATTTTATATCACGTCATAACGGTCAAGTTATCTTTGTCAGGCATGCAATAACAGGCGAAAAAGCCGTTGTAAAAATTACATCTGTTTCATCGAAATTAGCTCATGGTGATGCTGTAAAAATCTTAAGTAAATCAAATGATAGAGTTAAACCCGCTTGTAATCATGCGTATCCTGATGGTTGTGGAGGTTGTGATTTCCAGCATATTGAAATATCAGCTCAGCAAAACTTTAAATTAGAAGTTATCAAAGATCAATTTATGCGTATTGCAAAAATAGAGGTTGATCCTGAAATGGTAAGCGCAAAGCCTAGTAATGGTTTACATTGGCGTACTCGTTTTGACTTTGCAGTATCTGAAAATGGTAGGGCTGGTTTATATTCATCTAAAACAAAAAAAGTTGTTGAAATAGATGAATGTTCAATTGCGCTTAAAGACATAAATAGCTCTGAAATATTTAGTAACAAATGGAATGGAAGTGATCGTGTTAGAGTTGCTGTTTCTAGTTCAAATCAGTTAAATATATCTAGAGGAAAAAAGACTATAGATGGTCCAAAAAAAATCCGTGAAGTTGTAGGAGATAATATTTATGATATTTCTCCGCAATCATTTTGGCAAAGCCATATACAGGCTCCATCAATATTAAGCAATTTAGCCATAGATTTTATGAAGCTGAATCCTGGAGATATAGTATGTGACCTTTATGGTGGTGTCGGACTATTTACTATGCATATTACAAAAAAAATTGGTAATGATGGTCATGTTCACTTAGTTGAGCTTAGTAATCATTCGGTTCGAGATGCATCTAAAATTTTTAAAGATTATAATAATGTTTCTATTCATCGAGGTAGCGTAGATAGAAAACTTCCAAATATCGACAATATAGATGTCATTGTTTTGGATCCACCTAGAAGTGGAGCTGGTAAGATAGTAGTAGATCAAATTATTTCTAAGAAGCCAAGAGCGGTTGTATATATTTCATGTGACCCAGCATCACTTGCTCGAGATGCTAAGTTTCTACAAGATTCTGGTTATGAGCTAGAAAAAATTAATGCCATTGATTTATTTCCTATGACACATCATGTAGAATGTATTGTAAGATTTATACCTAGCGCTAATTAATATTTTGAGAAATATTCAGTAGATAAGTCTTTAAGCTTATTGCTCAATAGTATAATAGCGAGAAGGTTTGGAAAAGTCATAAACGCTAAAGCAGCATCTCCAAAAATCCAAACTTGTTCTAAGGTTAGCATCGATCCTACAAATACCATAAATACGTAACAATATCTATAAATTGGAATGGCGCCTGTTCCAAATAAGTATTCCGTAGCTCTGTCTCCATAAAAAGACCAGCTAATAGCAGTAGATAGAGCAAAAAGCACTACAGCTATTGTTACTACTTGTGAACCTATAGAAGGCATTCCAATTCCAAAAGCATGACTAGTTAAAAGAACACCTGCTTTTAAATCTGTATCTAGAATGGATGGATCGATTCTTTGGCTGTAAAATTCAGTCAAATGCCAAGAATTAGTTACCATGATAACAAGACCTGTTAATGTGCAAATTACGATTGTATCAATATATGGCTCAAGAAGTGCGACAACACCTTCTCTAACAGCATATGGTGTCTTTGCAGTTGAGTGTGCAATAGCTGCAGATCCTTGTCCAGATTCACTTGAAAATAAACCTCTTTTTACGCCCATCATCATAGTATTTAAAAAAGAAATAAAAGCTCCAGCGGCTATTCCAATAGCTGGATCCTTAATAGAGGGAGGGTTGAATGCCATTGTAAAAATGGTACTAAAAGATTCACCCACTCTTTCAAAGTTAGTTAGGATGATAAATAATGCACACATAACATAAACTGCTGCCATAATTGGTACTAAATAACTTGTAACATTACCTATACGTTTAATTCCTCCAAGAATAACAGATCCGACGATAGCAGCACAAGATAATCCGATAATTACATGCATCATAGATATATTTGATTCGCTACCAAGCAATGTAAATGAATTGGTTGCCATAAGAGCATTATCAGGTCCTGTGATACTTAATATTTGTGCATATAGTTGTTGTGTTAATGTATTTGATTGAATAGCATTTCCAGTAAAAAATGAACAGATGATAGCAAAGCAAGCAAAGGTAACAGCTAACCATCTCCACTTAGGACCTAGTCCATTTTCTATAGTATACATAGGACCACCAGCAGTATTTCCAAGAGCGTCTGTTTCTCTATATTCTAATGCAAGGGTACATTCTGCGTATTTTAATGCTGTTCCAAAAAAGGCAGTAATCCACATCCAAAACAATGCTCCAGGACCTCCATAATAAATTGCAATAGCAACTCCTGCAATATTTCCAATACCAACTGTTGCTGCTAGCGCAGTTGATAATGCTTTAAAGTGATTTAAATCACCTTCGTCGTCAACATTATCATAATCTCCCTTAGTTACCCTTATACCATGAAGAACTCTTCTTAATTGTGGAAATCCTAATTTAAAAGTCATGTAAACACCAGTTCCAAGTAATGCAACGACCATAAATGGAACACTGCTTAAAGGGAAAGAGGTTTTAAAGCTATCGGAAAATAAATTTCCAGGAAAAGACCATGCAGAATCGTAAAAGTGAACTCCTTGAGTTACAAGCACTATACCTATAATACTAAACACAATTGCTGAAAGTCTAATTTTTGACATGGACACATATTAAAAATTTTTTTTAAAAGTAAACATGAATTTTATTATTAATTTACTTTTCATGTTAATTGCAGGAGTAGATGAAGTAGGTAGAGGCGCATTGGCTGGGCCAGTGGTAGCAGCAGCTGTTATATTAGATAATGACATAGAAGGCTTAAATGATTCTAAGAAATTGACAGAAAATAAGCGCAATAGTCTCTTTAAAGTCATTAATGGTAGCGCAATAGCTGTCGCAGTTGGTATAAAATGGAATGACTATATTGATGAGGTAAATATTAAAGTAGCGTCAGAACATGCTATGATAGAAGCAATTTACAACTTAAAACCTCAGCCTAAAAAAGTCATGGTTGATGGTTTTCCTTTGGATATTAAGATTGAAAATGAGGGTATTATTAAAGGAGATCAAAAAATAAGATCAATTATGGCAGCATCTATTGTTGCAAAAGTTACTAGAGATGAAATTATGCGTTCGTTTCACTATATTTATCCTATGTATGGATTTGATAGAAATAAAGGATATGGAACTAAGCAGCACTATGATGCACTTAAAGAACATTCTTATATATCAATTCACAGGGAAACATTTAAACCTATATCTAGTATGATAAATAAATGAATAAGATTGTATCAGAAATTAAATCACTGGTAGTATTAATTCTAATTGTGCTATTTCTCAAGGAGACTGTAGTTGAGCTATATATTGTTCCTACGACTAGTATGGAGAAGAATATATTAAAAGGAGATATGTTAGTTGGTAGTCGTTTTTCCTATGGGATGAAAATGCCACAAAAAATTTGGGTACCATTCTCAGCAATTAGTGTTCCAACCTTTCTGCCAGAATATAAATTTCCCGCATTTAAGAAAGTTGAAAGAGGTGATGTAGTTGTTTTTGAGTATCCTAGAGACATAGTCTATAAATACGTAAAAAGATGCATCGGTTTGCCTGGAGATACAATACGAATTGAAAATAGAAAGGTTTATGTCAATGGTGCAATCAGTGAGCTTCCTGATGGAGGTCAATTTTTATCTGATGAATTTTCAAAAAAAGATATTGTAGATACAGAAATTTTTCTGGCAGCTAAAGGAGGTAATCCAGGCTTCAGTGCTAATAAAGATCAATATCCTCTGATTACTGTTCCTAAAAAAGGAGATATTTTTCCTTTAGACGAATCTATGGATTGGCAATTAGTAATACCAATTCTACTTTACGAAGGAAATGAGGTAGAGTTAGTTTATGAAGAAATAAAATTTACTTTTACAAATAAAAGTCCAAGAGATGTTTTCAGAAGAACAGGTGATAGGTCAGTATTTAAGGATTATGTTCCTACGGAGGGGGCAACTTTTATTAATCCTTGGTCGCCAATGTTTAAAAAAGAATATATTAAACATCTTTATGTAAATGGTGAATCAATCATAGATATAGATTCTTATGAAGTTAAACAAGATTATTTTTGGATGATGGGAGATAATAGAGATAACAGTGAAGACTCCAGATATTGGGGTTTTGTACCAGAAAGTCATATATTAGGTCAACCAGTCATTACATGGTTTTCAATCAATTTAGACAGCTATGCTCCAAGAATTTCACGTATTGGAAAAATTCCTAATTAGAAAAAAAAAGTTTTCATATTGGGTTTTCATTGATTAGTTTCGGTGGACTTAAAAAAAACAATTGAGGTATTATAAATGTTAACAAGTACAGAAAAAATTCTTAGCGTTGTCGCTCTAGCACTTACTTTTGCAGTAGGTTTTTCATTATTACAATATAACTCTGCAATGGATGAAATGGCTCAATTGAGACAGGAGCAAGTTGAGCATGTAGATATGGTAAATCAAGAATTCAAACAGCGAGTCAAAGCTGTTGAGCTTGAAAATATTGGTCAAGGCAAAGAAATTAAAAGAGGTCAAGATCGTATTACTGCTAATACAAAATTAATTTACACTAAAGCTGACTCTCTAGGTAGCTTGATAGATGATTTAGCTTATGAAATTAAAAGAGTCGACCGCGACTTAACCAAAAAGATAAATAATGTTCAGCGTGATTTAGAAGGATTAGAAGATAATTTTGATTCAGAAAAACGTAGAACTAGAAGAGATCTTTCAGATATTAAGAAACAGCTAAAGAAATTAAACGATTCAGTATTTCCACCAGAAGAAGAAGGTGAAGAAAAGAAATAACGTATAGTTAAACGAGTATTAAAAAAAGGGCTTTTTATAAGCCCTTTTTTTGTACCGAGGGTCGGGCTCGAACCGACATGAGGAAATCCTCACCGGATTTTGAATCCGGCGCGTCTACCAATTCCGCCACCCCGGCAAAAATGTTGACAAATTTCACGTAAATTATGTAGCTTGTCAATAGTATAGTATTTAACCAAGGAGAAAAAAGTGTCATTTAAAACCGTACCTCAGATGTTTCAACATTTAGTAAAAGAAAGACCAAACCAAGAAACCTTTTTTACAAAAGAATCAAATGGATGGAATGGTGTAGAGCTTATAGATTTACAAAAATTAGTTGAAGATTTTGCAAATGGATTAAAAAATTTAGGTATTAATGAACATGATAAAGTAGCGATTATCGGTGCAAATTCTCGTCAATGGGCAATATCAGACTACGCAATTGCACATATTAGAGCTGTTTCTGTGCCAGTTTATCCGACACTTATTCCTGCTCAGTCTCGATATGTTGTAGATCATTCTGAGAGTAAAATTGCTATTGTACAAGATGGGATTCAACTCGATAAAGTTCATCCTTTGATAAATGATGCAAATTCAAATTTAAAAACTATTATAGTTATGGATGATAGCTATGATGGTGATAAAGAAAATGTGGTTAAATTTTCTGAAGTCTTTAACATGAAAGATGAAGTTCACGATATCCGTGAACTCTCCAAAACAGTTGAAGAGGATGATTTATTAACGCTTATTTATACTAGCGGTACCACGGGAAATCCTAAAGGTGTTATGTTAAGTCATTCAAATATTTGTAATAATCTTCTTTCAATAGATGGTATTATTAAAGCAGCAATGGAGCTAAATCCAGAATTAAAGCCAGAAGATGGTATAGAAAGATTTGTTTCATTCTTACCAATAAGTCACAGTTTTGAAAGAGTCGGTGGTCATTATTCAATTTTTAGCCAAGGAACTTCAATATATTATGCTGAAATGAATTTTACCCCTGAAATATTATTTGAAAATATAAGAGAAGTTCAGCCAACTTTTTTAACAGCTGTTCCAAGAATTTTTGAAAAAATACATGCAAAAATAATGGATACTGTTTCTGAAATGACTGGAGCTAAAAAATCGCTAGCTGAGTGGTCTATTGCTGTTGGAATGCAGACAGTACCATATCGTCAAGCGAGTAAAAAACTTCCATTTATGTTAGGCTTAAAATATAGTATTGCTGATAAATTAGTATTAAACAAATTTAGAGCAGCATTAGGCGGAAAGGTTAGAGCTTGTTCATCAGGTGGTTCTGCACTATCCAAAGAGGTTGGATCTTTTTTCTGTGGAATTGGTATTTCAATTATAGAGGGCTATGGTTTAACCGAAACTAGTCCAGTAATGACTATAGGTCACCCTGACTTCTTTAAGTTTGGTACAGTGGGCAAGGCTATCCCTGGCGTCGAAGTGAAAATTGCTGAAGACGGAGAAATTTTATGTAAGGGACATTGCGTAATGCAAGGATATTATAAGAATGAAGAAGCAACCAATGAGGCAATTGTAGATGGCTGGTTCCATTCAGGAGATATTGGCAAGTTTGATGAAGACGGTCTTTTACGTATTACCGATAGAAAGAAAAGCTTAATTGTTACATCTGGAGGTAAAAATGTTGCACCTCAACCTATGGAAGTGTCTCTTACATCTAGTAAATACATTGAACAATGTAATGTTGTAGGTGATGATAGAAACTTTATTACGGCTCTAATTGTTCCTAACAAAGAAAACTTAATGACTTGGGCAGAGAGTAAAGGTTTGGCATCTTTAGATTACAAAAGTTTATGTGCACATCCCGATGCATATGATATGATTGATGTAATCGTTAAAGATGTAATGACAAATTTCTCTAGGTATGAATCTATCCGCAAGTTTGTTCTTATTCATGAAGAATGGACAGTTGATGCAGGAGAGCTAACACCAAAGATGTCCATAAAGCGCAAAGTGGTTACAACAAAGCATAAAGATGAGATCGATGATATGTATGATGCTAAAAAATCGCTAACAAAATCATCTGATGGTATCGATCATTTAGGCGGATAGTCGACTTTTGTTGAAAAGGTTTTTTATATCTTTTGTTGCCCTATCGATTTTTCTTATCGGCTGGACATTACCTAAAAATGATAACCCTTATGTCGTTGTTTTGGGTATAGCACAAGACGGTGGTGCTCCTCATGCTGCATGTACAAAAGAATGCTGTATTAATAAATGGGATAATCCAAAACTACACAACCAAGTATCAAGTATCGGTATTGTTAGTCCTTCAACGAATGAAGTTTGGATGATTGATGCTACTCCAGACTTTTCTGTGCAATTAAATACATTAACAATGGACCAAAAAAGGGTATTTAAGGGTGTTTTCTTAACCCATGCTCATATTGGGCACTATACAGGTTTAATTCACCTAGGGCGTGAAGTTATGGGCGCAAAAGAGATTCCAGTTTATGCGATGCCAAAAATGGCAAAATTTTTAACCAATAACGGTCCTTGGAGTCAGCTTCTAGATTTAAAAAATATAGATATTAAAGGTCTTAAAAATAATACTTCAGTAAAACTAAGTAGTAATTTGAGCATTACCCCATTTATAGTTCCTCACCGTGATGAATTCTCAGAAACAGTTGGATACAAAATTGAAGGCCCAAATAAATCATTAATTTTTATACCTGATATAGATAAATGGGAAAAGTGGACTGAAAAAATTCAAGATGTTGTAAAGGAAAATGATTTTAGCTTATTAGATGGAACTTTTTTTGATATTAATGAATTACCAGGAAGGGATATGTCAAAAATACCTCATCCATTTATTGTTGAATCTATTAAAGCACTTTACGATGTTTGTGGAAAGTCAGGGGTTTACTTTATTCATCTGAATCATACTAATCCAGCATTAAATAGAAATTCAAATGCAACAAAGGTAATTATGCAAAAAGGCTTTAATGTTGCTAGCAGAAATCAGATATTTCATCTTTAGATAAATAATAAATTTTATTATCATTATTATTAAATATTTTTACTATAATTAATGCGCATTAACATGAAAAAACAATTTATTATCTCCCTCTTATTGACAGCTTTATTTAGTCAATCTTTTAAAGATCTTACCGAAAGACCGGTATATCAGCCCGTTAAGATCAGTTCATCTATTACTTTTGACGGAATAGTGGATTTAGAGGAATGGAGCAACGCTCAAGTAGCAACAAATTTTATTGGTTCAGGTACGTTCCAAGGTGAAGATGCTTTATTAAAAACTGAAGCTAGGTTGATGTATGATGACACTAATCTCTATATTTCATTTAAAGCTTTTGTTGATAGAGATGAGTTACGATATAGTATTACTAAAAGAGATAATCTTGACGATAAAGATGATAGAGTTTGGGTCAATATTGATGCATTTGATGATGAATCCCTTACTTATGGAATAGGTGTCAGTGCTGGAGGAGCTCAAATTGATGGTAGAGCAACATACGGATTTGATCAATCTCTTGACCTTGTATATGATACCAAAGTGCAAATCTTTGATAATAGATATGAAGTAGAGATGATCATTCCATTTTCCAGCCTAAGATACTCCTTAGCTCCAATTCAAACATGGAGATTAGATTTTGGTAGAGGATTTACGTTATCTGATGAATTAACTAGGTATGTATATTGGACTTCTAGATTGGGTGGTATAGCATGTCAGACTTGTCAATTAGGCTTTCTTGAAAATATAGAACCACCGAAACAAGCTAGAGGTAATATAGAATACATTCCTTCTATCGTTGCAGGAGTTTCTGAAGATTTTACAACAAATACATCATCTTCAACGGATGAAGCATCATTGTTTATGAAGTATCCTATTTCATCTGTTGATTTGCTTGAAATTGCACTAAATCCCGATTTTAGTCAGATTGAATCAGATGATATAAAAAATGACGTAAATACTGTTAATGCTCTCTATTTTGAAGAAAAAAGACCATTCTTTAGCCAGGGAGCAGAGTTGTTTCAATTTTCTGCTCAACGTGGATATATAAATTTATTTTATTCAAGAACGATTAATGATCCATCTATTGCTGCCAAGTATACTGGAAAAATTGGTAAAACATCATATGGTGTTATTAGTGCTCGCGATGAATCATCTTTATTGCTAGTACCGTTTGAAGAAACTAGCTCAGTAGTATCAATGGGAAAAAGTACTTCAAATATTATACGAGCTAAAAGAATGATTGGTGGTAACGGGGGATCTATAGGGGCTATTTTGACTAATAGAGTTTTTGATGATGCTGGAGATATGACAACTGGAGGTCTAGATTTTCATTATCATCCTGGAAATAATTACCATATAACTTTACACGCAACAGCATCAATTCATAATGAATCTGATAATTTTGAATATATATATGAACCTACTGAAATAGATAGTGATATGACATTCGACAGTGGAAGATATACTAAAAATTTTGATGGTGAAAAAGTTACTGGTAATGCACTTGGTTTTAGTTTAAATAAACGAACAAGAACTGATAATTTTGGAGTTGTTCTCAGGTTGCGATCTCCAGGATTTAGAACAAGTAATGGCTTTGAAAGAAACAATGCTACTAAATGGCTAAAAGCTAGTCGCGGAAAAACCGTTTTTTATGACAATAATCCTTTTCTACTTAAAACAGATTATGGCATTTCAACTATTTATAAAACCAATTACTCAGGACTTATTAAAAAACAAGAATTATCATTATCTACTAGTTCAGATTTAAGAAATGGAGACTTTTTTAAAGTTAGCGCGGAGTTTGAAAAAGAAAATTTTAGAGGCTATCAATTTGATAATCTTTATGAATTTGAGGTTGGATACAGAAACCAAATTAATTCAAAGTTTATGCACTATAGTGAAGTGCAATCCAGAGAAATTATTATTAGAAACTTAGATGTACCTGAAAATTCAAGTTATTATCAGACTACAAATTATGTAGAGTATAAAATATCAGATAAATCTAATTTTGGTATTGGTATTTCATATGAAAAGGCAGAGGATAATTATGATGGAATTTTACTGAGAGTTAGTATAAATAATTCATTTAATTCAAAGCTAACTATGAGAACAAAAATTCAATACAGTGACTTTGCTAATTCTTGGTTTATAGAGCCAATGATAACTTATCAACCAAATGCTTTTAGTGCGCTATACTTTGGAATCAATGACTTATTAGAAACGGAAGACAATATGTTTTCAAGTTTAACTGAAAGTAAACGACAATTATTCATTAAGTTTCAATACTTACTATAGGAGATTAAACATGAAGAAGATTATTTTAATAGTACTTTCACTAGTTATTAATGGGTGCGTATCCCTTTCATTATTTTAAGATGATAAAAATAAATAGAATTATATTATTGTTAGCAGCATTTTTCTTTAATAGCTGCGTATCTCTTTCAGTTGGTGAGAAGCTATCAAAGCGTATTAATAATAAATCTGATAATATAAGTAAAGCTGAGACTAGCGTTTATGCATCAGATTCATCAACGATGATGGCTATTAATCATATCTTGCCTGCAAAGATGGGTCAATTCGAAATGATGAATAAAACAATTATTTTCCCCGCTTTTAAACGTAATGATATTGATGTATATAATAGTTTAAAATTTTTAACACCAGAAGGAAAGAATGAAGACGGAACTTATACCTTCGTTTATGTTGCTAATCCATACCTCCAAGATAAAAATTATGATATTCTAGATATCCTTATAGCAGAATATGGAAGATCAAGGGCTGAAGAGTATTTTGATATTTGGTTAAGCTGCTTTGCTTATGAACAAGAAGTAATGTCCTTTAGGTGATAAAATCTACTATAATAAATCATACCTTTTTGAGGTATTCTATATTAAATTTTCTTCGATGAGAACAATAAAAACTTTTTTCACCATATTTCTTGGCATGCAGCTTCTTATTGGTCAAAATGTTGAAATTGAGCCAGACTCTCACACACCTGGTAGTGATAATTATGCAGAGAGAAGTAGGGCGATGCTTAAATCTGAATCTATAGTCAATATTTATTCCAATATAGCAGTGGCTGATGTATATGTGTGGAATTTACCTTGGGCATCTTCAGAAAGAATTTTTCCAGCACAGATCGCTTTACCTACTGACAATCAACGATACGTAATAAGTTTATATTCTCAAGCAGAGTATCAGGCTATAACAATAGATCTTCAAAATTTTGATTTTGATTATAGAGATGTTGAAGAGTTTGAGTTGCTTCAAGATGAATTAGAGAGAATGGAACTCGCAACAAAATTAGTCCGTCCAATACCAGGTACTGACTCATCTGTATTTTTAACACATTGCTCAAGCGATGATTTTGATTGTGAAAAAGGAATGAATTGGTTAGATCAATTTTATGCAAATTTTTATGATTCAAAACAGGAACAAAATCTTGCTTCAGATTTGAATGGAGAAGATTTAACTGAAGATGAAAAATCATTAGTTAAACGTCATCGTATGGGCGTATTCGGCATGATTGGTTTATTTTCAATGGCAGTATTCATGATAGATAGCAATATTCAGTGACAAATATTTCTATTAACATTATAGGCGTAGGCACAGAAATTTATCCTAGTGGTACAACACCGCTACAAATACTTTCTTCTGCTAAAGGCGTATCAAAAGAAACAATCATCTGCAAAGTAGATAAGGTTCTTACTGACTTAAGCGTACAATTGAATAGTGACTGTACAGTTCAATTTCTTGATGGTAAAAGCAAGGATGGACATAATGTGCTGTTACATAGTACTGCTCACTTAATGGCTCAAGCTGTCAAAAGACTATACCCTAAAACAAAGGTAACTATTGGACCTTTTTTAGAAAACAGATTCTATTATGATTTCGACGTAGTAACTCCTTTTACAGAAGAAGATTTACTGAAAATTGAAGAAGAAATGTTAAAAATATCTAAAGAAAATATTGATATTATTCATGAAGTAAAGTCCAGAGCAGAAGCGTTAAAATTCTTCAAAAATATTGGAGAAGACTATAAAATAGAAATTATTAATGATCTAGATGATTCTGAAGTTTTAAAGGTATATGCACAGGGAGATTTTACTGATTTATGTAGAGGTCCTCATGTCCAATCAACTGGAATGATCCAGCATTTTAAACTATTATCATCTTCTGCGGCTTATTGGAGAGGAGATGAAAATAATCAAACATTACAACGAGTATATGGTACATCCTTTACTAGCGCAAAAGATTTAAAAAAATACCTACTTATGCTTGAAGAGCAAAAGAAGAGAGATCATCGTAAAATTGGAAAAGAATTAGATTTATATTTCCACGATGAAGAAGTAGGTCCTGGTTTGCCTTTATGGACACCAAATGGAGCAGTTATTATAGATGAATTAGAAGCTCTCGCAAAAGAAAAAGAAGATTTAGGAGGCTACAAAAGAGTTAGAACGCCTCATCTTACTAAAGGCAGTCTATATGAAAAATCTGGTCATTTAGAGCATTATATGTCAAGTATGTATCCAGCAATGGATGTTGATGGTACTGATTATTACATGAAACCAATGAACTGTCCTCATCATCATAAAATATATGCTAATACCCCTAAAAGTTATCGTGATTTACCATACCGTCTTTCAGAGTATGGAACTTGTTATCGATATGAAAAATCAGGAGAGTTATTTGGTTTAATGCGAGTAAGAAGCATGCAAATGAATGATGCTCATATCTATTGTACGGAAGATCAATTTAAAGAAGAGTTTATAGCTGTATGCAATTTGTATATGGATTATTTCAAAATATTTGGTATAGAAAAATATGAAATGAGATTAAGTCTTCATGATCCTAAAGATTTAGGAAAAAAATATATTAATAATCCAAAGCTTTGGAAGAAAACAGAAGATGATGTAAGAGACGCTTTAAAGGATGCTGGATTAAAGTTTACTGAATCTGTAGGCGATGCTGCATTTTATGGTCCAAAGATTGATGTTCAAGTTTGGAGTGCAATAGGTAAGGAGTTTAGTCTTGCAACAAATCAAGTAGATTTTGCAGTTCCTGAGCGTTTTAATCTTACATACAAGGATTTGGATGGTAAGTCAAAAACGCCATTATGTATTCATAGAGCTCCGCTAGGAACACATGAACGATTTATTGGATTTCTTATAGAGCATTTTGGTGGAAATTTTCCACTTTGGATAGCTCCTAGACAAGTAACTATACTTCCAGTATCTGACAGATATAATGATTACGCACATACAATATGTCAGTCTTTAAAAGAAAGTGGAGTTAGAGCAGACGTCGATAGCCGTTCAGAAAAAATTGGTTCAAAGATCAGAGATGCAGAGATGCAAAAAGTAAATATTATGGTGATAGTAGGAGAAAAAGAAGTAGATGACAGTACTCTTACCATACGAAGAAGATTTATTAAACAACAACAAACCATTTCATTAGAAAGTTTCACTGCAGAAATCTTAGATGAAATAAATGATAGGAGAGTACCGAATTAAAAAACAAAGAATAAGAGTAAATAACCGAATTTATGCAGATAAAGTAAGGCTTATAGGGCATGATAAAGAACAAATAGGTGTTGTAACAGTACCAGAAGCCTTAAATAGAGCCGAAGATGTGGGTCTTGATTTAGTTGAGATATCACCAAATGCAAAGCCCCCAGTATGTAAAATTATGGATTTCGGCAAATTTAAGTACGAAGAAAAGAAGAAAGCTCAACAGAGCCGAAAAAATCATCAAGTTATAAAAGTTAAAGAATTGAGAATGAGACCAAATATTGGAGATCATGATTTAGAAAATAAATTAAAAATGGGTAAAAAGTTTTTAGCTGCTGGCTATAAATTAAAAATTACTTTAATGTATAGAGGAAGAGAAATGTCGCGTCAAGATTTAGGTCAAGATTTATTAACGCGTGTTTTGTCGTCATTAAGTGAGCATGCACAAATGGAAAAAGATTCTCCTTTGATGGGACGAAAGAAATCTATAATATTAGCCCCGAAATAGGAAATATTATGCCAAAGATGAAAACAAGAAAAAGTGTGTCAAAAAGATTTAAGGTTACTGCCTCAGGTAAACTGAAACGTAACAAGGCTGGTCATTCACATATGTTAATACGTAGAGATAGAGATCAGAAGCGTTCAGCTAAAAAAGCGACAGTAGTAGCACCTTCTTTTGAGAAGCGCATGAAAAAAATGATGGGAAAAATATAAGTTATGCCAAGGTCCAATAGTTCAGTACCAAGACATAGAAGACATCGCAAGACTGTTAAGTTAGCGAAGGGTTATTTCGGAGCAAGAAGCCGTAATTATAAAGCTGCAAAAGATGCAGTAGTGAAAGCTGGTTTATATGCTTATAGAGATAGAAGGCAAAAGAAACGTCAATTTAGACGTTTATGGATAGTGCGTATTAATGCTGCATCAAGATTAAATGGTTTATCATATTCAAATTTTGTACATTTATTGAAGGAGAAGGGTGTCGATTTAGACAGAAAGGTTTTAGCTCATCTAGCAGTTAACAATCCATCTGTGTTTGAAGACCTTGTAAAATATTTAAAGAAAAAATAAAAATTAAAGATGTCACTAGATAACACTATCAAAGAAATTAAGGCATCTTTTCAATCTGATTTATCCAAAAGTAACACCACTACTGAGCTCGAAAATATCCGTATTACATACCTCGGAAGAAAAGGTAAGCTAACTACCTTGTTTGAAGAGTTCACAAAACTTCCTGTTTCTGAAAAACCTAAATACGGAAAAACACTTAATGTATTAAAGACCGAACTTACCATTGCGTTTAATGAGAAATTAAATGAATTAAATCCAAGCAGTGATAATTCTAATGATAGCTCAGAAGATTTTTCGTTACCGGGCTACAATCTACCACAAGGAAGCTTGCATCCATTGGAGCAAGTTACTAGTGAAATAAAGTCAATCTTTCAATCTATTGGTTTTTCGGTTGCATATGGACCAGAAATTGATGATGATTATCATAATTTTGAAGCATTAAACGTACCAAAACACCATCCCGCTAGAGATATGCAAGATACATTCTTTGTTGATCCTAATACAGTTTTAAGAACTCACACTTCAAATGTTCAAATTCACTTAATGGAAAATCAAGATCCACCACTGCGTCATATTTGTTGTGGGAGAGTATTTAGAAACGAAGCAGTAAGTTATAAGAGTTTTTGTTTGTTCAATCAAGTTGAAGGGTTAGTAATTAATGAAACTTCTTCATTTGCTGAAATGAAAGGAACATTAGAGTATTTTGTAAAAGAAATGTTTGGTAAAGGCACTAAAATGCGTTTTAGACCAAGTTACTTTCCATTTACTGAACCAAGCGCTGAAGTTGATATATGGAATGATAAGCTTAATCAGTGGATGGAAATTTTAGGATGCGGTATGGTAAATCCTAACGTTCTTTCAAACGTAGGATATGATAATACAAAATATCAAGGATTCGCTTTTGGAATGGGTATAGAAAGAATCGCTATGATTAAATATGGTATTAAAGATATTCGCCTTTTCTATCAGAACGATAAACGCTTTTTGGAGCAATTCTAATGAAAGTTTCTTTATCATGGCTCAAACGCTTTGTTGATTTTGACTCCTCGGCATCTGAACTTGCAGACAAATTAACTATGAGAGGATTTGAATCTGAAGTAATAACAGATTTCAGCTCATTTAATCATATTGTCGTAGGAGAGGTAAAATCGGCCGAAAAACATCCTGATGCAGATAAGTTGAAGGTTTGTATGGTTTCAGATGGAAAAGAAACATATAACGTTGTTTGCGGAGCTCCTAATGTAGCTAAAGATCAAAAGATAGTGTTTGCAAAGGTAGGCGCTGTATTGCCTGGAGATTTCAAGATTGGAAAAGCTAAAATTAGAGGTGTTGAAAGTTTTGGAATGATTTGCTCAGAAAGAGAACTAGGTATCTCAGAAGAGCATGAAGGTATCATGGTTTTAGATAATTCTTGTAAGGTAGGCGCAAAGATTGATACAATCTTAGGAGAAGCTTATGATGCAATAGACGTGGAGGTAACTCCAGATAAAGCATTTGCATTAAGTCATCGCGGAATTGCCAGAGAAATAGCTGCCATGTCAGGATCTAAGATTAAAACCCCTATGGAAATGGTTAAAGCTGCATCTAAAGGAAAAGATATTGTTAAGGTTGTTTTGGATCAAAAAGGTGGATGTACTAGATATATTGCTGGAACAATGACAAACCTTTCAGTTGGGCCATCTCCTAAATGGTTAGCAGAATATTTAAAGTCTGTCGGTCAAAAAAGTATTAATAATTTGGTTGATATATCAAATTTCATTTTGTTAGAGATTGGACATCCAACGCACGTTTTTGATTTAAAAAAGCTTTCCAAACCCTCAATTGAAGTAAAGTGGGCTAAGAAAGATGAAAAATTTGATGCATTAGACGAAGAAACCTATAAGCTAGATAACGACCACCTTGTCATTACAGATTCTGTAAATACTATAGCGTTAGCTGGTATCATAGGTGGTAAAGATAGCGCTGTGTCTGATTCAACTACAGATGTATTGATTGAAAGTGCTTATTTTGATCCCGTTGTTATTAGAAAGGGATCTAAAAAACTTAATTTATTGTCTGAAGCATCAAGACGTTTTGAAAGAGGCGCTGATCCAGAAGCTACTATAGAAGCATTTTATATGATTGTGGGTCTAATGATAGAAGTTGCAGGAGGTAGTTTAGAGTCTATTGTGACGGATGAATCTACGATCGACTCAACCTTACACAAAGTTTCGCTTTCAGAGAATAAATTATTAAAGTATACAGGTCATGACATTGATTCTAAGTCCGTCAGCTTAATTCTGGATGGACTTCATATTGAAAATAAGAAAACAAAAACAGGTTGGGATTGTATTATTCCATCATTTAGACATGATGTAAGGCATGAAACAGACCTAATTGAGGAAGTGTTGCGTTGTTATGGTTATGAAAATATTCAATCTTCTTATAGTTTTTCATCTCAAATGCAATATGCGAATGATGCAGAGCAGCCAATATTTGAGTTAAAACAATATTTATCTTCCTTAGGTTTTAATCAATGCTACAACAACTCATTACAGGACCTAGAAGAGGTAAAAGCATTTGGTATTAATCCCGTATCTGTCATGAATCCATCTTCAGAAAGAATGAATACCTTGCGTACAACTTTGCATCGTGGATTATTCGAAAACTTAGATTTTAATTTCAAAAATGGATCATCTAATACTTTAATCTATGAGTATGGAACCGTATTTGAAAAAAAGGGAGACACATTAAATGATATTGAGCAGGTAAGTAACTTTTCTTGTCTTGTGCATGGAAATTTTTATGATAAAAATGTTCATTTTAACTCTATAGAAAATAACCTTTTCTTATTAAAAGGTATTGCAGTAAATGCTTTTGCAACACTAACTAAAGCTAAAGTTAAGTTTATTGAGGATAAACATTCATATTGTGATGTATTTTATCGTATAGTTGATGGAAAAAAGAATACTGTAGGATCTATAGGTATTGTATCTGATTCGTTTCTAAATAAGCTAGATATTTCACATAAAACAAATGTTTGTGTAATGGATATTAATACCTCTTTATTTATTGAGCATTTTAACCACAATATTAAGGTTGAAGATGTTGTATTGTATCCTATAGTAAATAGGGATCTAAATTTTAAATTTGATAGTAATACTAATCTTGGAGAAGTTTGTGCTGCAATAAAATCTGTAAATCAATCTATCATGCGAGATGTATTTCCTGTAGATATATATCAGTCAAAACAGGAAAATAATAAGAAGAATGTTTTGTTTAAACTATCATTTCAGAGTGTTAAAAAAACACTTGAAGACAACGATGTAAATCCAGTTATTGTAGAAATTATAAATGTTGTTACTA
>Ga0209666_1001398_pt1 | contig 18456 bp, 8 predicted proteins | sample SaaInlV_125m_DNA_FD_184679 | JGI IMG/M metagenome (GOLD analysis project Ga0209666, IMG submission 184679) | Marine microbial communities from expanding oxygen minimum zones in the Saanich Inlet - Saanich Inlet SI037_S3LV_10m_DNA (SPAdes)... | ecosystem: Environmental > Aquatic > Marine >...
TGTTTTGCCTGTGTGTGTGTGTGTGTGTGCGCAGGTGTATGCGTAAGCGTTCAGTTTAATGCTGGCGTGCACACGCGCGCATGCCCATACATACGCATGCATACGCATTACGTGCACACTACGGACCGAAACGCCTGGGAGTACTAATCAAAATTTCCTGTTGGATTGAGCTCCAATTTCTTGTTCTTAACAACTGGGCATGCTCTTTTGCAAACAATTCTGGTTTTAATTTATAAAATGATTTCGTACAAGCTCGTAAGAAATCTGCGTGGAACATGCTCTGCGTGTATGTATGTGTGTGTATGTGTGTGTGTGAGTGAGTAAGTGAGTGTTTGTCTGTGTCTGTGTCTGTGTATCTGTGTCTGTAGCTGTGGCTGTGTCTGTGTCTGTGGGTGTATGTGTGTCTGTCTGTCTGTCTGTGACATTCATGTCCTAACAGCAAAAACCTGATGGTAGCTGCGTTTCCACCCTTTGTCGTCTAATTTGCTCAACAAATTTTCACATTGTGCCATGTACTCTTGTGGCGACCGCACAGCTTCACGTGCTCCCGGATACCACTGTTCTGAATTTTTACTTTGAATGATCTTAGCTAAGTGTGCCCCTAATGCGGTTTGCATCCTCGGCTTAAGATCATCTTGTCTCTTTTTCTCTTTTTCTTGGTCAATGAGTGTTTCCATCATTTTATGGATTGTGTCCGAAGATTTAAAATCAAATGCTTGTACCATTACTCAATTCGTTTATTTATATATTTCAATGCAATTTTGCAAAAAATACCTGCAAACTAAAAAAATGAAAGAAATTATGATAATGCTTGTAGGAAAAAAAAAAACACACATTTACAAACCTCCACGCAAAACTATTTAAAATATTGTAATACAAAATATGAAGTTTCCAAAGCATGTGAGAAAAGTTGCCGAAAAATATCAAAAATGTGCGATTGAACTGTACGGACAAAGATTTGATTTTACAGAATTTTACAGGTTTTCTGCAAAATTCAGAAAATGTGCGATTTTGACATGCAACAATGAAAAATATAAACGTGACGCTCTTTGCAGGCGACATTTACAAATATATAGAAAATACAAAAGAAGATACAAAAACAATCCCATTAATATCACAGATCCAATGGAAAAAAAGTTGTTTGACGAGGTACAAGCTCATTATGATTCGGACAAAGCCATAAAAGCTCAAAACCAAGCCGAGGCCGAAAAAAAAGATGCAGAAAATGGCAAATCAAACGAATGCATAATTAAGACCTGCAACAAAAAAAGACAACCCTCAAGAAACTTTTGCGCTGCGCACGAAAATGCTGCATACAATTACTACAACCATGACAGTGAGAAAAACAAGAAGTTTTTGGACGAATATCGTGCGTATCTGCATCAAAAAGAAGAGAAAAAAGAAGCACTGAGAGCTGCAGGACCCACATGCAGAGAATGCGGCGTAACTGGCGAAAAGAATTTTTCACCAGATTCAAGAACAATTACTGGATTTCAAAGATTTTGCAACCTATGCAGAGTTGCAAAATTTGAAATATGCCACAAACACAACGAGCCAGGAAAAACCTGCTATAAGCAAAGCTGCATATTTTGCAAGCTAAACGATGGAAAGCAGCCATCAAAATTGTGCCACGACAATGAATACTGCATTACAACGATTACCCGCCCTTCACACGCAATTTTCGGCCTGAGTTGTCAAAAATGCTTCGCACGCAAAAATCCAGATAATGAATATTCCAAACGTCACAAAGAGAAAGAGGACATCTTTGGTGAATTTTTGAAGAGCACATATTCGAATATCAAGATTGAGCGCAATTTCTGTGTGCACGTGACTATTCCAAGTGGTGAAAAAAGACACAGATATCTCGATTTTTACATCAAAACGAAAAACTTTAATATCAATATTGAATTCGATGAATTTCAGCACCAATTTGGTTACGACACACCCTGTCATCAAATGCGATCCGACTTGATTTTCGAGGCACTTGAAAGCAGTGGGAAGAAGTACGTTTTGTTGCGATTCAACCCTGACGCTTTTACTGCCAAAAATGGTGACAGATTTCGCACATGCTTTGCACAAAAACCTGGCGCAAAATCAAGCATTTCAGACAAAGCGCAGTGGGATATGCGCACATCCTACTTTAAATCTCGACTTGACGAGTGGATGCAAGCAGACCCCGAAAATCTAGACATCTTCAATGTAGAATATTTGTTTTATGATGGTTTTGACACGTCGATGTTACAAGAAGAAGCAGGCAGTAGCAGCGGTGGCAGCAGATCAGGGCGCAAGCGTAAGCGTAATTAAAAAGCCCGTGTTTCGAAAAACAAAGTTATGAGTATATAATAAAAGTATTAAATATGTCACAATATCTAGTGCACGAGGAAACTATATTTTCTTATGATAAAGCACTACGTAAAACGTGGCAACGTGAAGTAAAACGTGGCATGTCTGAAGAAAATATTTTGAGAACAAATATTCTTGAATTGACATCTGGCGGCACCTCTATAGCAGACACAATTGAAGAATTTGTGAAAAGATGTGAGCAAAATGTAATGCACGCACATTATGCACAATGGATGGACGCAGCAATGCACTCATCTATGTTATCAGAAGATGAAGCAGTAGAAGAAGCACATCATAAAAAAATGTTTGACGAAATCTATCGTCTTTGGCACAATAGAGACAAGTTGAACAATGAAGAAGAAAAAAATGTGTTTGATTCGTATCTCAGGTTTGTATTAACAGAACCTAAAAATTACAATATTCAAGTATACTATACACTGGTTTCAATACATAGAAGAATAATGCAAGATCTGAAAGAACGGTTTAAAAAAGAATTTAAACGTTCTCCGACTGAACAAGACATGAAAGAATCTTTCGATTACTACAAAAATAGGATTGTGCACGAGTGCAAACAAAATCCTGCAGTAAATCATATATTGCCACTGAGACGAGTACAAGCTCGCGAAGACCAATTTGTCAATCATCGATGGCAAATTGGTAATTGATCATTTTCTTGTCTGTTCCATCGTCATGGTCATCAAGCTTGACATTATACATTGACATTCTTATTACATCGTTTTATATTCGTTTTTCACATTTCTGCGCTGCCAAGTGTTAGATTCGTTAGAGACATTAGCACTGCAAAAAATTGAAAGCAACATATAAAACATTTTACACTATTTAGCAAAAAAAGATTAAATTCACAGAATCTGATTTGAAACAAAGAAAAGCAGACGTGTCATTGCTATTTTTGCAAATTTTAGGTATATGCGAAACAAGTGATATTGAGTGTATCTTTAAAGAACTGAAAAGAAATGACGTTGATCTGTTTATTCGATGGTTTAAAAAAACTTCATCGAACGAACACTTAATAGATGAATGGTATCGACAATACGAAAACACCAGAGATTTTAGCACGGAGTTGTTCAATTTACGCAAATTGGCTCTACGTGTCATGCTGCACAGAAAAACTGATGATCTAAATAATACAGAAAATATCAATCCCGATGTTCAGGAATGTTTACAAATTCAGTACCTGATTTATCGTTATGATTTCAATTTTCTGGTATCGGACAATATGAATGCACAACGGCCCAGTTGGCCTGATATTGATTGTCTGAATTTCAGTGGTTCCTCTGATTTCTCAAACACGTTGAAAGTGTCAGATTCGTTAGAGACATTGAGGGTAAATTGGCCTGAGTTTTAATATTTAATAAACGTAATAAATATATCACGATATCTAGAGCATCAGGATGCAGAAACAAAATTTTTTGTATGATAAAGCACTACGTAAAATTGTGCTTATTTATTGCAGCACAACAAGATCAGTTTTGTCGACACCAAAATTATAATCGTTACTACAGGCACGGCGAATAAAACAAGTCCTGTTATGAGAACAGAATCGTCACTAACCGTAATGATTGTTACATTTTTTTGACTATTGTTTTGAGCAGCAGGCGATGGATTCATTATAATCATATCTTGTTGCACGCTAGTTTCAACGTCTATGCTTGCAAAGTTATTCTTTTGATTTGTGGTCCGTAATAAATTATTTACTACACTCGTTGGCTCGCACTTAAAATGCGAAAGATCCTCCGATCTGATAGAAGTCCATCCTATTAAGCATTTATATCGGCACGAGCTTCCGGTGAACATCCATCTGTGCTTGCCATGTGGTGGTTTACTATCAATTAGCAACGGATTTTTGTTTGCGAACTGTTTGGTGAGTTCATTTTCTGGAGTTGAGAGTGTTTTTGCTATTGGATTTTCAGGAAGTAGATCAAAACAATGAGTACATTTTCCATTCTGTATGATGCAGCCAGGCTCGTGGCAATCACCATTGCAAATAGATTCATCATCAAATTCACTGCCCAAATTCGTTTCTTCAATTGAGCTTGAATGAATCGTCTTGGTGCATTCACCGTGCTCCAATTGAAAGCCATGCACACAACTCCATTCACAGTCCACTCGGTCTTCGCTTGTAACGTACTGTGCATTATTTGGCAAAATTGCAGCACATTTTTCACAGTGTGTGCAATTCTGCCTGTTTGTAGGGAAAAAATACCCTGGTTTACATACACTTAGGCATACTTCACACTGTTTGGTCGCTTTGTTCAAAACTAAACCATTCAGACATCCTAATTTGCATGGCTCATTGTGTATATTAACAAATCGGGCGAAAGCTGGCAAAAAACGTGATTCTTGCAATGAGAAACCAATGCTCGAATCCTCAACGCAATCAATACAGACAGTGTCATGAGATCGGTTACATTGATGCAAAATCTGCTTCCCGTAACACGATTTACATGCTCGACATTCTGCGTCAGCGTAATATGTACCAATTATTAAAAAATGATTTTCTGGACATTCGTGTGTTGGTGAATGTGTGTGTGCTCTACACTTTAAACCATTTCGATTAGAAGTGCGATAGTATCCCGCACCACATTGTATCTTACATGAGTTTTGCTTATCTAATTGACCACTCGACGCAAATATGTAATGCATGTATGGATTCAAAATGCAATCACCTCCATTCAACTCCGTAGCACTTATGCCCGGCACATAGAATCCATCGTTACAGGTACAACGAATGCTGCCAACTTCACTGAATGCATTGAACGCACACGATTCACATACTGTATTGCCTAATTGTGCTTTGAACGTATTTGCCGCACACGGCTCACAACGCGCAAAAACACTGGAATTGATTTGCTGCGACCCATAAGTGTTGATTGAACTGTAACCAGCATTGCATAAACATTCTTTAATTGACGTGGAACCATCTGTAAGTGTTTTTGAATTATCCAAGCATATTTGACAAGTTGATTCATTCGTTTGCCGAATTTTATTTGAATATTTGCCAATACCACAATTAGAGCATTGCGAATCTGCAACAAATGCTTTATATTTTCCAGGTTGACAAGCAAGACACTTTTCATTTGTTTCAGAATCCAAATCAGAATCAAAATTAGAATTTAATGTGTATCCAGTATTGCATACACATTTGTCTCTGCTGTCTGTAGCAATTTGAACTGTTGTTGTGTTGCCTACACAACGTTCACACTCTGTGAAAAACAATTCTGAATATTTGCCGATTTCACATGCATTACATTTAATTTCTGAGGAAATATTGGATAAATTGAACTTTACATAACCTGCATTACAGATACAACTTTGAACTGAAACTGATGCATCAAGCAAAGTTATGGAGTTGGGAGGACAAGCGACACAGTCATCAGCACTTGTTTTTCCAGTAACTGTCAAATATTTTCCGTTTTCACAGTTTAAACAATCACCAGCACCGACGTGATATTTGTATTTTCCAGCTTCGCACGCTTCACATACTGATACATTCATTACAACGTTGTCTGTGTATCCAGAATTACACCCGCAATCGAGCTCTGAAATTGTACCCTGCTCAGAGAATGTATTTTCTGGACAATTTGTACAGTTGACATCGCTTACAATACTTTTGTAAAAATTTGCTGCACACGCAACACAAACACCGTTCGCGTCTCTGGTGTACCCAGCATTGCACAAACACTGGCTTTCACTAGTACTTGCACTTTGCAATGTGACACTATTTGCGCCGCACTGACTGCAAACAGTTGCAGCTTGCTGTGAATTAAATTGGCCAGGTGCACAATCTTCACAAACTGTCAAGCTTTCTTCAGTTGCAATTTTTCCTGCTGGACACGGAATGCACGCAATGCTCCCGTCTACTGATTCTTCAACATATCCTGTGTTACAAGAGCATTTTGAAGACGCTTCAGTTGAGTACGAATAATTGTGGCACGTCAAACAAGCGGTTGATGCCAGATAATTGATAAACGTTCCAGCAGTACACTGTGCACACAGTTCATTTCCTGCAGTTGGTTTGGTAAAACCTAATGCACACGCCTCACAATTGTCAGCAGAAACTCTTCCATATCCCTCATCACACGAACAAGCGAAAACACCCTCACTTGCTTGGTCTGATTTTGAATTGGTTGGACAATTCACGCAATTGTGTACCGCATCCTGATCGAACAGATATTGATTAAAATTGCACGGAAAGCAAAATTGCCTGTTAGTTGCCGAATCATGCCCATCTTCACACTCTTCGCAGGGTTCATTACTCACTGTATCTTTGAATAAGCCATCCACACATAAATTACAGGCAGAATTAGCATACGTGTAACCTGAGTTACATAAGCAATTCGAAGCTAACGCGCTTCCAGTCACTGTTGTTGTGCTATAATCAATGCAATCTTTACATGCACTTTGTCCAATTTCATCCTGATATTTGGCAATAGAACATGGCAAACAACCGCTATTATCTTGTACTAATTTGTATTTGCCAGGTTCACACGCAACACAATTCTGCTCCAAATTCAAACCAAATCCAACATCACAAAAGCAACTATTTTCATCTACATTTGCTGTTGAAGTTGAAGTTTTGGATGCTGGACAATCTGTGCATGTTTGCGAGCCAGTAGTACTCTTGTATTTGCCAACAGCACATGCCTGGCAATTTTGAGCGTAACCAGAATAGCCAGCATCACACTTGCAATCATCGAGTGCATCAGAATTAGCATCACTTGTCGAAAAACTTGGACAGTCGGTGCAAATTGTGGCTCCGAATTCAGATGAATATTTCCCAGCAGCACAATTTGTGCATTCTGTTGCAGCTACGTTGCTACTATAGGTTCCAGCAGGACAAAATTCACAGAAAACATTTCCAGCACTCAATTTGTAAAAACCTGGCAGGCATTGCCCACAGCTTGACAGCACCGTTCCAATGTTTTTTTCATAACCCGCATTGCATGAACAGTCATCTGCGTCATCACTTGCAATTGCGGAAGTAGAGAAATCAGGACATTCTGAGCAAGTACTGCTGCTACTTTTGTAGTAATTAGAGTTACAATAACAATCACCGATTTTTTCAGCACCACTTGAAGAGGTTGAATGCTCATGGCAGTCTGTACATAAAGTGGTCGATGTAAAATATTTACCTGCTACACAACTCTGACAAATTGTTCTTCCCGTAGTTAAAGCCACTTTATGATTCTGACATTCAACACAAGCTGACGAGCCGGGGGTGTTTTTATATTTTCCAGCTTGGCATAATGTACACGAGCCGTGATCTGGCCCGCTTGACCCTGCATTGCAAAGACAGGCTGTAGATCCTGCTGCAGAATACGAGTTTACATCAATTGCAGCACATAATAAACACTCGTCATTTTCTTCATATTTGCCAGCTTCGCATGGTATGCAGTCAGAGTAATCATCATTTGAGACGTAACCAGAATTACAATTACTGCATGCAGCACTTCCTATCAATGATTTGTATTTGCCATTGACACACTGTGTACATGTTGCCGTGCCAGTAAATCCAACCCCACATACACAAGTTGTGCTTGATGTCGAGCCTATGCTTTCAGAGTAGGTGTTGGCTGGACAATTTTCGCAAGAAGTTCCATCAGTGCTGTAAGTGTTGACCGGACACAATGCGCAATCAGTGTATGTTGTTACTACAGGCCATGTGGTTGTCAAATAAAATGTATAACCAGATGCTGACCTCTCCGATCTGGTAGAACACAATCGACACGTTTGCCAGGTCGCATGGTAAGCAAATGCATGGCAAGTCGACTCATCCCATTCGTAATTTGGCGTCCATGTATCACACGCCAATTGACATTGCTCAAGTGTTGCTGGTATTATACTATTCAAAATTCTCTCACACGAGCGACCACTTATTCCAACGTCATCATAAATTTGTCTTGTAATTGCTGCAGATCCAGCAGCACAAGAACATGGTCCCCCTCCGGGCCCTGACAATGGCGCTACACATGTACAATCTGTCTCTTGATCAGATTCCGCTGGCGAATCTGTGTTTGCTGGACAATCTGTGCATGCCGCACTACCTGTCGTTGCTTTGTATTTTCCAGCCTCACACGCAACACATATCGTTGTTTTTCCAGTTACCGTATACATATAAGACAATTCCTGGTTTGGAACTGCCAATGATAGCGGCTGCGTGCCATATGCCACGCATAGCTCACATTTTTTACTGCCCACCCACACGTCCCCATCAAAACTATACCCGGCACAAATCCAATCATTGTATTGTATAGGATGATTGCATGCGTTTCGACAACCAGCGTCAGTTTCTTCGTTATAACCGTAATAATTATCTACGTCATAAAAATCTTTATAAAAAGAATAGCATTTCATATATTGCTGCCCCCCGTCGTAAGTATTTTGTAATTCTCCAGTTTGACCAACTGCGCAATTTTCAGCAAAAATAATATTCAAATTTGAAAACACGAATACTAATTGTACTGACAACAAAAGAGTTTCACGTCTGTTCAAACATCTATTTTTTGCTGCGTTTTTTTTCATGTGTATTCCTGCATGCAAAATACGCTTTCATCTCACTTTGTTCAAAAGCATAAAAAATGTGCAAACTCATTCAAATTTTTTGAAAACTCAAAAAAGACAATATATGTTTCTTCAGTATATTAGAAATATTTTTCTCATGCTTACACACAGCTTTATTTATTGCGGTTTATTTCTTAGCTTGATGCTGGCACAGTTGCACGTGATTGATGCACAGTCATGCAACCCAGGATATTTTTTGGCACCAGGATCGTATGCAATACAAATGAATGATTGGGATAGTCCAGCTCCTACTGAATGTCCAGAATGGCTTGAGATAAACACTTATCAAGGGTCCAAAACCGGTGCTGAATGTCAAGCAATTTGTGATGCTGACAGTACTTGTTATGGTTACTCTGCATATCATAATGGACAATATGCAACGTGTATTTCCTGTGGTGATTCTGCAGGTGATCCGAATAATCAAAACGCAGTATATCTCAGTTACAGTGGCAATTATAGAACTTACTGGAAACAACCACCGTCTTGTCAAGCATGTGCTGCTGATACGTACGAGGCCAATGATGTGTGTACTGAATGCCCCGATGGTTCAACTTCGCCAGAAGCTTCCGATGCTATTACAGATTGTACGTGTTCCACCCCATTTGCAGGACCAGCTGGTGGACCCTGTACTTGCGCTGGTGGATATGAAACAGCTACTGTGCAGTTGTATGATTTGCAGGACGATTCTAGTTATTGTTATTATCACAACTCAATGCAGGCTTGCACTTCTTGTACAAGTTTAGACGAGCTCATACCGATATGTGAATCATTGTGTAGAGATTATTCGTGGTGCACTGGATTTTGGACATGGAAAGACAATGCAAATGGAGCAAACACATACAAACAGTGTAATCTTTGTAACTACGCTGGTTATTTTTATAATAGTGATTACAAACAATATTTCCATCCAGGTGGATTTGGAGATACATGTTTGGCATGTGCTGCTGGAAAATATGGACAAAATGAAGTGTGTCTCAATTGTCCTGCAAATAGTTACTCGTCATCATCTGGGTCCGATTTGACTGAGTGTTTGTGTAACACAGGATTTACCGGTCCGAATGGCGGCCCGTGTAATCAGTGTGCATCAGGTAAGTACAAGTCAATTACAGGAAGTGCGGCGTGCACAGACTGTGACCCTGGTGACGTGTCGAATAGCGCTTTCACGGGATGTGATGCTTGTACTGCTGGAAAATATGAATCCAGCAACGTGTGTCTCGATTGTCCTGCGAACACTGATTCGACATCTGGGTCCGTTTTGTCGGGCTGTTTGTGTGACGCAGGATACACGGGTCCAAACGGTGGAACATGCAATCAGTGTGCAGCCGGCAAGTTCAAAACAACGACCGGAAGTGCCGCGTGCACAGACTGTCAGGCTGGTTATGAATCAAATCCCGCACATTTTACAAATTGCTTGATATGTCCGCACGGAGAATACGAAGATGCCTCTGAATATTGTGTGTCTTGTCCGGCCAATACTTATACGTCAGCATCTGGCTCATACGCAATTACCGATTGTCAGTGCAATGCAGGTTTTGCTGGTCCTAACGGGGGAACATGTACGCAGTGTACAGTTGGAAAATATAAACAAGCTTTAGGAAGTGCTGCTTGTCCTGACTGTAATGCGGGTCAAACGTCTGTCAGTCCATTCACAAATTGCGTAACCTGTGCAGCCGGAAAATACGAATCTGATAGTGTTTGTGTCGATTGCGATCCATATCACATCAGTTCTAGTGGATCAACATCGTGCACATTTGGTAGCTGTCCAACAGACAAATATAAATCACCGGGAGAAACACTTTATGCTACTGACACTTTTGAAGTGCAGGATCAACAGCTTTTTAGCGGTTCTCCCACTTACATCAGATACAGCCCAACTTGTGAATATTACGCAATGGCTAATGGCATACTAAAAGTAATACATGTTGCAACCAACATACAGACAACAGCAACTTCAGGTTATGTGTTGGCAATGGACTGGCGTTCAGAGTATGAAATAATTTTCATACACCGAAGTGGCGGTGCATTGAAAAGTGCAGTGTTGAATCCGGGGACTGGTACTTGGACAATAACAACTCTCAAATCAAGTTTGAGCTCATCCACAAGTCCAGATGCTGGATTTTCAAAGTGTGTGGCAATATCACCAGACAAAACTTTCGTGCTCGTTGGATACTCCTACGGACTTTATCGATTTACTTTTGCAAATTCTGCTTGGGCACATGAAATTGGAGTATCAAACTCAGGAAGAGTATACGCAAATGGCGGCAAGCATAGTGCTAAAATGTACATATCTGAGGGTGAATGTAACATGAATCAAGATGGCACAGGGTTATGGATTGCAGAACATATGAACAGAAAAATAAGATTTTATGATATACCATCTGTATACCTCGGGAATGGTGTTGATCTTGGAAATAGTAGACCAATGAGTTTTGCTTTCACCCCAGACTACAATTATATGTTGATTGCTGTGACTAGTCCGACGGGCCTGTATATGAGGACTATGGATACAGGTTTAATGCGAAACCCAGTCATTACAAACTTGCGAGGAGCATATACAAGACTTGACGTTTGCAAAGAAGATGGTGCATCAGTCGTTGTCGCTGATAGAGGGGGCTGGCCGCTTTACACACGAGTAGGTTCAATTGAATCAAACGGTGATACATGTGCTGATTGCCCAGCTGAAACGCCGAATTCAGAACCAGGTGGCTTATCCGTGGACGTATGTTACAACTGTCTTGCGGGTAAAGTATATGACAATGCACTTTCGAGCTGCGTCAGCTGTGAAGCAGGAAAGTACACACAAGAAGCGCTAGAATTTGACGTAAGTGGGTGGTGTACGACAAATTCATATGCTGATAAAAATTTAAATGGACACTACGTACAGGATGGGTATTGCTATGGTACACCTCGCTACTCCATGACAGATGAGTATGGTAACAAATGGTATATGTTTTTAAATCAGGACCCTGATAATTTGCCAAGTAATCTTCGTTTGGTGATAAACCCGAGAGATGATTGTTCAAGTAATGAAAATCATGCTTTCATCCAGGTTCAATCTAACGATGTAGCAACATATGGATTTGATTTAAGCAAATTCAACCCTGATTATTCTCCCTATTGGAATATGAATTCCGATGCTGCGACACGTGAGTGGTGGATTTATTGTTCTACTGGTTGGGAAATTGCTGATTATGCTACACCTATGCTCTTGTCCAACGTTGTACGCACACCGATGAATGATGCTACATCTTGTGTGTCATGTGGCGTTGGAAAGTACAGTTCAAGTACCGGTGCAACATCCTCGTTGACATGTCAAAGTTGTGTGTTTCCATCATTTCAAAACAATGCTGGAGCATCAACTTGCAGTACTACTACATGCGCAACAAATGATTATTTAAAAAGCACAACAAATATTTTACAAGTTGCATTAACTTGGGCCGCTGAGAATTATCTTACGTACATTGGAGTTTACACGTTGCATACAGAGACATGTGATGGAAAACCAGTGTATAAACATCCCAAATCGGTTTATCTATGGCATATTGCCCAGTGGAATCAGTGGGCTATCGGTTCGACTATATGTTCAACCTCAAGAAGTATACTCTTTGAGTCAACTCCAGAACCTGTCACAAAATCATATGATGGTAGCAGTGGTAATGTTGCAAAAATGTGGTTAAGCAGTGCATGGACACAGCGAGCAATAGATATGGAAGTTTACAGATCAGAAGAAACAGCTGCATGTGAGGATTGTCCAGCAGAAACGCCATTATCTCCAGCCGGAAGCACCTCTGTAGATGCGTGTTTTAACGGATGTGACCCCGGTCAAGCTTTTGATACCAATGGTAACTGTCAAGATTGCGAAGCAGGAAAATATCAAACAAGTTCAGCTTACACAGGAGACTGCCTCGATTGCCCAGCAAATTCGGATACTGTTGGAGTCACTGCTGCTACTGCACTTACCGCGTGCAAATGTGATTTAGGATATGCCGGAAATGATGGCGGTCCATGCACAGCATGTAGCACTGGCCAATACAAAGCAGTTGTAGGCAGCGCTGCGTGTTTATCTTGCATCGCAAACGACCCGAATTCAGTTGCTGCATTAGACTCTGCGTCGACATTCTGTGAGTGTGATGCCGGTTATGTTTTGCTCAGTAATGTATGCACAGAATGTATCAAAGGGACATACAAAGAAATGCAGGGTAATGAAACTGACTACATTACGGCAAACTGCGAACTCGTCGATGGATGTTGTGCGTGTGGTCATAACAAAACAACACTAAGCACTGCCACCGTGACAGCAGATCCAAGTGGTGGAGGCTGCATTTGTCAAACTGGATATGGTTATGGTAATGACGCTTGCTTGGCGTGCGCTCTTGGCAGCTACAAAGACGTGGAAAATGTACAAGAATGCACAAATTGTGATTTGGGTGGAACTACGGAATTGATTAAATCAACGACTGAAGAAGCTTGCATTTCAGACATAGGATATTATACGCTAGATGCTACTGAAAGTGCGACATTAGGAGTTGATTTCGCAGAATGTCTACAAGACACATACGCATCTGAAACAAATCTGCTTGAATGCTACGACTGCCCAATTGGCTCAACAACACAAACTTTGACAACAAGAACGAGTGTAAACGATTGCATTTGTACAGAAACTGGCTATGTGTCAGGTGGAGCTCATTGTACTTGTTCTGCAGGATATTATCGAGCGGCATCAGGAAATTGTGAATTGTGCGAAGAAGATACGTATTGTATTGGTGCACGTGAAGACATTAGCGGAACCTGCCCAGATAATTCTGTTTCTAATATTGGTAGCACACAATTACAAGATTGCAAATGTAATATTGGATTTTCTGGCCCTGACGGCGGTCCATGTACACAGTGTGAAGATCATACTTTTAAAGCAAATACTGGACCAGAAGCATGTACGCCCTGTCCTGATAACTCCCAAAGCCCCAGTGGAAGTACATCTTTGGTGAACTGCGTGTGTAATGCTGGCTTTTCTGGACCAGATGGAGGTGCCTGTTCTCAATGCGAAGTCGGAACATACAAAAACGTGATCGGAAGCAGTGCCTGTGCGTCGTGTGGTGTTGCCGAAACATCGCCTGCGGCTTCTACAAGCGAATCTGCATGTATTTGCATAGCAGGTTACTATCTCGTGTCCGACACTTGCACAGCATGTGTAACAGGCACATATCAAGAAAATTTGGCAGCGACAGCGTGTGAAAATTGCCCATCGGGGTCTAGCACCGCCAATGACGCAACAGCAAGCATTGATGATTGTCTCTGTATGCCTGGATATTATGCTAATTTTGTCGACGGCAACTTGGCCGGATGTGAGCAATGTGCTGACGCCAGCTACAAGACAACGCTAGCAAACACAGATTGCAATTCTTGCCCTGCCAATGCACAATCCCCACTGGAATCAGATTCTATTACAGATTGTACGTGCAATGCTGGTTATAGCGGAAATAATGGGTCGCCATGCATAGCATGCCAGGAAAGCACTTTTAAATCCACATCCGGGCCAGAAGCATGTGATACATGTGATCCGAATGCTTACTCTCTATCTGCCAGCATTTTGCAAACTGCTTGTCAATGCAACGCTGGATACACAGGGAATGACGGTGATGTTTGTATCGCTTGTGAAGCTGGCAAATACAAAACAACAATCGGTGCGACTGTTTGCAGTCCATGCCCGCTCAATTCCTACAGTAATGCAGCAAGTACTTTGCTGCAGGAATGTCTATGCAATGCTGGATACACAGGGGCAAATGGCGCTCAATGCTCTACATGTTCAGTAGGTACTTACAAGTCGATTGCCGGTGATAGTGAATGCATTAATTGCGCTGAAAACGAAATCTCTCCACAAGCATCAACAGATATTTCAGCCTGCGAGTGCAATGTCGGTCACGGGTTCAATGTTGATACAAACTCATGCGAAGAATGCATTCCTGGAAAATTCAAAAACTCTATCGGCGACATTGATTGCTCTTTGTGTCCACTGCATTCAAATTCTATTTCAGGAGCAACTCAAATCACTCAATGCATTTGTAATGCGGGGTACGAGGGTGTTCACGGCGACACGTGTGTTTTGTGTGCTGCTGGAAAATATGAAAATGAAGCACATGTTTGCGTTGATTGTCCTGATAACAGCGATTCCGAGAGTGGTTCTTCAAGTGTTTTTGATTGTAAATGCGATGCAGGCTTTACAGGTTCTCACGGCGGCCCATGCTCAGCTTGCGCTACAGGCACATACAAAACCAATATCGGCTCAGCAATTTGTTCACCCTGTAATGTGCACGCCACAACTTTACAAGATGCCAGCACATTGGCCACCGATTGCCTCTGCGAAGCCGCGTACACATTAATTGACTCAACTTGCACAATATGTGCTGACAATACATTCAAGCCCGACATAAGCAACGCCGCTTGCACCAATTGCCAAGAGTTCGCAGTCTCACCAGCTGGATCAAGCCAGGCAAGCGATTGCACATGCATCGATCAGTATTTTGATGCCGGAGATGGTTCATGCGATCGAGCTTGTGGTCTGGGATTTGAAGCAAGTTTGAACGAACAGAAATGCGTTGGATGTCAAGAAAGCTATTACAAAGATTTTACAGGCATTGATAGCTGTGTGGCGTGCCCAAACAATGCTTTTTCGAGAAAACGTAATTCAACTTTAATTTATTCATGTTTGTGTTATCCAGGGTATTTCTGGCAGGACAATTCATGTGTTATTTGTGGAGCAGGAAAATTCAGCAACTTGGAAAACGTTACAGCATGTTTTGATTGTGTGCAAGCAGCCAATGCAGATCCACCTACAAATATCGTCTGTCCGAATTTAATTCAAGTTCCCGCTGGCTATGAGCTCAATCAAGCACAGAACGGCATCCAAATATGCCCTAACAACACATTTAATGATGGTTCACTTTTAACTTGTAGCATGTGTCCATCTCCAGAAACATTTAAAAATGAAGCAGGCCTCACCAGTGTGGTGCAATGTGAGTGCAATCCTGGTTATTACAGAAACGCAGAACAAGTATGCGTGGCATGCTCTCTAGGCACTTTCAAAACGCAGGTAGGAGATGACGCTTGCACATTATGTCCAGCAGACGCAAATACGGCTCAAGAAGCATCTACGAGTTTGAGTGAGTGTTTGTGCACGGCCAACTTCGAATTATCTGATACTGCTACTCTGCAATCGCCATCGTGCGTGGCGTGTGAATCAACAGCGGTCAAGCATACATTAAGCAATACTGATATGTGTGTCTTATGTCAGTCACATTCAACGTTGTTGGTGGGATCTGTGCATGACGCAAATGCATGCAAGTGTGATCCTGGCCATGCAGCTCATGTTACAAATGGAGACGGTACAGCAAACTCACCCTGTTTATCTTGTAATTTACCAAATTACGACGGTCGGTCTTTGTACATGTACGCTGGCATTTCAACAACAATAACAACATATCAAAATCATTTTTTCCAGATTACAACTGATGGAAACCATGTGAGCAATGGCGGAACTGCTTTGCCAGGACAAGCTGTGCAACCTGGACCGCCACCAATTACAACTGTGACTATTTCTACATCTTTGGCGTGTCAAGAGATTTACTACTGGTGTGGTCAACATTCTGGCATGACGGGAGGCAAGATTTTTGTAATGCCATCTGACGGCTCTTCATGTGCCGGAAATTCATTCAAAGCTCCTAAAACTTGTCAGGCTTGTATCAATGGCAAGTTTAAAGCCACATTTTCAGACACTGCTTGCGTGTCTTGCGGCGCTCAAACGAATACAGAACCATCAGCAGCAGCAATTAGCAAAACACAATGTGTATGTAAAGATACTTATGAAGCATCTGCCAGTGGACCGCCCTCTTTGGTTGGCGGCAGCTGCGTTCGTTCATGTGGATTTGGTAAATTCGGACAAGCGGGTGTTTGTAACGACTGCCCGCGAGGAAAATGGAAATCAAATTTTGGAAGTTCTTGTGAGTCGTGCACGTTCCCAAGAACAGCCAGCGCCATAGGTACCAAATCCAACAAAAAGTGCAGCTGTCCAAAACGTAATTTTGGCATAAAAGCAACAGATTTAATTACTGTTTCAAGCTTGGGAAATTATGTTGAAGAAACGGCGCAAATTTATTCTGCGACACTTGATGCCACTCAAACGTATTTTTTAGCACACGCTTCTAAAAAGTTTTGGAAGTTACAGCTTGATGGTGTTTATCAAACTGTTTTGGTAACAGTGGACAATAACAAAGTTTTTACGTGTGAGAGCCATGAATTTGCAGTCGCAACTTCATTTTGTTCAAATCTTAACATAGATCTTCAAAAGATCCGTGGGTCTTTGCAGCTCTTTGCAAAAAGATTTGACTCGGAAGAGAACATCTTACCAAATAATGTAGAACTGTACGTTTTTACGCAACGCGAAGTTACGTTTGAAAATGTTGAGCCATGGGTTACCACAAGTATACAAGATAAAGCAAAATCTTATGCTGCCAATGGCAATCTGCAATTGGGGACTGCGTTGTTTAAGAACAAGCGTGTGTTTGACAAATCTACCTGTGCCCCCTGTCCACGCAACTTGATTTGTAAAGATCCATAGTTCTTAGTGTTAATTTTTATTTAATAAATTTATTGTGAATAAAGTATATGCGTGATTCCGTTACGCTGTGTTGTGAAATCATCTTTCAGTGATTCTTAAATAGCGTTTACTTTCTATGAACATAATATATTTATTAAAATTCAAATGTGTCACAAAATGATATATGGGTTTTGTGAATTGACTTGTATACTGGTAGGTTTTTCTGTTTTTGTTTGAGGTGGCTTGGCCTCTGTTGGCTCATTTTGTAGGATATAATTTTCATGTCTAAGTGTGTCTATTTCCGCCTGTAGGTTGGCATTTTCTTCTGATATGCGTCTATTTGCTGCTAATATCTGTCTATTTTCTGCTAATATCCGTTGATTTTTGTCAATAACGTGGTCTTGACAACGCTTGTGGCTATCCGCTTCTTTTAGTAATTTTTGTATCGACAATCTATACTCACTCTCTGTTTCATCAAAATATTTTTTTTTGCTATCCGCTTCTTTTAGTAATTTTTGTATCGACAATTTATACTCACTCTCTCTTTTATCAAAATATTTTTTTTGCTCTTGTAATTCTTGTCGCAACACATCAAGTTCGGAATCGAATTTGTTGTTCTCGCTGTGCAATAATAGTGAATCGTCCGACGGACCCGGATGATAATTCATGCCGAGTCTTTACTTTTATATGTTGGACGAAGATCATGTCGTAAGAGATTGTCTTATAACATATGTCAATTGGAAATAAGAGAGACACCGTCGTTCACAAAGTTTTATGTGTAAGCATTTAAGATTTATTTTTAACATGTCTGTTAACAAGCTTTAATTGTGTTTTGAATTAAACAAAAAAAAAGAGAATATGAATAACATATAAAATGCTACACACACATATTACAAAGAAAAATATCCAGCTATTATGTCGAAAATTCCTCGTTTGCCAAC
>Ga0209666_1001401_pt1 | contig 18443 bp, 28 predicted proteins | sample SaaInlV_125m_DNA_FD_184679 | JGI IMG/M metagenome (GOLD analysis project Ga0209666, IMG submission 184679) | Marine microbial communities from expanding oxygen minimum zones in the Saanich Inlet - Saanich Inlet SI037_S3LV_10m_DNA (SPAdes)... | ecosystem: Environmental > Aquatic > Marine >...
GAGACTTTAAGAGCAGAAAAATGTAATGACGAAGGCGATATACCTGCTTATTACTATTTTAAGGATTGGGCTAATATTAAAAGAAGCGATACGCCTTTAAGAATACCCGCATACGGTATGTCAAAAGAGGATATAGAGATTTACTACATTAAACCGTATAAGTCTGGTTTTTACTATTACTCTCCTGTCGATTATCAAGGAGGTTTACAGTACGCAGAGCTAGAAGAGGAGGTTTCTAACTACCATTTAAATAATATAATGAATGGATTAGCACCTAGTATGTTAATCAACTTTAATAATGGTACACCGAACCAAGAGGAACGAGCTTTAATCGAGCAGAAGATTGCTAGAAAGTTCTCAGGATCTAGTAATGCAGGTAAATTTATACTTGCTTTTAATGATAATAAAGAAAGCTCGGCAGAAATAAGCCCTGTACAATTAAGCGATGCGCATAATCAATATCAGTTTTTATCAGAAGAGGCACAGTCTAAAATACAAGTAGCTCATAGAGTTGTTTCGCCTTTTTTATTAGGAATTAGAACAAGCACAGGTTTTTCTAGTAACGCAGACGAGATTAAAACAGCGTCTTTGCTTATGGATAACACAGTTATAAGACCGTTTCAAGAGCTTTTAATAGACTGTTTTGACAATCTACTAGCTTACAACGACATTAGTTTAAACCTTTATTTTACAACACTACAGCCTCTAGAATTTACAGAGGTTGATAGTGCTATACAAGACAAAGAAGAGATCGAAAAAGAGACAGGAGTAGAAATGGAACGCTTTAGTCTTAAAAAAATAGACGGAAAACAGGCATACGAAACAAAAGAAGAGGCTATTGCAAAGGCAGAAGCTGACGGTTGCGGAGGTTATCACGAACACGAGGTCGAAGGAGTAACATATTACATGCCTTGTGAAAATCATGATGACGCTGTAGATCTAAAAGCACCATGTTGGGACGGTTACGAGCAGTACGGTACTAAAATCAAAGATGGAAAAGAAGTGCCTAACTGTATTAAAATAGAAGCTTGTAATCATGAAAAGCTATCAAGCGATAATGTCAAGGTTATACTCGGCTCTTTAGCTCATACAGGAGTTAAGATGCAAGATGAGTGGGTACAGGTAGACGAATTAGACGAAGAGTCAGAATACAGTAACGAGGATTGGGCTAATTTCTTAGTACAAGAAAAGCCAGAGACTACGCTGTCAAAGATTGCAAAGATTATAGGACTAAACAAGAACTATGTACCGTCTAAAAATAGAGGATCTGCTTATAGTGATATAGACTCTAAAAATGGTTTGTATAAAATACGATACAAATACGCAAGAGGCATGAGTAAATCAGGCGAATCTAGAGAATTCTGTAAGCAAATGATGGCAATGAGTGATGCAGGGATTGTATGGCGTATCGAAGACATAGACAGAGCTAGTTATTTCGACGATGTAAATGTAGAATTTAGACACAAGCCTAGTATGGACTACAATATCTTTGAATTAAAAGGAGGCGTATTCTGTCAGCACAAATGGGTGCGTGTATTATATAGGCTAGAAAGCCAAACGGAAGCCTCTAAGAACTTAGGCAACTACAAAAGGACTAGAACTATACCTAAGTCTTATTTGCGATCGCCTAGAGGCTCTAAAAAGGCAGGAATAGCAACAGACAGACAAGAAGGCAGAGGAGTATATCCTAAATAACATAAATTATGGCAACAGTATTATTTATAAATAGAACAGATCTTGTAAGAAATTCGATTATTGACGGAAACGTTGATACGGATAAATATATTCAGTTTATTAAACTTGCACAGGAGATCCATATTCAAAATTACATGGGTACAAAAATGTATGACGCACTTACTGCAGCCATGCCTAATATAGACGATCCCGCAAACGCTAGATGGAAAAATCTATTAGACGATTATATTGTTTCTATGCTTATTTGGTTTGCACAAGTCGATTATATTCCTTTTGCTAGTTATCAAATACGCAACGGAGGCATGTTTAAGCACCGTAGCGAGAACGCAGATACTGTTTCTAAAGAAGAGGTCGATTATCTAGTTGAAAAGGCTAGAACGAACGCTGAATGGTATTCTAGACGATTTATTGATTACATGAGTTTTAATCAGACTCTGTTTCCTGAGTACACTAGCAATACTAATGACGATATATACCCATCTTATGACGCAACTTTTAACGGATGGGTGCTATGAAGTATAAAATAAAAAAGGAAAACATAAAAAAATTAAAGATCTTTTTAGAAAAGGTTAAAAATAATAAAATAAAAAAATCAAAGAATGGCAACTCTATTTAATACTAAAATATCACAAACCTACGAGGGTCTGATCAAAACTTTTGATAATGCAGCTATTTCTGCGACTCTTAAAGAGCTTACAGACGGTTCTGGAAATCAAACAGGGTTGTATCTTAATACTGCAGGAGATTTTAAAGTAACTAATATTTTAGAATGGGGATCGCTTAAAGATACAGGCACAGGAGTTACAATAACTCGTTTCGTAACGTCTACTGACGGCATAGAGAATTTCGATAATAATACGTCTCTGCCTACAACGGCTGCCGTAAAGCTATACGTTGATACTAAATTCGCTACATCAGACACTTTACAAGAGGTTTTAGTTTTTGGAAACACTACAGGCGGAAACGACATAGCAGTAAGTGCTAATGATGACATTACTTTTACTGATTCTAGTAAAGCAATATTCGGAGCAGGTAGTGATTTACAAATATATCATGATGGATCTAATTCTTACATTAACGAAAATGGAGCAGGAGATTTAAGAATATCAACTAATGGTGCACAGGTCGCAATACAAAACGGTTTATCTGAGAATATGGGTAGATTTATTGTCAATGATTCTGTAATATTATACTATGATAATGTTCAAAAATTTCAAACTACAAGCACAGGTATTTCGGTTGTAGGACTTATATCAAATGTATCTAATCCACTTACTGCACAAGATGCTGCGACTAAGTCTTATGTAGACGCTTTAGACGCAGGAAGTAATTTAGATATAACAGACGGCACGACCGCAGGAGTAGTAAACTTAAATACTCAATCATTAAGCATTCTAGGAACTACTAACGAAATTGATAGTGTTGTAAGTGGACAAAGCGTTACTTTAGGATTACCTAATCAAATTCATGTAAACGTTTTAGGCAACTTAACAGGAAACGTAACGGGTAATGTTACAGGCGATTTAACAGGTAATTCAGCAGGAACTCATACAGGAGCTGTTGTAGGAAACGTTACAGGGGATCTTACAGGAAATGTTACAGGAAACTTAACAGGAATATCTAGTAAAGTAAATGTAAGTAATACAGCCGTTGATCAAAACCAATACTTACTTCAATCAGTAGGTCTTACAGGTGGTCAAGATGTTTACGCAGACTCTAATTTATATTTTAATCCTGTTACAAATCTTTTAACAGTAAACGGATCAGGAGCTATTACAGGAGACTTAACAGTTACAGGAAACATCACAGGTGGTGGTGGCTCGTTCTTGCCTTTAGCGGGAGGAACTATGACAGGCAATACTATCCATAATGATAATGTAAAATCTATTTATGGAACAGCTAGTGATGGATTAGAGATTTATCACGATGGAACTCATAGTTATGTTGACGATTCAGGAACAGGCAAGTTAATATTGCGAGGTAATTCTGCAATTGAATTACATAAATATACAGGCGAATATATGATAACTGCTGTTGCAGATGGTGCTGTGTCTTTATATTATAATGATTCTAAAAAACTAGAAACTACAAACACAGGAATATCAGTTACAGGAAATGGAGTGTTTTCAGGAAGTGTTCAAATACCTAATGCAGGACAGTTACAATTAGGAACAGGAAACCACATGATTTTGCAGCATAATTCTGCAAATGGTTTTATTAAAAATTTAACAGGTCAATTAAGTATAGACCAATCTGCAGTAACTCAATCAATAGTATTTAGAACGTCAGACAACTTTGCTTTAGACACGACCGCTTTAACGATCTCTAGGAACGGCGATTTAACTACAGGACGTGACGTAACGATTGCAGGAGATCTTACAGTAAACGGTACTACAACGACCGTAAACTCGCAAACACTAGCAGTCGTAGATCCTTTAATACAATTAGCAAAAGATAATACAGCTAATAGTTTAGATATTGGATTGTATGGCGATTACAACGATGGTACAGGAAGATTCTTAGGATTGTTTTCTGATGCTTCGGATGGTAATAAATTCAAGCTATTTAAAGGAACAACAGTAGAACCTACAACAACAGTTAATATTGGTGGTGCAGGATATGTAGCAGCAGATTTACAGGTAGCAGGATTAGAAGCAACAAGTTTCACAAATACAGGAGATTTATTAGTTGAGGATAATATTTACTTAACTGATGCAGGAACAACTAGAGCAAAAATACAATTAAACTCAAGTGATAGAGATAATCTTGATATTAAAGCAGTTTCTTTAGGTTCTACAATGAATTTCTTTACAGCAGATACTTTGGCTTTAAGTTTAAATGCATCACAAAACGCAATTTTTGAAGGAGATGTAAATATTAATGGTGGAGACTTGAATGTTGGTAATTCAAGCACAGTTAATTCTGTACTTAATATGCTTGGAACTAATGATAGTTTTATTGAAAAAGATACAGGTAATGATTTGTATTTAGTAAATAATAATAATGAAAAAGATTTAAAATTTAGAATAAGAGATGTAAATGGTGCTAATATTGTCGCTTTAACTTTAGATGGATCAGAAGGTGGCAACGCAACTTTTGCAGGAAATATAACTCTTGGCGATAGTCATTTTATAGGAGACGATTCTGATAATAATTTATTAATACAAAGTTCTACAGGCGAAAATGTTATACTTAATTCGCCTAGTGATGATTTATTGTTTAGAACAGCAGGAACTACAAGACTACAAATTACTGACGCATTATGTTCTATTTCAGAAACAACTACTATTGGAGCAACTACGGCTACAGCTAAACTTAATGTTGGAGGTAAATTAAAAGTTACTGATGATTTAATAATGGCACAGACTAATGGTAGAATTGATTATGATAATGGAGTTAACACAGGTGCTTTAAGATTTTATTCTACATCAGGAGGTGCAGAAAGAATGAGGATTTCAAGTGCAGGAGTTTTACAACTTAATCAAACTACATCAAAACTAGTTGGTGGCGGAGACACAACAGGTAGAATGATTCTATCTAATAGTGATACAACTGCTTATATAACTTTATATGGTAGTGCTTATGCAGGCTCTAGTGCTTTAGCTGAAAGCATACAGGTTATTCAAAATTCAGCAGTTACTGCGACCTTTAGCGAAGACAATAGATTAGGAGTTGGAATATCGGAACCTGCATATAAATTACACGTTCATAATCCATCTAATGTTTTTGGTCAAACAGGCGAAATTGCTTTAGGAGTTAAAAGTAATGACAATAATGATAATCCTAGAGTAGTATTTCAGGCTTTGAAGTCAGGTACTAATATGGGTAGTTTAGGAATACAAACACTTACATCAAACACATTATCAGAAAAAGTAAGAATTAATCAAACTGGGCAAGTAGGAATCGGAACTGATAGTCCTGTTTCACGTTTAAATGTGAAAACTACAAAAACAGCATTAAGCACACAAAACGCTTTTTTAAGTCTAGGATTAACTATTGATGATGATTCAACTTATAATGCAGCAGGTGGTGGTGGTGGAATAGCATTTAGAAGTGCGTTTAATTCAGCAGGACAACAAAATATGTATGCTGCTATTAATTCAATAAAAGAAAGTCCAAACCCTTCAGATTATAGAGGTTCTTTAGCGTTTTATACTAATCAAAATGTAACAGGCGTTCCTTTAGAAAGAATGCGTATAAACAGTTCAGGCAATGTAGGTATAGGAACTAATAATCCAGACGCTCCACTTCAAGTAACTGGAACTACTTCTTCTGGACATACTGTTTTATTTACAAGAAACCTAGCTGCCGCAAGTACAGATAATGCGCTTTTTAAAATAGACAATATAAATAGTGGAGATGACCAACCTGCTGCACAAATTGGTCAAAGGGGTACAGGAGACATTTTACAGCTTATAGATGGAGCAACAACTAAAGTGTTTGTTGTAAAAGATGGAGGTAACGTAGGTATAGGAACGGCTAATCCTAGCGAGAAACTAGAAGTAGATGGAAACGTACAAATAGGTAGTACAACAGATGCTAAACTTTATATGGTTTCTACAGGTGGTAATGGAAACAATGAAAGATTCTTTATTGAGGGATATGCGTATGGCGGAACTTATGGGGGTGGTTTTAAACTATCAACAAGAAACAGTGCAAACGTATTTAATACCGCTGTAACTGTTGATGGAATAGGCAACGTAGGTATAGGAACGGATAGTCCTAATCAGCTTCTTGAAGTGGCTAATAATGCAGGTGGTGCAACAATCAGTATATCAACTGACCAATCGCCAGGTAGTCAAGCCGCAAAAAAATATACGAATTTAGATTTTACAGGCTATAATAATAATGTAATGGCAAGGGTTCAATCTTGGGATGAATCAAGCAGTACAGGGCACGGAAATTTAACTTTTAGCACTAGAAATGCTAGTACTGGTCTTTTATCTCAAGCAATGATGATAAACTACGCAGGCAACGTAGGTATAGGAACTGATTCGCCAGGAACTTTACACGGAGCAGGTTATGGAACTACAAAACTTCATATTGACGGTGGATCTGATAGAGGTCAAGTAATAATTGAGGGAGATGCTTTTGCGGGAATTGTTTTATCAGACAATGGAGCAACTGCTAATGAAAGGGTTTTTTCTACAAGTGTAGATGATGGAAAGTATACAATAAAACCTCTTAGTGACAACGGTACAAGTACATTAGGGGGAGTAGCTGTTACTGTTTTACATGATGGAAAAGTAGGAATCGGAACGACTTCGCCTGGAACTTTTTTACAACTAGGAACTTACGCAGTTGCAGGTAAATATATAGACCAAGCTGCCTACCCTGTTTTACCAAGCGAACACATGATGCATATTACCGCACCATCTACTAACGCTTATTACGGTGGTGGTATATCGTTTGGAGAAAACACTTTTACCGCAGCAAACATTGTTGCAAGAGATGCAGGGGGTTCAGGTGCTTTAGATTTATGTTTTGGTACTGGAACTTCTGTATCACCTGTTACAGAAAAAATGCGTATTACAAATGCAGGGGCTTTAGAAATAAGAGGAACTGCAACTTTAAATGCAAATAAAAATGCTTTTATTACTAATTCAGATACTTTAACACTTATTGGCTCATCACAATCATCAGGAACACCAAAAGATATGGCGTTTTATACAGGTGCAACAAGAATGACAATTACAAGTGGGGGTGCAATATCTTTAGCAAATGCTAATACTTCTGTTATTGGTAGACCTTATTCAAGTGGAACAATTAATAATGGACAATCTGTTGTTGTAAATTTAAATTCAGCAGGTGGAAATCAGGCAGGTGGGTTTTTAGTAATTTCAGCAGTACCAAACAATGTTAATGCAGGTGGTGCAGTAGAAATATGGACACACATTCACACACAGGGAGCAAATGTTTATTCTAAATTATCTGGACAAGAAGAAAATAATATTACTATAAATGAAAGTGGTGGAGCATTTACAATTGCTAATAGTAGTGGAAGTACAGTTTATTACAATGTTAAAGTTTTAAACTTAACAGATTTTGCTTCTACTATTGCAGGAACTTAAATAAGTGTAAAAGTAAAAATTAGTATATTTGTCTTTATAACTTAAAAAATATAATAAAATGTCAAAAATTAAAGAAGCAGAATTAAAGCAATTACAAGAGCAAGAACAAAAAAAAGGAGCGATCCTACATGATCTTGGATTACTAGAAACTCAAAAACACAGCTTAAATCACATGTACGCAGAACTTATGGTTGAGCAACAAAAATCTAAAACCGAATTAGAGGAGTCTTATGGAAAAATTAACATTGATCTAAAGGACGGCTCTTATGAATTAATCCCAGAAAAAGATGAAACGAATAAGTAAACACATTAGTTACAAGGAAGCGACAGGTTCAGACTACGCAAAAAAGTATGGATTAACCAACAAGCCAAAAGCCGAACATATTAAGAACATGGAATTGGTTGCTGAGAAGCTCTTTGAGCCTCTTAGAGAGTGGGTAGACGCTCCTATTAAAGTAAATAGTATGTTTAGGTCTTATGCAGTAAATAAAGGTATAGGTGGCTCCGTTTCGTCTAGTCACATGACAGGTAACGCAATAGACATTACGTCTATGGGCGGTAAAACAAATCTTGAAATGTTTCACTACATTAAAGATAACCTAGATTTTGATCAGTTAATTTGGGAATACGGGACGGAGCCAAGATGGTTGCATGTGTCATATATTAGCAAAAAAGATAATAGAAATCAAGTTTTAGTAATTAAACGCAAAGGCTATTATTACATATATAAAGATGACGATTGTAAAACTTGCTAAATAAGACAGAATGCCAATACCAAATAAGAAGACAGGAGAAAAACAGAAGGACTACATGATGCGTTGTGTACCTCAAATGATGCAGTACCATGACAAGTCTCAAGCAATAGCTATTTGTTATAGATCTTTTCAAGGTAAAATGATCAACCTAGAAACTTATAATGACTATCCTCAAAGTGCCTCTAATAACGCAAAGAAGGTTTTACGTTGGAGAGATAAACACGGAGACGAAGTTAAAGGTATGACGCAAATTGGATGGACTCGTGCTAATCAGTTAGCTAAAAAAGAGAACATAAGTCGTGAGACGATTGCTAGAATGTCGGCATTTCAAAGACATAAAAAAAACGCAGAAGTAGGTGCAGAGAATAAAGCTACTCCTTGGAAAGATGCAGGTTATGTAGCTTGGTTAGGATGGGGTGGAACATCGGGCATAAATTGGGCGTCTAAAAAGCTCGAACAAATTGATAAGAAATGATTATGGATTATAAAACGCTTTTAATAAATATAGGAAGTTTCGGAATATCATTAACCAATATTGATATGGTACTGAAAATAGTATTATTAAGCGTAACGATAGGGTATACATTACAGAAATGGTATCTGCTAAATAAAAACAAAAAGAAATAATGCCTAAAAAGAAGTTTTCTGAAACTAAAGTTGGCAAGTTCCTTATTAAAGCAGGATCTGCGATAGGCGAAGCTTTGCCTAAGAGCGGTTATTTAGGCGTTCTAAGGAGCTTAATTACTGACGACAGTAAACTAACTCCTAAAGACAAAGAAACGGCTTTAAAGCTTTTAGATATAGATATTGCCGAAATGCAAGAAATCTCTAAGCGTTGGGATTCTGACATGAAATCAGATAGTTGGCTTTCTAAGAATGTGAGACCACTTACATTAGTCTTTTTTTCTATATCTTATGTAATAGGATGGTTTTTAGATTATTCTCTTGACTCTATAACAGGATTACTTTCTTTAATAGTAGCGGCTTATTTTGGATCTAGAGGCTTTGAAAAGTTAAAGTCTATCGGCAAGTAGCGCAGCACAAGAGTCCCGTTTACATTACTTTTAACTATATATTTTTATAGAATTTTACTAAGAATTTTAGAAAAAGATTAAATTTATTACTTTTTTTTTCAATATCCTAATTAATTTTTGTAAATTTATATGTTTACCTATAAATATGCATGGCAAAAAAAGCGTCACGAAGCAAAGTAATAAAACAACTAGACTCTGTTTTTAGTAAGTACATAAGACAGAGAGACGCAGTCAATGAGATAGCCACATGCTTTACTTGCGGAAAGCGAGATCATTGGAAAAGACTACAAAACGGACACTTTCAGAGCCGTAAACACTATTCAACAAGATGGGATGAGACTAATTGCCAAGTACAATGTGCAGGATGTAATGTATTTAAATACGGAGAGCAGTTTCTGTTTGGTCAGAACCTTGACGTTAAGTATGGACTAGGAACGTCTAACGAGCTATATCTAAAAGCTAAAAAAACAGTAAAAATATCTACAGTAGAATTACAGGATATGATTAAGCACTATAAATATTTGGTAGACAATACTTAATTCACTATATTTGATAGTTCTGTTTATTATAAAAGAGGGGTGGAAAGCAATTTCGACTCTTTTTTTTTGCTTTATATTAGGATTTATTAAATTTTTTATATTATATTTACAAAATAATTAATAAATAAATAGAACACATGAGAACAGAATTAGATCAAATCAAATCAGACATTATTACTTTAGAGGTAAAATTAGCTCACGCAGTATGGCATCAAGACGCCTTTTCACAAATACAGCTATACAAAGAGTTAGAGGAAAAAAAATCTTACAAAGACACGCTAGAATGGATGTAAGAATGAACCTATCACACGAAAGCAAAGACTCTTTATTATTAGAATATAGATACAGAGTCGAAGCCTTACAAAAACAAGTAGCGTTTTTAGAGGCACAGTTAGAAAACTTTAATAATCAAATAAATCAGAACACATGAACAGAGACAAACTAAAGGCTTTATATCTAAAGTACGAATTAACGGCAGAAGATATATTTACAAAAGACATCGGAAACAGTAGCTTTACAATTATTACTCGACAGGGTATTGACAAGATACAGGGTATCGAAAAAATAGATATTCAATACGAGGCTATAAAATGCGAACCTAATTTCGCAACAATAAAAGCAAAAGCAACTAAAGATAACGCAAGGATCGAAACGTTCGGATCAGCATTAAAAGGCGATAACTATAAAGACGGAAACTGTAATAGTTGGTACGTTGTAGAAATGGCAGAAAAAAGAGCTATGAGCAGAGCCGTTTTAAAACTCACGGGATTTTACGAACTCGGTATTTTTGGCGAGGACGAATCAGATAATTTTAAAAAAACAATCACTATAAAAAAACAATAAAACTATGGGCGCAATAATTAACGCAAGTATCGACGTAAAAGCTTTACCAAATCACAAATTTCAAGCAGAGAAAGACGGCAAAGTATATTACAATTTCACAATCATTATTAATGATGAGACTAGATTTAAAAACAACGTTTGGATAACAGACAACCAGACACAAGAAGAGCGAGAAGCTAAATTACCTAGAAAAACTTTAGGTAACGGTTCGGTAGTATGGATCGATAACGGTAAAGGTCAGAACTCAGTAAAGGAAGGCACTATTCAGTTAGTAGTGAAAGACGTACAACCTCAGCAGGTTAATTCAAATCCTGTTAAGCTAAACGATGACGGACTACCTTTTTAAGACTTAACTTTTACATTAATCAATAAGGGTATGGGTTTAAGTATTCATACCCTTTTTTATATATATACTACATAATGACCGAACAAGAAACAGAACATGAGTTATTAATGCAGGTAATACAAGAAGATTGCCATGTTGATACAACAAAAAAAATAGAATATCCACCCGTAGCGTTATCATACGGAACAAAACTAATAAACACAAAAGCAGGAGTCAAGGAGCTACCAATACCGATCGGAACATACGGTAATCTCTCAGTCGTAACAGCTCCACCTAAAACAAAAAAGACATTCTTTATTTCATTATTAGCATCGGTTTATTTAAGCGGATCTAACATATACGGAGGCGACATAAAAGGACATAGAGACGAAGGTCATCTTATACATTTCGATACAGAGCAAGGACTGTGGCATTGTCAAAAAGTATTCAAACGATTACACGACATGGACAGTAAGATAAATAATAAAAAATATCATACCTTTGGTTTACGAGCGATAGGCTATAAGCGACGTATTCAATTTATTGAGTATTTTCTAGCTAAAAATATTGACAAGCCGTCTCTGGTTATTATAGACGGCATAGCGGATCTCGTGAGTGACGTCAATAATCTCGAAGAGTCTAACGCAGTAGTACAAAAGTTAATGGAATGGTCGGCAAACTTTAATTGTCATATAATAAATGTCATCCATCAAAACTTTGGATCTACAAAATTAGGCACAGGGCATCTAGGTAGCTTTTTGGAAAAGAAAGCAGAGACAGTTATACAGCTAGAAGCTAATACGGTCAATCGTAATTGGGTTACAGTTTTATGTGGCAGAAGTAGAGGTTATGCTTTTGAGACATTTAGCTTTCAAGTAAACGATATAGGGTTGCCTGTAATAGTAGGCGATATTTATGATCCTTTAAAAAAATATGACTAACGAGATATTAAATTTAGTTGCAAAAAAACACGACACATGGGTTGAAATAGTGCAGACTTTTGGTTGCACAAAGCGAATAGCAGAAGACATAACTCAAGAAATGTATATTAAAATTCACATGCAACTAGAAAAAGGATCTCTGGACATCATGTATAAGGACGAAATAAACTATTACTACATATTTAAAACGCTCAAAACATTATTTATAGATCTAAAACGCAAGTCGAAAAACGTACATGTTATATGGCTAGACGATCATTTAGAAGAGAGCGGAGACGCAAACTACCTGTATAACGACGTAACCTATGAAGAGACCTATAAAAGGGTTACAGACGAGCTTAAAAAAATGCATTGGTACGAACGCAGAGTTTTTGAAATAATAAACGGAGGCGAAAAGATCGCAGAGCTATCGAGAAAATCTAAGATCGGTTATTATGCCCTCTATTTTACATATCAAAAAGTAAAGGACAAACTAAAAAAAGAACTATGATCAATACATTTAAAAGAGATCTAGAGTCAGGGAAGGTTATCGAGTCTTATGTACTAGATAAAATCAGAACAAAATACCCAAAAGCGTATATGATCGACGGTTATTGTAAGGAGTGGGACATATTTATACCAGAATTAAATTGCGGTGTCGAGGTCAAGTCTGATAAAATGAGTTTAACAACGAACAATATTGTTATTGAAGTAGAATTTAACAATAAACCGTCAGCCTTAACTACATCAAAGGCAAAGTGGTGGGTTATATACGACGGTAATATATATAATTGGTTTCTAGTAAATAATATTAAAAAATGCATATTACAAAATAAATTAAAATATGCAACATTTACAGGCAAAGGAGACTCGAAATCTAAAAAAGCATATCTAATAAAAAAAGAATTATTATATAAATATAAAACACTATGAAATTAGGAGACATAATACATTACATAACAAAATATACAGGAATTAAATACATAGTCGAAACGTATCATGCGTTTAGAGGCACAAAATGTAACTGCGACAAGCGTAGAAAAAAGCTAAACAATTTAAAAATAAAAAGATGGTAAAATTTAAAACAATAGATTATGAAGATTGGTCAATATTTCGACAAGGAACAAAGGACGTTATCAGCGCAACCGAATTTGATTTGGTATGCGACTTACACGCAAAATATCACAAGCATAGTTTTTACAAACCCTGTACTTGTAACCCCAAAACCATAAACAAATGGATTGCAGATCTAAACGTAATATGGAATAATGGTAAATAGTTATTGAATTTTTTGTATCGTAACCTTTTTTATGTTATATTAGCTAAAAATTTAAAAACAGAACACATGAAAATAAATTTAGAAACAGAGTTAGTAATACCAAGAAAAGAGTATAGATCATTAATTAGTATAGCCTTAAATGCTAGAAAATTAATCGACTACGATAAACAAGAAGGTTTTGATTTTATGGTTGATGCTTTTAAAGCAGAAATTACTAAAACACTAGAACAAGATTATTTAGAATATTTAAGGTAATGACAGCTAAAGAACTAATGCACGTTAAAAACACTATCGAAAACATGGTGGCTACGGATCCGCATATAACTGACGTTATTATAAATTATCAAGTAAGAGAAGCGAAGCAGAGAAATTTCGCAAACATTAATATTAAAATAAACAGATGACATCAACAGAACGACTACAACAAAAGATCACAGAGCTAGAAGGCGACTTACTAGAAGCAAGAGACTACAAACCCACACATACATATATACATGAAACTACTGATCTATATTGTAGCGACGGCGAAATGCATATAGGCTACGGCAATGACAAATGGCTAGTATATAACACAGATCAGCTATTTAAAGATCTGCCTTTTATTATTAATCAAGTAGTAAAGGAAAATGCCAAAATGCAAAAGATGTATTTAAGTCAAATCAAAGAGGAGTTACTAAATTTAATGACCGAACCCGAAGACAAATACATGGACATAGAAGATCAGGTCGTAAATAATTCAGAAGAGATATGATACTATTAGTAGACGCAGACAGTTTAGTTTTTTCTAGTTGCTGTAAAAAAAGAGAACGACCAGACGACGAATATCATCAAACAGACATATCCGAAGCTCGTAATAAATTCGACGAACAGTATATGTCAATCGTTAATTCGCTAGAAGAGATGTACGAAATCGAAAAGGTTATGACGTTTAACGGATCTAAAGGCAATTTTAGAAAGTATATAGGGAATCAATACAAAAAAAACAGAGACTACAGCAATTTGCCGCCTCTATTGTTTGAGATGCACGATTACGTTAAGAGTCAATACGACAGTATAGTTGGTTATGGAGTAGAAACAGACGACATGGTAGCTAGGTATTGGAAAAAAATAAGCGAAGAGACAGACAGAAACAACGTTATGATCGTTTCCATAGACAAAGATTACAGACAATTTCCTTGCCTCTTATATAACTATCATTATAAGCATAAAGAGATCTACGATATATCAGAAGAACAGGCTTTATATAATTTTTACGAGCAAATGATTGCAGGAGACCCTGCAGACAACGTCAATTACTTTAAAGGTAAAGGTAAAAAGTTTTGCAAAAAATACTACGAAGACTGTTATACAGAATACCAATACAGAAAACAACTATATAAGCTATTTAAAGACAAGTATAAAAGCAAAGCAAAAGAGAAGTACTCTGAATGCTATAACCTCCTAAAACTTAGGACAAACTAAATAAACATGAAACAACAAGAAATTAAAAGAACGTTAAATTACAATCTATTTACAAAAATTATTGGAAACAGAACCTTAGATCCTAAAAACGTTAAAAGAATCAAAGAGTCTGTAGAATCAATCGGATTACAAACGCCTATAATGGTAAACTATAAGCATGGAATTATAGACGGTCAGCACAGGCTACAGGTCGCTAAAGAGTTAGGCATAGCTATTGAGTATTTTGTAGTCAAGAATTTTAAAGAAGAGAATATACATGACTTACAAATAAGCAAGAAATGGACGGCATTTGATTTTGCACAACGTAACGCTGCGACAGGAAACAAAGAATGTATACAAGCATTAGAAATATGTAATGATTGGCATATTGACTCTAAAAAGAAATTTAGTAAAACAAACATTTTAACGCTATTACTAACAGGATTACAAAACAATATTTTAACAAAACTAAAACAAAACGATTTTGTGTCAGACACATCTAGAGCTTGTAGAATATATAATTGTATTAAGATATTGTCAACTAATAAAAACGATAAATTTAATTCTTACTCAGCAAACATAAGCAGGATATTAAAAACATTAGATTATCAGTTTAAAGGACTAGACTATAAAATAATAGAAAAAATAAACAAAAAGCATTACTTAGAACACTACTCAAGTGCTAAAGATCAAACAAGATACTTAACAGATTTATATAAAAAATATGCTAAATAATACAAACCCAAATACTATTGCAGACAAGATCTCTGAGCTTTCAGGGATCAACGTCTTTATGGACAATAGAGAACGCAAGGTCGTTGAAGTTAGATCCTTACTTACATACTTGCTTAGAGATAAGCTAAAAATGAGGTGGAAAAATATCGTCTTGTTTTATGATCGTAACGGCAAGAAAATAAATATGGCAAACGTAATGCATAGCTATAAGAAATATAATGACTATAAAAAACAAAACCCTGCTTTAGATGACTTACAAAAGTCTTTTGTGTTTGAGCCATATACAAACTACGACGAGGTAGACAAGATCGACTACCTAGAAAAGAAATGCAGGAGGCTAGAGAAAAAACTAGATAAACAACTAAACAAATAAAGATATGATTGAGAAAGTAAAAATAACAGAAGTCTTTTCTAATCCTGTAAATCCAAGAACTATAAAAGAGGCAGAATTTAAAAAGCTAGTAAAGAGTATAAAAGATTTTCCAGAAATGCTAGATCTGAGACCTATCGTTGTAAATGCAGAAGGTGGCATTATAGGCGGAAATATGCGTTATTTAGCCTGTAAGGAGATTGGACTTAAAGTAATACCTGTAATAAGAGCAGAGAACCTAACAGAAGAACAAATAGAGCAGTTTATTATTAAAGACAATGTCAGTTTTGGAGAGTGGGATTGGGATATACTCGCTAACGATTGGAAATCAAACAAATTAAATGATTGGGGCTTGGGTGTTTGGCAGAACAAAGAAGATAATACTGAATTTAAGCCTGTAAATTTCCCTACTGAATCCGACAAAGAATCTATTGACGATAATATAAAAAATAAAAAAGACATAAAGACCACTTGTCCAGAATGCGGACACAAATTTAATGTAATGAAATAATGACACAAGAGGAAATACATTTATTTCTAGAGTTAGAAACTACTTTTACATTTGCCAAATCTAAAGCGAATATGTCTCCTACTTGCATATATAGGAAATACTATTCCGACTCTGTGTTTTTAGCAGCCATGAATCACATAAATAATAACGGGTATAAAGAAAAATTTAACAACAAAGAATACACATGCTATAATATAGAAGACTATAAATATTGGGTTATAACAGACGAAAAAGGATTTGACGATCCTAACGCAATAATTAATCGAGAAAAAATATAAACAACATGAAAAAACAAAGGCAGTATAGATCTAGGCAAGGAAGGTCTGATAAACAATACACAAGTAGTGTTAAGGTCATAGCCATTGCCTTTGTAGCAATAATAATAATAATTTTAACACAAATATAATGGACGAAAGTAGACACATAAAAAAGGAGAGCTTATTAAAATCTCTAGAGCAAAGTTTAGGGGTTGTAACCGTAGCCTGTAGAGAGGCGAACATACCTAGAAGCACATACTATAAATGGCTAAAAGAAGATCAGGTTTTTGCCGAACAAGTGCAAGACATTGAAAACGTAGCTTTAGATTTTGCCGAAAGTAAACTACATAATCAAATAGACGAAAATAATACCTCAGCGACTATATTCTATTTAAAGACAAAAGGAAAAGCAAGAGGCTATGTAGAACGTCAAGAAATTACAGGAGCAGAAGGAATGCCTACTAACTTTCAAATCGAGATAATTGGGTCAACTAAAGATAAAGACTAATATCGTATATGATCACTTATTAACTTCTGATAAGAAAATAATAGTTGAGCAGGGCGGTACTAGATCAGGCAAAACATATAACATAATACTTTGGATTATATTCGAGTATTGCACTAATAACAGAAACAAGGTTATTACTGTCTGTCGTAAATCGTTTCCTAGTTTACGAGCAACTGTTCTAAGAGACTTTATGACTATCTTAGAAACTCATAAGCTATACAGCGAACAGTATCATAACAAGTCTAATTCTGAATATTATCTATTTGGAAACCTAGTCGAGTTTATTTCGCTTGATCAACCACAAAAGATTAGAGGTCGTAAAAGGGATCTGCTTTTTATTAATGAAGGCAACGAGTTATATTGGGAGGATTGGCAACAGCTAGTTTTTAGAACACAGGAGCGTATTGTTATTGACTTCAATCCGTCAGACGAGTATCATTGGATATACGACAAGGTACTGCCTAGAGACGATTGCGATTTCTTTAAAACTACATACCTAGACAATCCCTTTGTAGAGGAGTCGATAAAAAAAGAGATTGAGATGCTTAAAGATACTGACGAGCAGTATTGGCAAATCTATGGGCTAGGCGAAAGAGCAGCAAGTCGAAGCACAGTATTTACATACGCTGAGGTTTCACATATTCCAGAAGACGCAGATCTAGTTGCATACGGCATGGATTTTGGCTTTTCTAATGATCCTAGTACGCTTGTTTCTGTTTACACTAAAGACATAAACCTGTATGTAAAAGAGCATCTATACAGAACCGCTATGACGACTAATGACATACATAAATTCTTGTTAAGCGAGAAGCTAGAGAACAAACCTATATATGCCGATAGCGCAGAGCCTAGACTTATTGAGGAGCTTAGACGTATGGGACATAACATTTTTCCAAGCCTAAAAGGTAAAGACTCTATTAACGCAGGAATAGATTTACTTAAAAGATATAAGATAAATGTATTGTCGACGTCTAGTAATGCTATATCAGAGTTTAGAAACTATAAATGGAAAGAGGATAAAACAGGCATCTTACTTAATACTCCTATAGATGCCCACAACCATATAATCGACCCATGCCGTTATGCGACATATTCAATTTTGTCAAAGCCTAGATTTGGAACTTATGCTATTAATTAAAAAAAGATATTAAACTATTTGTA